>MDTE01043626.1_pt1 | contig 190050 bp, 169 predicted proteins | sample 811231 | NCBI WGS metagenome assembly MDTE01 (sample SAMN05326651, study PRJNA326480) | marine metagenome | isolation source: seawater | place: Indian Ocean: Red Sea | collected 2010 | reverse complement strand
TAAAGATTGATTTCGCCGATAGTGAGAACGTCGATATTGGTCTCGAAAACTGTAACCGAACCACTGGCTGTCATGGCGGTTCCTCTTCGACCTCTTTTTAGATATAGGTTGTCCGCTAGCCCAGCTGGCACGACAACATCCGTTGCTCCTGTATCCAATAGAAATTCAACCGGTCGATTATTGATAGACCCTGCGACAAGGTAGTGCCCTTGCAGATTCTTTTTCAACCTAACTTCGATGGTATTTTGCATGACATGGCTATGTGGATTGCGATTCGGATTATGTCGGTCCTTCTCCACATTGCCAAAGAACAAGGTCAAGATGAACATGCCTAGAATACAGGCTGCAAAAATCATCCCTGTGCCAATTTTCTTCGTATCCATGTCTTCGCCACATCGAAAGTATTTACTGATTATACAGTGGTGCTGGAAACAGCCGTGTACTATGATTATTTTGGGTTTGTCGGGGAGTTGCTTTGGAGATAGATAAAGGTCTGTTGGTGGGAGCGACACAAATATCTTCTGAAAATCAAGATAAACGACCTCAGGAAGAGATCAGCCTTATAATCATCCATGGCATTAGTTTGCCAGAGGGCCGATTCGGTGGCCCGCATATACGCGAGCTGTTTTGTAACACGCTAGACTGCTCGCGATACCCAGTTTTTGCTAGCCTTGAAAAGGTACGAGTTTCCAGTCACTTAGTAATTGATCGAACAGGTAATATCGAGCAATTCGTCTCTTTCCTGGACAGAGCATGGCACGCAGGTGAATCATCTTATCAGGGGCGCCGAAACTGCAACGATTTCTCCGTTGGTATTGAGCTTGAGGGGACGGACAACATTCCCTATACGAGTGTGCAATATGTAACGTTGGCAGAAGTATGTCAGCTTTTGCGAGAGACCTATGGTGTCTCGGAGGTTGTCGGTCACAAGGATGTGGCACCCGGAAGAAAAACCGATCCTGGTGATTCTTTTGACTGGGATCACTTTAGGTCGTTGATTTAGCGACCAACAAATCTGCCTGTTTTACGGCTCACAAGGTAAGATACATAGGCCTATGGTTTTTGGTTAACTTATGAAGTTTATTGCTGTCATTTTTGTAGTTTTGGTCTACCGGAACTGGTTGGAAGGTAACCCTGTCCGTGATGTGATTTCCGCTGATGAGTTCTTCCGGAGGGTACGAGACAGCGTCGCATCTGATAATCTTCGCTACGGCGTAGCAGTAGTCCTTCCCACACTGTTGCTCCTGTGGCTGACACTGGTAATTGATGGTTGGCTGTTTGGACTCGTATATCTCATGCTTTGCCTTGCGGTAATGCTTTTTTCGATTGAGATTGTCGATGTAGAGGTTCTGATTGATAACCATAGGATCCGGCTTATTAATCAGGACGAGTCGGATGAGACTTTCGTTGGCAAGGTAACCTATGAGTTTTTCAAGAGCATAATTCCAGCAGTGTTTTGGTTTTTGATATTAGGGCCAGCAGGAGCACTGTTTTATGCGTTGACCGATAGATACCAAGGACAGCTTGGTGACGATGAAAAAGACTATTCTCTTATTTTGGAAATACTGTATTGGATGGAATGGATTCCGGCCCGAGTGACAGGGCTGATCTTCGCATTTTTGGGAGAGTTCCGTCGCGGGTTTGCTGCCTTACTGGATACGTTTTTGGACACAGAGAATTCTCACGCCGCGATTCTTAGTAATGTTCTTCGTGATTCTATTGCTGTAGAAAGTGATGACGAAACCCAGTTGCTTGAGCTTCAGTGGCTACTTGAAAACACCGTGTGGGGCTGGGTGGCGATTGCTGCATTATTAACGATAATGGGATGGTAGGGTGATTACCAGATACCCTTCTTTATCGATTTTTATCCTAGTAGTTACTTTCTCTCAAGCGAAGATACAGGTGATCGATGACACTGGTAATAGATTGTATTGAGTGCGCTGGCAGAGCGAATAGTATTGTTTGCGCCTCATCTAACTGAGTTGTTATTCAGTGTGGGAGTTGGTTCTCGAATCGTGGGCACCGCACGTTTCTCTGATTACCCATTGGCCGCTCAAGAGATTCCTGTGCTGGGGGATGCGTTTGCGGTGAGTCATGAGTCGGTCGTCGTGCTGGAACCCGATCTTGTTGTCGCTTGGCACAGTGGTGTTGCCGGAAATGTAATTAAAAAATTGAGAGACCTGAAAATCCTAGTTCATGTTAATGAAGTAACCGACCTAAAAAGTATTGGTCAGTCGGTAAGGAAGCTTGGGAGACTTGTCGGTGAGGATGAGCTTGGTGCGGAACTTGATCGTAGGTTTGTCAATCAATTGCAGCGAGTCTGAAAGGATAACCGTCATGAGCAGGGAAGAGTTCGTTGATGAAGATCCCGTTGAAACAGAAGAATGGGTTCAGGCAATACGATCGGTCCTCAAGACACGTGGATATGAGCGTGCACAGTATTTGTTGCAGCGATTATCAGCCAAGTTGACAGAAACTGGCGGTCAACTCCCTTACGCAATCAATACTCCTTACCGAAACACAATTCCGGTTAGTCAGGAAGCAAGAATGCCGGGCGATCTGTTTATAGAAAGAGGTATTCGCTCTCTGATACGGTGGAATGCAATGGCCATGGTGATGCGTGCCAATCTCAAGGATTCTACGCTTGGCGGACATATTTCCACCTTTCAATCCAGCGCCACTTTGTATGACGTTGGTTTTAACTATTTTTTCCGCGGCAATACGGACGATCAGTTAGGAGACCTCATATATATCCAGGGACATAGTGCTCCCGGTATATACGCGAGATCATTCCTAGAAGGTCGGCTAACAGAAGATCAGCTGGATAAGTTTCGCCAGGAGATAGATGGCGATGGTTTGTCTTCCTACCCGCATCCGTGGCTGATGCCTGACTATTGGCAATTTCCAACTGTTTCGATGGGGCTGGGTCCCTTGCAAGCCATTTATCAGGCTCATATTATGAAGTACCTCAGTTATAGAGGCTTGGCCGAACCAAGTGACCGAAAAGTATGGTGCTTTGCCGGTGATGGGGAAATGGATGAGCCTGAATCTCAGGGGTCAATTGCTCTGGCTGGCAGAGAGAAACTAGATAATCTCATCTTTGTGGTGAACTGCAATCTGCAAAGACTTGACGGTCCGGTTCGGGGAAATGGCAAGATCATTCAGGAGCTAGAAGGTGTATTTCGAGGTGCCGGATGGAATGTGATCAAAGTCGTTTGGGGTCGAATGTGGGATCAGCTGTTTGAAAAGGATGCCCTCGGACTAATGCAGCAGCGAATGGATGAAGCTGTTGATGGCGACTACCAGAATTACAAAAGTCGTGATGGTGGTTATACGCGGGATCATTTTTTTGGCAAGTATCCTGAGTTGTTAAAGATGGTCGAGGATCTGTCTGACGATGACATATATCGGCTCAATCGCGGTGGTCATGATCCTTACAAGGTATACGCGGCCTATGCTGCAGCAACTGCACACAAAGGTCAGCCTACGGTCATCCTCGCAAAAACCGTAAAGGGTTATGGACTTGGCCCGGCAGGAGAGGCGCAAAATATCACTCATTCGGTTAAGAAGTTGGATCTCGAAGTGCTGCGGGAATTTCGTGATCGATTTGATATTCCGTTGCCAGATTCCGAACTGGAGACAGTGCCCTATTATCGGCCTCCCGAAGACAGCGCAGAGATGCGATATCTGCGGGAACGTCGAGCGGCGTTGGGCGGTTCCATGCCGTCACGAATTCCAGACTTTGAGTCACTCAAGATTCCGGCACTTAGTGAATTCGAGAATGTCATTAAGGGGTCTGGCGATCGCGAGATCTCGACGACGATGTCGTTCGTTCGCATTCTAATGGCCCTTGTTAAAGACAAGAACATCGGGGCACGCGTTGTACCGATAGTTCCGGACGAGGCGCGTACTTTTGGTATGGAGGGGATGTTCCGACAGCTGGGAATTTATTCGTCCGCGGGGCAGCTGTACGAGCCAACAGATACAAGTCAAATAATGTATTACCGGGAGGACCAGGATGGTCAGGTGATGGAAGAAGGGATTAATGAGGGTGGGGCCTTCTCTGCCTGGTTAGCTGCGGCGACGTCATACAGTAATCAGGGTGTACCCCTAGTTCCGTTTTACATTTTCTATTCGATGTTCGGCTTTCAGCGAGTCGGAGACCTATGCTGGGCCGCCGGGGATCTTCAGGCGCGAGGATTTCTTTTGGGTGGAACCTCAGGCCGTACCACGCTTAACGGGGAGGGTCTGCAACATCAGGATGGACATAGCCATGTGTTGGCATCCACTGTGCCGAATTGTGTGTCCTATGATCCTACATTTTCCTATGAATTAGCGGTCATCATCCAACATGGCCTCGACGTCATGTTTGTGCAGAAAAGACCTTGCTACTTTTACATCACGGTAATGAATGAGAATTACCCGCATCCGGAAATGCCTGACGGCTCGGAAGAAGGTATCGTTAAAGGAATGTATCTGCTTCAGAAAAACTCGAAGGGAAATTCGCGGCTGGTTGTACAGTTGCTTGGTTCCGGAACCATACTAAGAGAAGTGCTTGCAGCGGCGGCGTTGCTGAGGGAATTTGGTGTCCATGCGGATATCTGGAGTGTAACCAGTTTCAATGAGTTGAGTCGTGAGGGCAATGCTACCGCTCGATGGAATATGCTGCATCCGAAGGAAAAGCCAAAACAGAGTCACGTGGAACGCTGTTTGAGTAAAACGAAAGGTCCGGTTGTTGCGGCTACTGACTATATGAAAAGCTATGCTGATCAGATTCGAGAGTATGTTGGACGTGGTTACACGGTGTTGGGCACGGATGGTTTTGGCCGAAGTGATACGCGTGAAAGATTGAGACACTTCTTTGAGGTCAACAGGTATTTTATTACGGTTGGCGCTTTAAGTGGTTTGGCAAAAGAAAACATGATTGATGTTGGAGTGGTAAACGAAGCCATTTCAAAATTTGGGATCGATCCGGAAAAGCCGGATCCGGCTACGGTGTAGATTGTGACGGAGCAGGTATTAGTACCGGATGTTGGTGAGGCACGGGACGTGGGGGTTATCGAGGTCCTTGTCGCTGTCGGTGATTTAATCGACAAGGATGCGTCACTGATAGTTCTGGAGTCAGATAAGGCGAGCATGGAGATCCCGTCGCCCAGCGCGGGAAAGGTTGCCAGTATCAATGTTTCTGTGGGTGATATAGTGGACGAAGGCCACCTTATTCTGGAATTGGAGCTCTCATCGGAAGAGCCCCCAGCCGAGCCATCAGCGAGTAAGGATAGAGAGCCCTCAGCGGATGAAAAGAGCAAAGACCCTTCAGTCGCAAGTAAAAAAGAAACCGCTGTTGATGGCGCTCATGCGGGACCCGCAGTAAGGAAACAGGCGCGGGAATATGGCGTGCCCCTTTCACAGGTTAAAGGCACAGGACGCGATGGCCGCGTTCTCAAGGAAGACATACAGCATTACGTAGCGGCACGTTTAAATGATTCCGCAGGCGGTGGGATCCCTGAAATCCCGAGTGTCGACTTCACCAAGTTTGGTGAGGTCGAACTAAGACAGTTACCGAAAATTCGTCAAGTGAGCGCAAGAAATTTGCATAGAAGCTGGCTCAACATCCCACATGTAACTCAGTTCGATGAGGCTGACGTGACCGATCTTGAGTCGTTCAGAAAGCAACAAAACACAGAGCTCGCTGCTTCCGGCAAGAAACTCACCCCACTGGCCTTTCTAATCAAGGCGTGTGTTGCCACTTTGGAAATGTATCCACAATTCAACGCCTCGATCGAGCCAGGTTTTGAGAATCTGGTCATTAAGAAGTACTTCAACATTGGCATCGTAGTTGAAACGGACGATGGTCTTGTCGTGCCTGTGATAAAGGACGCTGACAAGAAGGGAGTATTGCAGTTGGCCGAAGAAAGTGCAGCCCTCGCTGCGGCAGCCAGGGACAAAAAACTACTCTTCGACGCGTTGCAAGGAGCTACGTTCACGATATCTAGTCTTGGTGGAATCGGAGGCACTGCATTCACACCAATCGTCAATGCGCCTGAGGTGGCGATCCTCGGGGTTTCCCGAACGAAAGTTGCTCCTGTATTTGACGGAGATTCTTTTGTGCCGCGGACGTTATTGCCGTTGTCACTTTCTTATGATCACCTCGCGATTGATGGGGCAGAGGCAGCGCGGTTCACAACTTACCTGGCTTCGATCCTCAATGACCTTAGAAAGATTATTCTCTAGCTGGTTTCTGCTTCAAATAGTCCTAATCAATCTTTCTCCCACAATACCTCGGGGACACCCGTAACTCTGGCACAGGTTCTGGCGACGACAAAAAGATAGTCAGATAGCCGATTTAGATATTGTAGTGCACTCTTATTAATATTCTGGTCTTGATGAATCCTTACTAAGGCGCGCTCTGCTCGTCGGCAGATTGCGCGTGCCATATGCGCGCTAGCAATAAGGTGTGAACCGCCCGGTAGGATGAAGTTTTCAAGCGGAGGCAGTACGCCATTTAGGCTGTCTAGCTCCGTTTCAATTCTATCGACGTGGGTATCCTGAGTGATTGCATAACCTGGGATGGATAACTCTCCACCGAGATCGAAAATCCGATGTTGAGAGTAGCGCAGAAAATCGGCGATGGTATCGAGCTCTGGGTTCCCAACTTCGCGTAATTCTTCTATTAGGATACCAATTGAACTATTGAGCTCATCAACAGATCCCATTGCTTCCACTCGAGGTTCTGTTTTGGACGTTCGTGATCCATCTCCTAGTCCAGTTTCTCCAGCGTCACCAGTGCGCGTATAGATCTTTGAGAGTCGATTTCCCATGCTAACTGGAAAGGTTATTTACAATGATTTGATCGTGCGATACTTGCCTCTCTGGAGACTCATCCAGCATCGGCAACGCATTGACTGCGCCAAAGCCGACACTATTGTTCGTGAATTTGATCAATTTATGGTCTAAGAAATCTAGAATCGAGTTCCTACTTTTTACCGTGACGATAGGTAGATCAAACATAAGGCAGCCGGTCTGTTATGCTTTTTTTGCGTAGGTGCAATTATAGTTTAATGAAATCTTCAGTAAATGGACATTTAGCAGGAGTGATAGGAGGAAATAATGCCCTCGTTTGATGTGGTGTCAGAAGTAGATGATCAGGAAGTAATGAATGCGGTTGATCAGTCGAATAGGGAAATCAGCTCTCGATTCGATTTTCGTGGTGTCGATGCAAGTTTTGAAAAAGCTGATGGTTATGTGCGCCTTTCAGGCGAAGCCGAGATTCAGCTCGATCAAATGCTAGATATTTTGCGCAACAAACTTGTTAAACGCCAGGTGGACCCAGCTGTGATGGGTATCAAGGAGCGTGAGCATAGCGGAAAGCAGTACTATCAGAATGTGGCGATTCATCAGGGTATTGATAGTGATTTGGCGCGACGTATCGTGAAGATGGTGAAAGAACAGAAAATAAAGGTACAGACCGCTATCCAAGGTGACCAAGTGAGAATATCAGGCAAGAAGCGGGATGATCTACAGAAAACAATAGGGCTTTTGAAGGATGCAGATATCAAGACTCCACTTCAATTCAATAATTTTCGAGATTAATTCACCTGGTGCAGAGTCCAAATGATGTCCGTGGCGTGAGTATTACCTGGCGTGACGCCCTGGCGATTTACACTGATCGTCGAGTGGTTGCGATGGCGTTCCTCGGGTTTTCAGCCGGCCTGCCATATCTTTTGGTGTTCTCGACGCTGACCGCTTGGTTGCGGGATGAAGCCGTTTCTCTAAGTGCAATTGGCTTTTTTGCTTGGGTTGGTATTACTTATTCCATTAAAGTGCTCTGGGCTCCTGTGGTAGATCGCGTACCTATTTTTGCTCTGACTAAACGAATTGGCCAGAGAAGAAGTTGGATGCTGTCAGCACAGGTTGGAATTAGTTGCGGTTTGTTGCTCATGTCGCTCATTGGTCCGACAGATTTATTTTGGTTGTCGCTTTTTGCTTTACTTGTCGCTTTTTCTTCCGCTACGCAAGATATCTCCATTGATGCCTATCGCATTGAGGCAGTTGTCGATGAATACCAGGGTGCAATGTCTGCGTCTTATATCTTTGGTTATCGGGTTGCGCTGCTCGTGGCTGGAGCGGGCTGCTTGTATCTTGCCGAGCACTGCGGTTGGTCTATGGCGTATCAGATTATGGCTATATGTCTGGCTGTGGGGATGGTCACGGTATTGTTGATTTCCGAACCTCAGCGAGAGAAACGCAAGACTGATCAGCGCGTGGAAGAGGCAATAGTATCGGGTCTTGCAGCAGGCCCCGTGATTGCATGGTTCGCAGGAGCAGTTGTTAGTCCATTTGTTGATTTTTTCAAACGAATTGGCAAGTTCGCTCTGATTATCTTGCTCTTTATTTCCGTCTTCAAACTAAGCGATATTGCTATGGGGATTATGGCTAACCCGTTTTATCTTGATATGGGGTACAGCCTGAGTGATATCGCCAATGTTGCAAAAGTATTCGGATTTTTTATGACCATTGCTGGTTCAGCCATCTGCGGTGTTTTGGTTGTAAAGTGGGGAATCTATTTACCCTTGCTCATTGGCGCAATCGCGGTCGCGCTGACTAATGTATTTTTTGCAGTGTTGTCGCTTCTGGATCCGGAAATCAGCTATCTGGCTGTCGTAATCAGTGCCGATAATTTGAGTGGTGGGTTTGCGGCGACTGCTTTCGTTGCATACCTGTCGAGTTTGACCAATCGCGCCTATACGGCAACCCAGTACGCGCTATTTAGCTCACTCATGACATTACCCGGGAAATTTATTAGTGGCTTTTCCGGTATGGTAGTGGACAGTTTCGGATATTTTGAGTTCTTTATCATTGCTGGTCTGATAGGCGTGCCGGCTATCGTCTTAGTATTAGTCCTGATGCACCACGTCAGGGTTGCCACTGATGGGTTCTCAAATCAATCCGACCATTGACTGACAGGATACCTTCCTTTGCTAGCAGTTGAATTTGTTTGTCTTTAGACGAGCTAATTGTCTTTCCTGCTGCATTGACTACACGATGCCAAGGTAATTTACTACCTTTCGGAAGATTAGACAGGATGCGGCCCACCAATCGTGCCCGCTGGGGTAGGCCTGCTAGAAAGGCTATCTGACCATAGGTCGCAACCTTGCCTTGCGGTATTAGCGCGATTACCCCCCCAGATTTTTTGCTGGGTCTTAGCAATTGAATCTAACAAAAATTAGCACTCTCATCTTGACTCTGCTAAATGAATCCCTATTATTAGCACTCCATTAATTAGAGTGCTAATAATAGCTTTAGAGTTCTTATTTATTCGGACTTCGAAATAGTTAAGTTAGCGCTGTTACAAACTAAAAACCAGGGAGCGATAGCTGCCTGAACTGTAAATGGGAGATAAGAATGAGTATCCGTCCACTACAAGATCGTGTTGTCGTGCGTCGCACCGAAGAAGAAACCAAATCGGCTGGTGGCATTGTAATTCCTGACTCTGCGGCAGAGAAGCCGTCCCAGGGCGAAGTAATTGCTGTTGGACCAGGCAAGAAACTGGATAACGGTTCTATCCAGGAAGTAGACCTCAGCGTTGGGGATAAAATTCTCTTTGGTCAATACGCCGGGAGCTCAGTCAAGCTCGATGGTGAAGAACTGCTCATCATGAATGAGAGCGAAGTATTCGGTGTAGTTGAATAAGGCTTGGTGAATAAGTAGTTGAAGAATCAGCTCAGTAGAGCAAGCCAATCGTAAACAAGTAACTTTTAAGGATTAACAATTATGACAGCTAAAGACGTTAAATTTGGTGATTCAGCACGTCAAGGTATGCTGACTGGCGTCAACATATTGGCTGATGCAGTGAAGGTCACGCTTGGCCCTAAAGGCCGTAATGTAGTACTCGACAAATCTTTTGGTTCACCGACAGTAACTAAAGATGGTGTATCAGTAGCCAAGGAAGTTGAGCTAAAAGACAAATTTGAAAATATGGGTGCGCAGATGGTCAAAGAAGTTGCTTCTCAGACCTCTGACGTCGCTGGCGATGGTACCACCACGGCAACTGTCCTCGCGCAATCGATTTTAAACGAGGGGCTGAAATCTGTTGCGGCAGGCATGAACCCTATGGACCTCAAGCGTGGAATCGACAAGGCGGTTGCCGCCGCGGTTACACATATCGAGGGTTTGGCACAGCCTTGTTCTGATAGCAGCACAATTTCCCAGGTTGGCAGCGTATCGGCCAACAGCGATACCCAGGTAGGTGAAATTATCGCTGAGTCTATGGATAAGGTCGGCAAGGAAGGCGTTATCACAGTTGAAGAAGGTAGCGGTCTGGAAAATGAACTGGATGTTGTTGAAGGTATGCAGTTTGATCGGGGCTACCTGTCTCCCTATTTCATTAACAATCAAGACAATATGAGTGCTGAGCTGGAGGAACCCTACCTGCTTCTGTTTGATAAAAAGATCTCCAATATTCGTGACATGTTGCCGATTCTCGAAGCAGTCGCTAAGTCGGGTAAACCGCTAATGGTGATCGCAGAGGACGTCGAAGGTGAAGCGCTTGCTACATTGGTGGTCAATAATATGCGCGGTATCGTTAAAGTGGCTGCAGCGAAAGCGCCAGGGTTTGGCGATCGTCGTAAGGAAATGCTCCAAGATATCGCCATTCTTACCGGAGGCACTGTTATCTCTGAAGAGGTTGGCTTATCTCTTGAAGGTGCTACTTTAGACGATCTTGGTCAGGCGAAAAGAATCAGTATGACTAAGGAAAACACCACGATCGTTGATGGTGCTGGTGATTCCGATGGTATCGAAGCTCGGGTAAATCAGATTCGTGCCCAGATTGAAGAAACCTCATCTGACTATGATCGCGAGAAACTTCAGGAACGCGTTGCCAAGCTTGCCGGAGGTGTTGCGGTAATCAAGGTTGGTGCTGCTACTGAAGTAGAGATGAAAGAGAAGAAAGCACGTGTTGAAGACGCGCTTCACTCGACCAGAGCTGCTGTAGAAGAAGGCATCGTGCCTGGTGGTGGTGTTGCACTTATCCGAGCGCTGCAGGCAGTTGAAGGCCTCGAAGGTGAAAACGAAGATCAAAATGTTGGTATCAACCTTTGTCGTAAGGCAATGGAAGCGCCGATGCGACAGATCGTCAGCAATGCTGGTGATGAAGCATCAGTAGTCGTCGACAAGGTCAAGCAATCCGAAGGTAACGATGGTTACAATGCTGCTACAGGTGAATACGGTGACATGATCAAGTTTGGTCTTCCTGATCCTGCAAAAGTCACGCGTACTGCACTTCAGGCAGCAGCGTCAGTTGCAGGATTGATGATTACTACCGAGTGTATGGTAACCGAAGCTGAGGAAGATACTCCTCCTCCTGCCCCAATGCCAGATATGGGTGGCATGGGTGGTATGGGCGGCATGATGTAAATTCGCCCAAAACGATGTAAGAAAAGTCCTGCTAACGCGGGACTTTTTTTGCATGCTTAGAATCTGATGTTTATCCCTAGCGCAATGCCCAGTGTGTGCGCCTTCTTGGAGTCGAACTGGTCTGCAACGATCTTAGCGAATCCGTATTTACCGGTATAGTTGAGGTGAATCGCTTCGCTACCAAAGTCGTAAAAGACTTGAAGTGTCTCATTTAAACCGATACCGAAGCGTGTAAAGTCTTTCACGCTCGTATGGTAGTAGCCACCTAACAATGAAACCCGAGGAGTCCAACCGAGCAGACTGGGCTCTATGTCCAGTAACCAGGCCGCATTCACATCGGCACGCCAAGGTATGTGTTGATCAAAGTCCTCATTGAAGATTTCGACAAACACATGTCGGTCGATAATTTCATTAGGGGCGACTACTCCACCATCTACAAAGATCTGGGCAACTTCAATCACGTCTATTAACGCAGGGTTTAGACTAAACCTTGCTCTGGATTGCGGGGCGTTTTCCCAGGAGATGATGTAGCCTAGGTCAATAAGATCGGCATTAACTTTTATCTTGTCCGTTGCCTGCCAGTTAATGTTGATATTAAAGCTGTAACCGGTCCCTTCCGGTTCGGAGAAATTAACGCCTGTGATAACGGGGTTTCGATCTCCTATGAAAATAGGCTTGCGGTAAAATTTTTCACCGAACTTAGGCTCATCGTAGGCATAGTTGATATCTATGTCGAGCCGAACGTCAGATAAGAGAGAAATCAGGGGTAACAGATTCCTGTTATCTGTCGTCAATCCATCGGTCACTTCTCTGAACTGGGCGATTAGGTCGGCATCAATTGGCTCGACATCACCCGAGGCGCCAGCAAAGCCGGACTGCAGATCAGTCGCGTCGTAGTAGTAAGTTCCGACAAAGTCGATCGAGACGCTATCATTTATTGCCCAAGAGTAGCCTAGTTTTACTCCCTGAGCGCTGGCTCGATCCACATTGAGCATCAGGTCGTACTCTCGGTTAGTCGGTAGTGGGTTCAGATTTTTTTCACTGTGATGAAAAAAAGCGGTATCTTCCGTGAATTCAGTGATGTAGTCGAATCTAGCGATATAGGACACGTGAAAATTATCGTAACGTGCTCCTATCTCAAACTTGTCATGGGTGAATGCAGTCTTGCCGCTTACCAGGTCGTCTTTAAAGTCTTTAGCAAACTGATCGATGGAGACGGCCTCGCTAAATGCGAAAAGGTCTATGTCACTATGAATCTGCCATTTTTTGTCGTCTGCGATGGTCTCGCCACAGTAAATGAGGCAAATAAGAATGGGGAAGTTGACGAATCGGTCGGTAGGTGGGGATAACATAGGACAGAAATACTAACGTTTATCAGGCGCTACTAAAAGAGCAACTGGTAATGTTTCGTCGGTCCGTAGCAAGATAATAGTTTTTTAAAAAATGCAATGTTATCATCATGATAGGACACCACGTTTTAGTAATCCGGGGAGAAGACTAGGTTCCTCATGTTTGGGTAACCTTGAATCGACAACCAAAAACCTAGAAAAGGGGATATACCATGGAATTATTTACCGGATACGGTCTAGATTATCTGATTAGATGGCTGCATATGTTAGCAGGTGTTATCTGGATCGGCCTGCTTTATTATTTTAACTTCGTACAAACCGAATATTTTAAGGAAGCGGAAGATGCCCATAAATCAGGGGCGATTCAGAAGCTTGTTCCTCGGGCACTGTGGTGGTTTCGCTGGGGTGCGATGATTACTTTCTTATCTGGCGTCGCCTTGCTCGCATATCGTCATCAGGCCATTTCCTATGACATAACTGTTGGTGCGTTGCTAGGTACGCTGATGTTTCTCAACGTTTGGCTTATTATATGGCCGAACCAGAAAATTGTTATCGCATCTGCTGTGCAGGTCGCTGAAGGTGGGGAGGCTTTGGCTGAAGCTGCAGATTCCCTTGCCAAGGCAGGGTTAGCTTCAAGAACTAACACGATGTTTTCGCTACCGATGCTGTTCTTCATGGGTTCATCAGCACATTTACCGCATGGGCTTCTGAGTGAAGCTAGTACTGTGGCGCTAGGCATCATCATTCTGTTAATCCTTGCGCTAGAAGCTAATGCGATCTTTGGCAAGCAGGGCCCGATGACTACGGTGGGTGGAGTTATTCACTGCGGTGTTGGCTTAACCGTTTTACTATACTGCATTATGTCGTTTTTATAGCGATCAGATAGGATCTAAAGGGCTCCTGATGGGGCCCTTTTTTGTATAGGTCTTAATATATGGCAGAGGAAATGAACGATAAACTAGGCGGTATTCCTGCAATCAAGCCGGAGCAGGGTGATGCACTGTATCGTCGAAGTGGTCAGGGGGAAGCACCGCGGCAGAGTAACTTCAACGGTTTATTGGTATTTGTCATTCTGATGATGGTCATCATGATGGGCTACGGTGGATACATACTGTGGGAGGTTCAACAGAAACTGGTTCAGGCCAATGTACTATTGGCTAAAGGACAGGAGAATATTCAGGATCTGGATAATCGGTTAGCTGCGACGGGAACCGACGTTTCTAAAACGCTGCAGGATATGCAGAGTCAGATACGCGAAAATTTCAAGCAAATAGATTTGTTGTGGGAGCATGCTTATCGAACCAATAAACCAAATATCGCTAAAAACACCAATGCCATTGCAAGAATACGCAAGCAATTGGATAACGAGCTTGAACCCCTTACGCAAGCAGTGCGAAGCGTGGAATCTCGTTTTACATCATTGTCTCACGATGTGGCGCGTACACATCAGGAATTAAGGGAGGATTCGGAAGAGATGACCACACAGGTTGCTCTGATTGAAGGGCAGGTTCAGGATCAGTCTTCAAACGTTACCAGAAACTCACGCGATATTGATTCCCTCAACAAGGAACTATCTGAAGCCCAGGAAGCGATAGACGTTATTGATAACTATCGGCGGCAGATTAATCAGCGTATTGGCGATTTGCAAAAACATATTCAGGCGCAGGCCCCACCAACGCAGTAAGCGATGAAGCTAGTTCTCATTCGACCAGTCGTGCAAAACTGACATTTCAATGACGTACTGCTGGTACCTCAGTACTATCCCATCTTCGCTAATCGTTTTAAGTTTTATCCCATCGGCGATTGTATCGCCTTCACGATAGAGTTGATTATTGATAGTCACCATTCTCAAACTCTGATCTGAAGCGTAGATATGACTAGAAAACATCATGCTCGGGATCTCGTTCTGAACGCTAATCGGTAAAGCAGAAAAGCTAACAAGCCGAGTTTCCGGGCTCATCAGTTCGACGTTTTCTTTTGATGTTTGCGTTCTTGAAGCCACATCTATCGGTGCAGTTTGTTTAGGTAGATACCAAATAACAATTGAGCTAATGAGCACCGGGACCACTAGTGCAACAAACCAAAGACCCTTGGTTGCATGTTGTGGGATCATTTGCACGGCATCTAGTTTTGGTGATTTCTGATTTCGTTTTGCCTGCTCCGTCTTGTTTAGGGCATCTAGGATGTAAGACATTAGTCTGCACCTCCTGTTAAGAAAGGGATGTTCACGCCCTCGATGCTATTAATGTGAATCCAGGATCTGGGGCCAACTACACCGTTTGCAGGAACGTTCACACTTTCCTGAAATCTTTTTACTCGCTGTACGACAGTCTCATCGAAGGTAAAGCCTGTTGTTTGAGCAGGTGTTCGCTGTTCGAAGACGGCGAGCTGATAAATCAGCCAATCTACATCGGCACCGCTATCACCAAAAGAGGTCGCTGTCTGGTAGCCTGGGGGCATCCGCCACAAAACCGTAAAAGAACCATCGAACGATTGTGCAAGTTCGTTTCGAGAAATGTAGTACTCCCGCTCGTGCGCCAACAGGGTTGCCGAGTCATCATTCAAATGACTGATTGTAATCCACTGTGAATTATGAAGCTGCAAGATAACAGGCCGATTCAGTTCATCAATTTCTCGCAATCCCTCCATTCCCTGCAGACAGGAGAGTCCTATGGATCGAATGATGTTGCATGGGTCGGTTGTTTGGTCTTCAATATATATGCCCCACAAGGCGAACAGATCGTCGAATGCCACTCTTTTACTAGTGTGGCCAACTGTTTCTGATATTGGGGTTAGGGTGGCGTGCGGGTCTAGATAGGGCGCTAGCGCCATGCTGCTTGTTACTGTTGCATCAGATGTCTTGTCTACATTGGTATAGGACATCTTGGCAGGAAGAAACATTGAGAAGGCGATGGCAACGCCTAAGATAGAGGCCGCTACCGTGGCGGGTAAACGCCAGTTGGTGTCGCTTAGAGCTATATAGCGGCTCCTTGCTAAATACTCAAGGTTACCTGATGGGAAAATTTCCTTGGCGGCTTTCTTAACGATACGAGGATGGACGATGGCTCGATTCTCGGCGTAGGCGCCGAGTAGGCACCGATCACAGATCAGGTTTATTACCCGCGGTATTCCGTTACTCAGTTTATATATGCGATCCATTGCTGAACGATTGAAGAAGTTTCTTCTTGCGCCGGCAACGGATAATCGATGCGCGATATAATCATTAACCTCTTTTTTGTTTAGTGAGTCCAGATGGAACCGGGCAGTTATTCTTTGAGATAGCTGTCTAAGTGACTGCTTTGAAAGAGTTTCAAGCAACTCTGGTTGACCGAGAAGAATTATCTGTAAAAGTTTTCTTTGATTGGTTTCGAGGTTAGTTAGTAGGCGCAGTTGCTCTAAAACTTCGACAGATAGGTTCTGTGCTTCGTCAATTACAAGTAGTGTTTTTCTATTGCTTTCCAGTGTGCTGACAAGATAAGTGTTCAGATGATCTATCAATGTCTTTGTTGTAGCCCCTGCACGGTTTTCTATTCGTAGGTCGTCGCAAATAGAGGCGAGTAACTCTTGGGCATTAACTTTTGGATTGATTATGAATGCGGTGTCTACGTTTTCGGGTAGTTGTTCGAGCAGGCAACGACATACAGTAGTCTTTCCGGTGCCGATTTCCCCAGTTAACAGGATAAAACCGTTATTCTCGATACCATACAGAAGGTGTGCTAGGGCCTCCCGGTGTCGATTACTCATGTATAGGTACTGAGGATCAGGCGCTATTGAAAATGGCGCTGAGGCTAGACCAAAATATTCCTCGTACATCGCCGCTCGTCATAAAGTCAGGGTACTATTGTACTTTAATAACATATATCGAGCGTTACCTTGTTTTTGAGAGCGAAACAGCTTGCAAAGTATCCAAAGCCAGCTTTGTTGATGTCATTACTTTCGATAAGTAGCTGTACATCTTTGCATTACTATTCACAGGTGATCAGTGGGCATACCAAATTATTGTTGCAACGCGAACCAGTGGAGAAAGTTATCGAAAAGCGGGATACGGCATCCTTTGTACGGAATAAATTGGCTTTGACCAGAAATATCCGCAAGTTTGCCACTGATGCAGGGTTGCAGACGGGCGATGCTTACGCTACTTATGTTAGTACAGGGGAGCGCTACATTGTGTGGAATGTGTATGCGGCGCCTGAATTTTCCCTGTCAATGAAGCAGTTTTGCTTTCCTATCGTTGGTTGCACTTCGTACAAAGGCTACTCCAAACAGGAAGATGCTACTACGGCAGCCGCAAAGCTTAAGGCTGAGGGATACGATGTATATGTTGGTGGAGTAAGTGCCTATTCAACTTTAGGATGGTTTTCAGATCCCATTCTCGATTCGTTTCTGCTGCGAACAGATGCGCAGCTCGCTGCGCTTTTATTTCACGAACTCGCACATAGAGAGCTATATGTTAAGGGCGATTCGCAATTCAATGAAAGTTTTGCGACGTCAATAGAGCGTTTTCTAGTGAAACGCTGGCTGCAGGAGGAAGGACGATCGGGTGAACTGGAAATATTAAATGATGAACGGATCAGACAGGAGGAATTACTGAATCTTGTTAATCGCACTAAAAATGATTTGGCCAAGGTTTACCAAAATAACAGATCAGAGGAGAGCAAACGTCAGGCGAAACACGAGTTGCTGGAAGATCTGCGGAAAAAATACCTTGTACTTCATGCGGGCTGGCAAGGGAGCAATGACTACTATTCGTGGATGACGGCAGAAATGAATAATGCAAAGTTGGGAACACTCTCTACCTACAACGATTGGGTAAACAGTTTCAACGTGATCCTGATGCAGGAAAACTTTGATCTTGTTTCTTTTATCGGTCGAGTTAAGGAACTCGCCAAGTTGGACCAAGCGTCCCTTGACCGAAAGTTAAGAGAGCTGGTGGAAGATGACTAGAGCAATAGGACGCACGTAGTTGTTATTATGAACACACCGATCATATTTAATACAACACCTTCCCGCGCCATTGTCTTAATCCGGAACACCCCGGTGCTGTAAACCACCACATTAGGCGCGGTAGCGACCGGCAGCATAAAGGCACAACTGGCACTCATCGCGGCAGGGACCATAAGCAGTGCGGGCTCTATATCTGCTGCGATGGCGGCAGCGGCAAGAATGGGCATCATCAGGGTTGTAGTGGCTGTGTTGCTGGTGAGTTCTGTTAAAAAGGTGATGGCAAAGCACAGTACGCCAAGCATAAACACGATGTGCCACGTCGCTATCCCCGAAAGAACATCCCCCAGTGAACTACTCAGTCCTGATGCGACGAAAGCTTTTGCTATCGCGATGCCGCCGCCAAACAGAATAAGCATACCCCAGGGTATTTTGCTTGCCGTATCCCAATCCAACAATTTGCCGCCCTTGCCATTGGGAATCAAAAACATGATTACGACGGAGATAAGCGCCACACTGGCATCGTTGGCCCCAGGTACTCCCAGCCATGTTTTCCAACCACCAAATGGCTCCCCGCGGGTCATCCATGCCAGGGCCGTCAGACCAAAGACGATCAGAACTCTCTTTTCGTATAACCCCCACTTTCCGACTGCAGGAAGGCTGACTGCGCCTGTATAACTAAGACGCCTGGTCAAATAAATACCGATAATCGGCACAAAGATGATTACCACCGGGATGCCCCAGCTCATCCAGGTCAGAAATGGAACTTCGACTCCAGTGGTTTGTTCGTAGATTTCGCGAAACACAAGATTAGGAGGTGTCCCGATCGGCGTTCCAATCCCGCCGACGCTTGCTGCATAAGCGATGCCAAGAAGTAAAGGAACAGCTAGAGACCTGTCCTCAGCTTTCTCAATTACCGCGAGCGCCACTGGCAACAACATCAGGGTCGTCGCGGTATTGGAGATCCACATGCTGAGAAATGCGGATGCTGCCATAAATCCGAATACCAGTCTTTTGCTGCTCGAGCCGCCAAATAAATTTACCATGGTCAATGCGACGCGTCTGTGAGCGCCACTGCTTGCCATGGCGGTAGACAAAATAAAACCACCGAGCAGAAGTAGAACCAGAGAGCTGCCGTAAGATTGGCCAATCTCGTTTGGCGTCAGCACGCCGAACATGGGAAAAGCAGCGAACGGTATTAAAGAGGTAACAGGAATCGGTATTGGTTCGAATACCCACCAGACGGCACAGTTGACAGCGACCGCAGCTGTCCAGCATGCCTTCGCCTCCCATCCCGTGGATGAAAGCAGAAAGAAGACCATAGCACCGAGGGCTGGGCCCAGGGCAAGGAAAATTCGACTCATCAGACTCTCGCGTGCGCAAAAATCGCCATTATAGGCGTGACTCCGGTGACATGCATGTGACTAAAATAGATATACTCACTCGATGTCTTCGACGTTCCTATGGTACGACTTTGAAACAACCGGCATCGATCCTGTTCTGGACCGACCTCTTCAGTTTGCTGGTGTACGTACTGACGTGGATCTTAATCCTGTGGAAGAACCGATCAATATTTTCTGCTCCCCTGGAAACGATGTTATACCCAGCCCCGAAGCCATCCTAGTGACGGGCATTAGTATGTTGCAGTTACGTTCCATTGGAGGGACAGAGGCAGAGTTCTGTCGTCAGGTTTTGTCGCATATGTCGGTGGGTGAAACCTGTGTTGTGGGCTATAACAGCATACGTTTTGACGATGAGTTTACGCGCCAGATGTGTTATCGAAACTTTTATGATTCTTATGTTCGAGAGTGGCGTGACGGAAACTCTCGGTGGGATGTTATCGATATGTTTCGTATGGCCTTCGCATTGCGGCCTGAAGGCATTGAGTGGCCCCTGGATGCCGCTGGAGTGCCCGGTTTTCGCCTCGAGGCGTTAACGGAAGCAAACGGTATAGAGCACAGCGATGTCCATGACGCGGTGTCAGACGTGTTGGCGACTGTCGAACTGACCAGGTTGCTTAGAGAGAAGCAACCTAAGCTCTATCAGTTTCTTTACGCCCTGCGTCAGAAAAGTGAAGTGCTAAAACAACTTTACCCATTGGGAAAGAGTGCAGTGCTTCATGTTTCCTCAATGTACAGTGCCAAGAGATCTTGTATTACGGTGGTGTTACCTATTTGCAGTCACCCGACTAACAGCAATGGTGTGATCTGCTATGACTTGTCGGTAGATCCGGAGGTTCTCATTGGCGCGACGCCATCTGAGATAACCCGCCTAGTATTTAAACCGTCGCAGGATCTGGAGGAGGGAGAAGAGCGGATTCCTCTGAAGACAATTCATATCAATCGTTGCCCAGCGATCGCACCACTGGTCACGCTAGGAGTTGAAGATGCAGCACGACTGGATATTTCCTTACCACTTTGCCAGGAACGTGTGAAGCAGCTGCAGACTGCAAGTGGTTTGGTAGAGAACGTAAGTGCGGCATTTTCTGAACGAGAGTTTCCGAAGGTGGATGACCCGGATCGAATGTTATATCAAGGAGGTTTCTTCGGCCCCAACGACAAGACGTTGATGGAACAGGTCCGTGAAGCCAGCCCAAATAAACTTAAGCAGTTTGAAGGTAGGTTTGAAGATTCGCGCCTCGACGAGATGCTTTTTCGTTATCGGGCGAGAAACTTTCTGGATACCTTGTCTGAGGACGAACGGCAGCGATGGAATAGTTACCGCCAAGAGCGATGGCGTGGTAGTGAGGACGTAGAGGAGAAGATAGAGACACTTATGGAAACTTCAGATGATAACTGCCTGGTTGATCTTAGAACTTATGTGGATGAAATCAGGTGTGGGGTGTACGAATAGTCTATGTCTTCCATAGAGTTTGATCATATCTCCAAATTCTATAATCAGAATAGGGTGGTTGACGATGTATCTCTCGTGCTGCCCGTCTCACAAACCACGGCCATTGTTGGCGAGAGTGGTAGCGGTAAATCTACCTTATTGCAGATTGTGAATGGCCTAGTCATTGCGGATGAAGGTACGGTGAAGATAGCCGGTGCTGAAATTGATTACGACGCTTTGCCACGCATAAGGCGGAACATGGGTTACGCCGTGCAGGGCGCCGGTTTGTTTCCTCACCTTACTATTAAGCAGAATGTGACTCTGGTTGCCCATCTCGCTGGCTGGGCGAGAGCAGAGTTGGACGAAAGGTACGTTAGCCTGCTCTCAGTTTTTGGTTTGGACGACGAACTCTCGGATAGGTATCCGCATAGTTTGTCAGGAGGCCAGCAACAACGCGTGGGGCTGTGTCGCGCGATGATGCTGGATCCACCGCTCTTGTTGCTGGACGAACCCTTCTCGGCGCTTGATCCGATTACGCGCGAGTCCGTCCATGAAGAAATGCTGCAGCTGATCGATGGCGAAAAGTCTATTTTGCTGGTGACCCATGATATGCAGGAAGCTTTGAAACTCGCTAACTACCTGGTCATTCTTAAGGATGGGAAAGTAGTTCAGCAGGGCGCTCCGGAAGAGGTTGCAAATCAACCGGTGGATGACTACGTGGCGCGGTTCTTTGGTGGTGCTAATGCTTAGGATTATCTGGGTAGTATTCTTATACCTATTGGTAATAGGGTCTGCGTCCGCAACTATAACCATAGGAAGCAAGAACTTTAACGAGAGTTACCTTCTGGGCGAGATCATGGCACAACTCCTGGAGCTCGAAGGTTTTGAGGTTGAGCGAAAATTTGGCCTTGGTGGAACACTCGTTTGCTATGAGGCACTTGTCAATAGCGAGATTGATATCTATGCGGAATACACCGGGACGCTTTCCCAAGTCATTCTGAAGACCAATGATCTTACGCCGCAGGTTGCAGAGCTTAATCGGCTTGTCGAGGCGCGGGAACTGCGAGTGCTTGAATCCTTTGGGTTTAACAATACGTACGCTATGGTGGTTAAGAAAACCTTTGCTGATGAACTTGGTGTCTCTTTGGTATCGCAGCTTACCGATCATCGTGATCTTAAGATGGCGTTTAGTCTTGAATTCCTCAATCGCGAAGATGGATGGCCTGGTCTGGCAAAAACATACGGCTTCTCGGGCACGCCAACTGGAATTGAGCATGGGTTGGCGTATCAGGCGATTGATGAAGGCAAGATTGACATCACCGATGCGTATTCCACGGACGGTGATCTTGAGCGATATGGGCTTACCGTATTGGAAGATGATCTTGGTTACTTCCCCCAGTATTTTGCAGTACCGTTTGTTCGCGCTGCTCTGCCTAATGAGGCGCTTGCAGTAATCTCTCGACTGGAGGGGATAATCGACGATGAGAGGATGCGTGAACTCAACGGTAGAACGGTGGTTGATGGGAAAAGTTTTGCGGAAGTTGCCAGCAGGTTTATCGTAGAGGAGGGACTGGGTGAAACGCGGATTCAGGCAGACGTAGCATCCTCAATACTTAGCAACACAATTACGCATCTGAAGTTGACATTTATTGCTCTGGCGCTGGGGTGTTTACTTGGATTACCTCTGGGTATTGTCGTTTTTAGAAGTAAGGTTGCTGCGCGAATAACGGTTTATGTAGCCGGTCTGTTGCAGACAATACCGTCCATTGCACTGCTGGCACTGATGATCCCGTTATTCGGGATTGGTGAAGTACCCGCGATTGTGGCGCTGTTTCTTTACTCTATTCTGCCAATTCTACGTAATACGATCACGGCTCTGGTGACGATCGATCCGCTATTAAAACGTGTCGCCGAGGCAATTGGATTGACTCGATTTCAACAATTACGACATGTGCTGTTACCGATGGCCTTGCCTACTATCCTCGCCGGAATCAAGACTGCGGCGATCATAAGTATTGGTACCGCGACGCTGGCGGCGTTTATCGGAGCAGGAGGCCTAGGTGAACCGATTGTTACGGGGCTTGCTCTTAATGATACGAATCTAATTTTGCAGGGCGCATTACCAGCTGCTTGTTTGGCGATCTGTGTGGAACTTCTGTTTGAGATTCTTGAACGATTGTTGGTAAAACCGCACCTGCTTCAGGGTCAGCTACCGAACTAACAGTTTTATTCGTTTACCTGCTGTTTGATTAGCGCGACGGTTTGCTGCACGTCTTCTGTAAATACCTCATTGGTCGACAGAATTTTTCTGGAACGTGCCAAAATCGGGCGAGTCGTATTAGTGAAGATCATAGTAAATAGATTAGACGTTATCGCGAAAAGACTCAATCTGAATTACTACTGCAGTTTCTTGCTCGATTTAATCTTCATCGTACATAAGTCTAGTCGGGCAGATGGATTTGTGGGAAGTCATTTAAGAAAAGCGGCCTCCAAGGAATTTCGATTCATCAATTTCCATTGGATCGACCGAAATTTCGATTTAGTGTGTTTTCGGAGTTTCATGTTCATTATTCATAGCGGTATGTGTATATCCGCCTCGCGCCAAAAACCTCGCGCGCGATCTGTTCCAGGCCTTCCCTATTTATTTCTATACAGGCAAATAATTCGATTTGGAGTACGCCATGTTCCGGCCAGGTATTCACCATCAGGTGAGACTCTTCTAGAATTAATGCTATGGTGACTCCCTGTGGCTCATAGTTAGAAATGCACTTATCTCGAACAGTAAGCCTGTTCCTTTCTATGTAATCCACCATTTCTGAACAGAGTGACTCAGCATCGTCTATCTTGATCGGGTTGCAGTCGAAACACCATAGCGTTATCTGTTTACCGAAACTCGAAACGAGCTTTCGGTCTGTCTCACTCATCACTTGGGTATAGGCCATCAGGGTTGGTGTATCATTCACTATTCTTTTCCTTCGATATTTTTTCGGCCAGATTAAATTTGGTCTGCTTACATTTCGGGCAGCCAGCGGCTTTCAGCGTTTCTATGTTGATATGAAAGCAATCGCTACCGACACGATTTCTTTCGCCACAACTGGTACAGATGTAGATTCGATGCGATGGATTAAAATCTCCGGTGTAGATTGATTCTTCATAACGTAGAACTGATTGGGTAGATAGTGAGGTGCTAGTCAAACGTATCATCCGGCTAACGTTTCCTATGATGGTGCCACCACGATAAGTGTTGAAGTCATCAATAATCTCTTTCGGAACTAGTCCGAAACGGCCAATGTTTTGGAAAACACCGAGATCCGTGTCCGGATCTTTGTGGCCGAATGAAAGAAAACCCTGTTTCCCCGGACCCGCTTGCAGGGCTTCCTTCGCGCGGGCTAGAAACAGTTCGAGTCCTGCCAGGGTGTAGGGTGGATCGGTAAAAAATGTGTGGAAGTCCCCTTGAAGCTCAGCGGGTAGAGGGTCTCTAGCATCATGGATAAAACACTCGATATTGAGGCCGTACCGTTCAGAAACAGTGTTGATTAGCTCAATAATTCTCTGGTCGATGTCCACGACGACCAATCTTTGAGACTGCGGTCCTGCGCGTAACAGCAGGGCGATGGCGATTGACGTTAGATCGTCATCGCCGATGAATATGACATTGCGTCCCGCGATTGCATCGTGGCGATTTGCGTAGGTGACTCGTCGCAAAGATGTTTCCGGTAGTGCGAATGCCTGGTCGAGGGCAACATCTACCTCTGGCATCTCAGTGTTGATCATTTGCAGTATGGAAAGTGCGTCATTGGTCTCTGTCTCTGTGACTGTGACACCTAATTCATGAGCAATGGTGGTCCCTTGTTTAGTAAGACAAATACCTTTGTGTCGAGTAAAAACGCCACGCTTCTCGAGTTCGCGGCGCACCGCGGAAACTACTGGCAGTGGCATGTGGACCTGTTGTGCTAGTTCCTTTAGAGGTGTGTTCTCGCTGCGAGCGGCAGCTGCGAGAATCCTTCGAACTCCTTCCACCCCCTCGCGCAGGCTTGTAGCAGCGGCTGTTTCTTCCAGTAGTTTCATTTGGCGCCAAGGGCCTCGGAAATATTGAAGAAGGAAGACAGTACGCTGTTAAGAAGATCTGAGTCTTTCGATCCTGCCAATTCCCGAATAGAATGCATTGCAAAGGTTGGCACACCGACGTCTAAGGTTTTGACACCAATTTCTGTAGCGGTGATTGGCCCGATGGTGCTGCCGCACGCCAGATCTGTGCGATTGGTGAACTTCTGGTAAGGTACATCAGCTTGTTCGCACAGATAGGCAAAGTAAGCTTCTGTTTCGCTGTTTGTTGCGTAACGCTGGTTGGCGTTGATTTTAATCACTGGGCCCTGATTAAGGATGGGGCCATGGTTAACATCGTGTCTATCTGCGTAGTTGGGATGAATCCCATGGGCATTGTCTGTTGATACCAACAATGATTTTGCAGTGATGCGATGACGCGACTCGTTGTCAGAGAATAGTCTTTCAATAGCTGATTTTAGAAATGGTCCCTGTGCTCCAGCCGCGGAAGCACTGCCTACTTCCTCATGATCGTTACAGACCAGCATGCTCGTGACAGTTTCATCGGTTGATAGCAGTGCCTTTAGACCTACGAAGCAGCTCAATAAATTATCAAGCCGGGCACTGGCGATAAAGTCATTATTTAACCCTACAAAAGCCGGTGGGTTGGTGTCATAGAAGGATAACTCATAGCCTAGAATCTTCCCCGTGGTCCCATGTTCCTCTTCTAGTTGATCCTGAAGTAGAGACTCGATGGAAGATGTCTCGTCTGTTTGTAGCATGATGGGTGGAATGTGTTTTTGTGGATTGATGCTACGCGAATTGTTGACGTCCCGATCCAAGTGGATCGCAAGACTGGGAATTACACCAATAGGTCGATTGAAATCTATAAGACGGTTGTGGATCGATGCCCCATCAGAGTACGTGATGCGTCCAGCCAGACTAAGGTCTCGGTCAAACCAGGGGTTTAGTAGTACCCCGCCATATACCTCTACACCCAGTTGCAGATAAGAATGCTTGTGGATAGCAGGATTTGGTTTTACCCGGAGGCAGGGACTGTCCGTATGTGCGCCGACCAGTCGAATGCCTGTTTCTATCGGGTTTGTGTTTCCTAGTACAAATGCAATTATCGATGATTGATTGCGAATTGTGTAGTATCGCCCGGGTTTAGTTTGACTCCAATCGCCGCCTTCGTCGAGCTGTTTGAATCCGGTTTCATCAAGCAACACTCTCATATTTTCGACCGCGTGGAACGGAGTTGGCGACTTCCTAAGAAAACTTAATAGTTCGTCGTTAATTGAAGGCATAGATATTCCTTTGGTTAACCAGCTATTCTAACAGAGTCAGATTACCTGAATCTTTTTCTTAGCCTCTTGCTATTGCGGTGCTGAGTTTTCTACAATGGGAGCGCGCCGATTTGAATCAGCTTGCGGGCGCGATAAAAGTACAGCTAAAGAGAAACCAAACCTGCTTTAGTTGATGCGAGATAACTAAACGGGTTTTTTTTTGGTCAGTAATTGGGGAGAGGAGGAGAGAATGGGATTTACATCGCTGATTCTACACTCAGACCGTCGCGGTGGGATTGAGCATGGGTCGCTGCATAAACCAGTGCATAACGCAGTAACGTTTGCTTACGATGATGCATACGACCTTGCTGCGGTGTTTCAGGGTAAGCAGGCGGGTTATTCCTATGGTCGACAAGTTAATCCGACGGTAACTGCATTACAGGATAAGATCTCTCTGATGGAGGGTGGTGTGGCCACAGCCGCTTTTTCTACTGGCATGGCGGCGATTGGAACGACACTTTTTTCGTTGCTGCGTAATGGCGATCACTTTATTTCATCGTCTTTTCTCTTCGGTAATACCAATAGTCTGTTCAATTCATTTTCAGCCCACGGAATTGAGGTGTCTTTTGTTGATGCAACGTCGGTCGATGCTGTAGCCGCTGAGATCCGTCAAAACACTAAGATTGTATTTGTGGAAACCATCGCCAATCCACGAACTCAGGTCGCGGACCTGACGAAGATCGGGGAGTTATGTCGTGAACATAATTTAATTTACTTCGTCGATAACACTATGACGACGCCATATCTGTTTAAACCTAGAGACGTTGGCGCGAGTTTGTCGATCAATAGTCTTACGAAATATATTGGTGGGCATGCTAATGCACTCGGTGGCGCGGTGACAGAACTTGCTAACTATGATTGGGAGACGTTCGTCAATATCTATGACATCTATAAGAAAGGAGATGTTTCCAATTGGGCAATTACCCAGATTAAGAAAAAAGGGCTGCGTGATTTTGGCGCGTCTCTCGGACCGGAAGCCGCCCATCACATTTCCGTAGGGTCGGATACGCTTGCGTTAAGATTAGACCGAGCTTGTAGCAATGCGAAAGCATTGACTGAGTTCTTGTCATCGCATCCGAGAGTCAAAAATGTTTATTACCCTGGGCTTGAAGGTCATCCACAGTATGAGCTGACACGGTCACTCTTTAAGTATCCTGGTGCACTATTTAGCATTGAGCTAAAAGATCTAGATTGTTTCGAGTTTCTTAACAAGCTGGATCTTGTAATCAGCACCAGCAACCTTGGAGACACGCGATCGTTGGCCATACCAGTGGCCCATACAATTTACTATGAGATGGGCCCTAGGAGACGCGCAGAAATGGGTGTCGATGACTCTTTGGTCCGTTTCTCTATCGGGATCGAAGAGCCTGAGGATCTGATCGCGGACTTTGAGCGAGCTTTAGCTTAGTAATTTAGCGTCACATCTTTTTCAATATGTACGGCTCTGCAAAACTGCCTATTTTATAGTTGCTTCTGGTTTGTAGCAGACGCCAGTACCTCCGAGGCCACAATAGCCATTCGGTACCTTGGCGAGATATTGCTGATGATAGTATTCAGCGTAGTAAAATCCGCGGGCATCGTATATTTCCGTCGTGATCTCTTCGTAGCCCACTTCTTGCAGATTGTTCTGAAATACGGCTAGGCTAGCCTTAGCCTGTGTCGATTGCTCTGGTGAAAAGGTATAGATGCCCGAGCGGTATTGAGTACCTACATCGTTACCCTGACGCATTCCCTGGGTGGGATCGTGACTTTCCCAAAAAAGCGCTAATAGTGATTCAAAGGTAACTACCTTAGGATTGAAAACCACAAGGACAACTTCGTTATGGCCAGTGAGTCCTGAGCATACCTCTTCGTAGGTTGGATTCGGTGTGATGCCACCTGAATAGCCTGCCGCTGTGACGTAGACGCCTTCTTGTTCCCAGAAGTGTCTTTCGGCACCCCAAAAACAACCCATACCGAAGATTGCCTGTTCAAAACCATCAGGAAAGGGTGGCCTCATTAGATGGTCATTGACAAAGTGGCGCTCTGGGACGGACATCTCTTTACTTCGTCCGGGTAAAGCGGTACTCGCATCAGGTAAAATCATCTTTTTGGTAAAGAATCCCACGGGAACACTCCGGCGATTGACTGTTAATGGATACTGGTAGTATAGCCGATATTTTGTAAGGGACAGGCTATGCTCGATTTTGATGTGGTTCTAGACCGGCGGGGTAGCACCAAATGGGATAAGTATCGGGATACTGACGTACTCCCGATGTGGATCGCTGATATGGATTTCAATCCACCTGCGGCTGTGATCGATCAGATCCAGTCCTACGTTGCCACTGAAATGTTCGGGTATACGGATCCTCCAAGTGAACTCATTTACGTACTAAAAACCCATCTCGAGGAAACGTATGCGTGGCAGGTCAGTGCAGATGATTTGGTATTCATTCCAGGTGTTGTTTCAGGACTAAATGTCGCTTGCCGCGGACTGGTGGCACCTGGCGAAACTTTGCTGACAGCGACGCCGGTTTACTATCCATTCCTTGATGTTCCAAATAATGTGGATCGGGAGTTGATTCGTTTAGCGGTTGATATGGATGGCGATTATCGTTACCCCGTGTCTGAGCTAGAAGCAGCTATCACGCCTGATAGTCGCATGTTGCTGCTGTGTAATCCATTTAATCCAGTTGGTAGGGTACTCACGGCTTCAGAATTGAGTGACATAGTAAGTTTGTGCCTGGAGCATGACTTGCTGATTTGTTCAGATGAGATTCATTGCCAGCTCATTTTCGATGATAGGCAGCATATACCGGTTGCGAAGGTTGATTCTCGAATTGAAGAAAATCTGGTGACGTTGATTGGTCCGGGTAAGACCTACAATTTGGCGGGTATTGGCGGCGGTGTCGCGATTATTAAGAATCCGGAGATGAGGGAAAAGTTTGCACAGGCAAGCGACGGAATCATGGGGAGTATAAATGTCATTGCATATCAGGCGATGCTGGCGGCCTATCGGGACGGTGAACCCTGGCGTATCGAGCTCATTAGGTATCTTCAAAATAATCGCGATTACCTGGCACAGCGGATCGCTAAGATCCCAGGGATTTCGATGAATCTAGTCGAAGCGACTTATCTTGCTTGGATTGACGTACGATTACTTGCCCTTGAGGACCCCCCAGCATTTTTTGAGTCTGCTGGAGTGGGTTTGTCGGACGGGGCACAGTTCGCTGGCCCCGGGTTTGTGAGACTAAACTTTGCCTGTGCTAGAGCGAATCTAACAGAAGCATGTGATCGGATTGAACGCGCTGTCTCAAAGTTAAAAGATACTTAAAAGCTACTCTGTGAACAGGTTATTGCTATCGCGAAGGTTTTTGCTAAGTAGTGAGCAGAAACCCATTAGCACTTTATTTTCCAATGCCGGATTCTTTTTTCAATTGTTTGAAGTCTTCACGCTTTAAGACGATATACTTGAGTTTGGTCTTTGCACCAACCGAAGAAGATTTCGGAGATCCATCAATCAACGACATTTCACCAATTGATCGATCTGTCGATAGGACATCTATGGTGTGCTTATCGTCATCGAACTGCTTGATTATTTAAACCTACCCCCAAGCAATAAAGAATATGTCATCACCGTGATCACCTTCCTTCAACACAAAACTTCTTCCGTCATAGTCTTTGCTGAATATGCATTTTTTGACGGTGTAATAATCTTCCTCTCCCACAAAGTTAAAGACCTGCGGCATAGGTAACAGCATCTTGGATGCTCATGAATAGTTCAATTTTTGGTCCATAATTAAGTAAGTTGTTTGAACCAAAGTATGGGATTGTAAAATACGCAACACTTTAGGGACTAATAACGGATTCGGTTATACCATCTCTTTTTAGCATTGCAGTATTGATGGTGTTGGACATACGAACGCCCAAGGGTAGTAGACAACACCTAGAGATAAAATAGAGTACTATCGCATCTAGGTTATTCACCGACTGAAACTGTTTGGCCACTAAAACTGTTAAGCTATTGGAATTATGGGATTGATACTGCTCAGCATCATGTTGTCGATAATCTTGGGTTGCTGTACCTGGTTGGTACTTGGGGAATTTTTCCCCCTAAAGGAAGAGCAGAAATGGCCAGTGATGAACAATATCGCTTGCTACAGTGTGTTGTTGATTCTACCAGTTTATCTGATGATATTTTTCACGTTCTAGGCTTTAGCCTTTTTCGGTGTTTGCTTTATTATCGAGTGAGCGACTTCTTCCCTTATGTTTATCCTGTTCGGATACTTCCTTGATCTTGAAAATAGACTCATGTTTTTCGCGACGATCTTGGTGTTCTATCCTTTCTGATCCTTAGACTTATGCCTGGTGCTCTTCAGTAAATACTCCGGCATATATATTCGCGGCCCAGCTTTGATCTTCCTGGGTTCACCGCGCAAAGCTAATACCTTCAGTGATAAATGGTGTGACTATCTCCTAAAAGAAGCTTGGGTAGCCTTCGCGTAATGATGCTGGGTAAGAAATGTGCGGGTACAACCGCGAGTGTGGCAATAGTCTTATAGTCTAGCTTGATGGCGTAGCGATCACCTCGGCCCGCTATACAGATGCGCGTACTTATCGATGTCATAGATAATAAGTAGCGATATTACAAAGTAGACCAATTCCTTGGCGGAGACGCCTACCCCAATCAGTATCTTCACGTGCAGAATCTATGTCCCCATAGCAGTTACCATCATCTTGCGGTTGGCGTTATGGTGAGGGGCATCGCAGTTAAAGATGACTTCTAGAGTATTTCGTGTGTTTGTCAAAAGCGCATGGGTATCAGATGTTTTGCCCATACATTTTTACTTGTTGCTTTATCAGCAGTTTAACGAACCCTTCAATTACAATTCTTGATGGGTTAAACATCATGCCTTGGATTTAAATGGGGTGTGATCTCTATTGTGTCTTATTACTGAATCAAGCCAAAATTAGTCTGAAGAGGGCACCCAAAGCAGTGAAAAGAGGTGTTAGTACTGTTGCAGCAATGGCGATTATAATTGAACTGATTTAATATAGATTAGGAAATAGATGAGGAATATTCATCTAAAATGATTGAATTAAGGCATTTACGAACCCTAGTTGCGCTTCGAGATACCGGGAGTCTGGTTGAAGCGGCTGATCGGTTGTTTCTAACCCAGTCTGCGCTGTCGCATCAATTAAAAGATCTTGAGGACCGTCTCGAGTGTACCTTGTTTGTGCGTAAGACCAAGCCTACTAGATTCACGAGTGCGGGACGCCGTCTGTTGAAACTTGCAGATGAGGTCAATCCGATGGTAGGGACTGCAGAGCGAGATATAGCCCGGCTGGCTGGTGGGGAAGTAGGACGGCTACATATCTGTATAGAGTGCCATAGTTGTTTTCAGTGGTTAATTCCTGCGATAGAAAAATATCGAAGCAACTGGCCAGAAGTCGAACTTGATCTAACGGGCGGCTTTAATTTTGAACCTTTACCAGCTTTAAGTCGTGGCGATCTAGATCTTGTCATTACCTCAGATCCCCTGGAGGTCCCAGGGCTCCATTACATTCCATTGTTCCAATATGAGGCGATGCTGGCGATTCCAAGTGATCATGCCCTGACCGATCGGTCTCACATTGAGGCTGACGACCTTATCACTGAGACGCTGATAACATATCCGGTAGATAGAAATCGCTTGGAGGTTTTCACAAAGTTCCTGGACCTGCAGAACGTTGAACCTATGTCAGTACGTACTGCTGAGCTTACACCGATGATGGTGCAGCTGGTTGCAAGTGGTAGGGGGGTAGCTTCACTGCCTAACTGGGCTTTGACGGAATATCTGGAGCGACAGACTATTGTAACTGTAAAGATTGGACCAAACGGTTTGTGGGGTACTTTATTTGCTGCGATTCGTGAAGATCAGTTTGAGTCACCGTTTATGGAGGATTTTATTCAGACCTCCGTAGAAACCTGCTTCAATAATCTGACGGGGATACGTTCGGTCAATGACTAAAAAATAACGGACAAATAAAAAGCCCTGGGAGGGATCCCCAGGGCTTCGTCATACGTATGGGGAGCAAGCTCCGAGAAAAACGCTAGTTTAACTCAGAGGCTCCCCCAATAGATTGACTACTAATGGGATCACCTCCTTATACACTCAGGGTATCATCGGCACGCTAAGGCGTTCCCCCTGGATAGAACTGCCAGCGCGATAAGATCTAGTGATCCAAACATGAACCTTATAAACCAGCGGTTGGCTAGTGTCAAAGACTTCAGTAAATCTCCATTTTCAACTGGTCAACACCTGACCCCAAACCGCATATTAGGGAATTTTGATCTGCGATTGCCAAGAATACCCATCAAAGGTGAAGAAACTACGATAGTGAATTCGGTCTTCATGATTGAGGTCAAGCATATCTATGGTGCGATATCGCATCAACACACCGGTGATGGATTCAGGTGCTTCTAGATTGTCTGCATTGGTGGATTTTAGCTCGGCGATTTTGTTCGTTAACGTCTCACGGTCAGGTATGAAGCTGCTTTGGGGTCCTAGCTGATCATAGACATGATCCAGATACTTGCTCCCAGGGGCTCGTCGCTGCCAGTTTTCATGGATCGTGGTGTTATCCATTTCTTCTATTGGGCCTCTGACTCGGTACTGGTGCTGGACCGATGGATACCAAATTAGGAGTTCAGCATCTGCTCCCTTGGCTATGGCATGCCATTTTGGGCTGGTTTTGTTGATAAAAAGCGTAATGTGATCCTCGTCGATTTCCCTTAGGACCAGTGTGCGTACCGACGCATTACCGTCTATATCCGCTAGAGCTAGGAAGCAAAGATCTGAGTTCGGATCACTCAATCGTCTAGCCTGGGCGCGGTCGGACTGGATGTTTTCGATTGGGTCCATGGTGTTTCCGTTTGGTGCTATTCAAGTTACCATCTTAATATACACGGCAGCGGGGAGCACCGATCAGATTGGAAAGTCCTGTCGGGCAATTTCTGCGTTGTTAGCGGTTAACACCATGATAATTGAATTTTCGCTACAGATGATGGTCGCTACGATGAATTCGTGCCACTCATAGTCTGTCTGTACAGTGGATGAAAGTCTGATCCCAGCGGTTCGCTTGCTTCGCTCGCGAACCAGACCGTTAATCAGTAGTCGGCCCTCGCTGTGATCCAGTTCGACGGTCAGATTGGCGCCGCGGTAGTTGATTGTCAGTTGCTTCATGGCGCGCATGATCCTCTAGAAGTACACTCTGATCAATACGACAGCCAGATTAACTTCGGGTATGATGTCGCGCAAAATCTCTAGAGGAAAGGGACGATGAGTCAAATAGAGGATATAAAGTCTTTGGCAAATGATCTTGCTAGTGGGTTAAAGAAACTTGGTCCTAACCGCACAGTCGCACTATCCGTGCACGTAACCAAAGAACTGATCCAAGAACTTGAGATTAAAGCGAACGAGTTGGTGAATCAGTTGGAAGGAATGAATTAGTAAGCTGCAGTGAGGCTTAAGTAAAAACTTCTGGCTGATCCAGAAACACGTGGTGATGGGCGTGAGCAATCCTGATAATCTCGTGTCCTGCAAATAGCTGTTTAGGATTCTACACAGCATCGTCATTAAAAAATCGACTTAGTTCACCAAAGATGATTGCGGCAGGGGGTCTAATAGACCGGATCATAGAAAACGCATCCGGTAAATTCATTGGCTTCATTTTCGCGAATAACGCTTGGTTCAATTTAAAGCAATAGCCCTATTTTCGCGAATAACGCTTGGTTCAATTTAAAGCAATAGCCCTCGTTCGTCTTCTTTACAGAGTGCCTCGCTATGTAATCTATAATGTATTCATTCTCACACGGCTGCGGTGGTCGTAGGCGAAAACGCTGTTGAGCCTTTTTCAGGGTATTGATAGTGTCTAGTTTCAGAGCGTGGTATTCGTGGTGCAGGGAGGTTGCTTTGACGCTTGGGGATTACACTATCGATAAGGATCAGTGCGCCGAAATTATTGGAATGTAGATAGGCGTAGGTAAGCACAATGCTACCTCCAGAATTATGACCAATCATAGTAGGGGCACTGAGTTCGACCTCATTGCAGACTTCGATAATCTCATCGCTAAAGATTTCAGCCAAATAATCTTTTGGTGCCCACTGTTGTCACCAGAGCCTGATAGCTCGAGAGCGACAGTCAGGGGCAAAGGAAGCCGCAATAAAATCTCACTAGTGTACGTGCACACTATTACCGTGAATTAAAATTAACCCGGGTTTTATGTTGTTAGCTGAACCCTACACTGGGTAATGGATCTCGCAGTCATGCAACCGAACAAAGCGGTTTGATGCGCTATCGGAAACGTATTGATCAAACCAGGATGGAATATTGCTGTGCATGGAAGCGCTCGAATTATTTTGGGTCCAGTGTATTGAAAAACTCTCAGTATCAGTGTCTAAATTTTGGTGCTGTAAATTGGCGCGTCCCTCAATGTTGGTGCGTTAAATTAGTGCATTAGTGTCGCGCCCCCGGGGCAATAGGGGCGTCGATAAATTTACACAGAACAAGCATATATAAGGGCTATACGGCTATCGCCCATAATTGGCATCAACTTTGCTGGTGTAAAAGGCGAATTAGGTCCGCGTCACATCTTATGTAGTGTGCACGGTTACAAAAAAACCAATACCTTTTCAGGAGGAACGTATGTTCAAGATCAAAAGTCTGCTACGAATACTAGTAGTGGGTATGGTTGTTTTACCCAGTATTGCGCTTGCAGATGAACTCAATGCTGGTGATACAGCGTGGATGATCACTGCGACCGTACTTGTGCTCTTTATGACCATCCCGGGATTGTCGCTGTTTTATGCTGGCATGGTGCGCAGTAAGAATGTGCTGTCGGTACTTATGCAGTGTTTCGCGATTACCGGTTTAATGTCGATTCTTTGGGCACTATTTGTGTATAGCCTTGCCTTTGATGATTCCGGTTCAATGAATGCGTTTGTTGGTGGTTTGGGCAAAGCGTTCCTGTCAGGTGTCACTGTTGACGCGATGTCGGGGACTATCCCTGAGACTGTGTTCATGACTTTCCAGATGACCTTCGCGATCATTACCCCTGCACTGATGGTAGGTGCTTTCGCAGAACGGATGAAGTTTTCCGCTATGTTGTTATTCATGAGTGCTTGGGTGGTCATATGCTACGCGCCTGTTTGTCACTGGGTATGGGGCGGTGGCTGGTTGGGTGATTACGGCATTCTAGATTTTGCCGGTGGTACGGTTGTACATATTAACGCAGGCATTGCAGGACTGGTTGCAGCGATTGTATTAGGCAAGCGAGCTGGATATCCAACCACGCAAATGCCTCCTCATAACCTGGGATTAACTATCATTGGTGCGTCCATGCTGTGGGTCGGATGGTTTGGATTTAACGCTGGTAGTGAGCTTGCTGCTGATGCTGTTGCTGGTATGGCAATGGCGGTTACTCAGCTCGCTACTGCAGCAGCTGCACTGGCGTGGATGTTTGCGGAATGGATTAAACACGGTAAACCAAGCGTCCTTGGTATCGCCTCAGGTGCTGTAGCAGGATTGGTTACGGTTACTCCGGCTTGTGGTTCTATCGGTCCTATGGGTGCGATCGCTCTTGGTATCGTTGCAGGTGTTGGCTGTTTCTTCGCTGCTACAACGCTAAAGCGAGCTGCTGGCTACGATGACAGTTTAGATGTATTCGGAGTACATGCTGTAGGTGGCATTATCGGTGCACTTGGTGTTGGCATTCTGTGCGCCACTCAGTTTGGTGGTGCAGGTTTTGGTGATGGCAACGAATCGATTAGTGCGCAGCTTGTTGCACAGTCTATCGGTGTGATCGCGACGATTATCTACACCGGTATATGCAGCTTTATCATCCTCAAGGTCGTTGACGTGATTGTTGGTTTGAGAGTTGATGAGGAACAGGAATCTGAAGGTCTGGACCTGGCGCTGCACAACGAAAGAGGCTACATCCTCTAATAACTTTCCCCTCGAGTCTGCCTTGGTTTTTGTGGTTGCCAGGGCGGGCTCACCTCCCTTTTAATAACTTTCCCCTCGAGTCTGCCTTGGTTTTTGTGGTTGCCAGGGCGGGCTCACCTCCCTTTGTGGCACCCTTCTCTATCAGATTACCTTAGTTAGCTATTAGTATTGATGCCCTGGCGAGGTCCGTCGCTTTGTCTATTGCTGATCTTTTTGTGGCTCTATCTTAATTTCAGAAATATGATTAAACCGCTTGTTATCGTGGTATCGATACCGTTTAGATTGATTGGTGGAATCTGGTTCATCTATGCCAATGACTACAACATTTCTGTGGCGTTAGCGGTTGGCTTTATCGTGCTCGCAGGTATGGCCGCGGAGATTGGTGTGCTTGAGTTGAGCTTGATCGCTAAGGAATTTAGTTCGAGAGACGCTACCGAGCCGTTCAGTGTAGAAGAAATAAATTAGATTGTGGTGACTGCAACCTCAAAGCACGTGAGGCAATTCGTTATGACTGCGGTTTCTACCGTGGCGGACTGGTGCCCGCAATGATCAGTACCGCAACCGGTTCCGATGTCACCCACTTCATCGCAGCACCCATGTTGAGAGGTATGCTCAGGGTTATGGTTTTTAATTTATTGGTCTTGCCGGTCGCCTACAGTTTTGTTCTGCAATTATGCGAGCGGGGAGGCACGCATAGCGAGACTGGTCGGTAGCCGCATCGCATAACAAATCGAGTATTGGGTTCCACCATTAATAGATCTTCATGACCAAATGTATACTCTGTCGAGTCATACCTTCAGATATGGTGAAAATCACAATGCGATTAACTTGACCAGTAAACAGTTACACTACAGTAATCAATCTGACTAGAGAAATGGAGACACCATGAAACATATACCACTGCTTGAGAAAGAAGATATCTCAGACCCTGAGTTCAAGGAATTCTGGGAAAACTATAGGTTCGATCTTGCCCTTTTTCACGTATGGGCTCATGTGCCGAAAGCGTTCAAGGCTTATACAGCTTTCAACCGTACCATCTGGGAGGAGGAAGCAGATGGATTCCCAATGTTCCTTAAGGAAATCGCCGTGGTGCAAGCTAGTGTCCTTAGTAACTCATCCTACGAATGGGGCAATCACGGTGCTTCGATGGTTAGGCGCGGTGGTACTCAGGAACAATTGGATGCCCTTATCGCGGGAGAGGTGGAGTCAGGCCTGTTTGATGCTACAGAGAAGCTCGTAATCAAGTTTACAACCGAGGTGGTTATCGATGCCAAGCCCACTGAAGAGACACTCACGGCCATGGCAGAGCTTTACACCAATAAACAAATATCCCAGCTAGTTTGGGCTATCTGCGCTTATATGACCAACTCACGTTTCGCCAACCTTGGTGGTTGCGAAATTGGAGATGACGAGGACTACGGCATGTTTTCTCTCGGTCGGAAGACCTAGAGACGGCAACACGAACTTTCGGGAGTGAATATGTTGGTTATCCAAAGTATGGCGAATGGTCAATAGTGAGATTTTGAACTAGGCGATTCACTATGTACTGTAAGTTTCTAAGCGAGGCGGTTTGAAAGAACTAAAGGTATAGACAAGAAAGTGACTAAATAGTGCCATATACTGTAGCCCTTTTGTTATTAGGAGAACCAAATGAGAATCGGTATTTACGGTGGAACTGTTAGGCGGGGCCAGCCGCTTACTTCGCTGGTCGATGAGATCATCGACCTCGAAAGTCGTGGCTTTTCGAGCTACTGGATGCCTCAGGTGGGTATGTATGACGTACTGACCATGATTGCGCTTGCCGGTCATAAGACCAGCAAGATTGAGATGGGTTCTGCAGTGGTACCTTCGTATCCACGACATCCTAATGTGCTGGCTGAGCAGGCTGCGACGGTAAATGCGTTGGCTGGAGGCAGGCTGGTGTTGGGGGTTGGACCGTCTCATAAACCCGGCATTGAAGATTCTCTTGGCCTGAAGTATGAGAAACCGGCACTACATATGCGCGAGTACGTGACGATTCTTAAGGCGCTTGGTGAAGAAGGTAAGGTTGACTTCGAGGGTGAGATGTATCACATAAAAACGGGAATTGGTGTGCCTGATGCCCAACCGTTTCCGGTATTGATGTCTGCCCTTGGTCCTCTGATGCTAAAAGCTGCGGGTGAGGTGGCGGACGGCACCGTAACCTGGATGGTTGGAAGGAACACAATTGAAAACTCCACGGTTCCTCTTATTACTAAGGCTGCGGTGGATGCGGGCAGGCCATCCCCCAGGATCGTGGTGGGTGTGCCAGTTTGTGTACATGATGATCGGGATCAGGCAATTGCCCGTTCGGTGCAGATCTTCAAGCATTATGGTTCGCTGCCTAATTATCGTCGACAACTTGATGCAGAAGGTATCAATGAGGCCGGTGAGATAGCTGTGGTGGGTAACGAAAAAGAAGTGAAAGATCAATTGCAGGGATTCTTTGATTCTGGTGCTACAGAAGTGATCGCCAGCGTTTATCCTGCAGGTGATGACGCGCGTGGTTCATTTGGTCGAACGAACGCTCTGCTGGAGAGTCTCGCGGGATAAGTTTTTCAGGTCACCTTTGAGGAAACGAAACAAGTGTCGGAATATATCGACGAGTGCACCTTTGTGGAATTGTTTTCTCCCGGACAACGAGTGTACGTTGGCGCGTATACAAACGAGCCTAATGGTTTGATCGACATTATTGCTGCGCACGGTAAATGCGCAGCTGGTGTCACTTTCATACAGCAACCACTGGTTATTAATATTCGGGATCTGTCTGAGCTCGGTCCGGATGCGCAGATGCTGACGTTTTTTATGACGCCGGTTCTCAAGCAGGGATTCGCTGCGGGGCGGGTGCATTATGTGCCGATGCAGATGCGGGCGGTGCACGACTATATCGAGCAAAGTGTGCCAGATATAGCGTTACTTCAAGTTGCAAAGGATAGTAATGGGGAGCTGCGTTTCGGCCCGGGGGTGGATTTCGTGCAGGCTGCTCTTGTTGGTGCTAAGCAGGTTGTTTTGCAGGTAAACCCGCAAATAACTGCCCCACTGGGGTGTCCGCTGGTGGATATGCAGGCACCCTATCTTATGGTCGAAGCATTTTCTGATCCGTTGTTGTTCCCGACCGCTAAAGTCGATGAGACATCTCAAGAGATCGGTAGCCTAGTGGCATCGATAGTCGCTGACGGTGATTGTCTTCAGACAGGTGTAGGCGCAGTGCCGTCGGCGATATTGTCTGGTCTGGGTGGCCGAAACGATCTGGGTTTTCATGGGGGTCTTATTGATGACGGCGTGATGCAGCTTGCTATAGATGGGAATCTTACGGGAAAGCGTAAGGCTATAGATATCGGCAAGCATGTCACGGGTATCGCCCTAGGTTCTCAAGACTTATTTGAATGGCTGGCGCAGGAATCCACTGTGGTATTCAAGAGTGCGAACTATACGCACGAGGTCAGTGTGATTCGTCAACTGGATAACTTTGTTTCCATCAACTCTGCGGTAGAAATCGATCTGTTTGGTCAGGTTAACGCAGAGGTGATTGGTGGCAGACAGATTTCCGGGACTGGTGGTTCGGTAGATTTCATGCGTGCGTCCAAGTCCAGCAAAGGAGGGCGTTCCATCGTGGCGATGTCAGCAACGGCACGTCGCGGTGAGATTTCCCGCATAGTTCCTCGTGTTGAGATGGTGACAGCGCTGAGAACAGATTTGGATATTGTCGTCACGGAATTTGGGGTCGTTCGATTGAAAGATGCTTCGTTAGAAGATCGTGCTCGGCAATTGATAGATATCGCTCATCCTAGCTTCCGCGACCAGTTGAAAGACGAACTAAAATTGGTGCTGAAATCCTAGGTGGTCGTTACCCATCCGCCTGAGAATGGAATGACCTGGCCAACGATAAAGTCGCTTTTGTCGGATGCCAGGAACAATGCCAACTCTGCTGATTCTTCCGCTCGTGCAATTCGACCGAGGGGCACGTTTCGCTGCAGATGTTTTTGAAAACGTTCGGTCGCCACTAAATCATCGGGATAATACGCAGGGTTGCTAACGTAGTTCTGTGCGACAGCATTAATTTGGACGTTTGATGGTGCAAATTCGAGACCGCTTGCCCGAATGAATGAATTCTGTGCTCCTCGCGCTGCACAATAGGCTGATGATCCAGGCAAGCCTTTTAGTGGGACTGCGCTGGTGATTGCGACAATCTTGCCGTGACCTCGTTCTGCCATCATGGTTGCGAAGTGTCTGATCAGATGCATGAGCGGATGTACCATTGTGTTGAATAAACTCTGCCAATTGTCATCGTCAATTTCACTGACAGGTGCACTACAAGGGTCATGAGCAAGATTGGCGACGACAATGTCGAACTCTGGGAGATCTGCAACGTATTGAGTGAAGCTGTTACCCATAGGAACCTGACCATCCTTGCTGGTAAGTATTGCACCTTCCTTCCTAAACAGTGTTTCAATTGCGGGGCCCATGTAGTCGCCACACTGAGTCACCAGTATTTGCTTATCTTTTAGTCGATCACCCATGTGTTTTCCTGATAGAAGCTAGTTTACGGAAACTGCAAATTCCTCAAGCAGGGGTAGGGGTATTATTTCCAGAGCCTTGATATGTGTATTGGCAAGAAAGACGTTTGGAGCCATACCCTTTTCGTAGGCTTCTAGCCACCGTGCTGCACATAGACACCATCGGTCACCTTCTTTGAGTCCGGGGAATGCGAGTTCCAGGTGTGAGGTAGAAAGATCGTTTCCTGCGAATCTGGAATATTCCAAGAAACTAGCTGTGACTTCCACGCAGACCGTGTGAGAACCAACGTCGTTCGCGCAGGTATTGCAATAGCCGTCCCGGAAAAATCCTGTGATCGGAGACGTGCTGCAAGGTACAAGTTCTTCACCCAACACGTTTAATGCTTCGTCTTTTTCTATCTCGCTCACGCTTAAGGTTACTCCAGATTTGTCTTCGCGGTTGCCGAATTGATTCGAGACTCGTTCCAAGGGATTGGTTCTTGGGGTCCAGATCCAATATTTACTTTTATACCATGTTTGGGCTCTAAGATTTCTCGTTCTCCACTTCGATTTCTGACGATAATAGATGACCCTTTGATTAACGCCACCTCTAAGGTCCTATCAACGAAACCGGCCCAAAAGTCCTCGCTGATGCTTTGTATGGTAGCCAGGGGGGTAGTAAAAACGATTTCCACTTCAACTTCTTGGGCATCTCGTGTGGCGCGAATAGTTCCCTTGGTAAATGTGCCTTCTAGGCTGAACGCCTCTGACATTTTCCAGTAACGGTGAAGAACAAAGTGACTACCATGTCCCATCGATAAGATCGTGTTATCGATCATCCGGATTTGAAGCTTGCCCTGTTTATCCGTATCGATAACGTCATTGGCGAAAATTCGTGATTCTCTGCCCAGAATGTAGGACTGATTGTTTCTAATGACCGAAGGGTAGCCTTCTGATGCGGTCACAACGCCGATCTCGGTGGATACAGGTATAGCGTTATTCATGCAACCGCTCAGAATTAGTGGTAACAGCGACGCGGTGATATGTCTAAACCTATCCCGATTTGACAGGGGCTCAGTCATGTTACCTCCCGCTATTGTGATTCCGCTTGGGTTTTTGGACGTTGCGACGTTTACGCGCAGGCTGTGCAAGCTCTTTGAGGTACTTATCTTCTGGTTGCATGCTAACGATTGGCTCTCCCAGCAAGCTTTCTATTGCGGGTAACATAAATACATCGCTTTCACATACCAGGCTAATTGATGTGCCGATCGCACCAGCGCGTCCCGTCCTGCCTATTCGATGGACGTAGTCTTCTGGATCTTCTGGAAGATTAAAATTTATCACGTGGCTAACGTCATCCACATGAATGCCCCGTCCAGCGACATCGGTGGCGACGAGGACATCAATTTCGCTCGATTTGAATTTATCCAGTGTGCGGATTCGCTTCTTTTGAGGGACTTCTCCGGTTAACAAACCGGTAGTCACGCCGTAGCGATATAACTTTTCTTCAAGGTCTCGAGTCTGATCGCGCCGATTCACAAATACGATTGCCTTGGTTACTTCCTCTGACTGAATCAGGTTGTAAAGAACGGTGAATTTTTCTGACTCTGTGGTCAGATATACGAACTGGGCTACTGAATCTACTGCGACTTTTTCTGGTTCTATATGCACTGTGTGCGGATCCAGCGTCCAGCTTGCCGCCAGCCTGCGGATGTCTTCACTAAGAGTGGCACTAAATAATTGTGTTTGGCGACGATCCTTGTGCGGTGTACGTCTGATTATACTTTTTACATCGGGTATGAATCCCATGGACAACATTCTGTCAGCTTCATCAATAACCAAAGATTCAACCTTAGACAGATCGATGACATTAGAGCGGCAGAAGTCCAACAGACGACCTGGCGTCGCGACAAGGATGTCTACGGGGGACTGCATGCGTTTTTTCTGTTTCTCGTAATCAATACCACCCACAATAGAAACGATGCTGATATCTGTGTACGCCGAAAGTCCTTCTGCATCGCTGGTGATTTGCATGACCAGTTCTCGTGTGGGTGCGATAATCAACGCGAATGGAGTGCCAGCTTTTCTGGAGTCCAACTCAGGATTCTCGATGTGATAGGTGATCATTGATATCAGAAAAGCAGCGGTCTTACCGGTGCCTGTTTGGGCCTGGGCGATGATGTCAGTGCCGTCTATCGAATGCGGCAGTACTTCTTTTTGTACGGGCGTACAATGTATGAATTCGAGTTCTTCGATGGCTCTCGATAATTCTTCCGGAAGGTCTAATGCTACGAAGTCGTTTGCTTGGTTTTCATCCGATTCATTGAACATGTTTTTCATAAACTTCATTGAGTGGCTGCCCTTCTTCCTAGACTTCAGGGGCTATTTTTTGAGGCTATCGGCGCTATCTTAGCACGAGCTTAGGGGGCAGGTTGTGGCGAACTGTTCAAAGGGAAGGATAAGCTTGCGCCGTAGGCGATTAGGAACATCACGATATTCCCGATCAACCCCGTGTAATAGAGGTCGAATGGATATGAAAGCGTCTCTGGAAGTACTCCTTGCGACGACATAATTGTCCATAAAGTGAACGCCATGGTCGCAATGATGCCAACGATCACGTGGCGCGCATCGCCTCGTGTCGAGAAGAATCCGATCACGTAAATCGAAAGCAGGCCACCGGCGAGCAAGGAGGTAAGGACAGTTGCCGTATCCTGAAGCGTCTTGGTTTCGGTTACGGTTAATACGATTGCGCCGATTATCATCAGTAATCCTACAACCATGCCAATGAGTCGTGCGATCACGAGGTAATGGGAGTCCGCAGCCCCCTTTTTTAGGTGGCGACGATAGATATCAGAGATAGCCACCGTTGAAATCGAGTTAATGCTGCTATCAAGTGATGACATGGCTGCTGCAAGCGCTGCGGCTAACACGAGGCCCACCAGGCCGTCTGGCAGGTGATGGATGACAAAGTAAGGCAGAATCTCCTCTGCTTTGCGAGTTCCACTCAGAATTTCAGTCGAGGCAATGGTAGGAAATGCTTCGAAAAATACATACAACGCCGTACCAAGAAACATGAAAAAAGCCCAGGTCGGAAGACTGACCGCGGCACATATATACATCGCCTTTCTTGCTTCTCCAGCGGACCTAGTTGCATTGAATCGCTGTACGGTATTTTGATTGCTTGAATATTCAGTGAGCCAGCTGATAAGACCAATTAACAACATCATCGTTGCGGTTTTTTCCGTCAGGCTGACGTTCCATGATACGGCACTTAGCTGGCCATCTTTCAGTTCCGAAAAAGCGAGTTTTCCGTGGGCCGTGCCGACGTCAATGATCTGAGGCAGTCCGCCAGGAAGTGTGTTAGCAATGACCATTAGGCAGATCACGCCGCCGAACAATAAAATGACGGTCTGCAGTACGTCAGTCCAGATAACCGCATCAATGCCGCCCAAGATGGTGTACATTGCCACGACAATGCCTGCGGCGAGTATGCACTGGTAAGCGGGAAGCCCCGAAATTTGTTGCAGTACCAGCGAGATAAGGTAAAGGATCAGACTGACGCGAACGATTTGAGTGAAGATAAAAGCGGCTGCACCGTAGACCCTTATCGAGGGCCCAAATCTTTCTTCGAGGAATTCATAGGCAGTTGTTGAGTTACCGCTCCGTAATCTTGGAAGAAAAAAATAAGCAGCGATGATTATCGCGATTGGTAGCATCAGATTAGGCAGGAACCGCAACCAGGCAGTTTTAAATGCATCACCGGGATAGGCAAGAAAGGTAATAGAACTGATCGATGTTCCGACAAGCGATAGCCCAATAATCCAACCTTTAAAGCGCCTGCCGCCGAGAAAATACTCTTCTGTTGAGCCATTCCTAGTGGAAAAATATATCCCCATGCCGAATAGCAGCAGGAAGTATGAAAAAAGGATGATGCTGTCGAGGGTGCCCAGCGTCATGCGGTAAGCAAATGTGTAATGGTAGCTAGCTCAAGACAAAGTACGAAGACATCCATCGCTTTATCCAGCTCAGACATTGGTGGAAAAGTCGGTGCGATACGTATATTGCTGTTGTTTGGGTCTCGTCCGTAGGGAAAAGTGGCACCGGCGGGTGTCAGCTTTACGCCAGCTTCTGCCGCCAAGTCGACGACTCTATCAGCAACTCCATATGCAGTGTCCAGTGACACAAAATAGCCTCCGTTGGGTTTGGTCCAAGTCGCGACCCTTTTTTCTCTAAGTGCTGAGTCGAGCTTCTCTTCCACCATTGCGAATTTCGGTCGAACGAAATCCCTATGCTTTTTCATGTGTGTCTTGATGGTGTCTGCATCTTTGAGGAATCGAACGTGTCGCAGCTGATTGACCTTGTCAAAGCCGATCAGTTGAGTAGAAAGAAATGATTCAATATCGCTTAGGTTCTGGGGTGATGCACCCAAAAAGGAAATACCGGCACCCGCGAATGTAACTTTAGACGTGCTTGCAAACATCAGCACGCTATCGGCAGTACCTTCTTTTTCGCAGGCAGCCTGCAGATTCGCCAACTGATATGGCGTATCGGTCAGGTGATGCACAGCGTAAGCGTTGTCCCAGATAATTCTAAAATTATTTCCCGCCGATTTTCCTAGCTTCGAAAAGCGCTTGACCACCTCATTACTGTAACAGTGTCCGGTCGGATTAGAATACTGGGGAACGCACCAGATACCTTTGATCAAAGAATCGTTTTCCACCAGCGAGTAAATGGCATCCATATCTGGACCAGCCTCGGTAAACTCGACAGTGACCATTTCGATGTCGAGTTTCTCGCAAATGGTGAAATGGCGGTCGTACCCAGGGACAGGACAGATAAACTTGATGTTGCCTTCTTCTTCCTGCCAGCGTGGCAGCATGTGTGCCAGGCAGTTATACATCAAGGTAAGGCTGCTGCTGCCACCAACCAATACATTAGCGCTGTCTATATCTAGTATGGTAGCACCGAGCTCCCGAGCTTCGGGAATGCCAAGGATGCCTCCGTAGTTTCGAACGTCTGTACCATCTTGCAGTAGAAAAAAACCGTCTAGAATTCCATCCAGCCCGTTTGACAGATCGAGCTGCGCGGCTGCAGGTTTACCTCGCGTGAGATCCAAAGACAGGTGCAAGGCTTTAATTTCGTCATATTCCTCTTGCAATTCCGTCTGGCGTACTTCCAAGTCATGTATACTGAGATCTGTGATGCTCATAGTTCTATCCCTTGGTCTCTAGGCCTGCTAACTCAGGCAGGCCTAACATCAAGTTTAGATTCTGCACGGCAGCACCGGAAGCGCCTTTTCCGAGATTGTCTAATACAGAGATCAGCAAAACTTGGCTGCGTTTGCCAAATATATATATATCCAGGTGATCGGTGCCGTTGTTTGACTGAGGGTCCATGAACCCTTGATCCAATGCTTCTTCGTCGTTTGGTGGGTGTACAGTAATACATGGTTCTGAATCATATTGATCGGCAATACATTGAAAAACTTTGTCCATTGATACCTCGTTTGCGAACAGTTCAGCAAAAAGAGGAATGCTAACCAGCATGCCCTGATGGTAATGTCCTACGCTAGGTTGGAACAGTGGTTCTGTGGTTAATCCAGAATATTTGACCATTTCAGGTAAATGCTTGTGCGTAAGCCCAAGAGAATAAGGCCTGGAATGCCAGAGTTGTTGGGGATGCTCGCTTTGCTGGTTTTCATAGCGTTCAATCAGGCTGCGGCCACCGCCGCTGTATCCAGAGACCCCATTCATTGAAAGATGGCTGGTGCGTGGAAGCAGGCCGTTATCAATGAGTGGCGCGACAGGAAGCACGAAAGCCGTTGCCCAGCAGCCGGGGTTGGATACTCGGTCTGCACTCACAATAGCCTCACTTTGCTTACGGTCTAGCTCAGGTAATCCGTAAACCCAAGCTGAGTCAGTCCTGTGTGCGGTGCTGGCATCAATAAAACGTGTATTGGCTCCTCCTAGGGCTATCGATTCACGAGCGGCATCGTCCGGCAGACACAGGATTACCGCGTCAGCCTCATCCATCACAGCCTGTTTCACTTGGGCAATTTTTCGATCGGCATCAGAGATGCCTAACAGCTCAATGTCATCTCTTTGTTCGAGGCGTTGACGGATCAACAGACCTGTGGTGCCTACGTGTCCGTCGATGAATACTTTATTCATATACGCGTATCATTTGGCTAGTTAATTTAGGTGCCAGAGCACCAGGGGAAGCCAATTCTAGCATGTTAATCGACGCATAGCGCTGCCAGCTGTTGCCTTAGTTCTCGGGGGTCCTGATGTTTGGGAACGAATGTTGCGTCAGTTATGTATTCAAGAGTGACCGAAGGGTAGTGTTCACGCATTTCGTGAATGAACTTTAGGGTTCTGAATCCATCGAACCAGTCTACGAGAAACTTATCGAAGACTGGTTGAGACTTAATCTTCTTTTTGCATTTTTCAATAGTAGAGTAGAAATCGTTGGTCTCACAGTAGTGGAGAATGAACGGAGACGATTGATACAGTTCTCTCACATCCGATGCGCTCCACAATGACGAGAACCCATCGAGAAATGTACGCAATTCCTTGAACACCATCGGGTTGTAGAAAAGGTAGCCCTCGATGCCATTTTCCACAATCTTGGCAAGGGCGGGCCCAGTACCAAAAGGAACCCTCGTTGATAGTCGTGCTTCGATTTCGATAATGGGAGCTTGGATACTGCGGATCGCCCCAATCTTCGCCATTTTGTTCAAAAGGTAGAAGTCTTCAGCGGCATCCCTCTTGGGAAATCCGCGTACTTTTGCATAATGTTCAGGATTTACTGTAATTAGAGAACCAATGGTGGTAAATCCATAATGCGAACCGCTCCATCGCAGTCCCGCTGCGTAATAGAGCATTGAGATTTCATAGAACTGGATGGCATCGACGAGATCATCGCTGGACCGATGTATAAATGGGTAGACGAGTGCTGCATCGTCACGGGTTATGAGAGGCGTGAAATAGTCTCTCGGCAATACGACATCAGCGTCAGTTAGCGAGATTCTTGGTTCAATGACGATTCCGTTAGTGATCAGTGCGAGTGCAATATCAGCACCAATCTTGCGCGCCATTCCAACGCCCTGTTTTCTCGGAATGAGACAGTCTTTATGGCAGCGATCAACCAAAAGAATGTCTTTGTCCTTATCGCGAGTCAGTAGATGCAGATTTGCAATTAGGTGCTGAGGTTTTGAATGGGCATTCACCTCGTCATATAGTGCTATAGTTGCTGTATCGTCTTCGAAGTAAGAATTTATTATCAGAATGATTAGCGTATCGATCGGCAGTTGCCTCCACGCAGCGGATAGATCCTGATAAGACTCCTGAAATGCGGGGATGACCAAACAATATCGATAGTGTTTGATTGGTGGTGTTTGATCCTGGAGAATTGACCCTAACACCTTGGCCTCAGGTTCTGCGTAGCCTGCAAGATACTTTTGTATTCTGTTGCTCACGGAATATTAATGAAGTCTTGGTTTGATCGGTAATTGCTTGATAACGTTCTTTTCTATATCCAACCAGTCGCTCAGTCGATTGCTGATGGTTCTAGTGTTGAAATAGTTGCTTGCTTGATCCAAAAACAATTGATAATGCTTCTCTTCTGATTTGGCGAGCGATGCATAGAAGGTATTGAGCTGCGAATCAGACAGTGCTGCGGCGATCAGTGAGAACCGCTCAGCGCCGCGTGCTTCTATGACAGCGGCAGATAGCAACCGGTCCAGGAAATAATATTCACTTCCTTTGCGATAGTGATTCCTCAACTGATTCACATAAGGGTCTTTTTCGTCGGCGGTCAACGTAAGACTTCGTTGATTGACTATCCTTACAACCTGTCGAAAATGATTAAGTTCTTCCAGTGCCAGATTTATCATAGTCTCCATCAGTTCCAGACGATCTGGGTAGTGGGCAACGAGTGACATTGCCATCATCGCTGCTTTGCGCTCGTTAGCTGCGTGATCCAGTAGAAAATCGTCAAAGTTCGCTAATATGTTTTCCACCCAGGCGTTACTGGTCGGAATCGCTAGCGTAAGATTAATCATGTCAATATCTCGGTGAGGAACCGAGCGATCTCCTTCGCCTCTTCCATGCACATCTGATGTTCCATCGGATAATCAAACCATCTTACGTCGTACCCTAGCCGAGTGAGGTTTTCCCTTGCAGTAGCGCCCCTCATAATCGGTACAAGACCATCGTAAGCGCCGTGAGCGAACATGATAGGTATAGCTAGGTTTTCATCTGTCCGCTCTTCCTCAACAGAAGCTACGTCATGAAGATAGGTGGACAAGGCAATGATCCCTGCAATTCTCTGCTTATATCGAAGGCCTGTATGTAGTGCGACGACACCACCTTGGGAAAATCCTGCAAGAACGATCCGATTTGCAGGAATACCTTTGGAAATCTCCCTGTCGATGAACCTTTGAATCTCGGTAGCTGAGTCAATAAGGTCATCGTTTCCAGAATATTCGGAGTGAGGAATGAAGTCATACCAGGCACGCTTCTTCGCACCTTCATCTATCGTGAGGGGGCGTTCTGGTGCATGAGGCAATATATAGCGAACTTGCAATTTCCCTGGCAGATGAATCTCGTCGATGATGGGCTCAAAGTCGTGACCCTCTGCACCAAGTCCGTGTAGCAATATGACACAGGCATTGGCCTCTTCCTCTGGTTCAATTTCGATGTGATTCAAAAGCCCTTCCATGGATAAAAAGTATACCAGACGAAATCGACTCGTTAGTGAGTACACTCATGCACATCGATTTTATGCTAACGATATAATTTAGGCCTTATGAGTTTTGTAAAAGCCCTAAAAATCAATAACTTTTGCGTATTTTATGTAGTACTTAAGTAACTACATTACGGCTTTTCGGTGTCTGCAAAAAAATATCGAAAGCCGATTTTATTTAGGGACAATTAAGGTATTATTTCCAGTCACTTTGATGGCTCTGCGATTTTGTTATAGATGTAGCGTTGAGGACATTGGAAGATTTTCTAGAAAATAATTATCTAATAGGTAAAAAAGATGAGCGTAGAATTACTTGATACAACCCGTTTCCATGGATTTCGAGTGAGACGTCAAATTGCGGGTAGAACCTATCAAGAATATTTTTCGCTCAAGAAGGATGGAAAGCGGCTTCGTGGTGCTATCAGAGCTAAAGTAAAAGCGACTGCTGAAAAAAGAGACGCCGTGTTGGAAAGAAAGCAGAGAAAAGCAAAGTCAGCAGCGGCGAAAACAGCGATTTTTGATAAAAATGGAAAGGTGCGTGGGATTCTGTTTCGTATGAAAATGGAAAAGAGTGGAACACGAACACCAATATTCCAGATTGGTATTATGTCGTCTCGGGTCGGCAAGATAGTTAATACCACGGTGTCAATCAATCTTCACGGTCTCAAAGGCGCATGGCAGAAAGCCGTTGCCTTTTATGTGTCTCACAAACGCATTTCAAAACAGAGCCAGACGTACAAGAAACTGCTTCGATTGCAGCCGACGAAAGCGCAGCTTGAAGCTATGAAACGCAGACGCAGACGTCGTCACTAATAGGACATTTCCGAAGATAATCCATTGACTGACTATGAGTCTGCTTTCGATCAGGCCCTGGGTGACCCGGAAGCGTTCTGGAAGGAATAGGCTGGCCGAATTGCCTGGTACAAGTTCCCCCAACAGATTCTTTCCAGATCCGTCATGTTCCGGTGACGATTGACGAGCATCAGATTCTTGATGAAATTATGCATGAGATGATTAACGACAACATTGGATTGATATCGGAGTAACAAGTGATTGGAAGTATATTGATAACAGGTGCGTCTTCAGGGTTTGGTGAAGCTAGCGCGAGAAGATTTGCTAAGTCTGGCAGACGCCTCGTCCTTGCTGCTAGGCGAAAAGAGCGAATTGACGACCTAGTTGAGGAACTATCAGATCAAACCGAGTGTTATGGCCTTGAACTGGATATTCGCGATCGAGAAGCAGTGTCGTCAAAGTTGACGAGCTTGCCCGAACCCTTTTCTGATGTTGAAGTTTTGATTAATAATGCTGGCCTAGCCCTAGGTCTTGAAGGTGCAGATGAGGTCGATGTTGGGTATTGGGAGACGATGGTGGATACTAATATTAAGGGGTTAATGTATTGCACGAGGACCATACTACCTGGCATCGTGGCGCGAGGAGGAGGGCACGTGGTGAATATTGGTAGTGTAGCTGCTAGCTGGCCTTATCCTGGTGGTAATGCTTACGGTGGAACAAAGGCATTTGTTCAGCAGTTCTCAAGAAATTTGCGTACAGATCTTATAGGCAAGAACGTGCGTGTTACCTGCGTTGAGCCGGGTATGTGCGAGACTGAGTTTTCTTTGATCCGTTTTGAAGGTGACGTAGACAAGGCAGAAGCCGTCTATAATGGCATGAAGCCATTATCAGCTGATGACGTTGCAGAGATAGTCTTTTTCGTTACTTCATTACCTGCGCACATTAACATTAACCAGCTTGAAGTCATGCCTGTGAACCAGAGCTGGTCACCGTTTGCGGTACATCGGGAAAGTTAGAGCGAATCAGCCGGTATAGCGACTGGCTGGCTGAATGCATGTATAGTTGTAGGTGTAGATGCTTAAACGCTGTATAATTGAGGTCAACATTACCGGTACAACCAGATGATTATTGTCCACGGAACTTTCCCCCTTAAACAAGAGGCAAGAGATGACGCGCTAAAGATGATGCGTCGGATGGCGATCGCAAGTCGGGCGGAGTATGGTTGTATTTCCTACGAGTTTTACGTTGGTTTGTCGGATCCAAATACGTTGTTGCTGTTCCAGGAATGGGAGTCCGTAGAGTCATTGCATGACCATATGGAAACTGAGCATATGGATGAGTTTCTTCGCGAACTGCCGCAAATATTGGATGGAAAAGTTGCCACGCGACGCTATGAAGTGCGTGGTGGTCATGATGATCTAGGCGACCAAAGGGAAGTTGATATCAGAGCTCAGTACGAACCACGCGAAAAGATCATTCACTGATCAGCTACCGATTCTAGTCGGAATGAAGGCTATGCAGCGATTCTTCAAATTTCTTTGAGAATATTTCGCAGAAGATGGCTGTCTCGAGACAGACTAGGCCCTTACCAATCAAATTATTTTTGCGATATCTCCTTGCTCACGCGGAGCTGTATATTGTTGTCTCTGTTTGAGATATATAGTGGTGGGGGACAAGTTGTAGAGGAGTTTTGTTTAGCTATATCGTCCTGGAGAACATTGCTGCTGTGCAGAAATACCAGCAAAGCGTTTCCGATCAGGTGAGACAGTTGTCGCTTCCTAGCTTGATATTGCTCGCAGTGTTGGCACTGGTAATGTTCATTACTATCGAGAAAACTCTAAATGAAAGCTGGCGGGTGAGTGAACCGCGACAGGATTTTAATCGTTTGTTGATGTATTGGGCCGTGTTGGCGCTTGGCTCACTTCCCTCACGATGCTCGCTTGCTATTTCGACCTAGGTTTTTTCGATGCTAGTTGTCAGAGACGTGACTGAAGCTATAGGCATACTAAATTATCTTCCTCTGTTGTTAGGTGCAGCGTTCTTTACGTTAATCTACTTTGCGGTATCTAACTGTAATATTATTTGCGTAAACGCGCTGATCGGCGGCACTATTATTTGATCTGGCGAAGCTTCTTTTCGCACCACTGGTAACCCAAACTGATTTGGTGGTTATCTATGGTGCTTTTTCAGCGTTGCCTTTGTTGCTTATATAAATATACCTGTGTTGGAGGATTGCATTGCTGGGTGTAGATTTCGTCAAAATGTTAACGGTGTTTCCGCGAGTTAAATAGCAACTGAGAGAAGAACCTCTTATTAAGATTCTTCATATTTTCTAGGTTTTAAAGAGTGCCAGTGAAAATCAGGTATCTGTAGATGAAAAAGACATCGCTTTACTGGCAGACATAATCCAACTTGGTTTGTAGAATGAGCGTCGTTTGAGATTAATGGAAACTAATTTAATTCAGTCTCTCAATGGATTCTCTACCGTCCTATAACTCGATTTTGGAGAAATTAGTTATAAGTATTACCTTGGCGGTTGCTTGATGGCGGGGCTTCACCACCATCCTGGTGACCTCATTTGGAAGAACTATTATCTACGATTGCTGGTCAAAATAAGGAGGTGCTATCTATTTATGTGGCGTTGTTATTGGAGAAGACCTAATCCGTGAAACCTTTATTATCGATAATATTCTTATCGTTATGTTTGATTCTGGTTTCCTGTGAGAAGCCAGATTTCCGCGACTCAGATGGTTGGGGGCACGCTTACAGTGATCAGGCTGGCAAATGGGTGTTGATAAATTATTGGGCAACCTGGTGTGGACCCTGCAGGTATGAGATTCCAGAGTTCAATCAGATAGCTAATGAATTTCAAGAAACTATCAAAGTATTTGGTGTGAACTTTGAACCTGTTGATTCAGAAACCATGCAGGAACATGTGCAGGAGATGGGTATCAGGTTCCCGGTTTATTTGGATGATGATCCTTACATTCACTTCGACTATGAGCGCCCGCTAGTGTTGCCCACTACTATTGTGATATCGCCAAATGGCCAAGTGCATCAGATCTTGGTTGGACCGCAGAATCGTGAAACGTTGTTGGCGGCTACTGATTTAAATCTTGCTGAACAAGGCTTGTAAGCTTTTCGACCACATCGTTTAAGGGTACATTGTTGATATCTCCGGATCTTCGTTGGGTGACTTCAACAACATCATTAGCAAGGCCACGATCGCCGATCACAATTCGATAGGGAATGCCTAGAAGTTCCGAATCGGCGAACTTTACTCCTGGCCGATAGCCATCCCTGTCATCCAACAAGACCTCAATATTATTATCGGATAACTGCGTGTAAATTTCGTCTGAAACTTTATTTACCTGTTCTGATTTGTGCGAATTGATGGCTATAATCACAACGTGAAAAGGAGCAATGATCGTGGGCCATACAATGCCATTTTCATCATTATTTTGCTCGATTACCGCACCGACCAACCTTGTGACTCCCATCCCGTAACAGCCCATACTCATGACAACGGCATTGCCATTATCGTCTAAAACTGTCGCATTCATCGCTTTGGAATACTTGTCACCTAGCTGGAATATATGACCCACCTCTATGCCACGTTTGAATTGTATTTCTCCATGGCCGTCCGGACTGGGGTCGCCTTCAATCACATCTCTCAGATCACACACCGTGCTATGGCTGGCGTCCCTGTCCCAGTTAACGTTAAGCAGATGAAAACCGTCTTTGTTAGCACCACAGACAAAGTTTCTTAAAGCTGCTGCGCTTCTATCAGCGACGATGGGTAGGCCGAGTCCAACGACACCTACAGAACCTGGTGATGCGTTACAAGCAGCTTGGACCTCAGTATTGGTTGCCATCTTCAGTGGCGCGGCGATACTGGAAACCTTCTCTGCTTTTAACTCATTCAATTGATGGTCTCCGCGGATCGCGAGCGCGACAAGCGGTGTGTCGGTACCTTTGACGATAAGAGTCTTTATCATTCGTTCGGCACCGACCTTGAGAAACGAAGAAACTTCTTCAATGGTACCTGCATTTGGCGTAGCTGTTTCTTTTAGTGCTGTGGGCTCGGTTGTTTCGTCTGGTGGTGCAAGGGCCTCGGCCATTTCGACGTTAGCTGCGTAGTCACTTTTTGTGCTGAAAGCTATCTTGTCCTCACCTGAGTCTGCCAGTACGTGGAATTCCATTGATGCACTGCCGCCAATGCTACCGCTGTCTGCAAGTACAGGGCGGAAATTAAGCTGCATCCGCTTAAGGATCCGTGAGTAGGTGTCATACATTAACTGGTAGGTTTCTTCGAGACTTTCATCATTCACATGGAATGAATAAGCATCTTTCATGATGAATTCTCTTGCCCGCAGAACGCCAAACCTAGGTCTGGTCTCATCGCGAAATTTTGTCTGGATCTGATAGAAGTTAATTGGGAGTTGCTTATGACTCTTAAGTTCAGTCTTCGCTAGGTCAGTGATAACTTCCTCGTGCGTTGGTCCAAGGCAGAAGGCACGCTGGTGTCTGTCGTTGAACTTTAGCAACATGCCTTCGTCGTACTCGCCCCAACGGCCGGAATCCTGCCAGAGTTCTGCGGGTTGTACCACGGGCATCATAACTTCGAGGGCACCCGAGGCGTTCATCTCTTGTCGAATGATACCTTCGACTTTCTGCAGGACTCTGAGTCCTATTGGCAACCAGTTGTAGATTCCTGAGGCCACCTTCCTGATGAAACCAGCCCGGATCAACAGTTGGTGGCTCACGATCTCGGCGTCAGCCGGAACTTCTTTTAGTGTGGCAATGTTGTATTGGCTTGCTTTCATTTGTCTCTTAACTGCTGCGCCGCAGCCATGAATGTGTCGAATGAATTACTTATGATAGTCCGCAGGGCCGTGAAGGTAAAAAAAAAGGCCGCATGCAGCGGCCTTTTGCGTCTTTACATGAATCATACAAATTTTTTCAGACCTTTGAGCGGTAGGACTTTGACTTTTGTGCTGGCCGGTTTGGCTGCGATGTCCATTACCTCACCAGGACGAAATGGGTTGGGTATCCCTTTGCGTGCTTTTCTTGCGGGTTTCTTCACCGTTTTAATCTTTAGCAACCCTGGCAGGGTGAACTCGCCTGCGCTACCCTTTTTTACATGTCTTTCAATCAATGCGGATAGTTCGTCCATTACCTCACCGACTTGTTTTTTCGATAGATCAGTATTGTTGGCAATTTCCCCTAGAATTTGACTCTTGTTGTACTTTTCTTTTATTGCTGATTTTTTCTTAGAGTTATTTACTGCCATTCGTATTTCCTTCTTTATGGTGCCAGTATTTTTTTAGAGGTGGTTTTTATTAATGCATTTGTTGCACTGATCGAACTTTAAGCCAAAAAACAAGCTCCTTCGTCTTGATAGAGTACTCCCTAAACTGGGCTGCAGTTATATATTATTGCCCCATACCTAGCAAGCAGACGCCCCCAATTTTTGACTAATAGTAGCTGTGACGCCGTGAGGCACCACTAATGATTCGCGATAGTTGATGTTTGCTGTATAATTCGCGCCCCTGGTCCTATAGAGATACTGGGTTTGCCATGCCGATCTATGAATATCAATGCAAAGCATGCGGGCACAGGCTGGAGAAGCTGCAAAAGATAAGCGATGATCCGCTGCGGTATTGTACGGCGTGTGAGGCACCCATGCTGACCAAATTGGTTTCCGCTGCTGCCTTTCGGCTGAAGGGTGCGGGCTGGTACGAAACAGATTTTAAAACCGGTAAGAAGAAAAACGTCAGTCAGACGGAAAAGTCGGACTCGTCGGATTCCTCTTCGGGCAGTTCTTCTAGCAGTTCCAGTAGTTCGAGTAAGGAGAGCAAGAGCCAATCCAATTCCGGAACGTCCTCGGCGGCAAATAATTAGTGTTGGCGCTAGGACTCTTTTGCTTTCAAGAATTCAGTCCTAGCTTAAATAGAATAGGAATTTAAGTATGCGTAGCCACTATTGTGGCCTTCTTAGAGATAGCGATATTGGACAGGACGTAGACCTGTTTGGATGGGTGCATCGCCGCCGTGACCATGGTGGTGTGATTTTTCTCGATGTTCGTGATCACAAGGGTATTATTCAGGTAGTGTTCGATCCTGATACTGAAGAGAGTTTTAAACTTGCAGATCAGGTTAGAAACGAGTACGTATTGCACATTACTGGCAAGATTCGCGCGCGAGATGTTGAAGCCGTAAATCCAAAAATGTCTACAGGCCAGATCGAGGTGCTGGGTAAAAAACTCACCATACTGAATGCTGCTGACACCCCACCGTTTCAGTTGGATGAACACTCATCGGCGGGCGAAGACGTTCGGTTGCGCTATAGGTATCTGGATCTTAGGAGACCGGAGATGCAGGAAAAACTCCGTGTGCGTAGTCAGGTCACGCACGAGGTGCGACGCTTCCTTGAAGCAAATGATTTCGTCGATATGGAGACCCCCATACTGACAAGAGCGACGCCGGAAGGTGCACGCGATTACCTGGTACCCTCAAGAACACAGCCGGGGAACTTCTTTGCTCTGCCTCAATCACCACAGCTATTTAAACAGTTGCTGATGATGTCTGGTTTCGATCGCTACTATCAGATTGCACGTTGTTTCCGTGATGAGGATCTAAGAGCAGACCGGCAGCCAGAATTTACCCAAATTGATATTGAGACGAGCTTTTTAGGTGAACAGGAAATCATGGATATTTCTGAGCAACTGATTCGCCAGCTGTTCCAAAGCACAATCGGCGTTGCCCTTGGGGAGTTACCACATATCTCCTATGCCGACGCAATGCAGCGATATGGTTCGGACCGACCGGATCTTCGCTTTGATCTGCCTTTAGTAGAAATTGCTGATTTGCTCAAGGATGTTGAGTTTAAAGTGTTTAGTGGGCCCGCGAATGATCCCGACTCACGAGTCGCAGCGTTGAAACTGGAGCGAGGCGACAGACTTAGTAGAAAGAATATTGATGATTACACGAAGTACGTGAGTATTTACGGCGCTCGAGGTCTTGCCTACATCAGGGTGAATGACCGTAGTAAAGGCATGGAAGGTCTGCAGTCTCCTATTTTGAAATTTCTGCCGGACGAGGTTGTTAGTGCCATTCTTGGTCGGGTGGATGCAAAAGATAACGACATCATCTTCTTCGGTGCTGATCGGGAAAATGTTGTGAACGATGCGCTGGGGGCCTTGCGCGGCAAGCTTGCCGAGGATCTTGACCTGTACCAGCGGGACTGGGCTGCATGTTGGGTTACAGACTTCCCGATGTTTGAGTCGGCCGGTGATGGTGGCTGGACGGCAATACATCACCCGTTTACTGCACCCTCTTGCGATATTGAGTCGATGGAAGCAGACCCGGGAAAGGCGCTCTCTAGGGCATATGACATTGTTATTAACGGTCACGAAATTGGCGGTGGTTCGATTCGTATCCATGAATCAGCAGTACAGCAGGCTGTATTTCGCGTACTTAAGTTATCGGATAATGAGGTAGCGATGAAGTTTGGATTTCTGCTCGATGCATTGAAATATGGGGCACCTCCTCACGGTGGCATTGCGATCGGTCTCGATAGGTTAATCATGCTGCTCACTGGGGCGACGGCAATACGGGACGTCATTGCATTCCCTAAGACTCAGACGGCCACCTGTTTACTTACATATGCACCGGGCACTGTAGATTCAGATCAGCTTCATGAATTGGGTATTATGGTTAGGAAGCCGGAGACAGAATAAGTTCGATCATGGCTGGGCATAGCAAGTGGAGCAACATTAAGCATCGCAAAGCGGGACAGGATGCCAAGCGATCAAAGGTTTTTACCAAGATCATTCGTGAACTTACCGTCGCGGCTCGCGATGGCGGGGGTAACGTTGACGATAACCCCGGGCTTAGAACTATAGTTGAGAAAGCTAAAGCTGCTCAGATGCCGAAGGATACGATGGAGCGAGCGATCACCCGAGGAGCCGGTGGTGGAGAAGGTCTAGAGCTCGTTGCGCTCACCTATGAAGGATACGGTCCTAGCGGTGTTGCAATCTTCGTTGAAACGATGACTGATAATCGCAACAGGACGGTATCCGAAGTTCGTCATGCGTTCGCCAAAGCAGGTGGAAATCTCGGTACAGATGGCAGCGTCGCTTATCTTTTCGATAAAAGAGGCCAGATCGGTTTTGGACCCGATGTTGATGAGGACGAGGTTATGGAAATCGTGATTGATGTTGGTGCTGAGGATGTGAGCGTTGATGAAGATGGCAGTATTGAAGTAATAACCATGCCGGAGGATTTTCTTTGTGTTAGGGATGCGTTCGCGGATAAGGGCTTTGAACCACGATCGGCGGAAGTATCGATGGTTCCTCAAACGTTAAATAATCTTGATGTCGATGCCGGCGAGAAGGTGCTTCGATTGCTCGACGCATTGGAAGATCTCGATGATGTCACGGGTGTTTACACCAACGCGAATTTTCCAGAGGAAATGGGTAACGCGTAATCTGCCTATAGGCAGAGGCAAATATGCTAAACTCGTTGCTGCTTATGTAATTAATCGTCTGCATGACGCTGATTATAGGAATTGACCCAGGTTCCAGGGTGACTGGCTACGGCGTAATTGCCACAGTTGGATCTCGCCAGGAATATGTCACTAGCGGCTGTATACGGACCGCCGATAGTACGATCCTCCCAGAAAAGCTCGACGAAATTTTTACCGGCGTGTCTCAGATAATTGCCGAATACTCACCTGATGGATTTGCGATTGAAAGCATTTTTATGGCGCGAAATGCTGAGTCAGCGCTCAAGTTGGGCCACGCACGAGGGGTTGCCATTGTTGCAGCGGTCAACCAGGGCATCCCAGTGTTTGAGTATGAAGCGCGCAAGGTTAAACAGGCAGTAGTTGGTAACGGCGCTGCGTCGAAAGGTCAGGTGCAAAATATGGTTAAAAAGCTGCTGAAGTTACCCAGTGATCCCCAGAAAGATGCTGCGGATGCATTGGCGATTGCACTGACTCACATTAATACTCAATTTACCCTAGCACGAATGGAAGGACATTCGCAGACCTTTCGTCGGGGACGGATTGTGGACCAATAGGACGCCTATATGATTGGCAGAATAAAAGGGCTCTTGCTGGAGAAGCGAATTAATCAACTCTTAGTTGATGTGGGTGGTCTTGCGTATGAAGTTGAAATACCGCTTACGACTTATGAGCAGGTGGGTGATGCCATGGATGTTGTCGTGCTACAAACTCACTTTGTTGTCAGAGAGGATGTACAGACACTCTATGGTTTTTCTACAGAAAAGGAACGAGATTTATTTCGTGCCTTGATTAAGGTGAACGGCGTGGGTCCGAAACTGGCGTTGACTATTCAGTCGAGTATCGATTCAGAATCTTTTGTGCGCTTTGTCAGGGACAATGAGGTGAGCGCGCTTGTGGCATTGCCTGGTATTGGCAAGAAGACAGCGGAGAGATTAATTATTGATATGCGTGATCGTCTTCCGGATTTGTCGGTAACCATGAGCGAAATGCCTACTGGTACCCACAACAAGGATGCGCTCGCTGATGCAGAATCAGCGCTGATGGGATTAGGCTATAAACCTCAGGAAGCTACTATTGCGTTAGCAGGACTCGATGAAGAAAACGTGGAAGATTTGATTAGGCTTGCTCTTAAGCGCCTCGCAGCTGGAAGTAAAGGGTGATGAATGATTGAGGAGGACAGACTGGTTGCTCCAGAGAAGACATCTCTGGAATCGAAACAGGATTGGGCCATCAGACCCAAGACTTTTGAAGAATATATAGGGCAATCGGACGCTAAGGAGCAGCTGGGTATTGCCATTGCTGCGGCTCGCGCACGAGAAGAGTGTCTTGATCATACTTTGATCCTCGGACCGCCTGGCTTAGGCAAAACCACTATGGCAAATATCATTGCCAACGAGATGGGAGTGCAGATAAGCTCAACCTCCGGTCCGGTGATAGAAAGGAAAGGCGACCTTGTAGCGTTACTCACGCAGATGGAACACGGTGATGTCCTGTTTATCGATGAAATCCATCGCTTGAATCCAGCGATAGAGGAAATTCTTTACCCAGCGATGGAGGATTTTCAGGTAGATATCACCATTGGTGAAGGACCAGCAGCACGATCAATCAAGTATGACCTGAACCCATTTACCTTAGTTGGGGCTACTACAAGAACGGGCCTTTTAACTTCACCCTTACGTGACCGCTTCGGAATAGTGCAGCGCCTTGAATTCTATGGCGAGAAGGATCTGGCAACTATTGTCCTACGCTCTGCTAATTTATTGTCCGTTGATTGCAGTATTGAAGGGGCAATGGAAATTGCCCGACGTTCACGGGGAACGCCGCGCATAGCTAATCGCTGGCTCCGTCGAGTGAGGGATTTTGCCGAGGTGAGAAAGTCGGGCAAGGTTGATACTGAGGTGGCGGACGAAGCGCTTAATATGCTGAAGGTGGATGCCAATGGTTTCGATACGATGGATCGTCGTATCCTTATGGCGTTGATTCAAAAGTTTGATGGCGGTCCTGTAGGTATTGATAGCATTGCCGCAGCGATTGGCGAGGAACGTGATGCAATTGAGGAGGTCTATGAACCATTCCTCATACAAAAAGGTTTTATTATGCGTACCCCGAGAGGTCGGGTAGCAACCAATACTGCCTATCAACATTTTGGTTTAGAGATACAGGTGGGTCCCGCAGGTCTGTTTGATAACTCTGATTGAGAACTCTTTACAAAAACGCTTCACAAAATGAAGGACTAACGACAAGTGAATGAGCCGCTTTCCATAATTGATCTGATACTCAATGCTAGCCCAGTAGTACAGGCAGTCATGGCTGTTCTGATACTTGCGTCAATGGTCTCGTGGATCATGATTTTTCAACGTGGTTTTTTGCTGGCAGCGGTACGTCGAGATGCGACCCAGTTTGAGAACGATTTTTGGTCTGGAGAACGGGGTCTTGGTCAACTGTATATTGAACTCGAGGAACGAGGTGAAGCGCCAGTCGGTATCGAGAATATTTTCTCTTCCGGTTTTAAAGAGTTTACGCGCTCAAAACAGGAAGGCTCAGACCCGGATCGGGTGATGGAGAACGTTCAGCGTGCTATGCGGGTAGCCTTATCTAGGGAAGAAGAGCGGCTGGAAACTCAACTACCGTTTTTGGCGACTGTAGGGTCGACGAGTCCTTATATTGGCTTGTTCGGTACCGTGTGGGGGATCATGAACTCATTTCGTGGTTTAGCGACGGTTAACCAGGCGTCACTCGCAGTCGTTGCGCCGGGTATTTCTGAAGCACTAATCGCAACGGCGATAGGCCTATTTGCCGCCATACCGGCTGTTATTGCCTACAACCGTTTTAGCGCACAGGTTGAAGTGATTGTTAACAGATTCGAAGCGTTTACGGAGGAGTTCAGCAGTATTCTTAACCGTAATATTCACGGGGCTTAAATCTTCCTATGAAAAAGGCGAAACGCAGAAAACCAATGTCGGAAATCAATGTGGTTCCCTACATTGATGTGATGTTGGTACTGCTCGTTATTTTCATGGTCACAGCACCACTAATGATCCAAGGCGTTAAGGTGGAATTGCCCGAAGCGGCATCGGGTCCGCTGGAGGTGGATGACAATGAACTAATGCTGGTGGTTTCGGTCAAAGCAGACGGCAGCTACTACATGAATTTTGGAGATGAAGAGGACCCTGTCGCGCTAGCAATAATAGGTGAGCGCACCAACAAAATTGTTACTGCTAATCCAACGGTTAAGGTGCTGGTTGAAGGTGACAAGTCGCTTAACTATGGCGTTATCGTGAATTTGATGAATGTGCTGCAGGTTGCTGGTGCGACAAGTGTCGGTCTAATTACCGAGCCGCCTAAGTGACCACACAGGTTACCTATCTGATTTCTTTTTTTCTGGCGATCTTGTTACATGCATTTGTGGTGGGTCTCTTAATGGTCAATTGGTCGGGAGAGCAGCCTACTGAACAAAGGAATGATCAGGCCTATTACATCCAGGCGACCGTGGTAGGCGAAAATCCCTACACCTTTAAAAAACGTGAGCAGGAAAAGCAAGCAGAAAAAAGACGTCAGAAAAGGGACGCGCAACGACGTAAGGCAGCGCGACTAAAAAAAGAGGCTAAGAAACTAGAAGAGGAAGAAGAAGTGAGAGACGCGCGTAATCGCCTACTCGAACTCGAAGGACTAAGGGTACTTCAGGGTGTCGAGATTATTAGTGAAGGAGAACCTGATGAGCAACCGCGATTCGACTTAGCAAAAGATGTTGCAGTCGGCAGGCGTGAAGATAACATGCGTTTGGCGGTGACCGATGATGAGAAGGCCCAGGCTTATGTTGCTCAGATCCAGCGAGATATTATTCAGAATTGGTCACGTCCACCGAGTGCGCGCAATGGGATGCAGGCGCTATTGAGAGTATTTTTGGTGCCCACTGGAGAGATCGTTGATGTCTTTGTAGAGGAGTCTAGCGGCAATGCCGCGTTTGATAGATCTGCAATGCTTGCGGTCAACAAAACAGAAAGGTTCCTAGTTCCATCAGAGTCAAGACAGTTTGAACGAAACTTTCGTGAATTCACGATCCTCTTTCGACCCGTGGACCTTAGACTTTAATACTCTTGAATTTAACAACCTCGATTCAAAAAATGGTGATGTATGCGTTACTGCCTAATTTTAATTCTATATGTCTATGCCGCAGCCTCTAATGGTGAATTGCGTATTGAGGTAACCCAAGGCCTAGATAAGCCCGTGCATGTCGCGGTGGTACCTTTTAACTGGCGCGGATGGGGACGTGGCGCCGATACCCTCACTGATGTTGTGAATTCTGACCTTCGGCTGAGCGGGCGCTTCAAGACGACACCCGTGGAACTGATGCTCAGTCGCCCACATAGATCCAAAGATGTGTTCTATCGTGATTGGCGCCTGTTAAGGGTTGAATACCTTGTGATCGGGGAGATACGAAGACATGGTGACAATCTCGAAGTAACCTATGAGTTACATAATATTGTGACGAAAACTCGTGAGCATAAAGAAACAATCATGGGTGCTCGGGACGAAATTCGGGATATGGGTCACCATGTAAGCGACGTGGTGTTTGAAAAACTGACTGGCATAGAAGGCGCATTTGCAACTCGGATCATGTACGTCACTGCGTTAGGACCTATTGATGATAGAACTTATAGATTAAATATTGCCGATGCTGATGGCCATAGGGTGGAGACAGTACTTGAGACCAAAGAACCCATTTTATCACCCGCATGGGCACCCGATGGAAATCGCGTGGCTTATGTTTCGTTCGAGGAAGATAGCAAACCGGCAATCTATATTCAGGATCTGGAAGCGCGAACCCGCCGGATGGTCACCAATTTCCGGGGGCTAAATGGAGCGCCCGCATTTTCTCCTGATGGAACTAAGCTCGCGCTGGTGCTGAGCAAATCCGGTAATCCGGACATCTGGATCTATGACCTTCGGACACTGGACATGAGAAAGGTCACACGACACTATGGGATTGATACTGAACCATCGTGGGCAGCGGATGGAAAATCTATAATCTTTACATCAAATCGGGGCGGTAGTCCGCAAATTTACCAAATTAGGTTGCGGGATCTGAATGTAGAACGCCTGACGTTTGAAGGTGACTACAATGCTAGGGCCAGCGTGCTTTCTGACGGCAGCGGTCTGGTGATGGTGCATCGGCGAAACGATATCTATCACATTAGTCTGTTGGATCTTAAACGGGGTAGGTTATCGGTGTTAACGCAGACCTCTTTGGACGAATGTCCGAGTATCGCGCCTAACGGAAGTATGCTAGTTTATGCTACTCAGCATGCTGGGCAGGGTATATTGGCGGCGGTTTCCATCGATGGTGGTGTGAAATTTAATCTGCCCTCAAGCGAAGGAGATGTTAGAGAGCCGGCCTGGTCACCGAAAAAGAGTAACGTTTTTACGCCAATTTTGAAATAATTCGGGATCCACAGGGTCTCTTGTAAATCGCGATAAAAGTGAATTTATCGCAACATTTTGGTTTAATTCGGCTGCAGAAAGAAGTTGCGGTCATAGATAGGAGTTGATCATGGGAACATCAAAAATGCGAGGTTGGTTGCTAATAAGCCTTGCGTCGCTGCTACTAGCTGGATGTGCCAGTAATGAACCTGAAGATGGTGCACCGGAAATTGTGCCTGATACTGTTGGTCCGGAGACTATGTCGGATCCAGTTGACACGAAGGAATCCCCAAAACCTATGGTTAAGGGCGAAAAGTTGCTCGTCCCAACTGGCTCGGGCGGAACAATGGATTATGAGATGCTAGAAGGTGTCTTCTATTTTGATTTTGATCAGGCGATCGTAAAACGAGTTGGTCATTCCGAATTGAACAAACATGCTAGCGCGCTGCAATCCAATCGTATGTTGTGGGTTCGGCTTGAAGGTCACGCCGACGAGCGTGGCACGCGCGAGTATAATCTAGCACTCGGAGAACGACGGGCGAATGCGATACGTGCTTACTTGGTTGCTCAGGGAGTTTCATCGTCACAGATTGAAGTGATCAGCTACGGTGAAGAGAAGCCTGTTGTAGAGGGGAATAGCGAGAGTAGCTGGTCGCAGAATAGACGCGTCGAGATCGTTTACCGCTAGTATTAAAAACGGATGGAAAATTTCCGCCCGTTCACGAATGGTGTGTTGAGCCGACTGCTGTTGTTAGCCACGTTGGTTCAAACACCATTGCTGTTTTCACAGCAAACAAGTCAATTCATAGTTGAAGAGTCGGCGTCGGTAACTTCTGCCAGCCCCCTCACGGAACCCTTTATTCCACCCACTGAAGACGATTCTGAGAACGCGATCGAAGATCAGTACCAGATTCAAATTCTGCAGCGGGAAGTGATGCAGTTGCGAGGTTTGGTTGAAGAGCTTGCCTATCGATTAAACCGCATGAGAGACATCCAGGATGATCGTTACCTTGAGTTGGACGATAGATTCCAGGGCTTGGACGCCAAGGTTAATAACCTATCCTTGCCAGCTAAACCTGCGCTTGTTGATGTTGACCCTGTTACCGTTGTTCCCAATGCGGTGGATATCCAGGATGAGGAAACGCTTTACGATACGGCGCAGGAGTTGATTCGTAATCGTCAATTTGACCTTGCGATCTCGCAGCTCAAGGCGGTCATTACCCATTATCCGGATGGTGCCTATACGCCCAATGCCTACTACTGGCTTGGGGAGGTTTATATCGCAAAACTGGATCCGGATCTTGAAAGTGCTAGGGAGGCACTGGAGCAGGTCATTCAGTTTTTCCCGGGGCATCGCAAGGTCCCAGACGCTGCATTCAAGCTTGGCAAGGTTTATAACCTGATGGGTGACTGCGTTCGTGCAAAGGATCTCCTCGAACAGGTGGTCGAACTGCACCAGGGTAAGTCTGTGGCCACCCTTTCAGAGTCCTATCTTCGAGATAAGGTCAGTTGCGAGGTAGACTGAATTTCTGTGAGGAAACATTCTGTTGACTGCTCAACACGCAGTGGTGTTGCTCTCTGGTGGTCTCGATTCTGCGACGACTCTCGCGATTGCAATTGATCAGCAATATACCTGTTACTGTCTTAGCTTTGACTACGGCCAGCGTCATATGGCGGAGGTTAACTTCGCGCGGGAGCTTTCTGGTTCTTTAGGTGCAAAGGAACATCGAGTCGCAACAATCGACATAGGTGCCTTCGGCGGCTCCGCTCTCACCGACGATGATATCGACGTCCCCGACTATCAGGATGGCGACGGCGAAATACCAGTCACCTATGTACCGGCGCGTAATACGGTTTTTCTATCCTACGCTCTTGGATGGGCAGAAGTACTTGAAGCGAGCGATATATTTATTGGCGTCAATGCCGTGGACTACTCCGGTTACCCGGATTGTCGACCGGAATACATTGATGCGTTTCAGAAGATGGCGAATCTTGCGACTCGAACAGGCGTACAGGACCAAAGTATCACTATTAACACGCCGCTAATTGATCTCAGCAAAGATGAAATTATTAGACGTGGTGTGGATCTGGGTGTCGATTACTCTAAAACTGTTTCCTGTTACCGACTAAACGCGGACGGGGAGGCCTGCGGGCGCTGTGACAGCTGTGTGATTCGCAGGGAAGGATTCCAGAGGGCAGGTATTGAAGACCCGACCCGTTACGACAGAGGCGCTGCCTAATGTCACTACAATCTGACTTGCTACAAGATCTTGCGGACTCCACGATGGGCGATGACATTACGAATAGCGAGGTTGTCGAATTCTGCAAATTAATGGCAAAGGCGATTCGGGATGAAGAGCAGCTGCTAATAGTTAATGCGCTTGAAGTGGTTGCCTAGGAAACCAGTAACCCAAAAGTGAAGTTAGTAGTTAAGTACCTTCTGGATGAATTTTGTCGGGGCAACTCGATTCCTGAAGTGTTCCGTTCTCTACCAGATTTAATTGACGATTTTTTCTGTAACAAGATCGAAGAAGCAGTTGGCGCAGAGGTCCTGGCGTCAACTTTCGATCGGTTAGCGAAGTACCTGGAATAGACCGTGTAAGCGACTTGTCAAGGTTCTTTTGCTCAGCGTTGCTTTTTCCCGCCAGAGAAAGTTATATCTCTATATCTAATTATCTGACTAGGTTAAGACTTAGGGTTTTGCTTTGGTGATTGTGATTTAAGGACTAGGACTTGGACAGAGAAACAATTATTCGATCTCAGGGTCTCGCTGATACCGTACCTTATTACGGTGAGGGAGACCCGATTCCGGCTGATCGCGATTTGTCAGCAAAAGACGATACCAGCGGTTTCGGCGCCGTTGTGCAATTGCTCGTGCGAGGCTGGCCGTATATTTCCCCTCAGGTACTTGGCCGCTGGTGGGTGCCGGGTGAAGGTATTGAAGAGCGTGTCGCTGAACTGCTTGGCGGACGGGGCTACAGCTTTGCTTATATGCCACCGCTGGTAACCCTGCTGGCGTTGATTGGATCATATTATGGCCTGGTGTCTGTCGGCCTGTCGTCTGGCAGCACGGGAATGCCATTCAATTTATTCTTTGCCCTTGTCGCGATAACCGTGGTCTGTGCCTGGGCTCTGCTCCTTTGCGGCGGAAGGTTGCAGCTTGCAGCGCTCATTGTGCTATTGGTTTCTGTAATCCTGGCCAACATGACCGCCGTCGTGTTGATCGAGGGTTCGACACATAGCGTCTATATGGGCCTCATCACCTTCGCTTGTTTATCGGGTTGGGTCGTGCAGCTTCGTATTGATAAAGGAGGCCTTGATTTCAGGGTCCGCGTCGGCACGCACCTTCTTTATTACTACGGCCTGGAACTCCTTAAGGGGCTCGGTGTTTTGATAATCACGCTGATCACCGCCGAGATCGTCAATCAGTCACTGCTTCAAAATGAACCACTGTTGCCCGGACTCTCGGCTATGATTGGCTATCCGGAAATGTCGAACGCAGTGAACGAGACGCTGACCCAGGCGCAACGAATGGAACTGCGCTGGGCACCGATCAAGGTAGAACTTGCCTGGTTTTTACTGTTGTGGCCTCTGGATCTTTTTCTGCTTTATTACGTCGTATGGGTCTTTCAGCGAATCAACCACGGGTTGCGCCTGGCCCTGGTGGATCGCTGGCACCGACTTTCATTAAGGCATCACGCGGATCATCGCGTCGGCGATTCCATCTGGCGTATTCAGTCAGATTCGGAAACCGTCACGCACGTTCTTAAAGTTGTTGGCGAGCTTGCTACGATGATGGTCAACCTCGTTACAGCATTTGCGTTTCTATCAATCCTCTCGCCGCTCCTTGGAGGGATTGCGGCGTTTGTTCTCATTCCAACTATAGTTCTGGCACGGTGGGCTATGCCGCACTTTCGAACCCGGTCACTGGTTTTTCGCATGGCGAACGCAGATCTTACCTCCAGGGTCCAGGAGTCCTTTAAAACCATCAAGCTGACCAAGGCATACCAGACGGGCGTGCGTTCCCAGGAGAACTTCGAAGATGACTCCATGATCGCGTTCAATGCTGACTATCGAAACCAAAGACTAGGGTTACGGGTCGGCGTGTTCACGACGTCCTATACCGAATTGTTTGTTTTTGTTGGTGTCTTTTTGATGGCGCTCTGGGCTAACCACGGCGAACCCACTTTCTCCAGCGAGTTGATCGCCCTTGCTGGGCTGACGTTTGTCGTGTGGAATCTTTCCGCATACCAATGGACCAAAGAACGCTACGAGCAGTCAGTAGGGTTAATCGCTGAAGCAATGCGGATGTGGGGCTGGGCCCAGGATGTAGCAATGGGCTTGAAGCGTGTATTCGATATCCTTGATATGGAACTAGAGGTGACTGACCGGCAAGACGCGATTGCCTTCCTGGGGTTTGAGCGAGAGATTCGATTCGACGCAGTCGAGTTTGCCTACTCCTCAGACAGACCTATTCTGGATGGTGTGAGTCTCACCGCAGTACCGGGGACGATTACCGCGATCGTTGGTCCAACCGGCGCGGGTAAATCCACGCTGATGAATCTGTTGCTTCGGCTTTATGATCCGGACAGAGGGGCGATTGAAGTTGACGGACATGACCTGCGAGAGTTTTCAGTAGACTCGTTACGTCAGAACATCGCTATCGCGCTACAGGAAAATGTTCTCTTCGGTATGAGCATTCGGGAGAACATCTGCTACGCGGTGCCTGAGGCAAGTGAGGAACAGGTTGTAGAGGCGGTAAGAATTGCGTGTCTCGAAGACTCTTTGGCTGCACTTCCTGAAGGTCTTGATACCATGTTGGGCGATCGCGGTGGACGTCTGTCTACCGGTCAGAGACAGCGGTTATCTATTGCGAGAGCGATAGTTCGTGATACACCTATTCTTGTGCTGGATGAACCGACTGCCGCCTTGGATGCCGAGACGGAGCATCGCGTCTTAGGAAACCTGAATGAATGGGCGAAAGGTTCTGATGCGCAGAGCCGGGCGATATTCCTGATTACACATCGTATATCCACCATTCGTCGTTCAGATAACATTATATATCTGGAAGAAGGTCGCGTTGCCGAGAACGGCGATCACGAAGCACTAATGGATATTGAGAACGGTCGATATCGAGCGTTTGTCCTGGCTGAATCCGAAGCTGGAGACAAGGCCGATGTCTGACAGGTTCACTGACGACAGCAAGTTCTCGCTTGAACAACTGCGTGAAGATGAGCTGGACCTCGACAAAAAGGCAAGTTTGGTCGACACCGAAACAGATATAGATTACAAGCAGACTGCTGGACTCATCTGGCGATGTCTGTATCTCTTAAGGTTCTATTGGCAGCGATTTGCAGTAGTGCTGTCGATGGAGTGGATTATGACGGCAGTGGGTACTGCGATTTTTCCATGGGCGGGCAAGGTGTTGGTGGACCACGTCGTGTTGGGAGAACCATTGCCAGAAGATGGAAAGGGATATCCCGCGTTCCTGTTACCCGTCATTGAATTCCTGGTAGGTCAATCAGCACTTGCTATCTTGAGTTGGCTAGCCGTGTGGACGGTGGTGGGTATTGCGATAAAGGTTGTCTGGGGCTATGTGCACGATCTGATCGAGGCGCGTATGCAGCACTCGCTTCTGCATATGGTGCGGTCGCGATTGTTCGAGAGCATGCGACTGTTACCGATTACTCAACTCGACAATCAACCTATTGGAGATTCTATATTTCGTGCCATGCACGACGTGAGTGCATTACCTTCTGTGGTTCGACTGGTCGTACAGGTTGCTGGCTGGTCTTTGGTCACGTTCATCGTCGCGGTGCTCACGATGTTGAGTGCATATCCGGATTCCCCGTTGGTCGTCTTGTTGGCGGTTGGAGCTATGCCGGTATTTGTACTCGTCACAGCTCCCTTTTCCCGCATGATCCGTCGGCGTACACAGGCGATGGTCGCGGCAGGAACCGTATTCGTTAGTACTACCGAGGAGGGCATGGATAATATCCAGGCGGTACAGAGCCTTGGCGCTAACGAAATAGAAAAGGAGCGCTTTGCGCGTACCAGTGCAAACTCGTTTAGGCGAGAGCGCTATGTGATCCTAGCTAATAACCTGGTCGTTAAATTGGGCGAGACTACTGGCCAGTTTCTGTTCTGGGCCTTTATGCTTTATGTGCTAGGCAAGATCATCGTAGGCGAACTGACGCCGGGCGATTATGTAGTGATTCTTGGATACTTCAGAGCGATGAGTGATCCTGCGGGAGCGCTGGCATGGCTTTGGATTGGGCTACAGGAGCCTACAGCCAGGGGACGCAGGGTATTTGCAATGCTTGATATGGAACAGGAGCGCGAAGTTGGTGACCAGTTACTACCTACCGTGACTGAGGGCGTGGCGTTTCAAAACGTCGGATTCGTATACCCCGATGGTCGACGAGCGCTTACTGATGTTAGTTTTGAAGCGAAGTTGGGAGAAATTGTTGCGCTTGCTGGTCCAACCGGTGCAGGTAAGACAACGCTCGCGTATCTGATTCCTCGCTATCACATAGCGAGCGAAGGTCAGATAAGTATCGATGGCCACGACGTAAAAGACCTTACTATCGATAGCCTGCGCGGTCAGATCACCTACGTATTCCAGGAAACTGAGACTTTGGCGGAATCTATCGCCGACAACATTCGCTATGGGAAGTCTGACGCAACTATTGAGGATATTGAACGTGTCGCCCGGGTTGTGGGTATTCACGATTTCATTAGTGAGTTGCCGGACGGCTATGACACTCACCTGGGGACCACCAGCAGTAAATTATCCGTCGGCCAGAAACAACGCATATCCATTGCGCGCGGGCTTATTCGTGATACGCCAATCCTGATTTTGGACGAGCCCACCTCGGCTTTGGACCCGGAAACCGAGGGCTACCTGATCTTAGCGCTCCAGGAAGCTGCAAAGGATCGTCTGGTAATCGTCATTGCTCACAGACTATCTACAATCGGGAAGGCCGATAGGATCGTCTTCCTGGAAGAGGGTGAGGTACTCGAGAGGGGGAGCCATGAAGAGCTTATGGCAATCGAATCAGGACACTATCGGCGGTTTGTTGAGCTGCAGAGCGCCTAGAAATATCCCCTTGAGGATTTTGTTGGGAAAGCGCTAGACTTTTCACTATGAAAGGGGAGCTAGAAATTGGCAGCTGGACTGCTGGTAAAGAATCGATTTGTTCTCGATGCGCTGATTGGCTCAGGTCATTTATGTGATGTATACAAGGTGCTTTTGGATGGGGTGGGGCTGCTGGCACGGTGTCCTGGACTGATCCTGAGAACGAGTTATTTGGTGGGCCGTCCGCGACTCGAACGCGGGACCAACTAGTTAAAAGCCAGCTGCTCTACCAACTGAGCTAACGGCCCATTTCGGGAAGGGCGGTATCTTAAACATTTGCATTGAAAACTCAAGCCAAGTTTAGCTGGTCGATAATCCTGGGGACGAGGTTTTTACCCGTTAAGTCCTCAATTGTGATCAATCCGCCCGGGTTGATGACGTTGAATTCGATGATCCATGGATACACCATATCTATACCGACGTAGTTTGCACCCATGTCTTTAAGCCATTTACCTACCTTATTACAGTAAACGGATTCTTCCTGTGTAAGCTCGCAGGCCTCACTGGACGCTCCCTGTAGCAGATTGGTTCGGTGATCAGAGATCGCAATGCGTTTGTACTGGCCGACCACCTCACCACCAGCAATCAGTACCCGTTTTTCGCCGCGCGAAATCTCTGAAATATGTTCCTGGATCAGCGTGTATTGATCCTGCTCGGGGCCGCACAGGTGATCCAGAATGGCGCGATTGTTCGAACTGCCCGGTTTTAGCAGAAATACGTCTCTCCCCAGGCTTCCAGCGGGAGGCTTGGCGATCCATGTCTTACTGGAAGACTCGACAATACCGAGCAGTGTTTCCACCTGGGTTGAAGCATGGGTTTCAGGGTGCTTGATCATCTCCGGCATGCTGGTGATGAAGTACTTACTCTTCAGATGCATGATGACATCAAGTGAGTTTACAAACCGCACCTCTTTGCCGATAGCGTACAGCAGCTGAAATTTGTCGAGAAACGATGCCCGCATGCCCAAGGAAAAGACCCAAAAGTCAGTAAATACATTTAGGTTATAGCGCTGAGTCTCTGTATAGGGCTGGTTTATAGAAATCGGCGCATTTACGCTCCAGCCTTCGGCGCATACCTTGGATTGAGACAGCGAGAGCGTATCAATGAGACATACCGTGATTTCAACGCCCCGCCGGGTCAATTCATTGGCTAAGCGCAGATAGTTCGAATCGACGTGGCCCTCGTCGAATTGGGGGATAAGAAAAGCAATCCTACTCATTGCCGCCGTACCTTTGCGTGATGGCGTATAATATCAAGTCCATTTAATTCTTGGACTACAGTTTGGCCAGTATTACCTTTGACGTACCGCTCCATCAGAGCCACCTATTAAGTCAGTCGGAGATCGACGGCTATAAGGATCGCATCAAGACCCTGCTTAAGCGGGAGGATGCGGTGCTGGTGGCACATTACTATACCGATGATGCGATTCAGGAGCTCGCGGAAGAAACCGGTGGCTGTGTTTCTGACTCTCTCGAAATGGCTCGCTTTGGCAGTCAGCAGGATGCCAGCACACTCATGGTGGCGGGTGTCAAATTTATGGGTGAGACCGCCAAGATTCTCAGCCCTGGAAAACGCGTGCTCATGCCTACTCTTGAGGCGACCTGTTCCCTAGATCTTGGCTGTCCTATAGATGAGTTTTCCATATTTTGTGACGAACATCCCGACCGGACAGTGGTTGTGTACGCGAATACCTCTGCGGCAGTTAAAGCACGGGCAGATTGGGTAGTGACTTCGAGTATTGCTTTAGAGGTGGCCGAATATCTTTTAGACAAGGGCGAGAAGTTGCTCTGGGCACCCGATAAGCACCTCGGCAGCTATATTCAGAATGAGACAGGTGCAGACATGGTGATATGGGATGGCTCCTGTATCGTCCACGAGGAGTTTAAGGCCAAAGGGCTCAGAGATCTGATGAACGTTTATCCCGACGCCGCCGTATTAGTTCATCCTGAATCTCCGCAATCGGTAATCGAGTTGGCAGATGTTGTCGGGTCGACCACGCAGATCATTCATGCCTCTCAGGAATTGCCCAACGAAAAGTTCATTGTCGCCACCGACAAAGGCATTTTTCACAAGATGCGTATCTCGGCGCCTGACAAGATATTCATTGAAGCGCCAACGGCGGGAAGCGGCGCTACCTGCAGAAGCTGTGCACATTGTCCCTGGATGGGTATGAATGTACTAGATGACCTTGATCTTTCGCTTCGCGAGGGGACCAATGAAGTGCTAGTTGATCCTCAGATCGCGAAGCGTGCGCTGCTGCCACTGGATCGTATGGTGTCCTTTGCGGAAAGTAATCAGATTCGGGTTAGAAAAAGCTAGTCTGTTCTTCGTGTTTTAGCTCTTTTTGTCTTTAAGCTCCCGTATTTCCCTGATTCTGGATCTTACTTTTGCGTCCTGCTGGAAATTTTTCTTAATTAGAGGGAGGGTGTAATCCAGTTGCTTAAGCGCCTGGTCCAAATTGCCTGTGAGAACAAAATACTCCGCTCGACTCCAATGCACCTCAGGAATATCGTCTGCGAGTCCTGCGGCTTCCGCCAGGTGATACCAGAGATACGCATCGTTCTTGCGGTTGGTTGCAAGAGACGTGAGCATTTTCTGGGCTCGTTTGGGATCTGTATTAATTAATACGCCCGCTAGGGTCATTGTCAGTGGATAGTTTTTGGGGTTGAGCTCAAGAGCGGATTCAATAATAGCCTGAGCCTGGTCATAACGCTCTGCTTTGAAGTGTATGCTGGCCTCTGCAATTTGAATGGCGATTTTGTCGGGATAGGCTTCAAGCAATTGAATGAGCTGCGTGCTTGCTTCATCGAACTGACTGTTCTCAGCAAGCGCGAGGACCAGGCCGTAAATGTTGGCATGTCTAATGACGGTATCCTCATGGTTCATCCCCGCAAGGAAGGCTGGGATAACATCGCCGGGAGACTTGGCGGTGATCGCTTTGACCCGCGCCTTCATCAGATGGAAGTCGAGATTTAGCGGATAGGCTTGTTGTGGATACTTGGCAGTTTGATTGTATGCATCAGCGATTCTTGATTTTGTCACGGGGTGCGTACGCAGGAATTCTGGCATTTCGTCGGCATTGTAGCGCGTAGACCGTTCGAGCCGTTCGAACATATAGGCCATCGCTCTTGGATCCATCTTGGCTGATACCAAAGTATCAATGCCTACGCGGTCGGCTTCCGCCTCCCGTCCGCGGCTATGACGTAGCTGGCTCGCTTGAGCGACACCCTGAACGGTATTTAGCGCAGCCATGCCAGCTTCGCCACCCACCGTAGCCATCAGTACGACGCTCGCCAGTAGTCCGGCCATGTTAAAAACCGCGGATTTCTGTTGCGCTTCAACGCCTCTGGCGAAGTGACGCTGGCTTAAATGCGCGATTTCGTGAGCCAGGATTGCAGCGATCTCCTGTTCGGTTTCGGCGTAGCGGAATAATCCATGATGGATACCAATCACACCACCAGGTACTGCAAAGGCATTCAGGATTGGACTATCCACAATGACCAGGTCCAGCTGTCTGTCGACCAATTCGCTATTGGCAGCAAGTTTATAGGTCAGATGCTCCACGTAGTCCTGCAAAATGGGGTCGTCAATCGTTGGCGCCTGTGCTCGCAGTGAACGCAGGAACTGCTGACCGATTTTTCTTTCCTGAGTCAATGAAACAACGCTGGAAACAGCGTCACCAAATGACGGCAGATTTTGCTTGTTAGCGGCCATCACACTAGGTACTGTCAGTGCGATCAGTAATGCGGGGTAGCGCAATGCGCGACTTATTGGTGCTTTATCAAACAAAATATGCATGGCGTATAAGTATTAGGATATTAGACCACGGATTGGTGAAACATTCCCGAATTCCATATTTGTCTCAGGTGTTATAATCGATGTCGAAAGGAGACTAACGTGAGTGAAGTGGAAGAAAAAATTGATGCGAGCGGTCTAACCTGTCCGCTACCATTACTCAAGGCAAAACAGGCCCTCAATGGGATGAAGTCTGGGTTGGTGCTTGAATTGGTATGCACCGACCCTAGTTCCGCACGGGACTTCGAAGTATTTTGCAATCAAAGTGGCAATGAGTTACTGGAGGCCAAAGAGGTGGATGGCATATACAGTTATTGGTTGCGGAAGGCTTAGCATATGTTTGAAGTTATCAGGGGCTGGGTCGACGCCCACTTGTCTGATGAAGAAGCGGTACTTTTTATTGCCTTACTGATGGGCTTTTTCCTAGTGGTGATTACTATGGGTGCCATATTGGCGCCTCTGTTTATGGGCATCGTGCTTGCTTATATCATGCAGGGAATTATTACTTCACTTTCCCGATTTCAGATTCCTAGATGGTGTGCAGTGACTGTCACGTTCTTGGTTTTCCTTGGCGGGTTTATCGGCTTCATGTTTTTCATCATTCCCCTGGTGTGGCGGCAATTACAGAGTCTGCTGAACGGCTTGCCAAGTATGATATCAAGGACTCAGGAGTTGCTTGATAGATTACCTGACCAATTCTCAGGTATTATTTCTGAGCAGCAGGTGCGGATCTGGATCGACATGTTAAACGCAGAGGCGTCGGGTATTACGCAATGGCTCGTGTCGTTTTCTTTGTCTTCGTTACCGATATTGGTGGCCGTGGTCGTCTATGTGCTGCTGGTGCCAATCCTTGTGCTGTTCTTGCTCAAGGATAAGGACGAGATTATTAGCTGGAGTTTGTCATTTCTTCCCAAGGAACGTCCGCTAATGGATCAGATTGGCCGGGAGATGAATCAGCAGATGGCGAATTACATTCGCGGCAAGTTCATTGAATTTTTGATTGTGGGTGTTGCCAGCTATTTGTTTTTCGCCATGATGGGTTTGAACTACGCTGTTCTGCTAGGCTTTCTGGTGGGGCTGTCGGTGGTTGTGCCTTATGTGGGATTCGTCACTGTGACAATACCTGTGGTTATCATTGCCTACCTGCAATTTGGTTGGACTGAAGAATTCCTCTATGTGGTCAGTGGCTATAGTATTATTCAAGGAATCGATGGCATGGTGCTGGTGCCTATACTGTTTTCTGAAGCGAATAATCTGCACCCGATAGCCATAATTACCGCTATCTTGGTGTTCGGCAGTTGGTGGGGACTCTGGGGGGTATTTTTTGCGATACCACTGGCAACTCTGGTCAAGGCTGTGATGAATGCGTGGCCATTAGGTCTGCATATGGAACCAGGGTGATTTTTCTCGGTCAAACCTGATGTTGTTAACCACATTGACCCCCAGTAATATTAGCGACTTTCTTCAAGAGGTACCAAGATGATTACAGGCAGCATTGTTGCACTGGTCACGCCGATGAATATAGACGGCGAGATTGACTGGGAATCTTTGGACGGGCTTCTAGAGTGGCAAATTAGTGAGGGTACCCGGGCCATCGTGCCAGTAGGCACCACTGGTGAGTCGGCGACCGTGTCGGTGCAAGAGCATTGCAAAATCGTAGAGCACGTCGTCAATACTGTTAATGGGCGACTGCCGGTCATAGCAGGTACGGGCGCGAATGCTACCTGGGAAGCCATAGAATTAACGAAGGCAGCCAAGGACGCAGGCGCTGATGCGTGCTTGCTGGTCACTCCTTATTATAACAAGCCGACTCAGGAAGGTCTTTATCAACATTATAAGGCAATTGCAGAAGCGGTCGACTTGCCTCAGGTTTTATACAACGTTCCGGGCAGAACCGCCTGCGATATGCTACCGGAAACCGTGGCGCGCCTTGCGGATATTGAGCAGGTCGTTGCAGTTAAAGAAGCAACCGGGGATATCGAGCGAACGAAACAGATTACTGAACTCTGTGATATCACCGTTTATTCCGGCGATGATGCAACGGCACGAGAGTTAATGATCAATGGTGCAAAGGGAACTATTAGTGTCACGGCAAACGTGGCACCGGCAAAAATGTCTGCGATGTGCAATGCAGCAGTCGCAGGAAACGCTGAAGATGCGGCTGCTATCGATAAGAGCCTCGAAGGGTTACACAACAATTTATTCCTTGAGGCCAATCCGATACCCGCAAAGTGGGCGCTCGCGGAGATGGGTCGTATACCGAAGGGCATTCGACTTCCTCTTACGGAATTGTCCCCTGAATATCATGATGCAGTGCGTGAAGCGATGCGTACGGCAGGGGTGACCAACTAGTTACATGAATTCTATGGCGCGTCTTTCTCAAATTCTTCGTGTAGTCCTGGTGACAGTACTGATAACTGGCAGTTTGTCAGGTTGCTGGTTTAGAAATACCGAGATTCTTGATCGCCTTGAACGTGGATCAACACCGGCGGTTGTTATTCCGGGGGGATTGGATAAACCAGTTTTCGTCGACCTTATGCCCGTCCCTGAAGTGGATGACCCTAAGGGGCTGGCGGACACTGAATTCAAGATTGGACCACCGGATTCGCTTAGTACCACGTTCAGCGTAGAAAAAATCATCATTAAGAGACTTGGCGATCAGCGATGGGTATTCCTCGATATCCCGCCACCCTCTGTGTGGCCCCACGTGGTTCGTTTCTGGGAGGATAACAACTTCACTATTGAGAATTCGAATCCGGCGACCGGGATCATCGAGACTCAGTGGCAGGCTAGTGATGAAGGCACTGGTGAAGAGGTATTCGAAAGCCTGAAGCTGGGGAATTTTCTGCAGAGCAGGAAAACCCAGCAGCATAAGTTTCGACTGCGTATAGAACCCGGCGTAAGGTCCGGTAGTACTGAGGTGTTTTTAGAGCAACATAGTATCCCAATGAGTGGAAATCCAAATGATGTCGAATGGAATCAGGGTTCAGATGATGTGGAACTTGAGTCTGCTATCCTAAAGGCTCTTGCTTATAACCTTGGTGAGAACATTACAGACGAGCAGACCATATCGCTCAAAGCATCCGGTCTCGCAGACAGCCGCACCAAACTGATCGTAGATCAGGATCAGCCAGTATTGAAGTATCGTCTCGACTTCAACCGGGCCTGGGCTACGGTGAGTGCAGCTCTGGAGAATGCGAATATCAATGTTGAAGATTTCAATCGGTCCGAAGCATACTTCTACGTTTACTACACGGAAGACCAGGAAGTTAAGAAGGGTTTCTTCAAACGTCTGTTAACTCGTGACAAGAAGCCGGAAGAAGGTGATGGTAACCGCTACCAGCTTCGCCTTGTAACACAGGAAGATGAGGTTCATGTATCCGTATATCTGGACCAGTCAATACTGCCGGACGCCGATATTGCTGAGAAGCTGCTGAAGGTCATCAAACTCTACTCTACCTAATGCGGGTAGCTTCTCTCGGAAGTGGTAGCCGTGGAAATGGAACATTAATTGAAGATGGAGACACCTGTCTCCTCGTTGATCTTGGCTTTTCGGTAAAAGAGACATTAGCTAGGTTAGCGCGCCTTTCCAGATCGCCGGATGATATTGATGCCATACTGGTTACCCATGAGCATGCAGATCACATAAACGGGGTGGTGTCTTTTGCGGCTGCCAATGATGTTCAAGTGAGAATGACACCGGGTACAGAACATCGAGCGAATCTACAGGATAAGATAGAAGTTGCGCGTTTTAGCAGTCATCAGCCATTTTCCATTGGTAGCATACACATTGAACCGGTCCCGGTGCCGCATGATGCTCGTGAACCTAGTCAGTTTGTATTCACCGCCAGGGATGAAAAACGAATTGGAATTCTGACCGATATTGGCCACGTGACGCCCCATGTCCGTGAACGCTACCATTCGTGTGATGCGTTGTTGCTGGAGTGTAATCATGACGTGGAAATGCTTGTTAAGGGTCCTTATCCCCAGCGACTCAAACAACGGGTGGCTGGAATTCAGGGACACCTGAGTAATGCGCAGGCTGCCGATTTGCTGCGGTCCGTCAAGACAGATCGACTGAGCCATGTGGTGCTTAATCACATCAGTGAAAGGAACAACCTTCCTTCACTGGCACTGGCGGCCGCCCGTGAGGCTCTTGGGGAGTGGCATGGCGATCTTCAGGTTGCAGATCAGCAGAATGGAATCGATTGGATAGAAATCGCTTGAATACTGTATAAATAACCATTACTGTATGGGTATACAATCTGTGACTGATCGGTTTCTACCAATAGTCAGTTTCCAGCAAATAATCAGTTTCGAATAAAGAGTATCCAGCAATGAAGGTAAGACATATCAGATCCCAGGAAATTTGGCTGCTTAGCAAGGGCAACAAGGTTTTGTACCGCGGTAAGTCCAATCCATGGCATTCTCCTCGAGTCGTGGCTATCGCGCTGCGCCGAGACGGTATCAGGCTCGCTTAAAACCCTCTAAAACGGTAGGCTACGCGTTTTTGAACGGGTAATCCAATGAACGCAGCAGTAAACATTGTCGAGGTGAATGCCGAGAACTTTCAATCAGAAGTGGTTGAGAAGTCTGCACATACTCCTGTTTTGCTTGAGTTTTATGCGGATTCCGCCGAGCCCAGCCAGAAGCTTGCGCCAGTGCTACGTCAGTTGTCTGACGAGTACCAGGGTAAGTTTCTTCTGGCTCGCGTAGATGTTCAGTCCAATCAGTCACTGGTACAGCAACTTCAGGTAAGAACCCTGCCCACCGTTAAAGTCATTTTTCAGGGCAAGATGGTGCAGGACATCGAGGGGCCTCAGGAGCCGGCAGCGCTTAGAAATATTTTGGATCAGCTCACCATGAGCCCAATGGAAAGGGTCCGTGAGCAGATTGATTCATTGATGGCTAATGGCCAGCGCCAAAAGGCGATAGAAATGTTGCAGCAGGTAATCGGTGAAGAGCCGAACAACTATGCTTTGCACGCAGAGTTATGTGACCTGCTGATTATGGAAAATCGTGTAGATGAGGCGCAGCAGATACTTGCCGCACTACCTGCAGATACGCCAGGGATCGATAAACCAAAGAATCGTTTGCAGTTTATTGAACTAGCTTCATCGTTGCCTCCGCTTGCAGAGTTACAATCTCTGGTCGATAGCAACCGGAGCAACCTCGAACTGCGAATGAATCTGGCATATAAATTTATCGCCGATGACCAAATAGAAGCAGCACTGGAGCAGCTTCTGGAGATTCTCAAGCTTGATCGGGATTGGGAAGAGCAGAAGGCGCGCACCACCATGATTGAGGTGTTTGACCTGTTAGGAAAAGGTAATGAGATTGCCACCGCTTTCCGCCGGAAGATGTTTACATTTCTGCACTGATTATTTGCAGATTTGCTTTTCAATTTTGCTGTATAAATTTACAGCATTCATGCTAGAATGACGGGGTCAGTGTTTGAATTGGGGCTAGATTTTCCCATGGACAATCTTCTACTGTTGATCGGCATTTTTGTCTGCGGTGCGGCGTGTGGGTTGCTAATCGCAGTCTGGTGGCACGCCCGAAAACTCGGCAAGGTGCTCGTTTCTGAAGCAGGTCTGCGGTCTGCAAACGAGTCATTGGCCAGCCAGCTATCGGATCTTCTAAACCGCAATGAGGCCCTTACAGGTGATCTCGATCAGGCGCGAGCTGAATCAATCAGTCATCGCGAACGCATTACTCAGTTGCAGACCACGCTCACCGAACAAAGTCGTCAGAATGAAGAAAAACTTGCGCTGCTGCAGCAGGCAAGTGAGCGAATGAATAAAGAATTCAAAAACATCGCTGGCGAGATCTTTGAGTCTCGACAGCAGGCGTACAAGGAAGAAAGCAAAGAGCAGCTTTCAGGCTTGCTGGGCCCGCTAAGTGAACGTATCAAGGAGTTCGAAAAGCGGGTTGAGGATACCTATACAAAGGAAAGTCGAGAACGCTTTTCTCTCATTAAGGAAGTGAAGAATCTGCAGGACCTCAATACGAGAATTAGCAACGATGCTATCAACCTGACCAATGCCCTTAAAGGCGAGAACAAGACCCAGGGTTCATGGGGTGAGGTCATTCTCGAGCGGGTGCTGGAAAAATCCGGTCTACAGAAAGGTCGTGAGTACGAGGTTCAGGTTGCGATGCGCGATGAAGACGGGCGAAGAAGACAACCCGACGTGGTAATTCATCTTCCCGAAGGAAAAGACATTGTCATCGATGCAAAAGTGTCGCTTACCGCGTATGAGCGATATTCGTCTTCAGACGATGAGGCCATCCAGCAGGACGCGGTCAAGCAACATGTCCAGTCACTGCGCAGGCATGTGAAGAGTTTGGGCGATAAGGATTACCAACAGCTCGATGGTGTTTATACACTGGATTTCGTGCTGTTATTTGTTCCTGTGGAAGCGGCATTTTCTTTGGCAGTGCAATACGATGGCGAAATATTTTCCGATGGGTTTGAGAAGAATATAGTAATCGTTAGCCCCTCAACGCTACTGGCGACGTTGCGAACTATTCAGAACATCTGGCGTTACGAACATCAGAACCGTAATGCCCAGGAAATCGCCAGTAAGGCGGGCGCGTTGTACGACAAGTTCGTCAATTTCGTCGGTGATTTGGAGACGATCGGAAGTCGAATCAACTCTGTGCAAACTGCATATGATGATGCCCACAATAAGCTTGTTTCTGGTAAAGGTAGCCTTGTTAAACGGGCCGAGGGAATGCGTGAACTTGGCGCTAAGGTGAGCAAATCACTTCCCAAGAATCTTGTGGAAATGCCCGTTAGAGACGTCAGTATCAGCTCCAATAAGCAAAAGTAACTCGTAGTCATCCCCATGCCATAAATGCATAATGCATGCTTGTTTTTGCATGGGCTCAAAAATGGATAATGATAAGCAAGCCTACTGGAAGGCAAATTTGAGGTTAATGCTGACGTTACTGGCTGTCTGGTTCTTCGTTTCTTTCGTGTGCGGTATTCTCGCTGTTGATTTCTTAAACCAGTTTCGGTTCTTTGGTTATAAGCTCGGCTTCTGGTTCTCTCAACAGGGATCAATCTACATATTTGTCATCCTGATTTTCGTTTATGCCTGGAAGATGAATCGGTTCGATAAGCAGTACGACGTTCACGAGGACGAAGACGTATGAGTGCCCAGCTGCTTACCTACATTTTTATCGGTTTGTCCTTTGCCCTTTACATCGGCATAGCCATCTGGAGTCGTTCAGGAACCACTAACGAGTTCTATGTGGCAGGCGGTCATGTTCACCCGCTTGCAAATGGGGCTGCGACTGCAGCTGACTGGATGTCAGCGGCTTCCTTTCTTTCTATGGCAGGGATTATTGCCTTTGAGGGTGCCGACGGTGCCCGTTACCTGATGGGTTGGACTGGCGGTTATGTGCTTTTGGCACTGCTTCTTGCACCTTATTTGCGGAAATTCGCCAAGTACACCGTGCCGGATTTTGTTGGCGATCGCTACTACTCGCAGGCGGCACGGCTCGTTGCTGTTGTGTGTGTAATCTTTATTTCGTTCACATATGTGGCTGGTCAGATGCGAGGTGTAGGTATCGTCTTCTCACGTTTTCTTGAGGTCGATATCAACCTTGGTGTTGTGATCGGCATGGCCATTGTGTTTTTCTACGCAGTGCTCGGAGGGATGAAGGGCATTACCTATACCCAGGTTGCGCAGTATTGCGTATTGATCTTTGCATACCTGGTGCCAGCCATTTTCATTTCACTAATGCTAACTGGAAACCCGATTCCTATGTTGGGTTTTGGTAGCGAGATGGTGGGTGAATCCGGCACTTACCTGCTCGATAAGCTCGATGGGTTGACGGCGGAGCTTGGTATGACAGCGTTTACGGAGGGAAACAAATCTGCGGTTGATATGTTTTTCATTACTGCGGCCCTGATGGCGGGAACTGCAGGATTACCCCATGTCATCGTGAGATTTTTTACCGTGCCCAGGGTTCGTGATGCAAGGATTTCGGCTGGTTATGCTCTTGTATTTATTGCGCTGCTCTACACGACGGCGCCGGCCGTCGCAGCGTTTGCTCGCATTAACATCATCAATAATGTCGATGGCATGCAGTATAGCGTGGCACCGGAATGGTTTACCAAATGGGAGAATTCGGGGCTCATCGCCTGGTTGGACAAAAATGATGATGGCGAGATCCAGTATCGAGGTGGCCCGGCGCTCGAACCCGTAAAACCTACGTTCGAAGATGGTCGAGAAGCCTCCGGGCAGCGTAGTTTGGCTAATGCACCCAGCGAGAGTGAGAATGAGCTTTATATTGATAGGGACATTATCGTGCTGGCACATCCGGAGATTGCAGGGTTACCCAATTGGGTGATCGCGCTAGTTGCTGCTGGTGGTCTTGCAGCAGCATTGTCTACAGCGGCAGGTTTATTGCTCGTGATGTCTACGAGTATCTCTCATGATCTGATGAAAAAGTGTTTGATGCCAAACATCAGCGAACGACAGGAGTTATTGTTCGCCCGGATTGCAGCGGCACTGGCTGTGTCCATTGCAGGTCTGCTGGGAATATATCCCCCAGGTTTTGTAGCGCAGGTGGTCGCCTTTGCCTTCGGATTAGCAGCCGCAAGCTTCTTCCCGGTGATATTATTGGGCATCTTCTCGAAGCGAATGAATAGAGAAGCTGCGATCGCTGGAATGGTGACTGGATTGACCTTCACTTTCAGCTATATTGTTTACTTCAAGTTCATCAGTCCTGAGACTAACAACGCGGCTCATTGGTTGTTTGGAATATCGCCTGAGGGTATTGGTACGCTCGGCATGTTGATCAACTTCTCGGTATCGTTGTTTGTGATGCGAATCACACCGCCACCACCTCAGGTGGTTCAGGATCTGGTGGAGCGAATCAGAGTACCCAGGTGATGATGCTCACCAGAGCCAGGCTGCACCACGAACGCCGCTGGAATCACCATGCATGGCTGGAACAATCTTATTATTGACCTGATCTGAGAAGACGTAGCGGTCCAGGTGTTTACGCACCTCGGAGTAGATCGACTTAGTATTCGACATGCCACCACCTAAGACGATGGTGTGTGGGTCGAGGATGTTAATAACGACGGAAAGACCCAATGCCAGGAGGTTATGGTATTGATCCAGTACTTGCTGGGCGGTACTCTCTCCGGCCTTGGCCCTGCTGACAATTTCTTGAGCGGGTAGATCAGCACCGGTTTCGTCGCGATAACTCCTTTGCAGCGCAGGCCCGGCGAGCCAGGTTTCCACGCAGTCGATTCGGCTACAGTAGCATTCCCTGCCGGGTTTCGGTAAATGGTCACCCTGGTATGCATTGAGGGCCAGTGTGTTGTGACCCCATTCGCCGCAGATGGCGCTGATTCCTGATACTAATTTTTGGTCTATACAGACACCTCCACCGACCCCCGTGCCGAGTATGACGCCGAAGACCGATGCACTGTCCTTGCCCGCGCCATCGCTGGCCTCGGAGAGGGTAAAGCAGTCTGCATCGTTTGCAATTCTCACCTTTCGACCCAGTTTTTGTGCGAGATCTTCGCGCAGCGGCATGCCATTCAGAAACGTGCTGTTACAGTTTTTCATTAAGCCGGTAAGTAGAGAGACGGCGCCCGGAGTCCCAATGCCGATGGGTAGGTCATCCGACACATCGAGCTTATCTATGATGGTGGAGATGGTTTCCAAAGTTGCATCGTAGCTGTCTTTTGGCGTCGGCAGGCGTTCTGTCTGTGAAATCTGACCCTGCCCGTCCATGACGATGGCTTCAATTTTGGTGCCGCCCAAATCGATGCCGATGCGATCTTTCGGCTGCTCGCAGCTCATCCTTGTGATCCTGTTTTAATTAGCATGGCGTAATTAGCAGCAAGTCCCGGAGGGAGCTTCGCTGTCTGTTACAGTAGGTGAGCTGCAGTCAAAAAGGCCGAAGTGTTTGCTCTCGTCGCCCTGAATCTCAAAGAACTGAGCGAATCTGGACTGAGCGAGCATCCGTGCAGTGTTACTGCAAACCAGCATCGGGCGATCTTTTTCAAAAACGTGGTGGTCATCGAGTACGAATTGCTGAGGTGATTCCGCGATGCCTCCGCGATACCAAGCAACTTGTCCATAGTCTTCGCAGCGATCTTCAACGTCGATCTTGAAAGCGCGAATAGTTGTGGAGAAGAACTCTGCGTCACCCAGTTTCTCTTCTATATCGGCATCGTTGATATCGATGCGGGCAGTGCTGACGACGCGATGGTCATTACAACCAAGGTCTGCTAGAAGGCGACGAAAATCTTCCACATAGAGAGCGCCGCCAAGGCACTCGGCGCGAAGCACCGGGTCATTCTGCAGTTCCTCAGGAATACGTCGTGAAGCGAAAACATCTGAAAAATAGAGTTCAGCTCCTGGCTTAAGGACTCTGAATATTTCACTAAACACCCGTCTTTTATCCGCAGACAGGTTGAGCACGCAGTTGGAGCTAACGATGTCGATACTATTGTCTTCGATGTATAGGCTCTGAAGATCCTCGATGTATCCCTTATGAAATGTGGTGTTCGATTCTGCGTAGCCGAATTTCTCACGATGATAGTCCACGTGTTCATTAGCAACAGTCAATTGTTCTGGTGTCATATCGACACCGATGACCCGGCCTTTTTCACCAACTAGTTTCGCAAAGATAAAGGTATCGCGACCAGTACCGCAGCCTAGATCCAGAATAGTTTTCCCTTCGACTGCGTTAGGGATTGGGGAACCACAACCATAGAAACGAGAGGTAACCTCGGGGTGTACCTGACTGGCAATATCGCGAATGTACTTTGGCATCGTCTCAACAGAGCAGCAGGCACTGGTTTTCAAATCATTGTTGGACTGTAGTACCTCACCGTAATATTTTTGAATATCTGCGGTGGTTTGTTGTTCGTAGCTATTCATTCATGTGCTCCAGGGCAATCGGTTGATCGTCGATGAGAATTGACCGGACAAAGCGTCAATTTTATACGATTTTGGCAAGGCGTTGATATCCTCACGACCAGGTTGATATTCAAATATTATGCTTTGCTAGTCTTCAAGGATCAGCTAGCCCACCCTGTACGCTAGCAGTATCGCCTGAGGAGCGATGAATAAAGCAATGACAACAATACCTTGGACGAAGCCACCAGTGCTGCAAGGTAGTGAGCAACACTGGAGCAGACACCACATAACTTCGCGTTGTGTTTTTCCAATCCAAGCTGTCTATCACCGATTTTATCGAAATAATCGTTGTTCATTGCGTCTTACGTTTGATTTGGTAACTAGTGTTAGTACGTATATGTAAGTGGTTATTTCACTAGTATTGTCTCGAAGCACCAGTACCTAACTTGTATACAGGAATCATTACTCATCATAAAATCGGGTAAAGTATTGATTTATAAATAAATAATTATATATTCTAGAAAGTATTGGAATACCAAGACCTAGTTTTAGTGAACATAACCAATTGGAAAGCGAAAAGTACATAAATAGAGCTCTTTGCGTCGTTCAATCGGTAAGCATATGCATGCTAGACCTTTACTTTTGGGGCCGGCACCCATAATGTGCGTCTCCTTTATTCATCCTAAGTATTAACGAAAGTACCTCCACTATTAAGGGAATCAGTATGGCCGATTCAATGGAGCAGGAAGCGCTGATGTATCACCGGGAACCAACACCCGGTAAGCTCTCTATCCAACCAACTAAAGCGCTCTCCAATCAGCAGGATCTAGCACTGGCGTACTCACCGGGCGTGGCATTTGCGTGTACGGCGATTGAGAAAGACAACAGCACGGCGGCTGACTATACGGCGCGTGGCAACCTCGTAGGTGTGGTTTCAAATGGCACGGCCGTTCTGGGGTTGGGTGCGATTGGCCCGCTCGCCGGTAAACCGGTGATGGAAGGAAAGGCAGTCCTGTTTAAGAAGTTTGCCAACATTGACGTATTCGACATCGAGATCGATGAGACTAATCCCGACAAGCTGATTGAGATCATTGCTGCCCTGGAGCCGACTTTTGGTGGTATTAACCTTGAAGACATAAAAGCGCCAGAGTGTTTTATCGTGGAACAACGACTTCGTGAGCGTATGAATATTCCCGTGTTTCACGACGATCAACACGGTACCGCGATCGTGTCGGCCGCGGCGGTTTACAACGGTCTAAAGATAGTTGGCAAGTCCTTTGAAGACGTAAAGCTTGTTGTTTCCGGTGCGGGTGCTGCGAGCATCGCGTGTGTTGACCTGCTGGTCAGCATGGGTCTAAGTAAAGGCAACGTAATACTGTGTGACAGTAAAGGCGTGATTTATGAAGGTCGGAAAGAAGGGATGAACGAGTGGAAGGAGAAATACGCCGTTCAGACGAATGCCCGAACCTTGGATGACGCCATGATGGATTCGGATATCTTTATGGGCCTTTCCGGTCCCGGTGTGCTGAGCGTCGACGCCGTTAAGACAATGGCTAAAGATCCCCTGGTGCTGGCAATGTCGAATCCTGTCCCGGAAATTATGCCGGAACTTGCACAGGAAGCGCGACCTGACGCAATCCTAGCAACAGGACGTTCTGACTATCCCAACCAGGTAAACAACGTCCTGTGTTTCCCGTTTATTTTTCGTGGTGCGCTGGATTGTGGAGCGACTCGAATCAACGATGAAATGAAGCAGGCCTGCGTGAAGGCGATTGCGGAACTTGCCACTAAAGAACCAACGGAAGAAGTAACCAAGGCCTATGCAGGGCAGACGCTGAAGTTTGGTCGAGATTACCTGATCCCCAAACCCTTTGATCCCCGATTGATTGAAGAGGTCCCCGTCGCCGTTGTAAAGGCGGCAATGGAGAGTGGTGTGGCAATGCGGCCTATTGAAGACCTAGAGGCATACCGCAGAAAACTGCATTCATACGTCAGTAGCAGCCGAATATTTATGCAGCCAGTGATTGAAAGGGCACTGACGGTACCTGATGCGAAAATTGCTTTTGCGGAAGGAGAAAACGAGGACGTTCTACTCGCCCTGCAATCTGTAGTGGATGAGGGTATTGCGAAACCCTATATAATTGGTCGGCCAAATGTCATTGAGCAAAAGCTGGATGAGCTTAGTTTAAGAATTGAGGTTGGGAAGGACATCGAGGTTGTCGATCCACTGGATTGCGATAACCATGAAGAATATTGGCGCTATTACCATGATAAGGTTGGGCGAAGTGGTGTATCCGTGGAAGCGGCCCAGAGCGCATTGCGCAGCAACTCAACCGTGCTGGCGGCAGTAATGACAGCATTGGGAGAAGTTAACGGCGTGATTTGCGGCAAGGTAGGTCGCTTTGACCATCACTTGAGAGATATCACGACGGTACTCTCTAATAACCCGAGGCCAATGACCTCATCGGTGTGTGCAGTACTGCTGCAGGACGGCCCACTCTTTATTGCTGACCCGTTTGTTAACGTGAACCCCAGCGAAGACCAACTGGTAGTAGCGACCCAGGATTGCCTGGATTTCATCAGGAAATTTGGTCTCGAGCCCAAGGTGGCACTGCTGTCACATTCTAACTTTGGTACCTATGATGATGAGGGTGCACATAAAATGAAGGTCGCCGCCGAGAGGTTACGCGGTTTTAATCCTGATCTTGAAATTGACGGCGAAATGCATGCCATCTCGGCTTTTAATGAGCAGCTACGATCATCAATCTATCAGAATAATCATCTGACCGGACGAGCGAATTTGCTTATTATGCCGAACATGGATGCGGCTAGTATCGCACTTGGATTATCCCGCTCGATAACCAACGCTAATATGATAGGACCTTACCTGAATGGGTTGGACAAGGCTGCGCACATACTGATTCCGTCCGTGTCTGCCCGAGGGATATTCAATATGGCGGCACTTACGGTCGAAGATTCGCTGACTCAGCGTGGTGGTGTCCAGCAGAGTTTACTCGCATAGTGTAATTCCATGGCTAAGAAATTCGCACCGTCGACGTCCAATCCCTTTGCCAACGAGAAGGAGGTAGAGGCTTCTGTACCGGATCAGGTCTTCTCTGAACCGGGGGAGTATGAGCGGACGATAAGCGAAGCGCGGGAGATCGTTAACAAACCGTTCGTCTCGGCAGGCCTTAGAAATATTCAGCGGCAACACCTGAAGAATCGTATGACGGTGTGGGAGCGTATTGCCGTTCTTACTGACAAACCACCCAAGGTGTTATTTCAAAACTGGGGTCCCAATCTTGATGGTGCGTCATTGGTGACGGCGATTATTGATATCGAAGGTAGAGATGTCGCTGTGTACGGCCATGATTTCACCATTCGTGCCGGCTCCATGGATGCGACCAACGGTAAAAAGCTGGCGCGCCTTTATGAACTTGCAGGGAGGCGAAAAATACCCCTGGTTGGTATGAATGACTCTTCTGGTGCATTCGTCCCTGCCGGTGTAGGTGGCCTCGATGGATATGCGGAAGCATTTACCGCCCTTCGAAAAATCAGTGGTGTCGTGCCGTCCATTATGTGCATGTTCGGGTTTAACGCAGGTGGCGGATCCTATCTGCCGAGACAGGGGAGTTTCCTTATTCAGCCGGACGAGACCTTCTTTGGATTGACCGGGCCTGCCGTCGTTAAGTCTGTCCTTGGAGAAGACATCGAGGCGGATGATCTGGGTGGCCCCAAGGTTCATAGCCAGACGGGCGTTACCGATATTACAGTCAAAGATGAAGTCGTAGCGCTGCATAAGGTTAAAGAGTTATTACGGTACCTGCCCAGCAATAACGCTGAATTTTCGCCCTACCAGACAACTTCCGACCCTGTTGACCGGAAGACCTGGGACATCGATCTGCTTTTTAAAAAGGCGTTTAACTCGCCGACAGGATTTAACACACCCTTTGACGTTAGCATTGTCATCCAGCAAATCTGTGATCATGGTGATTACTTAGAGATACAGCCGGATCGTGCACGAAACACTATCACTTGTTTCGGCAGGCTGGCGGGTAATGTCGTTGGCTTTGTCGCCAATAACTCGGCGGTGGGCTCCGGACAGATAGACATCGACGCCGCGTACAAAAACGCCCGCTTTATTCGCTTTTGCAATCTGTACAACATCCCGGTGATCTTTATGGAGGACACGACAGGTTTTCTCCCGGGTAAAGAGCAGGAGAGCGGAGGAATAGTACAGGCGGGTAGGGCAATGCTGGATGCCATCATTGATCTCAGGACTCCGAGATTCCTGGTATTGATTCGTAACGCTATCGGCGGCGCCTATGCTTCCTACAACAACTATCCCACCGGCGCTGATCTGGTCGTTGCGTTACCGACAACGCGAGTTGCGGTCATGGGTCCTCCAGGTATGGAATTTGTCTATAAAGATGAATTGCGCGCTTTGCGTGATGCCCTTGCTGATCGCATTGAGCATGAAAGAGCGGCTGCCATAAAAGCAGGAGAAACAGAGAATCTTGATACCAATGCGAGGACGAAGGCTGCTGAGTGGATACGCAACGAGGAAGCGTTATTGGCAAAACGATATGAAGAAGAATTGATGAACCCGAAGGAGGCATTAAGCCTAGGGTCGGTTTCTCAGATCGTTATGCCTTCGGACCTTCGTCAGGTATTGGCAGAGCATATGTTATTTCACCTGTCGCACTATAAGCCAGGTCCATTGATGTCTGTCCAGCGAGAGTTTCACTAGCCCGATGTCATATCTGCGTAATCCATATATCCACGAAAACCGTCGGCGGGGTGGAAGTGACTCGGTCTGGGTAGCTTCATTTGGCTGCTCTGATATGAAGCCTTTGATTATTTGCAGGGGACCCATTCGTATCGAAGCAATGAACGTTTTTGAAGAGATGGGTATTACGGATTACGGCATGCTGTTGTCCGAGAAGGATTCCATTATTTATGCCAACGCACTCTCGCCGGAACTACGCAAGCAGATTGATCCATCCCGGGTGCATCGCGTTAGAGATTACTCCGGCGCAACCAAAGAAGAACGTCAGGAACGAATCGATCAGATTATTCAGATTGCCCAAGGCAATGGATATGACTGCGTTTTTGCCGGGTACGGTTTCATGGCCGAAGAAGAGGACCTTGTTAAGTCACTCGAAGAAGCCGGACTGAATTTTTTAGGGCCTCAGTCACGAACGATCAGGGAAGCGGGGCGAAAGGACCTTGCCAAGCGCACAGCCCTTGCGGTTGATGTGTCTGTAACGCCGGGTGTGGATAACGCAACCGTTCTGACGCTGCTGGAAATCTGTCCTGACGAGAAAAAACTGATCAAGCTGGCAGCCGACAACGATTTGCAGGTCGACGAACTTGATGGGCTATCACTCGAACAGCAGGCAGAACAAGTGTTGAGCGCATCCTACGCGAAGGGCATTGATCTCATTACGATTGATCAGGTCTCTGCGACGTTAACCAAAGAGATTGAAACGCTGTTTAAGAATGATCCTGAGCATCGGATTCGATTGAAGGCTGTTGGCGGCGGCGGCGGTAGAGGGCAAAGAATACTCGAGGCACCGGTGCACTTCGACGGAAAGAAGGCGGACCAAATCAAGAAGGCAATCGCCGCAGTGGAACCTCTTTATCGTGAGGTGCTGGCGGAAGTAAAAGCGACAGGTGTGGGTGATAACAAGAATGTTCTTGCGGAAGTGAACATTGAAACAGTCCGCCATCAGGAGATACAGGTAGTTGGGAACGGTGATTGGTGTATCACCATGGGGGGACGTGACTGCAGTCTGCAGATGAATGAGCAAAAGTTGCTTGAGGTTTCAACGACGCAGGAGGAACTGAGCGAAGCGATAGCTGCTGCAAGGGGAGACTCGCTCGCGTCGCTTGAAACGGACCTTAAGATTTTAAAGCGCATGGAAGAAGAAGCGGCGCGTTTTGGTGCGGCAGTAGGGCTCGATTCTGTTTCTACCTTCGAGTGTATCATCGAAGATGATCATCACTACTTCATGGAGATGAATACCCGGGTACAGGTGGAACACAGAGTCACTGAACTCTGCTATGCGCTGCGCTTTAGTAACCCGGATGACGCGACAGACTCGTTCGTGGTTAATTCGATTGTGGAGTTGATGGTGCTGCTTGCTGCCCATGGACCTCGATTGCCAGAACCGGCGCGGGAAAGCCGCGAATCCTCGTCGGTAGAAGTGCGGCTTAATGCGACTGATCAAGCACTTAAACCTCATGCTGGTGGTGTGATCACGGCCTGGTCTGAGACGCTCACTGGTGAGATTCGTGACGATCAGGGAATCTGTTTGCATAACCCTGATACTGATGTGTTTATGAAATACCACCTGGCTGGTGCATATGATTCTAATATTGCACTGCTGCTCACTGTTGATGAAGACAGAGACAAGGTGTTGTCCCGTATGGCAGAGATTCTTCGTTGTATGCGGATTTCAGGTGAGAACCTCAGCACTAACCTTGAATTTCAATACGGACTCCTTAGCTGGCTTATAGGGCAGAACGCCCAGGCAAGACCGGCGACTAACTTCGTGATGCCTTATCTCTCAGCGGTTGGTGAATTAAAAAGACTGGCCAACGATCTGGATATCGTCCAGGCATATAGCGCTACTGAACGTGGTGAAATTTCGAAGGACAAAACACACGCAGTCCAGATTAGCGAGATCATGAATCGCAAGGCGAGTCTGTTGGCCAGGCCGATGAATCGGCTCTTTTCAGAACCCCACTTTCTGGCTGGATGGCTCTCGCTCAATCAGCAGCGTTTTGAGCTTGCCGAAGATGGGATCACCTGGCTGTCTAATCCCGTCATGATCCTGAGAGATCTTTACCACTATCTCAATATGGAAGCCGAGAACGGACTGCCAGCGTTATACGCGATCTGGGATCATGATCAGAGCGTGTTAGCTGACTCGGTTAGCTTCTATGAGGTTGTGGGACAGAAGCTCGGTACTGATGACTGGCGGGAGATAGATGACTGTCTGAGTGGAACGGCGAAACATTTTGGTGATCAGGCTGACGTAGTGAAATCCGCTCACCGCGGGTTCCAGCTGGGCCTGGATATATTATCTATCCTGCCTTATATAGGAATGAAGACTGGCTTCTTTGATTTAAAAGTGTTGCCGGACCTAAGCATTAGCATTCCCGAACGTTTGTTTAATGCGGCAGATAGCTTCAAGGAACTATCGCCACCGCCAGCAGTTTTTGCAGATGCACTAACAGCACCCTCAGGAGGCATGTATTACGCTCGGGAAGCACCTGATCGCGAAACGTTTGTAAAAGAGGGAGACCACTTTGAAGAAGGGGATCCTCTGTTCATTATTGAAGTAATGAAGATGTTCAATAAGGTTTATGCACCGTTTTCAGGCACCGTAGATAAAGTGTTGATTAGTAGCGACGCAACGATAGTTAAGCGGGGTGAAGCGGTTCTCAAAGTGACGCCGGATGAAGAAATTGTGGTGCAGACGGACGCTGATATTGCTGCCCGGGTTAAAGAGGCGACGTCGGCCTTTATTGAATTTGCGGGTTATAGTTAGGTCATAGGAGAAAACAAATGATCGTTTCACTCGATCACATCGCGATCGCGGTACCGGATCTGCAGAAAGCCATCTCGCGATTCCTTGAAGATTTTGGCCTTAACTGCGAGGGTAGCGAAGATGCTGTTGAGGCAAAAACCACGACTGCATTCTTTCCAGTGAAAGGAACCAGTATCGAGCTGGTACATCCGCTTAACGGTGAAGGTCCGCTAGTGAATTTTCTGGAGAAGCACGGTCCTGGAATCCATCATATTTGTTTTGAGAGCGATGATCTTGATGCTGACGTTGCGCGTCTCAGGGAAAAAGATTATCAGTTCCTTTCGGATGAGCCAACGATAGGGGCACACAATGCTCGGGTGATTTTTATTCATCCCAAGTCTTGCGATGGTGTCCTCATAGAATTGAATGAGCACACTCATGGTTGATAAGAAGAAAGAATACAAGGTTCCGCGGCACAGCATTGAACAGTGGCAGGCGGCTGCAGAAAAACAGCTTAAGGGCAAGCCGGTAAGTAATCTGGAGACCCAAACCGCGGAAGGGCTTAACCTCAAGGCGTTGTACACGGCAGAAGATATCGCTGGCCTCCCGTTTGCCAACACCATGCCTGGTCTTGAACCCTACGTACGTGGACCTCAGGCGACGATGTATGCGGGTCGGCCCTGGACTATTCGTCAGTATGCGGGGTTCTCAACGGCCGAAGAGTCTAATGCATTCTATCTTCAGCTCCTCAAGGAAGGTGGAAATGGAATTTCGGTTGCCTTTGACCTCGCGACACACCGAGGTTATGACTCCGATCACGAGCGGGTGACCCATGATGTGGGTAAAGCAGGGGTTGCGGTTGATTCGGTAGAGGATATGAAGATTCTGTTCAAAGGTATTCCCCTGGACAAGATCTCTGTATCCATGACGATGAATGGCGCGGTATTACCTATCCTTGCTGGATATATCGTTGCCGCGGAAGAGCAGGGCGTCGCCCAGGCTGATCTTGCCGGAACGATCCAGAACGATATTCTGAAGGAATTCCTGGTACGCAATACCTATATTTATCCTCCCGAGCCATCCATGCGCATTGTGGGGGAGATCATCTCCTACTGCACGGATCACATGCCCAAATTCAACACGATTTCAATTTCTGGCTATCACATGCAGGAAGCAGGGGCGGATGCGGCATTGGAGCTTGCCTATACGCTGGCTGATGGTAAGGAATATATTCGTACCGCGATTGGCGCGGGGCTTAAGATTGACGACTTTGCACCTCGTTTGTCGTTCTTCTGGGGCATCGGTATGAATTTCTATATGGAGATTGCCAAGATGCGTGCCGGTCGATTGCTCTGGTCTCGCATTGTAGATGAGTTCTCGCCGGAGAATCCCCGCAGCAAAATGCTTCGTACGCACTGCCAAACCTCTGGCTGGTCGTTAACGGAGCAGGATCCATATAACAATGTGGTCCGAACCACTGTCGAGGCCATGGCGGCGGTATTTGGTGGAACCCAGTCTTTACATACCAATGCGTTGGATGAAGCTATTGCGTTGCCATCCGAGTCAGCCGCGCGACTTGCTCGCAATACTCAGTTGATTCTGCAGGAAGAAACTGGGATGACCGATGTCATCGATCCATGGGGTGGTTCCTACATGATGGAGTCTCTGACCCAGCAGATTGCAGATCGCGCGTGGGAACTCATCGAGGAAATTGAATCAGTGGGCGGGATGGCGAAAGCGATTGAAACCGGTATGCCCAAACTCAGGATTGAAGAAGCAGCGGCGAAAAAGCAGGCACTGATTGATCAGGGTATCGATGTGATTGTTGGTGTTAACAAGTACGAAACCGACGCTGATGATGAAGTCGACCTACTCGAAATCGATAACTCAGCAGTTAGAGCGAGACAGCTGTCTCGACTCCAGGAGATCAAAGGACAGCGGGATCAGGCCAAGGTGGAAGGTATTCTTGCCTCGATTACTCATGCGGCAGAGTTAGGCACTGGCAACCTGCTGGCATTCTGTATAGACGCGATGCGTGCGCGTGCAACGGTTGGAGAGGTATCCGATGCCATGGAGGAAGTGTTCTCTAGATACAATGCTGAAGCCAAGACCATTTCCGGTGTCTATGGGGGGCTCTTTAATGAGCAGGATGAATGGCAAACCCTGACTGCCAAGGTGGATAACTTTGAAAAAGAACATGGTGGGCGGCCACGTATGCTGGTTAGCAAGATGGGTCAGGATGGACATGACCGTGGAGCCAAAGTCATTGCCAGCGCATTTGCAGATGCCGGGTTTGAAATTGACCTGACTCCAATGTTTTCGATGCCGTCGGAAGTTGTACAGCAGGCACTGGAGAACAACGTGCATGCCATTGGTATTTCATCTCAGGCTGCAGGTCACAAGACCATGGTCCCGCAGCTGATGGAAGAGTTAAGGAAGGCGGATGCCGACGACATTGCGGTAATTGTCGGCGGCGTGATCCCCCAACAGGATTATGCGTTTCTGGAAGAAGCCGGCGTCAGCAACATATTTGGTCCTGGCACCGTGATTCCAAAAGCGATTAATCGCGTGCTGAAAACAATCGAGTCGTCGCTGGAGCATTAACGCGGTTGCATCCTGATGCCGCCGTCCATGCGAATACTTTCGCCATTCATATATTCGTTCTCCATCAGCATGACAGCGACGAGTGCTATCTCGTCGGCGTCTCCAAGACGCTTCGGAAAGAGCACCTGAGCTTCCAGTAAATCGATTGTCTTTTGTGGTGCACCTTTTAGCAGAGGCGTTTTGATGAGTCCGGGAACGATGGTGTTGCATCTAATTCCCATGCTGGAAAGATCCCGCGCGATAGGCAGCGTCATACCGATTACGCCTCCCTTGGAGGCACTATAGGCAGCCTGGCCTATCTGACCTTCGTATGCCGCAACCGATGCAGTATTGATAATGCAGCCACGACTACCGTACTTATTGTAGGGTTCGTTTTTGGTCATTTCGAAAGCGGCAAGCCTGAGCACATTGAAGGTTCCGATCAGGTTGACGTTAATGACAAATTTGAAGGCATCAAGTGGGTGCGCGCCATCTTTACCCACGGTACGGATAGCATTACCTATACCTGCGTAGTTACAGCAAATGTGAATGCTGCCATAGGTGTCTACGGTATCGGTTATCGCCTGCTGGACATCCTCTTCTTTGGTAACATTGACCAAATAGAATTTCGCACCCAGTTCTTCAGCAAGAGCGTTACCCTTATCTTCATTCATGTCGAATATGGCCACCTTGGCTCCCATACCAGTGATGCGTCGAGCGGTTGCTTCTCCCAGGCCTGAAGCGCCTCCGGTGATAACTGCTACCTTGTCTTTGATGTCCATTGTGTACCTGCTTGATCAATATTATTGGGTTAAATTTGGGTGGCCGCGAGTATGAACAAACAACCTGCCACTGTAAACTGACGTTAGATCGCTATACAGTCGGGGTTTGTATACAAGTGAACTGCAATGCCAAAGTTACCGATTATTGTCGCCTGTTTCCTTGTCGTATCCTGTAGCTCCGTCACCCAGCAGTCTCCGAAAGCAGTTCAGGAAATTCTGCGCGCAACGCCAGAAGAAGTAGGTATGTCTTCCAAGGCGCCTGAAAAGATTGGTGGGCTGGCACAGAAATACATAGATTAGGGGCGTGTACCCGGCGTTGTTATCGGCGCTAGTAGGCGCAATAAAGTTGTCTATCTGGAAGCCCATGGGGTTCTTGAAGATGAGACACAGGAACTCATGCCGGAAGACGCAATTTTCATCATGGCGCCTTCCACCAAACTGGTGATTGTTGTTGCGGGCCTGACCCTGGTTGACGAGGGCCTGATCAGCCTGCAAGACCCAGTATCCAAATACATTCCTGAGTATGAAACTCTTCAGGTGGCTGTTCCTGTGAAATCAGCGCCCGGCGCAAAGAAAAAATCCAAGGGCAAAGTACAAGCCAAGAGTAAAGGTAAAGCGAAAGGTAAGGGTAAGAACGTCAAGGATAATTTCCAGGAATACAGACTTGAGCCAGCCAATCAGCCGTTAACCATCCACCACCTGCTGACGCACACTGCGGGGGTGGGAAGCAGGGGAGTATTGGGCACGGCCATTGGTGGCTACAGCGCCAAACCTGAAGATACCCTTGCATCCTAGATACCCAAATTGGCACCCAGGCCTCTGGACTTTCACCTGGGGTCTTGCTGGGCATACAGCCCGGGTGACGGACTGAAGGTGGTTAGACGGGTGATCGAGATCGCCTCAGGCATGCCGGTGAACAAGTTTATACAGTAGCGTATCCTTGATCCGCTGGACATGAAGGATACTTATTTTGATGTTCCGGAAGATAAATTACATCGAATGCCCTCCTGATTTCACAGTAAAACCAAAGGCGTCGGTAAAGTCTTCGAGGTAAAAGATTCAAGCGCTTTTGTGTCTGGTGCCAAGGGATTGTTCAGTACAACGCGCGACTACCTGCGTTTCTAGCAGATGCTAGTGAACAAGGGTACCTTGTTTGGTCAGCAAATCCTCAAATCTGAAACCGTTACCATGATGACAAGTAACCACGTTGGGGACCTGGCGACGAAAGCAGCCAAGGGTGGTCCCAGGTTCGGCGCTAGCTATACAACCGGCATCACTTTGGATTAGAGAAAAGCTAGAGGCGGTCATATCGACCGGACGTTTAGCTAGGGCGGGGCAAGGGGGTACCATTTCGTGGACAATGCCGTCAGAGTAGCTAACGGTCGTGTACATGGTGCAAGGGCGGTCAGATCTACAAGACAAGATCGCTGAGGTGATTCGGGGCTCGATTATCGACTGATAACGTGATTTGTAAAGTGCTTATTCGATTCGATATACATGTGCCGCAGTACCACTGAATATTGCCGTCTTCTCTGACTCGATAAGGCCCATTCGATTTGTGATGCGCTTAAACATATTCCAAAGGGTGCGATAGGAAACACATTCTTTATCCACCGGGTAATTACTTTCAAACGTACATCGATCTGGACCGAATGTTTCAATCGTGTAACTGTAGTAAGGATAGAGCAACTCGCAAAGTTCCTCGGATCCAATTGGTTTGTCACGGCGATTAATGTGAAAAGTTGGTTCCCAGTTGCCGAGACGCTGCTGGGCACCTCCAACTTTCATATACACATTGGGACATCGTGCAATGGAATCTATACAGCGCTGCCAGTTCGCAAACACTTCAGGGCTGGCGGCACCATCAATCTTACCGCCCATATGGCAGATGATAATGCGCACGTCTGGGTGCTGGTCTGCCAGATCAGCCATGGCGGGAAGCCGTTCATAGTCCGCAGAGTAATTATCAAAAGACAGGTTCAGCTTACCCATCACGGCAAAACATTCATGGTATGCAGCATTGAGTTCCGCTGGGAAGCCTGCTCGAATACCGCGAAACAGGCCCTTGCCTGCTTCAATATGAGCTTCAAATACCTCCTCGATCCTCGCGCCTAGACCCATATCAGCATGACTTACGATAGCACCGATGGTCGCCTTTCCAAGCGTGTATGCACTTTCTTCAGCTGCCTTGATAACGTATTCTGTCTCGCCAATCGGCTTAAGGTGTTCCGGTCCATCTTCACGGAAACAGGACCTGCTATCAATAAATACAGTTTTTTCGATATTGTGACCGGAACCGGTATCCGCCCACAGGTCGTGTAGTTCATAAGTGCATCGTCGCGACGGGTTTTTCCAGAAGTGATGGTGAGTGTCGATGATTGGCAGTGCTGGTTCGATCACCGCCTCAGGTGTCTCCTGTGCCAGCCAGCTTATTAGATTTTCTTCAGTAGGTAGCATGTCATTTAGTCTACGACGTTTTCTACCACTAGGCATAATTTTCTTGCTTGCCTACGCGTTATGGTTTCAGTCACTATGCAACAATATAGAGTAGGTGGCGTAGGTATGAAGACAAAAATTCTGGGTAGAACAGGCATCGAGGTCTCGACTGTTGGACTCGGGGCTGGTTTTGTTGGCATGGCGGGCCTCGAGTCCGGACCCGAGATAGTTAAAGCCGCGGTAGAGGCAGGTTGCACACTGGTCGACACGGCACCGCTTTATGGCGACAGTGAGTTAACGATTGGAAAGGCGTTTAAGCAGTACCCGGAACTACGCGATAAATGTACCGTCACGACTAAAGCGGGTCGTTTCAGGGATGGAACAGACCATTCTTTTGATGGGATTCTGCGTAGTGTTGAAAAGAGTCAAGAACGACTGGGCATCGAGCAATTTCAAATCATATACATCCATGATGCCATGGGTGTGCCTATGGAGAATGTCATGAGTAAGGATGGCACGCTAGGCGCATTACGTAAGCTGCAAGACGAAGGGATTGTTCGTTACGTAGGATCTGCTGCAAACGATCCGGAGACAAACGCCCCCTATATCGAAACAGGAGAGTTCGATGTGGCCGTGGTGCCCGATGCCTGGAGCCTGATCAACCAGACTGCATTGGAACGTATTCTGCCTGCGGCTGAAAAATACGATGTGGGTATCGTATGTGCGACGCCTCTAGAGACTGGCCTTCTCGCCACCGGTGCATCGCAGATTCCGCAAGGCGCAAGACGGAATTTCAGCGCAGAATGTATTGCCCATGTCGGGAAGATCGAAGATATTAGCAGCCAATACGATATCCCACTGCTAGCTGCGTCACTGCAGTGGTGCTCTCGCCACCCCCAGGTGGCAACCGCTATTCCGGGCGCTAAAACAATGGATGAAGCGATTGCGAACGCAAAAGCAGGTGAACTCGAAATACCAGATACATTTTGGGATGACCTTGCCCCGTTGATACGACACTGGGAGAACGTGGTGCAGCTTTAGGTAAACTCACTGCTAAAACGTAAATTGAGTGGGCGATACATGAGCGAACGAATATACGATATGGTGATCTGGGGTGCCTCTGGATTTACTGGTCGCCTTGTAGTTGAGTATATGTATCGGGTGTATGGTAGGTCTGGGGATGTGCGTTGGGCGGTTGCGGGTCGCAATGAGCAAAAGTTACAGCAGGTTTTGTGGGATACAGGCTGTTCGAGCAACATCCCCATTGTGATCGCAGATAGTAGCGATGAGGCTTCGCTGCGAAATCTTGTGGAACAAACCAAGGTTGTGTGTACGACGGTTGGCCCCTATGCCAAGTACGGTAGCCTGCTGGTCAAATTTTGTGCCGAAACGGGTACACACTACACCGATCTAACCGGGGAGGTACACTGGATGCGTAGGATGATCGATCAGCATCATGTCGAAGCACAAAACTCGGGCGCCCGCATCGTACATACCTGCGGTTTTGATAGCATCCCATCGGACCTCGGTGTGTTGTTACTGCAGCGAGCAATGTTTGAGAAACACGGCGTTTATTCACGAAATGTGAAGTATCGAGTAGTGAAGGCATCGGGTGGCGTTAGCGGAGGCACCATAGACAGTGCGGTGAATATGATGGAAGAATCGAAGTCAGACCCGTCCATTATTCCCCTAATGGCTGACCCTTATGCGCTCAATCCACTTAACATGCCTCGCGGTGAAGACAAAAAGGATAAGACCAGCGTGTTTTACGATAAAGACTTCGAGCAGTGGACGACTCCTTTCGTTATGGCGGGCGTGAACACCAGAGTGGTACGCCGGTCCCATAGCCTTTTGGGGTATCCCTGGGGAAATAATTTTCGTTACGATGAGGCTGTATTGGTCGGTGATGGTCCGGGGGGAATAGTTAAAGCCTGGTTTATTACAGCTGTCACAGGCCTAGTTATCGCGCTCACTGCATTTTCTTTTACCCGAAAATTGTTTGCTCGGTTGGCACCATCACCGGGTGAGGGGCCATCGCCAGAAGCGATTCGCAAGGGTTTCTTCAATATTGAGCTGTTTGCCAGTCATCCAGATGAACCTGAATGCAGCATGGTAGCCGTAGTTACTGGTGACAGGGATCCGGGTTACGGTGCAACCTCGAAGATGATTGCCGAGAGCGCTGTATGTCTGGCTAAAGACGAGTTGGATACTCCGGCAGGAGTGCTGACTCCAGCCGTTGCGATGGGTCAGCGATTAATTGATCGATTGCAGCGGAATGCCGGGATGTCCTTTACGCTCAAGTAGCATTACTTGGTATCAGGCTCCCATATGAGGTTCTTCTGCGCTTCAAGATAGCCCTCGTTTGTAGCGTGGAGAGGCCAGATAGTTACCTCTTTGATGCTTGTCGGCGCACCAAAAGAATATGATCGCAGGCCTTTCGAGTCCTGCCAGTCCATGTGTGTCGCAATCATTGCCTGACGGTTATTAATGAACACTTCGATCAGATATTTATCCACGAAGATACGTAGTTCGACGTCCTCACCCGTTGGAAGCATGTCAACAGAGAAGGGTGATTCTTTGTCCCCCAAACGCAGTGTGCCCGTCTCAGGCTTAATGATGACTGGTATTCCAGGGTTTTTATCATCGGCAAACAATTGAAAACCAAAACGTTTACGTCGGGCCTCCCTACGCAAGACAGTGATGCTTATTTCGCAGGCTTCCGGCAGATCATTGATATGAGTTGTCGCATGTCCACCGTTCATGCGTGGTGATGGCGTGATAGTAATATCAGTCTTGGTAGTAGGGTTCTCGCGGAGTGACGTTAGCTCGCGCAGTGGTTGAATGCAAAGGGTACCATCGTCAGCCAGGCTCAACTCTCGGGGTAGCGATTGAATTGATTTGAAATCAACGTCAGGGTTAAGCGTCGCACACCAGGCCCACATGACGCGTCGTCCATCAGGCGTGAGGACGCTTTCTGGGGCAAAGAAATCCCGATACAGCGGCTCTTCAAGCGACTGACCTTCACGGCGCCAGTTCATGCGGCCGTGAACCTCTGGTACGAACTGCTCTGCTTTCGTATCCCAATCGCCTAGGTAATAGCGGCAACCTAGGGGATGGCTTATGCAGAGCAACATCCACTTTTCTCCTAGCGGAAAAAAGTTTGCGCAAGAAATATCCTCACCAAGGGCTACATTAGGCAGGTCGTATTTTAGAAAGTCTCCAATATAGGTCCAACTTTCTAGATCATCAGACTTGATGACCGGTGGATTCTGCCCGCCAGTGATGGCGTAGTAGGTGTTATCTATTTGGAAACAGTCAGGGTCCCAATGCTTGACCTCAACTTCCTCACCATCAGTAGATTGAATTTTTATCGGGTAAGGTTTGTCCCACTCAGACAATTGATTGTCTTTGGCGATGACAATTTGGTTTCTCCCAGAGGCTTGACCATGGTAGATGGCAGCGGGTCGACCGTCTTTAGTGATAAATCCTGTACCGCTAAACATCCCGTGATCAGTGAAGGAAGGTTGTAGTTTGGTTTTTTGCCAGGTCCAGTGCAGCATGTCTGCGCTGGTGACGTGAATAAAAGAAAAGGAAGACTGTCTCTGCCAGGGATGCTTAATGATGTAGTGAAGGTGGTAGACTCCATCAAGGTAAAATGCAGCATTCGGGTCGCCGGGTCCCGATGGACCTCCAGGATGCATTAGATGGATGTTGAGTGCGAGAGGGTCCAATGACACTGACTATTCCTTATTGTTGTGCTGTACTCTTAAAATAACTATTCGTAATGATATGGGCTGATTAGTTTTGTAACCTGACACTGATTAAAGTGGGTGAGAGTGTTCAGCGATAAATTTAGCAGATGAAAATTGCAGACTATCTGTACAACACCTTCATTATTGAATCGTGTGATAAGAAACTTGCTATCCATCCAAGTTGCCTGTTTTTTCTTTAGATTTACAACGTTAATACCGACGAGCCGTCGAAGGAAGCGTAAGAAAAATCGTCATCTAGACTGGTAATTCACCCATTACTCTCTTTAGCACGTCGATATGCTCATCGACCTTAAGATTGCCGCCGAGGGTCCTAAGGCATAGGTGAGTCAGTCCGGCGTCGTGCCAGTTTTTGATGCGTGACTGCCACTCTGTTTCTCGTGGACCGACTACCGCGACTCCGGCTTCTGCGCCGATCTCGCTGGGGTCTCTACCGGCTCTTTCTGCTGATTCGTTAATTTCCGTAAGGACCAGCTGGTATTCCTCTGGGTCTGACATTACAAACCAACCATCGGCGTGTTGTCCGATACGATGAATAATGGACTTCGGTGGCCGGGAGCCACTGCCAATCCAAATTGGAATGGGACGTTGTACAGGAAGGGGATTTATTCCTAGTTCCTCCAGAATGTGAAACTCTCCTGAGAAGGTTACGGTTTCTTCCATCCAAAGTTTCTTCAGTACGATCATCTGTTCATCGCAACATCGACCCCGGGTGCCAAAATCAACGCCCATTGCTGTGTATTCCTCACGACTATTGCCTACACCGACGCCAAGCCGTGTACGGCCATCTGTCAGAATATCCAGTTGTGCTGCTTGTTTGGCTAGGAGTGCTGTTTGCCGCAGAGGGGCGATAATCACGGAGGGGACAAGTTCGACCTTACTGGTGACGGCTGAGATATACGCCAATATGGTCATTGCTTCATGGAGATGACCGTTGCCGGGTCTGATAATTTGTTCCGGTACTCTCAGGTGGGTAAGTCCTAGGTCCTCGGCGGCTTGTGCAAATGCTTTAATCGCCCCAAGATCATCTTGCATCTCACGAACAGGAAGAGATACTCCTATTTTCATTTGAACTACTCCATAGTCATGACTGATTGACATTCGTAGGTTTTTTTTCCAGTTCTATCAGGTGATCCAAAATCTTTAGCATCCTTGCCTGACCTATCGAATTCTTCAATCGAATCACATATTTTCCTTGTACTAGGAGGGCGGGCACAGATGCCACCTGAACGCGTCTGGCGAGTTGATCAGCTAGCGCAACTTTACGTTTAACGTCAGATGAATTAAATGCCTCTTCATATCCAGTCATATCGTTGTCATTGGCCCATTCTGCCAGACGTGCCGGTGACCCTATATTTAATTTACGGTCGTGAATTGCGTGGAAGAACTTGTCATGCTTTTCTTCAAGAACACCTAGTTTCTCCATCGCGTAATAATGCTGAGTTACCCGCCGCCAGGTTTCGTTTGCCGGTAGCGGTGATCGTGAAAATTTTACATAATCTCTATTGTTTGAAACCCAGTTTTTGATTAAAGGTTCGAAACGGTAACAGGCGCTACAGGCATACGAGAAGAACTCCATCACTTCTACCTTGTCTCCGCGAATACGATGCGGTTGATCTATGATGGAGTAGTGTTCACCTTCAACGAATTCTCCCAGCGGCGATTCCTTGATTACCAGTGTAGATGCGTAGCCAATGACCCCGAGAAAGACTACGGCAATTGCACCGGCGAAAATCTTCTGGTGTTTTAGGAATTTCGATTGTTTCTTAGCCACAGTATAAATGTATCCAAATTGTCTGGATACGGCAATGCCGTTTCTTCATCAGTTTTACTCTAGGATGATTGTAGTGTCTTGTACCAGGTTGCCCGTGCCGTCCATGATCGAGAGAATCACTTGTCTGTCCTCCCAGTTAATATCGATCATTCCAAAATTAACACGGTGGTAGTTATTACCTACACGAAACGGGCCAGGTTCCGGAGCGATTTTCGGCATGAATGCTGTTCGCGGTTTGTTTAATGAGGAGGATGTGAGTTCCCATAGCGGGTAGGACGTAATATCGTTGCGCTGATACAGTCCCGCTGAGTGTCTGTCCCCAGAAAGGAGGACGATGTTTTTAGCCCCCGTTGCCTTAATTAAGTTATATAGCTTCAATCTTTCCTTGGGTAGCATTTTCCAGGCTTCCCAGGCATGTCCGTCGGCAATTACCTGAATGGATGAAATAATAATTCTTAGTTCTACTGGTTGACTTAGCATAGCTTCGAGCCATATCCATTGGATGTCACCCAGCATGGTTTTATCCGGTGATTCATCAGGCAGGTATTTGGCGATCAATGGATTAGGAGACGACCGTAGCGGTGAGCGAAAAGAACGAGTATCTAGAAAAATGAGCTGAACTCGCCGATCTTCCGGACCGATAATTCGGCTGAAATAAATGCCGTCACGAGTATGGCGCGGGTCGCCTTCAGGTACCCACACATATTCAAATAGATCTTCCGAGGCGGATCTTAAAGGCCAGTCGCCGCCGGCATCGTTCAGGCCATAGTCGTGGTCATCCCAAGTGACCATAATCGGCGTTCGCTCACGTAGTGAATTAAACTCGTCTGACTTTGCCAGTGTTCCGTAGGCGTCACGTAGTGACTGTAAGCTATGATCGTAAGCTTCGTTTTCTGGGTAGACGTTATCGCCAATCATGAGGAACAAATCCGGGTGCTGATTGCTGATGACGTTAAAAATTCGGTCGTCCTCATCTTGATCAAAACAGGATCCAAAAGCGATTCTAGTCAGGGTATGATCGTTCTGAACTTTGGCGGAGGTTAGCGGGATCGCAGGAGAGTAATCGGTCGCAAGGACTTGGGTGGTCACCATTAATGTTAGCCAGCAAACGTAATGCCTGATCATAGGTGTACTTCGTCAGGTTGTCCCGTTGGATCTCATAAACTAAACAAGCAGATGGCCCGCGAGGACCCAGGTGGTCAAGCCATAGATCAGTGGCCAGATCTTCCATTCAATGGGTGTCTGCCACCACACCTTATTACTACCATGAATGGTCACCACAGCAATCGCGCTAATAATGGGTGATAACCTGATTAGATCGCTAAACCCCTTTGCTTGTGCGAGCTTATAGAAAGGACTCATTAGTGCTACGATAATAATGTTGATGAAGGATCCCTTACCCATAATGAATGAGTCTATTCCTGGTCGATTATTTACGTTGATGTGCACTAAACCTATCGGACTCTGCGCAAAGACGCGCGCGCTCTCATCTGGATCATTATCGATACCGAGTATGTAGTAAGTGCTTAATTCCGGAAAGAAATCACGCATTATCTCTTGAGTTGTAGCATCTTCTGCCGTCTGTTTTCAGCGGATGTAAGGAATCCCACCCATGTCTCAGAGTGCCCCCCAATAGGTATCACGCGATTGCGGTTACAACGATTCCAAGTAAAGACTTCACTGCTATACCCCTTTTTGCTATCGCGCGTTCTGGCGAAGGAATTGCTGCGTGAGCATAATAAAAGCATTGAACTGATCATGGTGCAACCAGTGGCCCGCATCATCGATGTCGTGGAGTTCCACATGCTTGAAATGTTTCAAAGTATCGTTCTGTCCTATTCTGTATTGAAACCCCTGTTTGCCGTTGAGGAGAAGTGTGGGCGACTCGATATTTTCCCAAAGTGCAGCCATGTCTTCATAGGTCAGTGAAAAAGGCGCTCTGCTGTGTGTATAGTTATCGAACTTCCAAGTATAGGTGCCATCCTCGTTTCTATTACTGCCATGAATCGTTAGGTGTTTCACTCGCTCTTCACTTAGATGAGGATTTGATAACTGCATGCGGGTGAAGGCATCGCTAAGGTCAGGATATTTCCTTGGGATTCGGCCGGCCAGCTCTCTGGTTGCTTGAATCCATTCTCGGATTTTCTTCTGGGTACCAGAATTATCCTGATACCAGTAGCCGCCAATGCCCTCAACTGAAACGACACTGGCGACTTTTTCAGGAAAGATTCCAGCAAAGAGAACCGCGATGGTTCCGCCCAGTGAGTGACCGATGATATTTAATGGTTCTAGGGCTTCCTGTTCAACCAGCTGGGCCAGGTCATACACATAATCTAGATTGTTATAGGGTGATCCTTTTACCCACTCAGAATCACCATGCCCTCGAAGATCAGGTACAACAACATGATACTCTCTACTAAGTACTTCGCTGACCCAGTCCCAGTTGTGGCAATGATCTTGAACACCATGTACTAATAGTACGTGCTTACCATTTTGATTACCCCAGTCCAAGTAGTGCAGCTTTAGTCGCTGTGAAAAGTAGGTGTTTGAGGTCGGCCGCGTTTCATTTGGTCCAATTGGTCTGTCGCTGGAAATCTTGTGTCACCTAAAACGCTATTTCTCGTCGCATGATTTGGTCATAGAAGTCACTGTTCAGTTTGCGGTACTGACCAGTGAATGGATCTCTGACTAAGAGTTCCTCTTCCACTTGGTCAAGGTGGAAAGCCTGATCGCGAAGTTGATTCTTCTGAAGCTTGTGGGTCGTCGTGGTAGGTAGTTCCTCAAGCACACGAATAAAAATCGGTCTTGCATAGGATGGAAGATTGTCGTTGATGTGCTCTGATAACGCGCCAAGATCAATGTGATCGCTACTTACCTTATCATTAAAAACAATTGCAGCCATGCCCGCACGACCATCGGTCCCTGGGATCTCCACACCATAGACATTGGTCGATACCACTTCGGAAAAGTTATTAATAATTTCACCCACTTCATTGGTTGAGACGTTCTCACTTTTCCAGCGAAAGGTATCTCCGATGCGATCGACGAATGCATAATGTGTCTGTCCGTAAGCGAATCCAACGTCGAGAGTCCGCATTAGATCGCCGGTATTGAAATAAAGGTCTCCATCAGTGAAGCAGTTTCGAAGCAGTTTCTTGTCAGTATCTTCCCTGCTCGTATACCCGTCGAATTTTGATGTCTCTGTCACTTCAATAATTAACAGACCCGGGTCGCCTTCCATGACTTCAATGCAACGGCCACGGCTATCTTTAATAATTTCTTCATTTGCAACGTCATACTGGACTATCTTTACCGGAGAAATTCCCAAACCAACCGTACAGGCTTTGTTGAATACGTTAGCGAAACCGCCATTACCTTCGCTAGCTGCATAAAATTCACCAATTCTGTCGATATTGAAGCGCTGTTTGAATTCTACCCAGATGTCTGGTCGCAACCCATTACCTACGATACTTCGGATCGGATTGTCGCCGTCATCTTTCCGCGAGGGTTGTGCCATGAGATACCGAATGAACTCACCGATGTAGATGAAACTGGTACATTGATACTTGCGTATGTCATCCCAGAAGGCTGAAACGGACAAACGTCGACGGATTACGGTTGCAGCAGCGGCGTTGAATGCGGCGGAAAGCCCGATAATTAATCCTGTTCCGTGATAGAGCGGCAAGCAGTTATACACTCGATCTTTCTGTTTCAGCCGGAGTAATGCGGTGTGAGATAATTGTGCACCAGTAAAAATTCGCCTGTGGGTGACTACGGCAGCTTTTGGTAGTCCCGTGGTGCCGGAAGTAAAAAGATAGAACGCAACATTACCAATGGTGACGTTCTTTATTTCAGGGGGCTCCGCCGCATCCATGGACTGGTCACTGCTATCGATTTCGGTTGCCCAGTTTGGAGTCTCTTCATCGCCAGTATCGCGAACGAACAGGTAATCGCTGGCATCCTTTAGGTTGAGGTCTTCCAGTATTTCGCCAAGTGGCTCAGTCAATTCGGCGCCGAATATACATTTCTTAGATTCCACTAGGTTTATGCAGTGCGTCAAGGGTTGCTTACTGAGATTATTATTAATTAACCCAGCGACTGCTCCCAGTTTGCAAATGGCCACAACGTTTACAACGAATTCTATTCTGTTGTGCATAAACAGGCTCACGCAATCGCCAGAAGTGATACCTTGGTTCTTTAGGTAATTGGCAACTCTGTTTGATCGTTGGTTTAGTTCTTGCCAGGATACGGATTCATCTTCACAAAAAAGTGCTACGTCATCTGGATTTTTTTTCGCATTGTTTGTGACCAACAGTGAGAAAGACATGATTTCATCGTTAGGTGGTGGCTTGGCAGTTAGCTTGTTGTAAATTACTTTCAAGTCACCAATGGTGTCAGCTATAGAACCCATCGCAGTCTCATCTTTGGTTGGTTCGTCTGGAGAAATGGATGATACGTTTGCTTCGGGCCCTTAACAAGGGAACTGAATAGAAAAGGGATAAAAACCAAGCCTAGAAAAACTAGTTGCGACAGAATTAAACGACGAAACTGGAGAATTGGTTTTGAATAGACCGGTTCGACGCAATACTTTTAACGGTCCATTAGTTGCCCAAATGGATATGACACGATGGGAGTTCATCCACAATGATTCCTGTAATGTCATTATCATTCGGGGAGAGCAGGGTTATTTTTGTGCTGGACTTGATTTAAAAGCATTCTCTGAAAAGCCTGCTCCTGAATGGCGAAAAACATTCCAGGATGAGTGGGCAAACCTTTACAATACAATTTACAACTTTCCAAAACCTGTCATTGGCGCGTTAGAAAATTTTGCCATTTCGGGAGCTTCTGCACTGGTATTAGCATCTAATTTTCTGATGGTTGGTAAAGTAGCGTTTCTTCAGGTCGTAGAAGTGGAAATGGGTCTTGCAGAACCGATCAATGTTGCATGGCTATTTATTAGGTACCCACATGCATTAGGTATGTATATGGCCGTAATTGGTGAAAAGACCTATTAGAAAGATTTACTTAGTCTAGGAATTACTAACTAGTGTGTAGAGGATGATGAGGTGCTAAAGGTAACGAGAAAACACAGTCGCAGGTTAGCTGACTATAAACAACTAAGCGGTTAGGAAACTAATACTAGGCTTAAAAAGTAAACAAGAAATGGGGGATTTACTACAAATTGTCCGGGAGATTAAGGCTGTTTAATAAATGTTAACGAGAATTCGATGGCGTAAAGACTTCTACAGAATATTTACTAAGGAGCGTAACTTTGGCGGTGCACGATCTTTTCACTGATGAGTTGAAAAACACTGTTTTTCAAGGGTTTTTTCACTATCTGATGGGGTCAGATGTCGAGAAAATGACTCTATTAGAACTGTTTTCACCCTATTTTTAAGGGAAAAACTTGTTTTTTGCCGCTACTTATACACATTTTTTGGGGTTTGTTCACGCATCTTCGCGAAATGATCTCGCAGCATTGCCTTTTAGGTTTTGTTGTATCTAAGTTATTGAAAAAATTAGATATTAGGGGGGTTGTACAAAAAATGACCAATTGTGGCAAAGTCTAGTTTTTTGGGGGTTTAGTCACTATAAGTGCTAGTTATCACCAGAGTTATCCACAGAAATTGTGGAAAAGTGAGATGTTAGTAACCACTAGCAATTTCCATTTAATGGCAATGGACTGGAATATGGCTCAAGTGCTGTGGTTTTGGGCCTCAATTTAACTGGATATCTCCGATTTTTGGTCACTTAAGGGGTGATAAATGAGAGAGTTTGTTATTCTAGCTAGAAAGGCGCCCGTCGACCCGGAACGGTTTCTAGGTAGTTTCGGCGAAAACAGCCGTGTAGAGTATCTCGCGCAGGCAATGCAGCATGCCCTGTTGATTGCCAAGGGACATCGAGCAGATACTAGGTTAACCTTGGTCTTGGAGAATTCTGCTGACTTCTCGCGTGCGATTATCATAGATGGCGCTAGTTTGGGGAGCCTGAAGGGCTGGACCGAACGTGCCCTGGTGGAGTTTCTTGTTGATGTGCTTCGTCGGGGCAAGGGTCTGGCTAAGGGAGAAGAGGCAACCTTTATAGATGGTGTAACCGTAAGCGCCACGAGTTTCGAGCACCTCATTCGGAACCACGCATATGCTCTGCTGGTACTTGATCCGAAAGGTCCCGACATTCGAACGGAGGTAGAGCTAGACGACAAGCTGTTTGTGATGACTGACCATATCCCAATGCCCAGAAACACACTTAAGTATATGCGGCGTCTGGGAGCAAGCTCTGTATCCCTAGGTCCGGTCATGCTCCATACTGCGCAGTGTATTTCCGTTATTCACAACGAGCTTGATCGTCGAGCCTAGGTTTCTCCCTGGTTGTCTGCCCGTAGGGATTAAGGAATAATCACACGCTATTTTTTGCAGGCGTATTACATGACAGAGAATCCGGAAACGAAGGTAGAATCGATTGCCATCTTGGGTGGAACAGGTGATTTGGGCGGCGGACTGGCTCGCCAGTGGTCTCGCGCCGGATATCGAATCCTCATCGGTTCAAGAACCCTCGAGAAAGGTCAGGCTGCAGCGACTGCATTGCTGGATGAGTTTTCTGATCTCAATGTCACTGGTCACGAGAATCTTGATGCGGCGACCCAAGCCGATCTCGTGGTGCTAACGGTGCCCTTTGAGCATCAGATCAGGACACTCGAAACAGTAAAGCCGGGGCTCTTGGGTAAAATACTTATCGATGTAACCGTGCCTCTGGTGCCACCGAAGGTCGGTACGGTGCAATTGCCGGAATCGGCATCTGCCGCCCAGGCAGCGCAGGCTTTTCTGGGTGATGAAGTTCAGGTTGTTTCTGCATTCCAGAATGTGGGTGCGCAACATCTTAATGAAGACCACAAGATTGCCTGTGACGTTTTGGTTACGGGGAACAAACGAGCGGCGAGAGATACGGTAATCGGTCTGGTCGAGGCCGTGGGTCTAAAGGGTTGGCATGCGGGACCTCTCGCCAATGCTGCTGCCGCAGAAGCGCTCACTTCAGTTCTGATTACTATTAATCGTCATCACAAGATCAATGGATCTGGCATCGTAATTACCGGTGAAGCTGCGACAGACTCATGAAACTTAGCTTTTCGGGCGTCGATGGCATCCCCATGGTGCAACCAGGAGATGACATTGTGACGTTTATCCATAATGGCCTGACCGATATGGACGAAGAGTTCAAAGACAATGACGTGGTGGTGATCGCCCAGAAGATTATTTCCAAGGCAGAAAATCGTTACCTCGACCTGACGACGGTGAGTCCTGGCGAAGAAGCCAGGCGCATTGCCCTTGAGGTCGATAAAGACCCAAGGAAAGTACAGGCAATTCTCGATGAGTCTAAAGAAGTCGTTCGTTCTCGACCTGGCGTTCTCATTGTGGAACACAGGCTTGGCTTTGTGCAGGCGAATGCAGGGATCGATCAGTCAAATATTACTAACGACAATGGGGAAGATGATGATCTTTGTCTGCTCCTGCCTATTGATGCTGATGCGAGCGCCAGAAAGATTCGTGCCGATATCAATCAGCGCTTTGGTGTTGAAGTTGGCGTCATCATCAACGATAGCGTTGGCCGCGCTTGGCGCATGGGAACGCTGGGGCTTGCTATCGGTGTTGCCGGATTTACGGCACTGGAGGATTACATTGGGCAATCAGATATCTACGGCAAGGGACTGGTGGTGACGCAGGTTGCTGCTGCAGATGAAATGGCTGCGGGTGCGTCTTTGGTTATGGGCCAGACGGTCGAAAAAACGCCGGTGGTACTGGTTCGTGGCTATCACCCGTCGGAACCAAGTGATTCATCCCTCAGTGGTGTCGGTCCACTTTTGCGACCCAAAGAAATAGATTTGTTTCGTTAATTGCACATATGACTAACCTTTCCAACAACGTTCACTGCCTTGCACTATCAGGCGGTGTGGGTGGTGCCAAATTGGCCTTGGGTCTGTCGGAGGTGCTTGCACCTGACCAAGTGACTGTGATCGCCAATACTGGTGATGACTTTAATCATCTAGGTTTTCACATATCTCCTGATCTCGATACCGTGATGTACACACTTGCTGATGTGAGCAACAAAGAGGTTGGCTGGGGTCAGGAAGGAGAGACTTGGCATTTCCTTGAAGCTTTGCAGCGATTGGAGGGGGAGACCTGGTTCAAGCTCGGTGATCGCGACCTGGCAACCCATATCGCTAGAACGGTCAAACTTGGGCATGGGCGAACGTTGAGCGAGGTGACGCAAGATCTGTGTCGCTGTTTAAGCATTGATCACTCTATCGTACCCATGAGCGACGATACGATAAGTACAGTTGTGCATACGGACTCAGGTGATACGCTGTCCTTTCAACACTATTTTGTTCGGGATCGCTGTGAACCAGTGGTTACAGGTTTTGACTTCGAAGGTATTGAAGAAGCCAGCCCCAGTCCTGGCTTCCTAAAAGGCCTGGAGCATCCAAATCTTGGTCTTATCGTCATCTGTCCGTCTAATCCTTTTGTCAGCGTGGATCCGATATTACTAATTCCAGGAGTTAAAGAACTTATCGCTCAAAGAAAGGTACCGATGGTCGCTGTTTCTCCTATTGTTAGCGGCCTTGCTATTAAGGGGCCAGCAGCCAAGATGATGAAGGAATTGGGAATGCCGCAGACTGCAACCGCAGTTGCAGAGCACTATAAGGCGAAGTATGGCGTCATTCTGACCGGTTTTATCATCGATGAGCAGGATCGGGCGCTTAGCGCATCAGTTGAGGCGCTGGGCCTTGAAACTATCGTCACAAACACAGTCATGGTAACGTTGCAGGACCGAATTAACCTTGCAAATGAGTCACTGAAGTTTGCAAAGGGCAACTGAACTATGATCACCACAGCGGTAATTCCGATCAAGCAACTAGTGAATGCAAAACAGCGTCTTAGTGGGCTACTAACAAGTGACGAACGTACGCGATTATTTCGTGCGATGGTAGAAGATGTTCTTGTGGCGGTAGAGGTGTGTCCCCTTATTGATGAGATTCTTGTTGTCACCAGTGACGATCACGTACAGGAGTTCGCTAGTGCATTTGGCGCTAGTGTGATGTCGGAGCCAGAGAATCCTGGGCTAATTCCCGCGGTTACTGCTGCGGCAAAACGATTGGCGGAAGCTCCTGATAGCACATTGGTTTTCGTGCCCGGTGATGTTCCGTTAATAACGCCGGATGATCTTGAAGTTGTGCTGGACGGATTTGGTTCGAGCCCGGCAGCAGAGTTTACTATTGTACCCGCGAGTGATCTCGGGGGGTCGAACTGCGTTGCGTGTTCTCCACCTGATTGCATGGAGTTTGGTTTTGGCGAAGACAGCTTTCGCCGACATCTAAGGCTTGCGGAGACGAGGGGTATTTCCCCCACAGTAACACGGTTACCTAGTATAGGTTTGGATGTTGATACACCGGGAGACTTAAACGAACTTGCGCAGATGCTTTATGAATCGGGACAGGAGAAGGCGACGTTCAGTTACCTGGTGGAGAGCGGTGTTTTGGAGCGAGTGTGTCCGGACTTACTGAGGCTGGAAGCTTGACTGAATACGGATCAATACTACAAGTAGCAGATAGCGGTGCGGCGTTAACTGACGAGGAGATACTCCGGCTAGCGTGCTGTGAGGATACAGCATCACTAATGCAGGTCGCCGCTAAGTTGCGTGACCAGGCACATCTCAATACTGTGTCCTATTCCAAGAAAGTATTCATTCCACTGACCCACCTTTGCAGGGATGTATGTCATTACTGCACATTCGCGCAGGTCCCCAGAAAACTAAAAGCTCCCTACCTAACGCCTGAGGAAGTTCTCAAGATTGCCGAAGACGGTGAAAAGCAGGGATGCAAGGAAGCTCTTTTTACGCTGGGAGATAAACCGGAGCTGCGTTACAAGGCAGCGCGGGAAGGGTTAAAGGAGTTACATCAAGATTCGACCTTGTCTTATCTAAAGGACATGGCAGATCTGGTATTCACGGAAACCGGATTGTTCCCACACCTTAACCCTGGATTGATGAACGCAGACGAGTTAGGTGAGCTGCGTAAGGTTTCTATCTCCATGGGGATCATGCTCGAAAGCACGTCTGAAAGACTGTTGGAAAAAGGCATGCCACACCACGGTTCACCCGATAAGGAACCCGCTAGGCGTCTTGAAACAATACGTCTTGCCGGTGAAGCTAAGGTCCCGTTCACAAGCGGTATTCTGATTGGAATCGGTGAGACTCGTCTCGAGCGAATTGAATCGCTGTTGGCATTGCGAGATGCCAATGCAGGGCATATCCAAGAAATCATTGTACAGAATTTCCGCGCTAAGCCGGAAACTCTAATGGTGGATGCAGAGGAACCTGACCTGAATGAGTTGCTCTGGACTATCGCGCTCGCGAGGATCATTTTTGGCCCCGAGATGAACATACAGGCACCACCCAATTTGAGCCCTGGCGTGCTCGCGCAAATTGTGGGCTCGGGTATCAATGATTGGGGTGGTGTATCTCCAGTGACACCGGATTTTGTTAACCCCGAGGCGCCCTGGCCACACCTTACCGACCTGGCTAACGAAACCGCTAATGCGGGCAAGTTCTTAACAGAACGGCTAGCGCTGTATCCGGCCTATGCTATGGATCTACCGCGTTGGGTTGATCCGGAGGTGGAACCCTTTGTTCGTCAGGCAATCGATGGCGATGGTTTTGCCCGTATGGAAGATTGGGCAGCAGGCGCGGTTGAACCTCCACCTGAAAATGAACTGGGCAGAGTGACAGGCTTGCCAAGAGCCACAGTTTCTGCTGACCTTTCACAGATTCTCGGTCGCGCATTAGCGGGCGAAGAATTACGCGAGGGTGAGATTGTGCGACTGCTTAAAAGTCGTGGGGACGACTTTACACATGTTTGTCAGGCAGCAGACAAGTTGCGTAAGGCGATGGCAGGGGATGATGTTACCTACTGTGTGAATCGTAATATTAATTACACCAATGTGTGCTACTTCAAGTGTCAGTTCTGCGCTTTTTCGAAAGGTAAGATGAGCGAGAACCTGCGTGGCAGGCCCTATGACCTATCCGCGGAGGAAGTCATGCGCCGAACGACAGAAGCATGGCAACGAGGTGCTTCTGAAGTTTGTTTGCAAGGTGGTATTCATCCCGAGTACACAGGTCAAACTTATCTCGACATTTGCCACTCGATTAAGCAGGTTAATCCAGAGATGCACATCCATGCATTCTCTCCTCTGGAAGTTTGGCAGGGTGCGCATACGCTTGGTATCGGAGTGCCGGAATTTCTTGGTCAGTTGAAGGAAGCAGGTCTGGGCACATTACCCGGGACTGCAGCGGAGATTCTTGACGATGAAGTTCGGGCAACGTTATGCCCCGATAAGATCAATACGGCGCAGTGGCTGGAGGTAATGGAGGTGGCCCACGAGGTGGGTTTTAATACGACCGCGACCATCATGTACGGTCATATAGAAGAATATAAGCATGTCGCGCGCCACCTTCTGCGGGTAAGACGTTTGCAGGCGAAGACCCTTGGCTTTACGGAATTTGTGATTTTGCCCTTTATTCATATGGAAGCACCTATGTATTTGAAGGGTAAGGCCCGTAAAGGCGCGACGTTTCGCGAAGCGGTGCTGATGCATGCGGTTGCGCGCCTGGCATTGAGTCCGCATTTTCGAAATATTCAGGCGTCATGGACCAAACTCGGCCATGATGGCGTAAGAGCCTGTTTGCAGGCTGGTGTGAACGATCTGGGTGGCACCCTAATGAACGAGACCATTACCCGGGCTGCAGGGGCAAGTCATGGGCAGGAAACCTCGCCAGAGGAAATGGAGGAGATTATATCGAGTATTGGTCGAACACCACGGCAACGAAATACTACCTACGGCGAAGTTAGTGAACTACAACGTGCTAGATCATTTGGCGCCGCAACCCTAGTAGAACCCGTCTATACCTCCGCAAAGAGATATGAACGAAAAGACCGCGCCGGAAAGCGAGGGCTTTATCGGCCTGGTTTTGAGGACGAAAACCTTGACGGTAAGTTTACCGGCTCGGACATTGTATAATCCAAAAGGCTTTGCGCAATGTAAAAGCAAACTATGAGGAATGTTTTATGGCAGTACCCCAAAGAATCGCACTAACGCTTTCAAATAGTAATGGTGCACTAGCCACAATTAACGACGCCATTTGGGCGGAAGCGCAAGGCTATGACGATGTCTGGTTTGCGGATACAGGAATGGACTCGTTGACCATGGCGGCGGCGGTCGCGGTGCAGACCGAAAAGGTGAGAATAGGGACAGCAATTATTCCGGTGTTTACCCGCGCCCCAGCGGTCTTTGCGGCGACAGCTCACGTATTGAGTCAAGTCTCGGATGGACGATTTATTCTTGGTCTCGGCTCTTCCAGTCAGACCATGATGGAAAATTGGAACGGTCAGGTGTTCGAAAAGCCGTTAACCCGGGTGAAAGAGACTGCGCAACTGGTAAGAAGTATGTTGACCGGTGAGAAGTCTGATTTCGACGGTGTGACTATACATAGCCACGGCTATCGGCAACCGCCATTGCCTGAGGGTAAACAACCGATTTATCTTGCAGGCCTGCGTGGCAAAATGCTGGAAATGGCCGCAGAGTTAGGAGATGGCGTCATCGTCAATTTGTTTCCACGTTCTTTCTTTCCCACAATGCTGGAACATATCCGTATCGGCGCAGAACGAGGCGGCAAGAAACTGGAAGATATCGAAATTGTCTGTCGTCATCAGGTAGCCGTAACAGACGACTTGGAGACAGCAAGAAACAATTTGCGATCACATTTCGCCCCCTATTACGCAACACCTGTCTACAATAACTTTCTTGCCTGGGCAGGCCATGAGGATAAAGCGAAAACTATCGCTGAAGGCTGGGCGGAGCGTGATAGGAATAAGACGACCGGCGCGATGGATGATGAATTGGTTGGTGAGATTGCAAGTATCGGTAGTGCCGAGGAGTGCCATGATCGAATTCGCGAATATGCTGACATGGGAATCACCACACATATTATTGCCTGCTCATCACGAGAGCACGTTGCAGAAACTAATGAGGCGTTTACCGCGAAAAACTTCTCCTTCTAGGTGTTGAACCCACAGAGGAAGAACGTGAGCTATACGATTAAGGCAGTGGGTGACATCGGCGAGATTGGCGCTGAGGCCTGGGATGCCTGTGCAAATCCTGAAGGGTGCGCCTTTGATCCGTTCTTATCGTTTGCGTTTCTCAACGCACTTGAGGAAAGTGAATCTGCCGCGCCGAGCACCGGCTGGGCGCCATATCACCTATCCCTGCAGAAGCAAGACGAAGAGGACGATGTGCTGGGTGTCGTTCCAATGTATCTGAAGAATCACTCTTCAGGCGAGTATGTGTTTGATTACAGCTGGGCGGAAGCTTTGCAACGTGCCGGAGGCCAGTACTATCCGAAGCTGCAGATTTCTGTGCCGTTCACGCCAGCAACCGGCCGCAGACTGCTAACCAGAAGGGGCGAAGACCGAAATCAGGTTGAAAAATATCTTGCGGGGGGCGTTATGCAGGTGGCAGAGCAAGTGGAGGTTTCTTCGGTACATATTACCTTTGCCGAGAAAACTCAGTGGGAACACCTGGGGGAGTTGGGTTTCCTGCTTCGGACTCACAAACAGTTCCACTGGCAGAATCAGGATTACGAATCCTTCGATGACTTTCTGCAGGGACTTTCGTCGAAGAAGCGGAAGAACATTCGCCGAGAACGCCGGGATGCACTCGCTAATGATATTTCCATCGAGCTGTTAACCGGTTCCGACATTTATGAATATCACTGGGATGCTTTTTATCGCTTCTATGTGGATACCGGTAATCGAAAGTGGGGCACGCCGTATTTAACCAGGGGCTTTTTCTCTCGCATCGGTGAGGTAATGTCCGAGAACATTCTTTTGGTCATGTGCACGCGCGGCGGCGAGTACGTGGCCGGCGCGATCAACTTTATTGGCAGCGAGTGTCTGTTTGGGCGCAACTGGGGTTGTATCGAGGATCATCCGTTTTTGCATTTTGAAGTCTGTTATTACCAGGCAATTGATTTCGCGATTGCGCACGGACTCAAGCGTGTTGAAGCTGGTGCCCAGGGGCCGCACAAGCTTGCCCGCGGATATATGCCATCTCACACTTACAGCGCGCACTGGATTGTAAATCCGTCCTTTCGTGAGGCAGTAGATAACTTTCTCGACGATGAAAGACAATGGGTCCAGGAAGAAATCGACTACATCGAACAACACTCGCCCTTTAGACGAGACCAGTAATTTTCTGATAAACAAGTTATTTCAGGTCCTCGGTCTCCTGTTGTCCCTGGATTGGTAGCTCAATCCCCACAGACCCAGGTAAGTAAATAGCCATAAGCATTTTGTATTCCTAGAAACTCTGTTTGGCAAAAGGGTGGTCAGTGTGATCGCATATGCATTGCGTGAGGTGCTGCGTCGAAAACGAGTCATAGAATCAATAGTGCAAAGTCCGGTTATTAATTGCGAACCAGAATTATAGTCGAGGCGCTTTTCTAGACGTTGGCTTGGCAATTTACGTTTGCTGTGGGCTGGCGTTGATGTCTATGAGAAACAGTAGGTGCTTGTTTTGCCATAGCCCGCTTGTCCGTGGATAGTCAAAGAGGTCAGAGAGATCATTATTTTTTACGCAGCCTCGAACATATATGAAACAAGATGCTCAGAAATGTTGGACCATGCAAGCGTATTGTTTTACCGCACGTAAATTTTGATGTTTATCAAAGCAAGCGATGAGTGTGCCTAGGTGTTGGAAGCATCCACGATACTCTGAATCGACTGGTCTAACTGATTGTTAAATTCTTCGTTTGATTGCTGCTTGCTTAGCCCTTCGGTGAGGGCGCGGGAAAAGCTAGCGACCATGCCGTTTTGCTTTGCTAACCGGTTGTTTGATTCGTCACGCGAGTAGCCGCCTGATAGCGCTACAACGCGCAGCGTTCGTGGATGATTGACACAATCCAGATACAGATTGTCCTGCTCTGGCAACGTTAACTTAAGCATCACCTGTTGTTCTTTCTGGACCAGGTCTAGGTGCGCCATGATCTCTGCCTTTAGCATGTCTTCGATGCTAGCTTTGTCTTCTGCGTTGATATCCACTTCCGGTTCGATAATCGGCACGAATCCGGCGTCGAGAATTCTCTGACTGATCTCAAATTGCTGATCCACGATTGCCTTAATACCAGATGGCCTGGCTGATTTAATGACAGAGCGCATTTTCGTACCAAAGATGCCTTTGTCTTGTGCAATGGAAAGTAGGTCATCTAACCCATTCATAGGTCTCATCAGTTGAACCCCATCACCCTCGTCTGCCAGGCCGCTATCGACTTTTAGAATTGGCACAATGCTTTTTTCTTCCCACAGATACTTGGCAGTAGGACGCCCTTCGATTTCGCTGTTCATGGTGTTGACGAATAAAATAGCGCCAAGTATTCGCTCGCCATTGAATGCAGGACTGGTAATGATGCGCGCTCGCAATTGATGTACAAGGGAGAACATTTCTTCGTCGCTTGACCAAGCGTCTTCTTCGATACCGTATAGTTTCAGTGCTTTGGGTGTGCTACCGCCACTTTGATCAAGGGCAGCGATAAAACCATTAGCGGACCCCATTTTTTCGTTCTGTAGTGTATTCACGAATCTAACCTATTATTCCGGTTCCAGATATGATTATGCCCGTGTTTCTCTGTCGTTTTCCAGATGAAATAGGTCAGGTTCTACGCTGTTCGGTGAGGATTTTATCTAAGGCATTGGCGAAGGTTTGGCGCTCGGATTTACTAATGGGAGGTGGACCGCCAGTATGAACACCCGAAGATCGCATGGTGTCCATAAAATCGCGCATGTTTAGACGATGGCCAATGTTTTCCTTGGAGTAAAGTTCACCCCTGGGATTAAGCGCCTGCACCTCTTTGGCAAGTAACTCTGCCGCCAGTGGAATATCAGCAGTGATGACTAAATCGCCGGGGTTGGATCGTTGGACTATCTCGTTGTCTGCCAAATCGAATCCCTTAGGCACTTGAAGAAACCGGATGAGCTTGCTTGCTGGTGTGCGGATAAAGTTATTGGCAACTAGCGTGAGTGGCGTCTGCGTCCGAGTCGCTGCACGAAAAAGAATTTCCTTGATGACGTTTGGACAAGCGTCGGCATCGATCCAGATGGTAAAAATTGGATATTCCTTTATCGTTGCCAATGATCATATAGCGGAGCATAGGGTCACAGACACAGCGGGTCAAATCGGCGTATATTGTTAAGCGCGTCCCAAGCACATTCTGGCTAGCTGAATACCTGACTAATCATCAAACAGATCGTCTAGCTTTGTTTCCGAATCTGACTCGGTGTCCGCGCCATTTCCGTCTTCATCAAATAGGGCATCCAGCTTGGACTTCGCTGAACTAGTGTTGTCGGACGCACTGTCGTAGGCATCTGTAGTTGGCTTAAAAAACTCGCAGAAATTTGCGTTTTCTTTGATATTGGGTGGGTCCGCGCGCTCATCATCACACTCAATGTGGTTATTGGGACGGAAGTTGATACACATTCGACAGCAGTAGAGCACTTCAAAACAACGTGAGCAATTGGAGTGGCGAGAAATTGGAAGCGGAATATCTGAGATTGATTCGCCACAGTTCCAACAAACAAGTTCGTCCGACATGTTGGGGATTGACTAGGGCGCCATAAAATTTTTGCTAGCAGCGACCTTGTCATCGGATAAGTTGATGAGGCCTGCTACGCTGGTGATAAATTGCTCTTCGTAGTGACCCAGTGGACTGTCTGCTAAGGTAACTTTCCGGAGGCAATCAACAAGAAGAGCGAGTTTGTCGTCTTTATCGCAGTGTGTGTTGACTAGATTGGTAATTTCTTTTAGTTGCCGGTCAAGTTTTTTGGTATTAATCATGCTGCAGCTTTTTTGGCATCTTCCAATCGTTGTTTCAGGTTGCTTAATTCTTCACGAAGTTCCACAGGCACGCGATCACCGTATGATTCGTAATAGGCCTCAATCAGAGGAATTTCCGCCAGCCAGCCATTAATTTCGACTCGTAGGAGCTGCTCAATCTCTTCTTGCATTAGATCTAGACCAGAAAAGTCTATGCCATCAATCCTTGGTAGATTGCCAATGGGCGTTTCGATCGCCTCGGCCGTGCCTTCACACCGCTCAAATATCCATTTGAGAACCCGAGAATTTTCACCAAAACCGGGCCACAGATACTTGCCAGAATCGTCCTTGAGGAACCAGTTAACGTAATAAATTCCGGGCAGTTCCGCGTTGGGCTTATCGCAAATATTTATCCAGTGCTGCCAGTAGTCAGCCATGTTGTAGCCGCAAAACGGCAGCATGGCCATTGGATCTCGCCGTAGCTCACCGATTGTCCCTACAGCCGCTGCGGTCTTCTCTGAAGACACAATTGACCCAAAGAAAATGCCTTGACTCCAGTTATTGGCTTCGTTTACCAGTGGGACGACGGTCGCCCGTCGGCCACCGAATAAAATTGCGCTGATCGGCACACCTGCGAGTTTCTCCCACTCATCCGCAATAACAGGACATTGTGCTGCTGACACTGTGAATCTTGCATTGGGGTGGGCTGCTGGTTCGAGTGAATCTGGGGTCCAGTTATCGCCTTTCCAGTCGATCAAATGCTCAGGTGGCTCCTCGGTCATCTCTTCCCACCAGACGTCTCCGTCGTCGGTTTCAGCAACGTTCGTAAAGATACAGTCTTTATTCAGAGTGAGCATGGCATTGGCGTTCGACTTCATGCTGGTGCCCGGCGCCACGCCGAAAAAGCCCGCTTCCGGGTTGATTGCATAAAGGCGACGATCGCTACCAAATTTCATCCAGCAGATATCGTCCCCGATGGTCTCGATTTTCCATCCCGGAATGGTGGGTATCAACATTGCTAGGTTTGTTTTCCCACAGGCACTAGGAAATGCACCAGCGATATATCGAACCACACCTTTTGGATTAGTAATCTTCAGTATCAGCATATGCTCCGCGAGCCATCCTTCGTCCCGCGCCATGGCAGAAGCAATACGGAGCGCGAAACACTTCTTCCCTAGCAGCGCATTACCCCCGTAGCCAGAACCGAAGGACCAGATTTCGCGGTCACCAGGAAAGTGCGCAACATAAAGGTTATCTGGGTTACATGGCCAGGGGACATCTGCTTCGTCATCAATAAGCGGTTTACCCACGGAATGGACACAGGGAACGAAATCACCATCACCGAGTTCGCCCAGGACAGCCTGGCCGACGCGTGTCATGATATGCATCGAGGTTACAACGTATGGCGAGTCGGTTATCTGAATACCAATGTGTGCAATGGGTGATCCAATTGGACCCATAGAAAAAGGAATGACGTACATCTTCCGACCATGCATACAACCTTTAAACAATCCATTGAGAGTTTCCTTCATCTCATCCGGCGCCATCCAGTTGTTATTGGGGCCTGCGTTAATTTCTTGTCGCGTACAGATGAACGTACGACTTTCTACTCGAGCGACATCTGCCGGATCGGATCGGACAAGGTAACTATTGGGGCGCTTTTCAGGATTGAGGCGTTTGGCTGCGCCGGCGGCTATCAGCAGTTCCCACATTTGGTCGTATTCTTCAGTACTGCCGGTACAGACAACCATTTCGTCGGGTTTGCAAAGGCTTTTCATCTCATCGAGCCAGGCCGCCAACTTATTATTTTTCACCATATATGTAAGTGCTCTATCAACGACCGTCGCCTAGCCATTTTCTGGACCAGATGTTTTCTGCAGGTGCTTAAAGAATAACGCATTCATTATTGACGTGCTATAAATGAATAGCCTGAACGGTCACTCGATGTAAGTGTTCATCACTTAATGTAAGTTCGGGCATATATCTCGATCATTTGCTAGTCTTCGCCTATGTATCAGCCGCAAAAAACGTTAACAGATTATCGGCCATATTGGGCCGAGTGCTTTGGCGTGGCGCCCTTTCTGCCCACCAGTAGGGAGGAGATGGACATGTTGGGTTGGGACAGCTGCGATGTAATTATCGTGACCGGCGACGCTTATGTAGATCATCCCAGTTTTGGCATGGCGGTGATAGGTCGGGTATTGGAGGCACAAGGGTTCCGGGTTGGCATTATTGCTCAGCCAGACTGGCAATCCAGCGAGGCTTTCACAAAGCTGGGCAGACCCAATCTGTATTTTGGTGTGGCTGCGGGGAATATGGACTCCATGATCAACCGTTACACGGCTGATAAGAAGATACGCCATGATGATGCTTATACGCCTGGCAATGTCGGTGGGAAACGTCCTGACAGGTCGGTGATTGTTTACTCCCAGCGTTGTCGCGAAGCCTACCCGGGCGTCAATATTGTTATCGGTAGCATCGAGGCCAGCTTGCGGCGAATCGCTCATTTTGATTACTGGAGCGATAAGGTGCGGCGTTCAATTATCGTGGACGCGCGAGCGAATATGCTGCTTTACGGCAACGCCGAACGAGCAATTGTAGAGCTGACACATCGCCTGTCGGAAGGCGAACAGATTGCAGATATCCGAGATATACGGGGCTCAGCTTTCATACTTAAGTCATTACCTGACAGTCATCGGCTGATTAACGAGTCGGAATTGCAGGAGGATAGGGAACAGACGGTAAAGCTAATATCTGTTGCTCAGGAAGAGGTAGTTCTGTTGCCTTCTTTCGAATCGGTTCGGGAGGACAAAGCGCTTTATGCTCATGCGTCGCGCATCCTGCATCGAGAGACCAATCCACATAACGCGAGGGCCCTAGTGCAGTCCCATGGAGACAGATATGTCTGGCTGAACCCTCCACCTATACCACTCTCGACTCAAGAGATGGATTGGGTGTTCGGCTTGCCCTTTAGGCGTGTGCCACATTCAGATTATGGTGACGCGAGGATTCCTGCGTACGAAATGATTCGCTTCTCTGTGAATATCATGCGGGGCTGTTTCGGCGGTTGTACCTTCTGTTCCATCACCGAGCATGAGGGTCGCATTATTCAGAGTCGCTCGGAAGACTCGATACTCCAGGAGATTGAGGATATCCGTGACAAGACACCGGGTTTCACTGGGGTGGTATCGGACCTCGGCGGGCCGACCGCCAATATGTGGCGCTTGGCATGCAAAGACCGTGAAACCGAGGCGAGCTGTCGCCGGTTGTCCTGCGTTCATCCCTCTATCTGCAAGAACCTCAATACGGACCAAACGCCGCTCATCTCTCTTTATCGTAAGGCGAGGGATATCGATGGTGTGAAGAAGGTGCTGATCGCCTCCGGTGTGCGCTATGACCTTGCCAATGAAACCCCGGAATATGTGCGTGAACTGGTGACAGAACATGTTGGAGGCTATCTAAAGATTGCTCCCGAGCATACTGAAGAGAGTCCGCTCTCAAAGATGATGAAGCCGGGTATTGGTACTTACGATAAGTTCAAGGCAATGTTCGACAAGTATTCAGCGGAAGCGGGCAAGAAGCAGTATCTCATCCCTTACTTTATTGCCGGGCACCCCGGTACCACCGACAAAGATATGCTGAATCTAGCGTTATGGCTAAAGCGAAATCGTTTTCGTGCGGATCAGGTTCAGAATTTCTATCCGTCACCCATGGCGACCGCGACCGCAATGTATCACAGCGGTAAGGATCCATTGCACAAGGTGCGAAGAGGTGCAGGCAACGTTACTACTATCAAGGGCGCAAAACAGCGGCGCCTGCACAAGGCCTTTTTGCGATATCACGATCCGGATAATTGGCCAGTATTGCGTAAAGCACTTAAAGAAATGGGTCGTAATGACTTGATCGGTAATGGCAGGGTACATCTCATTCCAAGGTCAGGTCGAACGCCGATGTTGGGAGGTCCGCGCAGGTTCCGTACTCAACATATGGGACTGCCCAAAGACTGATGTAATCCGGTATTCTGTCTTTCTGAAATTGAGGTGCTAACTATGAGTTATATGCTGGAAGGGCTGAAGGTTATAGACGCTGCGTCTTATCTTGCGGCGCCGGCCACTGCGACGATGCTGGGCGACTTTGGTGCGGATGTGATCAAGATTGAGGCTCCTGGAGGAGATGGTTATCGATTGCTGTCTGATTCCAATTGGTTGCTGACGTCACGAAATAAGAGAAGTATTTGCCTGGATCTACGAAAGGAAGCGGCACGCAAGATTCTCCACCAACTGATTGATGAAGCAGATGTGTTGCTCACCAACTTTCTGGAGCTCCAGATTGAACAGTTTGAGCTGGAATACGAGAAACTTCGTAACACCAATCCGCGACTAGTCTATGCGCATGTGTCCGGATATGGTCGAAGGGGGCCCGAAAAAAACCGCCGCGGTTTTGATTTGGCTGGTTTTTGGGCGCGCACAGGTATACAAGATGTGATGCGACCTTATGGCGGTGCTCCGGTGCACCCGGCCGGTGGCTCTGGTGATCATGTGACTGCGCTGGCACTATTAAGCGGAATTATGATGGCACTGTATGACCGTGAGAAAACTGGGCAAGGGAGGATGGTATCAAGTTCTCTTGCGGCCAGCGGTTGCTACACCAATGGCATGGCGCTTCAGGCTGCAATTGCGGGACATGACCGGGAAGCCGTACTAGAGAAAAACAACGGGATGCGCGCTGCATTTTCTAATCTATATCAGACTCGCGATGACCGACATGTGATGCTCATCATCGTTAATCCGCGAAAAGAATTCCCCGGTTTGGCGAAATCTTTAGGTCATGAAGAGTGGCTGGAAGATCCTCGGTTTACCGAATTCACTGAGCTGCAAAAAAACAAATATGAACTAACACCACTGGTTGCCAAGGCAATGCGTGAGTTTAACCTTGAGGACATCTGTAAGCGCATGGATGAATATGATTTACCGTATTCTGCGGTTGAGAGAGTTGCTGATGTGATTCGTGATGCGCAATTGATCGAAAATGAGGTCATCGTAAAAACGGACTCCGTTATGCCGGAATATCAATGGACTATTAACAGCCCGATTAACATTGAAGGTGAATGCAAAAAAACGCCAATTGCCGCGCCAGAAATTGGTCAGCACAGCGAGGAAATTCTGCGGAACCTTGGTCTAAGCGCCGACAGCATTGCGGGGTTGATTGCAGATGGCGCGGTAGCGCAGGGAGAAGAGAGGGAGCCTTAGACATGGTAGAAGGTGTTGATGCTAAGAACGTTAGCTCATGGCTCGCCGACCATGTTCCTGAACTTGTTGGTGAAGTGCAATACTCACTGATTGCGGGCGGGCACTCCAATCTGACTTACCGGTGTGAAGACGAAGTGGGAAACTGTTATGTGCTTCGACGGCCTCCCCTTGGCGACGTATTACAGAGTGCTCACGATATGAGCAGAGAGCATCGCATCATTGATGCGCTTGCCGGTAGCGAGGTGCCCGTGCCATCGAACTACGGTTTATGCACCGATCCAGCAATCAACGGGGCCGACTTCTATGTCATGGAATTTATCGATGGTCTGGTGGTCGGAGATTACGAGACGGCGATGTTGGTCCCTGAAGATAAGCGTCGTCAGGTTGGTCTGCGAGTGATTGAGATTCTGTGTGACTTGCATACAACGGATATGGACGCAGTAGGTTTGGGGGATTTGGGGCGCAAAGAATCGTATCTCGCAAGGCAGTTGAAACGCTGGACCACCCAGTGGGAAGCGACGAAGATCGACCCGATTCCTGCAATGGAAGAGAGCTGCAGAATTCTGACTGAAACCATGCCGGAGCAGGTGGGTGCAACTATTGTGCATGGCGACTTTCGCCTTGGAAATATGATCGTCAAAGACGGCAATGTGCGGGCCGTATTGGATTGGGAGCTTTGTACGCTGGGAGATCCGCTGGCGGATGTTGGTTATCTATTGAACAACTGGGTGGAGCCTAGTGAGATTGAGGGTGAACCAACGCGAGATATATTCCCCACTTGTGTGGGCGGATATCCTGATCGCGATGAGCTAGGTTATATATACACTCAGCGTACCGGGAGAGATTTGACCCATATTGGATACTATCGGGCGTTTTCGCACTGGCGTCTGGCGGCGATCGGCCAGGGCGTGTTTAAGCGTTATCTTGAGGGTGCAATGGGGCGAGAGAAGCAGCTTGATCTTGAAGGTAAGTTTGAATCAGTCGTATACCGGGCAGAGCAGGCGTTAGCCTTGCTTGAGGGTCGCTAGCTCAATGTAGCGTATTGGGTTTCGATTCTAGGGCCAGTAATCGCTGACCGGCTGTCTGGCGCATGTCTTCGTCATCCGACACTTGCAATACCTCTGTATAGGTACATTTTGCCAGATGGACATTCCCCTGCATCTCATAAACCGCACCGAGCTGCACATTACATCCTGCATCGTTAGGTAATAACAGTAGCTGAAGCTCGATACATTTCTTGGTTTCCCTCCATGACTTTTTACGCCAGAAGATCTCTTTTAGATTATTCAGAAGGCGAATTAGGACATCGCGACTGGTTGCCGGGGCAAAGAATTCTTCCCGCAGGGAAACCTTACCTCCAAAGATCTGCTTGAGTAAGGTGGCGCAATCAGGCTTGCTTAGGATGCGGCCGGCGAACGGGTCGACTATTATGGGATTGTCCGAACCGTAGGACACTAGGAAATGCTTTGGAAAGTTTATGCCGTTAACAGGGATACCGAGGCGCGCGCCGAGAGAGATATGTATTAGAGCGAGGCTGATTGGGATGCCCTGTTTGGTGTCGATGACACGATTGAGATAGCTGTTTTCCGGATCGTAGTAATCAGGGGCATTTCCAGTAAAGTTTTCAGTACCGTGGATGAATTCCAGTACGCTGTTAACCGAGATGCCTGGCGCTGCGTTCTGGGTTCGCTCGAACTTATCGGCAAGTTTTGCCATTAGCGAGATGTAGTGTGGAATGTCGACTTCATCCTGCATTGCTGCAGCGATGAGCAGTGCTGCTTCATCGAGAATGATCTCTTCATCATGGAGACTTGCTATCTCTGACAACCGCTCTTTGGTTTCTTGATCCATGGGGCAATAATACAAGCTTGCTCCCACTGGTCAACCTGGTTGTTCGCGCTGCCTTGCTTTGTGATTTAACTTTTCTTCTTTATGTTGTTGATGCGCCTCGGCAGCATCGCTACCGATATGAGATTCCTCACGTTTTTTGGCTAATCGTACCTGCCTTTCCCGTTCAGCAAAGCGCGCTCGTTGTTTTTCAGTTAGCCCTTCATAGCAATGTGGGCAGCTTACCCCTGGCACATAGTGGGCGGAGAATTTGTCTTTTTGTGATATAGGCCAACGACAGGCGTGGCACTGGTCATAGCGGCCCTGGTGCAGTTGATGATTCACCGTGACGCGGCCATCAAAGACGAAACACTCTCCCTGCCAAAGAGATTCGTCTTCAGGTACCACTTCGAGATACTTTAGTATTCCACCTTCTAGGTGATAAACGTCATCGAAACCGATCAATTTGAGGTAGGCGGTGGATTTTTCGCAGCGTATCCCGCCGGTGCAATACATGGCGACCTTCTTGTTTTCCCCCGGGTTAAGGGTCTGGGCAAAGGCAGGAAACTCCCTGAATGACTCAGTGTGGGGATTCACAGCACCCTTAAAAGAGCCGACCTCAATTTCATATTCGTTCCGCGTATCGATCACCATGACATCCGGATCAGAGATTAACTCGTTCCAGTCGCTTGGTTTTACGTAGGTGCCTGCATAGTGTTCAGCATCGATATCAGGCACACCCATGGTGACGATTTCATTCTTTAGCTTTACTTTGGTGCGATGAAAAGGGGGTTTGTTTGCTAGAGATTCTTTGTATTTCAATTCGGCAAACCGTGAGTCTGATTTAAGAAACCCGAGAACGCTATCAACACCCTCGCGCGAGCCTGCGATTGTGCCGTTAACCCCTTCACGCGCCAGCAGCAGCGTACCGCGCACATTATGCTGCTGCATTACAGTAAGCAGCCGTTCGCGCAACGCTTCATAATCCTCAAGTACCACAAAGTGGTAAAGAGCGCAGACGAAGTAATCTTGGTTTTTGGCAGTGTAACTCATGGTCCTATTATCGTCGGATAGCTGCTCGCAAGCTAGTCGCTGTCACCAACGAGAAGCCCGTTTCGAGTGAAAGCAGTATTACCTAGTAATTTTGCCTTGTCCAAGAGTCAAGGTGTAGCCCTGGTGGGTTTATTGCTTTGGTCCCTACTGTGCTTCTGGCTGGTTGATTGGTGTAGGGCAACAATAGTGACATGTTCTTTGCTACAAGACCTGCACTGTGTTCGGTAAGTGCTGTCTTATCAGTTCGGAAATATTAGAAAGGGCCGCAGGATTCGCATAACGTTTGCGTGCTACCAGAGAAACTCGACGCTTAGCTTTCTTCTCTTTTATTGGTTTGGCAATCAACCCCATGCCAGTCATATATGGCCCGGCAAGCGCCAATGCCGGTATTAACGTGCAGCCTCTGCCGTTACTTACAAGCTGCAGCAATGTTTCCATGCTGGTAGCGCGAAAGTCGTATCCCGCGTCTGGTTCTATTGTATCGATTAGTTGCTTCATTTGTCCCGAGAGGCAATGTTCATCGGACAATAGCAGTAGGTTCTCTTGCTTCAGCTGTTTGAGCGATACGACATCCTCGTAGTAAAAAGCATGATTGCTCGGGTGAACCAGCCAGAAAGGTTCATCGAATAGATCCATGGATAACATCGCTGTCTCGTCTACTGCAGTGGCGAGAATCGCTGCATCAACCACGTGACTCAGAAGCTTTTCTTCTAACTGGCCTGTCACCGACTCAGAAACAATAAGATCGAGGTTGGGAAACTCGTTAGATAGTGGGCCTAAGAACCCCGGTATGAGATATGGGGCGATGGTGGGAATCATGCCCAGTCGAAATTCACCCGACATCGGATCCTGGTAATTACCTGCGACGACGATTATCTGATCAATCTGATCGAGCGCGTTGCGCGCCTGGCTAATAACAGCTGCCCCGGCAGGCGTGATGGCAACCGATTTATTGTTTCGCTCAAAGATCCGCACGCCAACTTCTTCCTCGAGCTTGCGGATCTGGGCACTTAGGGTGGGCTGGCTAGCGTGACTGGCTTCAGCAGCGTGGCCAAAGTGGAGGGTGTCGGCCACGGCAACCAGGTAGCGTAGATCACGTATATTCATATTATGTCGTATCTGGTATCAGTGGTTTTATAATAGAAAATATCTATTAATATAATAATAATAATCAATTTTACCTATTTATTTTTTCGATTAGTATTAGGGCTCCTAATCACCAAAGGAAGTTAGTGATGACACTTAAAGGTTCTAAAACTGAAGATAATTTGAAAGATGCATTTGCTGGTGAATCTCAGGCAAACCGTCGATATCTGTATTTCGCTAATAAGGCAGACATTGAAGGTTACAACGATGTCGCTTCCGTGTTCCGTTCAACGGCGGAAGGAGAAACGGGTCACGCCCACGGTCACCTCGAGTACCTCCAGGCCGTTGGTGATCCTGCGACAGGCCTACCAATTGGCGAGACCGGTGACAATCTGAAAGCTGCCATTGCTGGTGAAACCCATGAGTACACTGATATGTATCCGGGTATGGCAAAGACTGCCCGCGACGAAGGGTTTGACGAGATTGCAGACTGGATGGAAACGCTAGCCAAAGCTGAGCGTTCCCATGCTAATCGTTTCCAAAAAGCTCTCGATACCCTTGGCGACTAGTTATGCCTTCCTAAACAATCGCAAGTGGGATTATGGCGCCCCCAACGTCACCCACTTGCATCCCATAAGCTCCATCCCCGTAATGCAAACCTGCCTATTAAACTAGGTCCTACCAAATAACCGGTCCATTTAGTGACGCGAATAGAATAGATCCCAGCACTGGGAGATGCCTACCAAGGCTGATCTATCAGATTGGCTCAACACAAATTGATACTGATGCATCCATTTACTGCAACAAGAAGCATCAATAAGGCTGAATCTTAACGATATCCTGACGACAGATTGGGGCTATTGGTGCGTATAATCCAATTAGTACTGTCACACGTATACTGTTGGTGCTTTGGCCGGACGCGACCAAACTGGTAGCTTTAATGAAAAAAATCACACTAATCGTGCTGCTTTCCATCGTCATGGGATGTGATGATGCCGACGAAAAAAGTTCAGACGGCGAAAAGTTATCGGTAGAAACTGCTCAGACGGAGCAGGTAAGTGTTGACAAAAAAACACAGTCACGTAGGGGCCGCGGAGAACGGGGGAGGCCCGGTGGTCCTCCGAATGGGCGCAGCAGAGATCCCAAAGCCGGCGCACAATTTAGAGACCGGCCAGTGCCCGTGGCCGTCACTATAGTTGAACGTGGGCGCGTAGACGCGTTTTATGCGTCTACCGCGACACTGATTGCCGAAGAAGAAGCTGCCGTGGTGGCTCGCACCCAAGGTGTAGTGGAGCAGATTTTTGTTGAGGAAGGTGATCATGTCGTAGCAGGCACACCGCTTGCACAACTGGATCCTCGGCGGCTTGAGCTCGAAGTAGCGAGAACCCGAACTAATATCGAAAGTTATGAGCGAGCTTTTGAGCGTTCCAAACGCTTGTATGAAACCAAAATGATATCTCCCGATGCTTATGATCAGGCGCTTTATAACCTTGAGCGAGAAAATGCCTCTCTGAATCTTCAGCTGTACGAATTGGACGAAGCAACAATTAAAGCTCCCATAGATGGTGTGATTACTCTGAGGCACATCAAGCTTGGTAATACCTTAAATTCTAATGACCGGGCTTTCGAGCTTAAGCGTTCTGATGTAGTCGAGGCGGTGCTTAACGTGCCAGAGAAAGAGCTACCCAAGCTGAAAAAAGGCCAATTGGCAATTGTGCTGATTGATGCGTTGGATGAGGCTGAATTTGAGGGGGTCGTAAACAGGGTTTCACCAGAGATTGACCCGAGCTCAGGCACCTTTAGGGTCACAGTATCTCTGGATAATCCAGACAATACCCTGAAGCCGGGTATGTTCGCCCGGGTTAGCGTTCTATATGATTCTAACGAGAATACGTTGCTGGTGGCACGCGAAGCTGTGGTTACACAAAAAGATGAAAACTCTGTTTTCGTTGTAAAAGCAGGACAGGCGACGCGCCAATCTATTACGATTGGCTATGCAATGGGTTCCTCTGTCGAGGTTCTTGAAGGACTTGATGAGGGTGATCAGGTCGTAATAACCGGACAAGGTGGCCTGCGTGATGGAGCGTCTGTGCGCCTAGTGCCCCTATAAGGTAGGGCAGGCAAATGGGAGTTATTTCCGGATCTATTGCTCGTCCGGTAACCGTGACCATGGCGACAGTTGCGGTTCTGCTCTTTGGTTCGATATCACTGGACCGACTCGGTCTTAATCTTCTACCGGAACTTACCTATCCTACGCTCACTATTAGGACAGAGTTTGAGGGTGCCGCCCCCGCCGAGGTCGAAGAGCAGATAACCCGTCGTATTGAGCAGCGTGTTGGCACTATCAATGGCTTGCGTGAGATGCATTCGATCTCTGCGGCAGGGAGGTCAGATGTCGTGCTCGAATTTATCTGGGGTACGAAAATGGATCTTGCTTCCATTGAGGTGCGTGAGAAGCTCGATCTTGTAAATCTGCCTCTTGATGTAGAGCGCCCATCTCTTTTACGACTGAACCCGAATCTAGATCCAATTTTCAGACTTGCGCTGACAAGAAAAGAACCGTTGGCTGATCCTGTCTATGATTTGCAGACTCTGCGTCGTTTCGCTGATGATTATCTAAAGCGGAGACTTGATCCTGTCGCTGGAGTCGCGGCAGTGATCATTGGTGGTGGTTATGAAGATGAGATTGCTGTCCAAGTTGATCAGGAGCAACTGGGTCGTTTGGGGTTGACGGTACAAGGCCTGAGTGAGCAGTTGCAGAACACCAATGTAAATTTGTCTGGTGGTCGTTTGACCGACGGCACGCAGGAGTACCTGGTACGCACGGTGAATCAGTTTGCCACTGTCGAAGATATTGGCGACACAATTATATTTCAGGAGGGCGCGCGTATTCTTCGGCTGCGTGATGTAGCGACTGTGGAGGAGGGTCACAAAGAACGCGACTCCATCATGCGTGTTAACGGACGCGAAGCTATTGAAATCTCCATGTATAAGGAAGGTGATTCCAATACCGTCGCTGTTGCCGAGAGCATCCGTGAGCGCCTAGCGGAAATCGATGAGCAATTACTACGAACCTTTGAACTCGTGACAATTTACGATCAATCCACATTCATTAGCGCCGCAATAGATGAATTGAAGGCAGCAGCGGTATTGGGGGCGATTCTGGCGATTCTGGTGTTGTTCCTTTTCTTACGTGATTTTCGTAGCACTCTAATTATTACTGCAACAATACCTACTTCTGTTATGGCGACTTTTGTCCTGATGGATGTGCAGGGCATTACATTAAATGTAATGAGTTTGGGAGGCATCGCTTTGGCAGTTGGCATGCTGATGGATAACGCGATCGTGGTTTTGGAAAATATTTCCCGTCATCGGGGTCTTGGCAAGACGTTGATTGAAGCCGCGCAAGCTGGCACATCGGAAGTTAGTAGTGCGGTTTTCGCCTCAACAATTACTACCATTGCGGTTTTCCTGCCTCTTGTATTTGTAGAAGGCATTGCGGGGCAACTTTTTAAAGATCAAGCACTTACGGTAACTTTTGCGCTTGTGGCGTCCCTGATTCTGGCATTTACGCTTATTCCAATGTTGTCTGCAATCGGTGGACGAGACCCCTATCGTGTTGTGAGTGCCAGTCGTAAGCTTCCTCGCTGGACGAAACGGGCGAGCCTACCGATTCGTATTGTCTTTGTTGAATTACCGCGCATTATACTGATGGTCAGTGTAATTATTCTGGCGAAAGCGAGACGAATAATGGCGTTCGCAATCAAACCGGTACTTGATGGATTCGACGCAGGGTACGCGTATGTTGCGAGCGGGTATGACAGTCTTCTGCAACTGTCTTTAAACAATAGAGTTTTTACCATCCTATGTGCACTGGCAGTTTTTATAGGCAGTGCGTTACTGGTACCAACCTTACCCGTTGAGCTGATTCCACGATTATCCCAGGGTGAATTTACACTGCAACTGGAAGCCGCGCCCGGTACTAGGCTGGAATTGACCGACAGTGTGCTAAGTGATGCACAGTATCCCCTAGAGGAAGAGATTATCATCGAGAAAACATACGCAGTCGCTGGTACCGGCGGGCGATTGGATGCTTCTGCTGTGAGTGGTGGTGAGAATATCGGCGAACTAAACGTGGTGATGGCTGAAGGGACCAATGTTTATGATGAAATCACTGCAATGAATATCATTAGGTCCATACTTAATGACGTCCCCGATGCTCAATATACGATAGGAAGCCCGCAATTGTTCACGTTCTCCACACCGCTTGAAATTCAGATCAGTAGCGCCGAACTGGACGAGATTAAATTGGTCGCAGATCAGTTGGTGTTGGCGATGAGTGAGTCTGAAACATTCAGGGATGTGGAATCGTCGATGCGGTCGGGGTATCCCGAGATCCAGATCGAGTTCGACGATGAACGCATCGCGGCGCTTGGCATGTCGGTCCCCCAGGTTGCTAATTTAATCGTACGCAAGGTCAAAGGCGATATTCCGACGGAATTGACCTGGCAGGACAAGAAGATCGACATCCGTATTCGCCTCGAAGAGCAGGAGCGTGACTCAATGGAGGATATTGAGAACATTGTCATCAATCCGGAAAGTGAGAGGCAGGTGCGGCTTTCTACGGTTGCCGATGTCTACATTGGTATTGGACCAGCCCATATTCAGCGAATTGGTCAGCAGCGGGTTGCTGTTGTCAGTGCGAATGTGACAGGTGGCGATTTGGGATTGGCGGCCGCAGAAGTGACTAAGGTACTGGCAAATATCGATCATCCTCTAGGTGTAAAAAGTTCTGTGATGGGACAAAATGAGGAGATGGAGGCGTCATTCCAATCGCTTAGGTTTGCGCTGCTACTGGCGTTAATTATGGTATATCTCGTAATGGCATCGTTGTTTGAATCGCTGCTACACCCGTTTGTAATTATGTTCACTATCCCTTTGGCGGCGGTGGGCGCAATCGTTGGGCTCTTCATTACGGGTACCAGTGTTTCTGTTGTCGTATTTATCGGGATGATTCTGTTGGTTGGCATTGTTGTAAACAACGCGATCGTTTTGATTGACCGCGTAAACCATTTGCGCATGTCCGGAATGGCCAAACGTGATGCCCTCGCTGAGGGAGCGAGTCAGCGCCTGCGTCCCATTTTGATGACAACTTTAACGACCATACTGGGTCTATTACCCATGGCGATTGGTATTGGTGAGGCGGCGGAATTACGAACTCCCATGGCGGTTACGGTTATCGGCGGGCTGTTGGTATCGACGTTCCTGACCCTGATTGTAATCCCGGTAGTCTATGATCTGGTCGACCGAAAGGTTCTACAAGCTGATTCCTTTGATAATCCATCACAGGAGCGAAACGCGTGATTGTCTCCAGATCAGCAATACGACGCCCAGTGACGGTAGTTATGTTTTTCATTGGTCTCGCCATTATCGGCGTATTTGCCGCGTTTAGTATTCCGGTAGAAGAGATGCCGGAAACCGAGTCTCCGTATATTGGTATGAGCATAGACTACGAGGGAACGCCGCGTCAGATCGAGCAGAACATCACTCGCCCGGTAGAAGAAGTGCTTTCGATCATGTCAGGTGTCGACAGGATGTTCAGCTACTCGAGGACCGGAGGGGTGCGAATTGGGATGTTGCTGGATATGGATCAGGATAGTCATGGCAAGCGTACTGAGGCCAAGGAGTTGGTTGAGAATATTCGCCACCTGCTTCCAGACGATCTGCGACGTATTCAGATGAATTCCTGGAACGACAATGCGTCGCCAGTAATCAATATGCTTATCGTCGCAGAAGGTTTGAGCAAAGAAGAAGCATTCGATGTGCTCGATATCAAAGTCAGATCCGAACTTGAACGTGTACCTGGTGTCAGCTCCGTAAGCCTCTATGGCATTGTTCCGGATAATATACGCATATCTCTAGAGCCAGATCGGGTTGCAGCTTATAACCTCGATTTCCGTGATATTGAGCGCCGACTTCAGGCGGAGAACTTTTACGTGTCTGCGGGCACCATCGAGTCTGGACGGCGTGAGTTCCGCGTGCATCCTCTTGGGCAATATCAATCGCTGGATGAAATCAGGTCGCTGCCGATGAATGACACCGGTCTCGTTTTGCTTGACGTTGCCAAGGTTTCTCTTAGACCCGATGACGATAATAACCGCAACCGGGTGAATGGCGTGGAGTCCTTGGGAGTATCCGTTTATAAGTTGCCGGAAGCTAATCTAGTCGAGGTATCCCGTGCTGTCTCTAAGAAAATGGAGCAGATCAGGAAAGACAAGGTATTTGACAATACGACATTTTATCCTCTGGACAGCCAGGCTGAGACAGTCATTACCTCACTCAATAATCTACGCGATAGTGGTCTGCTGGGTGGACTGCTTTCGGTGATTGTGTTGTTCCTGTTTCTGCGTCAGGTCAATGTCTCATTGTTGATTGCGATGACGGTCCCCTTGTCGTTATGCGCCACGCTCGGTGTTATGTATTTCGTTGGCATGACTTTAAATACGCTATCTCTGGTAGGCTTGATGTTGACAGTTGGTCTGCTGGTAGATAACAGTGTGGTTGTGTCGGAAGCCATTACCTTGCGACGTCGGGATTCTGGCACCAATCCAATACTTGCGGCAGATAAGGGAACGTCTGAGGTGGGCATGGCGATCGTCGCCGGCACACTGACTACGGTCATCGTATTTGTGCCTTCGTTTATGACTGATAATCAGACTGTCGCGACGATGCAACAGAATGTGGCAACGCCGCTTTGTACAGCTCTTATTGCTTCGTTGCTTATCGCACAGACGCTGGTGCCAGCGACCATGGCGCGGATGCCGTTATCTAAAAGAGAAAGACAGCATCCGATTATCGATGGCATTGGTCGTTACTACGAACTAGTGGTTCGCTTTACGCTGACTCACCGACTTGTAAGTTTTATTGGGGTAGCCTGTATTGCCGCAAGCGGCTGGTTTGTTTATCAGGAGGTTGAAGTCAATATGAACCCTTCTCAGGAGAGCGACAGGCTGGAAATGCGTGTTCGTGTGAGCGGTTCCCCCGAGATTGAATACATAGAAGACCATATTAAAAAAGTTGAAAACTATCTGCTTGAAAACAAGACACGTTTTCAAATTGAAAATGTCTATATCTCTTATGATACGGATAGTGGCAATATTACGATCAACCTCATGCGAAACAGCACTCTCGCCCCGGGTGTTGTGCAGGATATGATCATGGAAGGTCTGCCCGAGCTGCCGAATATCCGAATGTATTTCACGAATAGTAATCGTGGGTTTGGTGGGCGTGGTCGTCGTGGAGGAGGTGAAAGCGTTGGGCTTGGCATCAGGATTGTGGGTGACTCTACTGAAGAGCTGCTGGACATTGGTGATGACCTGGTAGCCCTTTTTGAGCGGCATCCAATGTTGCGCAATGTTCAGCATGATGCTGAGTCGGCTCGCAGTGAAGTTCTGATTAGTTTGCGAGCTGAGCAGGCGGGTAGTCTGGGTCTAAATGCCCAGCAGGTTTCCGAGTCTATGGCAGCAGGCCTTGGTGGTAGTATTATGCGCCGAGGTTTTATCGAGGATGGTAAGGAACTTAGCATCATGTTAGAACTAGAAGGTCGAGAAGACGCGGATCTTGAAACCTTAAAAAACTATCCGATATTTATTCCTGCAGGCGGTACTGTACCCCTAGAAACCATTGCCGATATCAATTTCGATACAACCGTCAAGCAGATACGCCGCCAGAATCGAGAAACATCGGTCAACCTGAATTTTGAGACTCGGAATAATGAGCCACCGGAGGTTGCGCAAGCCATTGTGGAAAACACCATGGCTAACTACGATTTGCCGCCGGGCTATCGCTGGGAGCTTGGCGAGGATTTCAGTTTTGACTTCAACATGTTTCAGGACATGGTGGTCAATTTTGCGCTCGCTGTCATATTTATCTATATGTTGATGGCTGCCTTGTTTGAATCTGTATTGTTTCCGACTTCAGTAATTTTTGCCATTGGGTTTTCCGCCGTAGGCGCGCTGTGGACTCTGTTTCTGACTGGCACCACCTTGACCTCAATGGCATTGACCGGGATGTTGTTGCTTGCGGGTATCGTCGTGAACAATGGAATAGTGTTACTGAATAGAATCATGCAGTTGCGTTCTGAAGGGATGGACCGGATGGAAGCAATAGTGATAAGCGGCAGGCACCGACTTCGCCCCATCCTTATGACAGTTTGTACCACCACGGCAGGTATGTTGCCGCTGGCAGTCGGTGAGGTGAGGATTGGCAGCACAGGCCCGGCATACTTTCCGATGGCCCGCACCCTAATTGGAGGTCTGGCGTTCTCTACTGTTATTACCTTGATTATATTGCCGCTGATCTACGTTCTGATGGATGATATGAAGAATGCATCTATTGGCTTCTGGCGCGAAACACTTAGAAGAGCTACCCGAATTGTTTAACCTATAATTCATACGCATGATATTAAATTTTTCTCATTAGATAAGCATATCTTGTGTGGGGAATCGTACAGTAGAAAGGGTATGAACAGAGTCATTTTTGAAATAGAAAAGCAGATGGATCCCACATCTACCTGCAGTTGGTCGATAGTTTTTGTATAGCATCACTTCCTCCTTAGTAGCCAGGAAACAAGTATGATATTGGTGGTTGGCAGGGGTTAACTTGCTCCAAACCGATAGCGTAATTTCACTAACAAAATCTCACTGGCTGGATTACCGAGCGTATCACTAAATAAGGAGCCAAAGGTCTCTTCGTTCTTGGCAGAATCTAGACTGCCGCCCCTGTTATAGACGATAAATAGGTCTGACAGTGGTGCCAATTCCCAGCGATAACGGGCCTGTAAGGTGAGTTTGCTTGTGGCGAAACCATTTTTAGTGGCATCAACCGGTCGTGAAATCTGTTGTAATTGACCACCGCTGATGGGTACTTGCCAGTATGTTCGATCGTAGGCTTTGATGCCTATCCATTGCAACCGAATTTGCAGTTGCTGCCTTGCATTAAAGAAAGTGTCGAATATAACTTTGGGCTTCCATTCTTTCGCCTTGACCGCAGTGAAATTGCCTCCACCGTTATGGATAAGCCACGAGTCTCTATTTGAATAGCGTGCCTGCAGAGTCAGGCCGTAGCGATCAGTGGGTCGAAAGTGTAGGGTGGCATTAAACCCTTTATTGTTTCCAGCTTCGTGTTCCTGTTGAACAAATATTGAGATTTCAGATGATAATGGCCGTGCCCTGTTGCCTTGCCATCTGCTAACAAGGCCCCATATTTCTTTTCGTTTGAAGTCGCCGAAACCGCGACTGTTTCGGTCATCCCACCTTTGTGGGTCATACGAAATGCCAATTTTCGTTTGAGTATTGTTATTGAATTTCCATTCGCGTTGAAGGGTAATCTGTCCAGATGTCCTTTTGTTGTTGAGATTACGCCTCTCTTTAATAGTAAAGTCAGTCTCACGTTCCCTTAACCCCGGGATATTTGTTTCTTCCAATTCATACTGATATTGCACAGCTAACTGATCTGATCTGTTTAGGAATCCAATATCATTGAGATCGAGTTGTCTGTCTATGTAGTCCATCTCTATTTTGTGCTTATGGCCATACCTTGGAACGAAATTTATATTTGTAAAAAAACCATAGCCATGTGTATCTTTGCCGCGTTCCTCTGTCACGGAACTCATTAAGATCTGGCTGTCAAGACTTAGGCGTCCATCTTTAGATAAAAGGTGGGTGTCTACGCCTTGTGTAATTGCTTGGCGATTTGGATGATCGGTAATGGTGCCTAACCATCCGATAGATCTCCTACCGCTCTCAGCACTCTCATATAAAACCCTTAGGACACCAAAATCGCGACCAGGAATGCTTCCGTTGACTGCGTTGTCAATAGTTATCTCAGTTTCGTCTTCAGTTGCAGCAATTAGACCGTAGCGTATTTTTCCTACCTGCCCAGTAGTTTTAACGGCACCGATGAGATCAACTGGTTGGTTGCCACTGTTAGTATCAATAATACTCAGTTTATCCGGTTCACCCGCGCGGGATCTTATATCGGAACCAATTCGACGTGTGTTCAGTAGCGTATCGAAGGAGCCTTTACGCTTGATCGTTGAGAATACGCCTTGGTTCTCTAGAAAAAATAATCGCTTCTCGGGAAAAAACGTTTCAAAAGCCGTTAAGTTGACTACCACATCGTCCACCTCTACCTGGCCAAAATCTGGGTTCATGGTGGCGTTAACCTGCAGATGAGATCTTAGTTTCCAGAATATATCCAATCCCGCACGAGAGTCCTGCTCATTTGTGATGTTATTGATAGATGATGAGACATAGGGAAAGAGGCTATATTCCCTTGTTGGGGGTATAGATTTTATTCGATAGGGCTTGAAAGCGGAGAGAAAGCGGTTTTGTCCGCGCGGTAGGTATGGGTTTGACCAGCGTTCTCCGAGTTTTCCGAGCGTGCGACTCACGTAAAGTCCAATTTTTCTCGAGGAGGTATTTCCGGGTGGCATGTTCATGATGGACCAAGGAATATAAAGTTCGGCAGTCCAGCCGCTGCTCGTTGCTGCGGCGTTTCCGTACCAGGCACCATCCCAATCGATGCGGTAATCACGTTCTGGTAGTACGATACCATCGCCAATGGAACCTCCGAGACTTACTGAAAACCAATGTGCATAGAGTCCTTCACCTGATGTGTCTACAATGACCTGCATACTGTCACGCGTGAGAAAACCATCGCGGGAGGAAAGTCTAGATAGTAGAGAGTCCGTAGGCTGCTCATTCCACATGCCAATATAAAGGCCTTTGTTCGTGTGGAAATAGGCCACAAGCGTTTGATAACGACCTTTATCACCTGTACTAGGTGTTACCATTAAGAAATTGTCGTTGTACGGGACCTTTTTCCATAGCTCCTCATCCAATTTACCATCAACGATAATATCGACGTTTTCACTATCGTAGTAAGGGATGTCAAGGTTCGAAGGGCTTGCAAGAGGTATGCTAGAAGCCAAGCTTAAAAAAACGGTCGCCACCGAAAGGATGGCGTAGCGGGAATACATTTAAAATTCAGTTGTTCATTAAGCGGTGCACCTTAGCATTTTCCATGCCAGAAAGTCAAACATGCTAACGAATATTCTAAGGCGCATTAAAAAATGCTTAGCATATTCGCTCTAAATATTTCCTGCGGAACTAACGATATGGATGAAAGTGGTGTTCATCTATATGATGTGCGAACCACAATTACGAGAAAGACCGATGGCATTCTACGAACTGAGACAGTACCCAATTCATCCGGGCAAGATGGACGAGTGGGTGGCGTATATGGAGGAGGTAATCATTCCTTTTCAGGTCAGCCACGGCATGGTGATTACAGGCAGCTATCGCTCCGAAGACGACGCTACTTATGTATGGACGCGACGCTTTGAAGACGATGCCGAGTGTGAGGTTCTTTACGAGAAGGTATACAAGAGCGATGCTTGGGTGAATGAAATTTCCAAGTCGATTCCTGAGATGATTGATAGATCTGGTATTAATGTGCTTCGTATGGTGGCTACTCCCAAAAGTGTTGTGCAGTAGCTGGTGGACAAGCCATCAAAAAACTTGCCTCCATAGTAGTCTCTTGGGAGATTGCAGTTGGAAATTCCTGGGCAATCCACTCTTCCATTCCCTATAATCATGGGATAGGTGAGCGGGATACATTTTTTTATTTTCAGCCCTAAACGGGCGCCCAAGACCTTATCGGTTCAGCGACAGGGGAGAATGATGTTTCTCTCTTGGCCGGAAGAATTTGGTGGGCGATACAGAAAGTAAATTGATGACGTATTGGAGGATCAGGTGGCCCAGTCCCAACAAGAAAAAACGGTGCGCGTCACAGTCTCTGGTCGAGTACAGGGTGTGGCATATCGTTATTGGACTCAGAGCGAGGCAGTGCGTAGACAGCTTACCGGTGTGGTCAGAAATCGTTGCGATGGTAGCGTGGAGGCAATTTTTTCAGGTGTAGCCTCGCAGGTAGATGATATGGTTGTTGCCTGTGAAACTGGGCCACCGATGGCTATAGTGGACTCCTTGCAGTGCGATTTAATTGAGGCCCCGGAGCGGTTTACGGGTTTCGATATAGGGATAACAATTTAGTTTTGACGCACTCGGTGCGTAAAGCACCTACTATTGGCCGGTTGCTGATTTCTAGCCTGGTGTTTGCCTGCTCCTCTGCAGATCCGAAAGATTATTACACCAGAGTTTTGGAGGTGTCTCCTATGGTGATCGGGTTCATGATTTGAGTCTTCACTTATAAGTCGTTGCGACTGATTTCGCTGGTGTATTTATTGATTTTGGTTCACTGTGTTGAACTTATGGTCAGTAGCCATTACACGTAAGCGGGGTGATCTTACTTACCTCTGAACCGATCGGTGGTGAGCGTAGCAACTTCGACAAATCGAGCCACTTTTTACAGGGTTTTATTCCGACGATAATCGTTCGAGAGATCTTGATTCGTTTCCCCGTTATAGGGTCCAGGCGTTGGATGGGCGTTAATTAGAGCTACTGCCGCACTGCTGCTTTCCAAGCTTGATGACAGGCAACTGACGTAATTATCATCCAGAGATGGCAACATCTGAAAAGCGAATATGTGGCATAAGAGCACCTCGATACTGGTCCCAGTAAAGTTCATCACCGATCGCTGAAATTTTCTTCAGCATGTCATAAAAATTTCCTGCAACGGTGATGTTCCTCACGGGTTGAATACGCTTACTATCCTTCATTAGAAAACCAGATGCACCAAAGCTGAATTGTCCTGAAATTGGATTTGCACCTGAGTGCAGACCTGACAGATCGGTAATCAGTAGGTATTTCCCTGCGAATAGAGTGGATGGATTATCAGCCCCCTTATCTATACGCATCTGATGCAGACTGACACCGAGGGTTGATTTGGGGCTTCTTGATGCGTGTCCCGTTGTGGTGGCGTTAAAGTGTGCTGCGGTTGCGCTGTTGTGTACCAGTGTTTGTAGCTGTCCTTCAACGATCAGTGGCGTTGCTTGAGTAGCAGTTCCCTCTGCATCAAATAGCGCGTAACCGAATCCATCAGTCAGTAACGGCTGATCGCTAATATTTAGGCGCCTGTCTGCGACTTTTTCACCAAGCTTATCGCGCATCGGGTTGACGCCATCTTTGGCTGATTGCGCGGAAAACATGGTGGTGAAGATTCCGAAAAGCGCAGTCTGGTTGTCTTCGTCAAAGATCACATCATAGTGTTTTGTTGGTATAGCGGTGCCATCGAGCAGGCCCTGGCAACGCTCATAGGCATCTTCGATAATTTCCTGATAATTGAGGTCTGAAAATTGGCGTGATACCTTGACTGAACCTTCCATGACATTTTTTTCACCTTCCTCCATTAAAGCAAAAGATGCCGCGGAACAATGGCGTTGCTTCGTGCTCGCACGCAGCCCACTGGTGGTGAAAACGTGCCTTTGATCTATGCCGTCGCTGAGACCGTTTGAGGGTACATTCTTAATTTTGTCTTTGGCGGCAAGCTCGTTTTCCATCGACTGTACGAAAAGAATTTTATCGTCAATGGTAGGACTGTCGCTGGGGCACAGTAGTTCGTCGTCCGTTCTTATCTCACCCGTATTAGCGGCTATTTTCTCGTCAAGTTCTACTTTGGCGAATGTTGCATTGAGGAGTGCCTGATCGACCATGGACTTGAGTGCATCATTGTCGGATGCTTCGCTATAGGCAGTACCCACACGATTATCCTTTACAACGCGCAGTCCAAAGATCAACAGGGAGCTGACTTTATGTTCTTCCAACTCGCCTTCCCGTGTTTTTAGTGTTAGGGAATCCCCCTCATCAATAATCAGGTCTCCCTCAGCACCTGCTTTTCGTACTCGCTCCAATACGATCGCTGCACTTTCCTCTAGAATCATTTAGGCATTTCCCCCTACGAGGATGTCATCGACTTTCAAGGTTGCCTGGCCCACAGTAGTAGGAACTGCGCCTGAGACTGAACCACACATTCCGCACGCCAAAGAGAAGTCTTTGCCAATCATTGAAATCTCCTTCAAGACAGCAGGGCCGGTACTGATTAGCGTCGCTGCCTTTACGGGATACTGAATCTTGCCATCTTCAACGTAATAACCTTCCTGCACTGCAAAGTTAAATTCGCCAGTCCCAGGTTGCACGGAACCGCCACCCATATGAGATGCATAGACGCCCTTGTCGAGAGAGGAAATCATATCCTCAAGCTCTGCATTGCCAGGCTCGATAAAAGTGTTGCGCATACGTGAGGCCGGTGCGAAATGGTAAGACTGACGTCTACCAGAACCAGTGCGTTCATAGCCGGTTTGTTCGGCGCCGATTCTATCCGCCAAGAAGTTTGTTAGCTTGCCATCCTTGATCAGTTGAGTCCTCTGAGTGGCCAGACCTTCATCGTCGATATTTATCGAACCCCATTCGTTAGTCATGGTGCCATCGTCGACGGCACTGACAACTGGATTAGCGATCATTGCCCCCATCTGATCATGAAAGACGGATGCTTTCTTAGCGACCGCAGTGGTTTCTAACAGGTGTCCACAGGCCTCGTGAAATATAACACCGCCGAATCCATTACCAAGCACCACTGGCATTCTACCGGATGGACATGCTTTGGCGCTAAGGTTCACAAGTGCCTGTCGTGCCGCTTCCTCGCCAGTTTTTTCTGCATTGATGTCGTCTTTTATCTCCCATCCCCGCAAACCACCGTCATTCCATGAGCCAGTAGCCTGTTCACCGCCATCTGAGGCATAGGCAGTCATGTTGGCCCGAATGTAGTTGCGCGTATCTTCGGTATGTAAGCCTTCACTATTAAAGAGTTCGATTTTCTGTTCCCGCTGCAAGCAGGAACCGCTGGTTTGCGAGATCATATTGCTAGCTGCCCGTGCCGTTTGGTCAGCTGCCAGTAAGTAGGCAATTTTGCTTTCAATATTTGCATCAACTGAAAGCGTTTCTAATGCCGGATGATGATCCGTTTGCTGGCGGTAGTCGAAGTTCACCTTCTGTGTCATTGGGTCGCGAAGATCTTTTGTCGCAAGTTCCATGATGATTCTTTTGAGTTCTTCTTCGTCTATTCTGTTGGTGTACCCGTATAGCACTTTGTATCCGTAGACTAGTCTGATGCCGATTCCAAAATCGATGCCCGAGCGCACAGCCTGGACTTCGTTACTGAGTGTGGCGACCGTGCTCACCTGATTCCTCTCAACAAAAAGTTCAGCGAAGTCAGCGCCAAGAGAGATAGCATAGTCAACTACTGAGTCTGAAATTCTACTGTCTAACATCTTGGTACCTTTGGTCTATGTTTTGCCGTGGAGCACTACCGGTAGTTCCGAGTAACCTTTCACGAAAGTGGAGTAGATGCGTTTTGGTTCTCCGACAACTTCGATGTTGTCGAAACGTTTCATAATTTCTTCCCAGACAATTCTAAGCTGCATTTCTGCGAGGCGGTTGCCCATGCAGCGGTGGATGCCAAAACCAAACGAGATGTGTTGTCTTGGCCTTTGTCGATCGATGATTAGATCATTGGGAAACTCGATTGCTTCTTCGTCACGATTTCCGCTTACATACCACATCACGACCTTGTCTCCTGCTTTGATCTTTTGTCCACCAAGTTCAGTATCCTGCAGGGCGCGCCGACGCATATGGGCCAAAGGAGTCTGCCATCGAATGATTTCTGGGACCATTCTGGTTATCAATGAATGGTCGGCGCGAAGTTTGTCATATTCATCTGGGAATTGGTTGAGTGCCAGAACGCCACCAGTGATCGAATTTCTGGTGGTGTCATTACCACCGACGATTAGCAGGATCAGGTTCCCCAGATACTCCATCGGACGATCTAGCAAGTCTTTTGTTGAGTCGCCGTGGGCGAGCATGGTGATCAGGTCATTGTTACCCGGTTTCTCTTGTCGTTGCTTGAATAGCTCAGTGAATACACCAAGACATTCCAATAATTCACCTCGGCGCTGATCTTCTGACTCAATAATGCCCGAGTCTTCATTGGCTGTAGCCACGTCGGACCATCGGGTTAGCCGTCGCCGTTCTTCAAAAGGAAAGTCGAACAGCGTCGCCAGCATTTGCGTAGTCAGTTCAATCGATATTCTATCCACCCAATTGATTTCTTCTCCGAGGGGTAATTCGTCAAGTAATCTTGCAGCGCGCTCGCGAATAGTATTTTCCAATTTCTGCAGATTAAAGGGCGCTACAACGGGGCTCACAACCTTGCGTTGTTCGTCATGTTTCGGCGGATCCATGGCAATAAACATAGGCATGGTGAACTCGTCATCTTGATCAGCGATAACAATTCCACCTTCGGAAGAGAAGATGTCGTGGCTGGTATCGACCCGCATGATGTCTTTGTACTTGGTGACCGACCAATAGGGCCCGTATTCACTTTCTTCGCAAAAGTGTACCGGTGCTTCTTTACGCAAGCGATCGAAGTATAGCCAATGTGCGTCCGCTTGGAAGAGCTTTGGTTGTGCGACGTTAAACTTGCCATCAAGCGGAATGGAGTAGGGGTCCACAATGTCTAGTTCAGTCATGATTTACGCCCTAATTTATCTGTAAGTCCTAGATAATACTATCTAAGTTCAGCATTACTAGCTAAGTTCAATTGGTGTCCCTAGCATGGAGCCGTATACGGAATTGTCATATGATCGGACATTACATGATCGATAGGTTACAGTGTAATTAATGTAGCTATGGTGTATCTAAGATTCAGTTAAAATGAATAATGACGCGACGTTACTCCGAGATCCTATGTCAGGATTCCGTGGGACATTGAAAAGATTTGCGTGAAGTTGGGGTGGGTTATCCTAGACTCAGCTAGCGTGTCCGCAATGTTTTAGTGCTATGGCTATTGGTCTTGGGCTAGGCCTGTCAAGGTTTCCGTTTGAAGACACACGTTCCTACTGGAAGTGGGTAGAACTGTGTGAGCAGGGTCATGTAGATTCAATATGGCAGACGGATCGGTTGGTATCCAAGGAACCGATGTTGGAGTGCATTACGACGATGGCGGCACTTGCTGGCGCAACCGAGAAGATTCGATTCGGGATGAACGTCGCATCCATCGCTCTGCGTGATCCGCTATTAACTGCCAAGCAGTTAGCGACCGTCGATGTGTTAAGCAATGGCCGCGTTCTCCCCGCCTTTGGTCTGGGCAGTTCTTTTTCTATGGATTATAGGGCCAGTGGAAAATCAACCAAGCGAAGGGGAAAGCGTGCTAATGAGGCATTGGAGCTTGTGCATCGATTGTGGCATGAAGAAGACGTAAGCTTCTCAGGTGAGTTCTTTCAGTATGAGAACGTTACTATCTCACCGCGGCCTGTAAATGAGCGAATTCCTCTGTGGATCGGTGGGTCAAGCGAAGTAGCCATGCGTCGTACCGCTAAATACGGAACAGGTTGGTTAGGTGGAATCGATACGCCTGAGCAATCGGCGGTCATGGTACAGGGAATAAAAAAAGCACTTAAGGAAACGGGTCGCGAGATTGATGAGGATCACTATGGTGCTAGTTTTTCTTTTCGTTTTGGTAATCTCGATGACGACTCAATCAATATGAGGGCAAAGAGTCTTTCAGTCCGCGTGAAAGAGCCTTCAGAATATATGGCTGTGGGTGACGCTGGGGACATCATTCAGCGTATAAACGAATATATTGAGGCAGGGTGCTCTAAATTCGTGATGTTACCCATGGGGTCAGGACACAAGGAAATGATGCAGCAGACCCGGCTGTTTATTGACGAGATATTGACTGAGTTCTGAAATGCTTAGTTGATGTGGTTGACGATTTCCTGGAAGTCCTCGAATGTCTGGTCTTCCATGTCGGCGCGGAATTCGCTTTTTTCGTCATCGATCAAAGTTACTGCCTGTGTGGTTAGCTGAACGTTTTACGTCTCACTTTGCACGCTAGTTTCTGGCCCAGACAGGGCATAATCTACTTCAGCTAAAGGATGTGGCGACGCGATGAGGGCAAGAAGTAGAAAACTAAAGCTTCTTATCATTATTCCGGTTCAGGTGCTGATCACAGGGTGCTAGGCTTGCGCAGGAATTGTTGCTTCGCCCATGGTACGCTGGGCCGAAGAAATAGGATAAATCTGCGAGATTAGGTGTGTCAGACAAGAAAGCAAGACCCAGGTCAGGGATCTTCTACCGCAAGGATCCTCCCGCTGTGGTGGTTATGTTTCGTGGTAAAGAGGTATTTCGCTACAAGTCTGTCGAGGAGTTCATAGAAGCACACATTAAGGCGATGAAAGCGCTCGAACAAAAACAGGAGGATGAGTTGGAGCGCCAATACGAAGGTTAGTCCTTATCTATGGGAGCCACTCTGATGCTTACCGAGTGTACAATATCCTCCGCGTCCTAGAACAGATGACGCACGTCTTCGACCTTCACCTTGGCCCCCCCCGATCTGAGGGTCATCACCGGAGAGTAAATCCAGCCAGTCCTCTCTGCTAATCTCATCACTTATGTGAATACAAGATGTGTGACCAGTTTTGTTGGTTATGGGTTTACTGTTTTACGAATCCATGTAGACCACGAGTCAGTGGGTGCTCATTATTCTCTGCGTGTAATCTTTGCTAAGTGGTGTTTATCACCGTGAAAAAGTATTAGACATGTTACCGGCGACCGGAACTCTGAAGCAATTCACATTTCCTTTTAGACTTATCGACGTGCTGCTGAATTAGTGACGTGGATCACCGGGATTGAGTGTTGCGGCCTATTTACGGTGGGCACCCAGCAGGAAAACAACCATGGTGCAGGGTTCAGTACCTTTGTTGCGCCAGGCATGTCGAGTTCCGTTTTGTACCACAGTATCGCCGGGCCGGAGGTGTACCTCTTCACCGTCATCTAATTCCAACCACACCTCGCCAGAAACAACGTACTCGAAATCGATGGTGTCCGTGGTATGCATGCCGGGATTATCAGGTTCGTGATTAGCCTGAGAAGTAAGGCCAGGAAGTGCAGCTTCGGTTTCTCTTGCCGCGCCAACCGGGTCGAAATCTGCCGGTCGTTCTGACTGGGGTGACACTGTAAATGTTGCGAAGCGGTAGCCACCAACGGGTGGAAACCACTTTTGTGCAGGATGTTGTTCCCCATCATCCGGGAATGTCGGCGCAACGTCGCTGCTCCATAGTTCGTGGAATCTCCCCAGGGTGAGTGGTACGTCTTCGTCACTCACGACGGTGGCCTTGCCGTCAGTCGTATGGCCCGTTACTACGCGCCGCATTTGTCTTCCCCTTGCCTGGAGTGGTCAGTCTGGATCTTTGTATTGGGCGGGACGCTCTTCAAAGTTTGACTGTACTGCCTCTACCTGGTTGGGGCTACCTATCAGCTTGTGCTGAAGGGTTTGCTCCAGTTTCAGTGACTCGTCCCGTTCTCCATGCCACGTGGTTTCAAAAAGTTGTTTGCTGTACCTGACCGCATCTGGTGATTTGGTGGCGATGGTTTCTGCCAACTCTATTGCAGCTTCTAACGGCGAATCGCTTACCTGAGTAACGATTCCGAGTTGAAGGGCCTCATTACCTTCAAACGTACGTCCAGTAAAGGTTAGTTCTTTGGCGACATCGAGGGATACAAGGTCCCGCAACGTTTGTGTAATGCTGCAGTCCGGTATGATTCCCCATTTAATTTCCATGATGGAAAATCTGGCATCAGGTGCTGCGATGCGAATATCTGGTCCCATTGCGAGCTGGAAGCCACCACCGAAGGAAACTCCGTGCAGTGCAGCAATTACTGGTACGGGAACCAACTTCCACACCATACCAATCTGTTGTGCAGAATTGCCCGGTACTCTATTGGATTCGCGCCGCTTGATGATTTCGACTTCACCGTCTCCAGCCATACTCTGAAAACTCGAGAAATCCAGTCCGGCACAGAACCCACGCCCATTGCCAGAGAGCACAACAGCACGGATCGAACTATCATCTATAAGAGATTCACCAGCTTCCGTGATGGCATCGAACATATCGGGAGAAAGAGCGTTGTATTTGTCAGGTCGATTAAGTCGTACGTCAGCGACACCATTCTGATTTACATCAATTGTGACCAAATCTGACAAGGCTACTCTCCGAAAAAAGAGAGAACTAGATCACATTTACACGAGTGGCGTCAATCAGTTCACCTAGTTCGAATCAACCCTTCCTGCATCACGGAGGCTATTAGTTGTCCTTTAGTATTGTAGAAGCTACCTCGGGTGAATCCGCGCGCGCCAGCAGCTGCAGGTGTATCTCGTGTGTATAGGATCCAGTCGCAAACTGAGAACGGTCTATGAAACCAAAGTGCGTGGTCCAGACTTGCAACCTGCATAGTTCCAGTAATGGTTTTGCGGTGGGGAATCATCGCAGTGGAGATTAAGCTCATATCGGATGCGTAGGACAAAAGGAACTGGTGCTGGGGATCTCCAGGTTCCTTTGTTTCATCGCGATAGCGTAACCAAACTGCACTTCGGTTATTAGCGATCTTGGGAACCGTACGAATTTCGAATGGTCGTTTCCGATCTGACCAGCTTGTTTGCTGACCTTTTCGCTTTGCTACTTCGTAATCGTCTTCCAGATCTTCCGGTTGAGTTATCTCATGTTCTAGATCCATCTGGTGAGATAGTCCAGTCTCTTCAATTTGAAACGAGGCGTCCATGCTAAAAATTGCTTCTCCTTTTTGAATCGCCTTAATTCCGCGTGTGGTAAAACTTGATCCATCACGTATTGGATCGACCTGATAGAGAACTGGTCGCTCGGTGTCCCCTGGTCTCAGGAAGTAACCGTGAAGTGAGTGACAGGTTCGTGCCGAGTCCACAGTTCGGTATGCCGCGATTAAAGCCTGGGCTAGTACCTGGCCGCCGAACAGTCGTTTGTATTCCCGATACTCGTTTTCACCGCGAAATAGGTTGTCCTCGATTACCTCAAGGTTAAGTATTCTGTCTAACTCATCGGTGACGTCACTCATCAGTCGATTGAAACGGCGATGGTGTCGTTTTCTACCAGCACTGAGTAACTCAAAATGGGCTCCCAGGCCGGAGCAGCCTGAACTGAACCGTCAGATAACTTGAACTCGGCACCGTGAAACGGACAGGTGATACATCCATCCTGCATGGTGCCGCCCTCCAGACCAAAGATCTCGTGACTACAGTGATAGTCGATTGCGTAGTATTGCCCGTCGTGTTTACACAGCAGAAGATCTCGCCCATTTAGCGCGACGTGCATTTGTCCTTCATCTTCAAGCTCTGAAGTCGCAGCGATCACGTGATACTCGGACATGCTTCTCCCCTGGATTGAAAGCCGTGCATTAAATCAGTTTTTGGCCATCACTGCGACCAACGTGACTTGTTCCTGTCGGCTTATGTTATGTTTCACAGTCATTGAGGATGTTTTGTTATGTATGACTACGTAATTGTTGGCGCGGGCTCCGCAGGCTGTGTATTAGCCAATCGGCTGTCTGCGGATCCAACGAATCAGGTGTTGCTCCTGGAAGCCGGCAGCAGAGACACCAGCCCGTTTATCCACATGCCAGCAGGTATTGTTCAGTTGCTTGCAACCAAGAACTTTAACTGGGCCTTTAATACAGCTGAAGAACCAAACCTTGATAATCGGCGATTGTACTGGCCGCGTGGCAAGGGTCTGGGGGGCTCCAGTTCGATAAACGGCATGATCTACATCCGCGGACATGCCCAGGACTATGATCACTGGGGGCAGTTGGGCAATGAAGGCTGGAGCTTCGAGGAATTGCTTCCATACTTCAAGCGATCTATTAATAACGAGCGTGGTCAAGACGAATATCATGGCGTAGGCGGTCCCCTTAACGTTATGGATCAACACAGCAAGCTACAGAGTCACGAACAGTTTATCCAGGCGGGTGTTGAAGCAGGTTACCCTTTCAATGATGATTTCAATGGCGTGCAGCAGGAGGGGGTTGGTCCGTATCAATTGACCAAGTTTGGCAAACAACGTTGCAGTGCTGCGAGGGCTTTTCTTACGCCGATATTGGATCGTGATAACCTGACCGTGATGACCGAAGCACGCTCTCTGAGAATTAATTTCGAAGGTAAGAGAGCCCAGGGAGTAACCTACTTAAAAGATGGTGAGCAGCACGAGGTTACTGCTACCAGGGAAACCATAATTTGTGCCGGTGCAGTACAGTCGCCACAACTACTCCAATTGTCCGGCGTGGGTAATCCGGAGGACCTGGGTTCGGTAGGCATAGATTGCGTTCACCCGTTAAGCGGTGTCGGACAGAATCTACAAGACCATCTGGATGTCATTGTGCAGCGTTATTGTACCGATGCCAGTCTGTCCCTGGCCAGATTCACTACTTTGCCGCAGATGGTTTTGACGCTAATGCGGTACTTATTGTTTAAGAGTGGACCAGCGATTGAAACGCCGGTTGTCGCTGGAGCATTTCTGAGAAGCCGAGAGGATCTGGACATTCCAGATCTGCAACTGCACTTCGTGCCGGCCATTATGGTTGATCATGGGCGCAAGAAAGTGCGTAAGCCAGGATTCTCGATACATGTTTGTCAATTACGTCCGGAGAGTCGGGGAGAGATACGGTTGGCTTCGGCCGATCCTCTGGATGAACCGGTGATCAAAGCAAATTACCTTAGTGTGCCTTCGGACCTGGACGCGCTCGTATCCGGCGTTAAGATCGCCCGGCGTATATTTGATACCGAGTCTTTTCGTTCCATACTTGGCGAGGAGTTCAAGGCAAGCCGGGATGCGAAAACCGATGACGATATTGAGAATTTTGTCCGACAGCATGCAGAGACGATTTACCATCCGGTAGGAACCTGCAAAATGGGCCATGATGACATGGCTGTAGTTAATGCGAGACTTCGTGTTCGCGGGTTGGAGTCTCTTAGGGTAGTTGATGCTTCAGTGATGCCAACCTTGATTGGTGGCAACACCAATGCGCCGACCATTATGATCGCGGAGAAGGCGAGCGATATGATTCTCGAGGATAACGGCGTTATCGGTTAGCGCAGATCTGGAAGCCTTTAGCGCAGACCGGGAAGCCTGTAGCCGTCAGTTTCCAGGCCAGCACGGATGGTCTTCTTGTCAATCTTGCCCGTGGAGGTCAGCGGGATCTCATCGACGAAAATAACATCATCCGGCAACTGCCACTTGGCGAAGATGGTTGCGCAGTGCTCCAGGATAACGTCCGCAGGGATATTCGTCCCGGCTTCGAGTATTACCAGCGCAACGGGGCGCTCGTCCCACTTAGGGTGTGGTTGTGCGACCACGGCGGCTTGTTGTACCCCTTCCATTGACACAATGTGGTTTTCCAGGTCAACGGATGATATCCACTCACCGCCGGATTTAATGAGATCCTTGGATCGGTCTGCGATGATCAGATATTCCTCCTGATCGATTTTCGCGACGTCGCCAGTCACCAACCAGTCTCCATGGAATTTTTCCGGTTGTGGATCATTGAAATAACTACTACAGATCCAGGGTCCACGAACCAGGAGTTCGCCTACGGCGTCGCCATCGTGGGGTTGTGGATTCCAATCCTCGTCAACAATTTCGAGCTCCAACCCTGGCATTAGCAGACCAGCCTTTGCGATATTATCAAACTGTTGACCTTCCGTTAGATTTAGATGCGAGCGTTTGGCAACTTTACGCGAAAGTGTAGCCAGCGGATTTGTCTCAGTCATTCCCCACCCCTGGATCACCTCTACACCGAGTTCTTCCCAATACCATCGCATCATGGAAACCGGAGGCGCCGAACCACCGCAGGTTACTCGGGTAAGCTTTGATACGTCATACTTATCGGGATTCGCTTCATATACTGATTTCACACCCTGCCAGATTGTTGGAACACCTGCAGAGATAGTGACTTCTTCGTCTGCGATGAGCTGTATTAATCGCTGGGGATCCATGAAATTGTGCGGCATTACTTGTTTGCAACCCAGCATGGACGCAGTAAACGGCATGCCCCAGCCCATAGCATGAAACATGGGTACGATGCCACAGACGCAATCTAACGCGGATAGATTCATTGCGTCAGTCATGGCCTGCATTATGGTATGTAGATAGGTGGATCGATTGGTATACATCACGCCCTTTGGCTTGCCAGTCGTTCCGCTGGTGTAACACAGGCCCATGGGGGCGTTTTCTTCAATCTGAGGCCAGGGATAGCTGGTCGCGAAATCAGCGATAAAGTCTTCATAGTCAACTGAATTGGCCTGCTCAGACTGCCCTCCGCAGACAATTAGTAGCTCAACGCAGGGGATATCGTCCAGCATGGGTTCAAGGAGCGGCAACAGATCCACGTCAACAAAGATCACCCGGTCATTAGCGTGGTTGATGATGTAAGTAAGATCAGTGGAGCTTAGACGAATATTTAGCGTATGGAGAACTGCCCCCATGGATGGTACGGCCTGATACAGCTCAAGATGTCGATAGTTGTTCCACATGAAGCTGGCGACTCGATCACCCTCCTGAATACCGTGTTTCGCGAGTGCGCTGGCAAGTTGGTTGGCGCGTTCCCAGGTGGTTTGAAGTGTTTGCCTATTTGTACCATCTTCTTGCAGGGTTACGATTTCCTGGTGTGGATCAAGGGTTGCGCCGCGACCCAAAATCCTGGACATTATTAGCGGCGTTTGTTGCATCGTCATGGCGTAACTCCGATTACTTCCAGGTGTCAAAACGCATGATTTCTTCGACTGGTCGACGAGAAACAGGACCAAATTTTCCAGTCGGGTAGCCCACGGGAATCATGCAGTAGGCGGCCATGGTTTCCGGTAGATTTAGTGCCGAGGCAAAGGCATCGTGATCCAGCAGTGCTAGTGTGGTTGGCGTCGCACCGAGGCCCAGCGCGCGAGCCGCCAGTAGGAGGTTCTGAACACCGGGCCAGATCGAGCCGCCACTCGCCCTGATGGTATCGGGGCTTACCTTTGCACCAAATTCCAGGCAGGCAATGATGAGCACAGGTATTTCGTGCATGTGTTCCATTTGCCAGAGGACCGCATTGAACATGCGTTCCCATCTTTTGGGGTCCTGGTGTGGAAGGGCACCAGAGTCGGCGGCCGGTTGGTGAGACATGTATCCTTCCACGCCTTTACGATTTAGCTCGGTGAGCCTCTGTTTCACAGTTGGATCACGAACCGCGATCCAGCGGGCGTTTTGTGTGTTGCCTCCAGATGGAGCCTGATTAGCCGCGTCGATCAGCTTGATCAGCAGTTTCTCAGGGATCTCTCGGGTATCTAGCCTGCGCATCGCTCGACAGTTATATATCGCTTCGAATAATCCCATCTCTTCGCTCATGGCTAGGCTCGTGATCAACTTCTTGATTCTCATCAAGTGTGTAAATTTTCGGGATGTGGATAATACCATGAGTACCCATGAGTGATCTTTGTTTGCAATGAGGGTCTTCCGCAAATACTGGTTTATAGTGCTTGTTTCCTGGTTGAATCAGGGGGCTTGCGGGATAGAATGGGGCTGGTAGTTAATGCGTAAACAACCAGTGGATGAAATCATTGAGGACACTTATCGCACCCGGGAATACCTTGAAAAGTCTGAACTGTCAGAACAGCTGCTCGCAGCGATTGGTACGGTAGAGCGTCAAGAATTCGTACTGGAGTCATATCGTCACCGCGCTTACGGGAATTACCCACTGCCGATTGGTGATGACCAGACAATTTTTCAGCCGTTTATTGTGGCACTGATGATCGACTTGTTGAGGGTTGATAAATCCTCTCGGATCCTGGAATTAGGGACAGGTTCCGGGTACCAGGCGGCGGTGCTGTCGGAACTGGTCGGCGAGGTCTATACAATCGAGATTGTTGGCAACCTTGCGGTAAAAGCGCAAGCCAGACTGGAGTCCCTTGGACACCACAACGTCTTTGTGCGTCACGGTAACGGAATGCTGGTATGGCCGGAGAAAGCACCCCTTGATGGGATAATTGTGACTGCCGCGGGTATTGCCATTCCGCAGCACCTTGTTGATCAGTTGATGCCCGGTGGACGTTTAGTCATGCCGGTAGGGAGAGAGAACGAGGTTCAGTAGCTGAAGACCCTGACGAAACGACCGGATGGTTCGTTGGTCGAGGTCAATGTCTTGCCCGTCCGATTCGTTCCGATTAACGACCAGATTCGCTAGTGTAGTTCTTGTGAGGAAACTCAGCATTGTGCCTCTGGTTTCTTTGCAAGTAATTGTTTTCTCAACAATTACCTTTGAAATGTCCCTTCTCCTCATGCAGAACCAGGATTTTGTGGACAGAAACTAGTCTAACGCTTATTTACGATCAGAATCTCTCCGGAAGCGCGGACTGGCTTGCTGAGGAATTTCTCGACCACGGTTACTTCGTCGAATCGCTCTTGGGCCTTCTTGGAAAGGTCGTTGAAAGGCGGGCGACAGGGATCCGCTATCATTACTTGTTTCACGCCTGCCTTTTTAGCGCGATTCATGAGGTTAAGCAGGACAGGTGTTAACTCGTCCCAGAAGCATATATCAGCACCCAGAATCAGATCGAAGTTCGATAGGTACTCAATGGTGAGTTGCTGAAACGTCTTTTTCTCTGCCGTCATCTTCACTTGATTTACATCTGCATGCAGCTGTAGATAGGGTAATACATGTGCATCTGCATCAATGCCATGTACTTTGCAGCTAAATCGTTTAGCGCAATAAAGCCCCAGTAAACCCCAGCCGCAGCCGATTTCCAGTACCCGGGTGCGTTTAGCCAGCGGGTGGCGGCGCAGGTGGTCCATGATCAGAAAGCTGGAATTCCAAAATTTGTTGCCATGAATTTCCGCCACATGACCTTCGCGTTTTAAACGACGAATCTCTTTGTGTCGAGCATTAAGAATCTTTAGGCCTTGGGCCCGTCGCATGGTATTTGTAGGCATAATTGTTACTGCTTATGGGACGAAGGCGTCACGTCCTTGTTGATAGTTAAAGAACGACTGCGATGCGTTTCGATTGACAAGAAATCGCTTGTACATTGGATGATGCAGACTACGTACCTCGTGTTCAATATCGAAAAGTTTCTTCCCATTTTTCGGGTCGATGATGGATTGAAACCGATACTGATGGGCATCCGTCTCTTCAGTAATCAAGCCCTTGCTCTTGAGGTAACTGTGCGGCGCGGAAAAATTCACGACATAGATAGCGATATGGTGGCCATCATAATCGGCCTGGGTTTTGGTTTCTTTATATCGGAGCGTTTGTCCGCGACCTACCTCGACCTCACAGGAAGATTTCCTGAGAGTGGTTCTGCAGCTGAAGACCTTCTCGTAAAACCGAGTGATACCCGCAACGGTTCCTGTCGGGACGTTAAATTCCACGTAGGGAATACCCAGCTTCATTTCACCAAACTTGCCGGGCGCATGGCATTTGATCTGATTGCCCCAGGGACAGGTAACGCTGATAGCTTCCCCGGAGGGCTTGAAAGAGAACCTAGTGTCTTTTAACACAGAGGTGAGTCTCGTAAGTCGCTGCTCCAGGTCATCCAGATCTGGAACTACGACGCCGACGTGTCCTCGTAAAACCTGGGCTTTGCTGGTCGGTAGGTGGAATTGCTGGTTTCCTACATTAATCCATACGTTGCGAGATCCGAAATCGATGTAGGGGTCGCGGGTAAAGCCCAGCCCATTGACATAGAAACTGGTTGCAAGTGCCTGATCCGGGACAGTCACGTTAACGTGTTCCATTGCCAGGATGTTTCCTACATCCTCGGCGGCGCGATTGAATTTCTTTGCCGTGACCATGAGCTCTCCGGTACAAAAGACAGGAGTATACCAGTAACCGCATGTTTCAATTCAAGGCGTGACTGCGCAGTCGATCCGATGTAAAAGGGATGTCTCTTATACGTAAACCGGTGGCATCAAAGATTGCGTTACTGATGGCTGCGGGTGTTGGACCATGAGTTGCTTCACCAGCACCGACACTGGGCTCCTCGGGATGATCGAATAGTTTTACGTCTACGGTGGGAATCTCGGGGAAGGTCAGGATCGGGTAGCTTTCCCAGTCTGCTCCCGGAATGCCATTGCTATCGAACTGCACAGCCTCCTTTAGTGTCCAGCTTGCTGCCTGAATCATGCCGCCTTCCAGTTGATTTGCCAGTCCATCGGGGTCAATTATCAACCCTGAGTCGGCAGTGATGACCGCGTGCAACAAACTGACATCGAAGGTTTGTTCGTTAACAGAAAGTGCAACACCAATTGCTGCATAGGTCTTTGTATTCTTGTACCGCGCAAACGCGATGCCCTTACCGGTCAGTTGGTTCTCTCGACTCGGACACTCATAGGCGCACAATCGTTCGGCAGCATCTTGTAATACTGCCAGTGCACGTGGATCGCTAAGGTGTCGTTTGCGAAACGCGACTGGATCTGTATCAGTGGCATGCGCAATTTCGTCCATAAAAGTCTCAATTGCGAATACGTTAGCAAAGGCGCCAAGAGAACGTGTGGAAGATGTACGAACTCGTTGGTCAGAAACGAGATTCTTGGTAATTCTTTTGGCGTAAAAATCGTAGTAGGGGTCTGCGTTTCGATGGATGCCGCCATGGGGAACGCGACTAGGGGATGCCTTTGGCCGAGGCAATGGATTACTTTTCTGCCATGCTGCGATTAGATTCGATGTGTTATCTTGCGCAGAAGGACGTCCGGAATGACTCTGACTAAAAATGTCTGCGTTCCAGCATTGAATTTTGCCGCCAGATACAGTAGCGCTCATGTCGATTACGGTGGCCGGACTAAAGGGTTCCCATTGGTGCTCATCATGACGGTGCCATTTTAAAAGTATTGGAATGTTTGGACGATGGAATGAGAGAAGCGCCGCGTCCATCGCCGCATCGTCGGCACCGTTGTGGCCGTAGCAGCCAGCATTTTCACGATGGGTGACGTCAATCCTGTTTGCATCCATATCCAGCACGTTGGCGATTGCCTGACGAAGAATGGAGGGTCCCTGGGAGTGGCTCAGGATCACTAGTTTCCCGTCTGGTCGCAACTCAGCAAACGCTGCCGAGGGAGCGATGGAACCGTGCAGGTGATAGGGCTTTGAGTAGCTGGCTTTTATGGTCTTACCGGGTGCCTTTAGTAGTTCTGGGATTGGTGTGCCAGTCGGGGTGCCGTCTTCCACCAGCAGACTGAATTCTGCATTGTTTCGCAGGTAGGTCCTGAGATCATCCCAGACAGGTTCGGTGTTGCCCTTGTTCCAAGTCGTGTTTTTTTCGAGAACTTGTTTTGCTGAGATGGCTAATGATTCAGTGGCGGCGATGATACCGATGAAGTTCCCATCAATGACCAGGTCGACCTCAGCGCTTAGCTTATTGGTATCGATCGATTTCAGTGTCCAACTGAGAATGGGTGGCCTGACAATCCTTGCGTGATATACACCACTCGTATCTTGGATAAAGGGCGCTCCACCCTTAATTTTGCCCGAAAGATCGATTCTTTGTGTCCGCTTGCCGACAATACGATACTGGTCCGGTTTTTTGGGCGTATATTTTCCTGTTGCAGGCAAATCGAGCTGCTCGTTATTTAATAGCTGCCAATAGGAAATTCGTTCGTTGCCGCCCTGGTTCAGGATAATTCCGCTGCTGACGACTAATCTCTCAGGATCGATTTGGAACTTGTCTGCAGCGCGTTGAACCAGGATGCCTCGAACTTCTGCAGTTGCATGGCGCATCGCAAGCCCGCTACCTTCGATTGACATGCTGCCAGCAGTAATGAATTCATCGGGTCCGGCGTCAGTGCGCCCGGTAATTACATCAATCTGGTCAAGGTCGACGTCTAGTTCCTCCGCCGCGATCATTGCGATTGCGGTGCTAATGCCTTGGCCGAGTTCGACTTTGCCGGTGTGTACAATTACCCGTAAGTTTTCAAACCTGATCCAGGTCGATAGGAGAGGGTTTTGCACCAGTGCTGGTGGAAGCTCAGCCACGACTGACTACTCGTTCAATTGCTTTGATAATGCGGTTATGCGCCCCGCAGCGACAGAGATGGCCTGCCAGCGTCAGCTTGATTTGCTCCCGGTTTGGGACGGGGTTCTTTTCTAGTAAGGCGATCGCTGCCATGGTGATCCCAGAGAGACAGTAACCGCACTGACCGGCGTTTTCCTCGATTAATGCTTGTTGAATCGGATGAGATTGCCCCTCAATGGTTGAAATACTGGTGTCCTGGCAATCTTGTATCTCAGCGGTGCAGGCGTGAATAGTTTCACCGTTTCGTAATACGACGCAGGATCCGCACTGTTCTTTACCACACCCGTATCTGGTGCTAAAAGTGTTCAGCTCGTTGCGCAATACCTGCAGTAAGGTCGTGTTGCCCGCAACAGCAACCTGTTTGCGTTCACCGTTTAGATTGAATCGATACTCGGTCATAAATAAAGTGAGACAGACGGTTTGATTTCTAAATATATCCGGTTTTTGAATATTATTTTATGTGTTTGTCGGAATTCAGGCGCCAGACCGGCCATATGTTAGTACCAATTCAGAATAAATTTTGGAGAGGTCATTATAGATTGCTCACCAGGGTGGAGGTTCATAACCACAAGGATGAAGCTGTCGTCGTAGAACTCGGTGAGAAGATACGTGGCGACTGGAGAGTCGTGAAAGAGAGTCATAATCGCGAGAAAGTGGACAGTTCAACCCTGGTACATAAGCTTAGCCTTGGTAAGTCTGAAAAGCAGACCCTAACCTATTCAGTTCGCTTGCGTTGGTGATCGGGCGATTCGCTAGAACAAACGAAAATCATTAAGCGCGACGAATGTCCCACCGTTACGGATGCATAACTCGCGCATCAAAATAGAAAAGCGAATGGCTGAAGCCTGATAACGTGGTGGCAGAGAGAACAACACCGGAAACCCAACCGCATGTATGCGGACCAGTCGATTACCCTCGGCATCTGCTCGGTTTATCCGGTCGACGATACTGACAACCTGCTCAACGGATCTTCCGGAAAAATCGTCCCCGAAAACATAAAGACTGATTTTTCTGCCCGGTTTATAGAACGTGGATATTGCCTTGGTTATTCCTTCCACCGGGCTGGAATTGCTGAAAACATTCCAGGTTTGTAGTCGATCAACAATGGCGTTTCGTCGTGCCGCGGTATCAGGAATCCATTCATTGGCGTATTGGGCGAACATGTAGTTTCCCATGTCATTCATAACCTGAATACCTTTCAATCGCGGGTAAACCTCCAGCGTTTCAGCTACCTTCTGAACAACCAGTGGCCACGCGTTGGTATACATGCTGCCCGATGTGTCGATGATAAATATGACGTATTCACTATCGACAGGAATTCCGCCAATAGTGTCATCCTGTGCGCTACGCTCGTAATCCTTTAGTAAACGCTGCATCTCTTCAGTCAACGTTTGCTTGGCGATGGTTAGTCGCCCCTCGATTGTATTGTTTACTTTGGTTTTTCTGACCACGAGCTCGTATTGTTCTTGTAGCGCTTCGAGGTCGGTTTGTAGTTCGGTGAGCCTCTTAATCTCTTCGACCTCTAGATCTTCCTTGCGGATCATTTCGCGATTTAGGTCACGAGTCTCGCCGCGAATATTGAACAGATCTTCTTGCAGTGCAGCGAGATATCCCTGAAGGTTCTCGATGGTATCTTCAAGCACAACTGGCTCGAAAACTTTAGTCAAAACCAGCAGCAGGATAAGCGCACCGAAACCACAGCTAATGACATCAAGAAAAGACAGGCTAACGCCCTCTATGTCTCTACGCTTTGTTTTCATCAGGGCCAGTCCTCAGACGGAGCAAGCAAAGAACCGGTGGTGATCTGCGCCAGTCGCCAATAGGAAGCGGCTGCCAGAGGGTCCCCTTCCATGGGAAACAGTATTACGTTAACCGGTGTGTTGATCGGGACTTCGGAAATAGCGCTGACAAATAACTGATTCCGCTCCTGACTTGAAACCACTGTGTTGGTTGGTTCATTAAATCCCTGGGTTGGCAGGCCATCAACGATGAGAAATATATTGTCTGGAGGAGGGTCAAAAGCTCGGGCTTTGGAAAACGGATGGTGAAGTGACGTTCCTCCGCCAGGGATGATCGACTTTACGTGCTCGAGGACTTTTTCGAGGTCCTCTTTATTTCCAGTCGATAGCCATTCGTTTTCCTTCTCGGGTATGGCGGACCGCGCCGCGGTATTGAAAGTAAACAACTGGAAGTTAGTGTTCTTTGGCATGTTGGCTGTTATCCACTCTACGGTGCGGACCGCGCGCTGCCATTTGTCTGCGAGAATTTTCTCCGTGTCAGATAGGTTGCGTGTTCTTAGAATATTGACGATTGTATTGTCCAGCATGCTGGCGGATGTATCGAGCAGGATTAGAATGTTTTCTCCACCGATCTTTAGTCCGGTCAGATACTGTCTGTCACCCTGGCCGACAAAACTGTATAAGTCATCGCCGCCTTCAGCGTCTTCGGAAAGACTTAATTCAAGGAGTGATGCTTCTTCTTCCAGTCTCTTTAAATCGGTCTTGAGTTTTTCAATCTCCTCTTCACTGGTATTAAGTTCCGCTGCGATCTGAGCTTCAAGTTGCTTGATTGCATCCATGAGTTGCTGGATGAGTTCCTCAGTGGTGACGATATCGTCCTCGGTCTCATCGATGGTGTTCTTGATTGCAATCAGATTTTCAGTCTCGTCTTCAATGTCTTCTTCTATTTCCTTAATTTCAGCGAGAAGTTGCGCGTTGATCTCCAGGTTTGATGTCTCGGTCGAGTGATTGATAATGAGGAAGATCAGAATAACGGCACCAAATCCACAGGACATAATGTCCAGGAAGGATAGGCTAAACACGTTAAACTCTCGGCGCTTTGCCATTAGCTGATGCTCACTAGCTGGACGAGATTAGCGTCATTGAATGATCACCAACGCTAATGATGTCTCCTGGTTGCAAGGATGTCTGTTCTGTAGCAGGCGCGTCATTGATGCGAAGGTTTTCAACCGAATTAATATCGATGTACAGCTTAGAACCCCGTGGGTAGATCGTACAGACTGGCGCTGACAGGTCTTGCTTGATGCCATTGGAGAAGTTCGCAGACAACTTGAAGGATTGTCCAATGGACACTGCATGATTGTCGTAAAGCATGTGTGTAGCGCGTCTGGTCTTAACGATATCGTCGACAACTTTTTTCGCGGTGATTGGCAGATTAACGACGTGGGTGATTGTGCCGGAGCCTGGAATTATTTTTTCGGCATGGGCCAGCACGCCCTGGATTGCCTCTTGCTGTGTCAGCTCAACGACATCAATATTTTCAAGTAGGCTGAGTGTGTCTTTGAGTCCTGGGAATCCTCTGAATCGATGGGACATTAGTAACGTAGTAGTTTTATCGCCGCGGACCTGATTACGAATTGATTGCACTATCTGAGGATACAGTGGCGTACATGCCGTCATTAGTTGTTCGGTAGAAATGGCAACGGAATGACTCATGTTATCCAGATCGAGATTAAATGAGCTGCTCCTGGACGTTTCAAGATCTTTGATCCATCCCGGTAGCTGATTGTAGAGTGCCTGTTCACTGCCTGCTTCATGCATTGGGTCGTAGCGGGAACTCTGAATAAACTGATTGGCGATGACATTTGCCCATCGGTCCCACAATGCGAAGATACCGGTCTCGGAAACCGTGGTGTAATCGGTGCGGGACAGATTTGCGGTATTGGTTAGTCGCGTCAGTGTGATTCGATGCAAGTGAATATCAAGGTGTAATACGGTTTCACGCAGTGCCTGTTCAGAGGCGGTCGCCAGCGAAGTATCGATAACCCCAGCGGTGGGGATATTGCATTCCTTAGCCATTCCCAAGAGCAAACCCAGGTTCGAACGATCATAGAATCCCGGTACGAGGAAAATGACCTGATCTGCTCTTTCCTTTATTTGGTCCCACAGCGATTCCAAATGGGCGAAAGCCAGATCCGCATGGTGGCGGACTACCCCCGTCGCGTTGGGAATCGGGTCGGTATTCAGTTGATTCCAGAAGCGGTTATTGGACCAACTTGGCAGCAGGCGGGCAAATTTGGCGCCCTCGGTACCAACAAGGAGTTTTTCTCCGTCCATGACCGCGTAGCCGGGGCTTATTGTTACCAGATCACCATCGACAGCAACCTGAATCCCCGAGTCGTTTAATTCAATAATTCCTAGCGTCACCATTCTAGTCCTTTTTAGCTCTGGAGGTGTTGGATGAGTCGGTTATCACAATACTCCTCGGTATCGAGGACGATCCGTTCCTGGGTAAGCTGCAGATAGTGCATCAGGAACATGACGACGATACTGATTAATAGCGCGACGAAGGTTGAGTTAAAAGCGACGCCCAGACTTTGGGTGACGCCGGCAATATCTCCCTGCACTGCCTTGTGGGCCTGCCCCAAGGCCTGACCAATGCCGCGTACGGTCCCGAGAAAGCCGATGGATGGAATCGCCCAAGCGATATAGCGAATCATGGATAGCTCTGAGTCGAGGCGTTCTGATTCAGACTCACATATCGCTCTAACGGAGTTAGATACGTCCTGGATGTTTCGCGTTGACCTGAATCGATGTAATGCAGTTAACAGGGCTCTGGGTAACAAATGACTTTGCTGATTCTCGGGCAGTGCCTGAATGGGTCGTGAGTACTCTCGCGTGTCTTCCGGCAGTATGCTGGTTCCCTGATTCATAGGAATCAGATCCATTTCCAGAATCTTCCTTTCCTGAAGGGACATCAGAGACTTGTAACCCATTAATGAAATAGCCCACAACATCAGGATGAAGCAGGCTTCCTGTTCAAGATCTTTTATTACGACGAATAGTGATCGTTCAGGTACATAGTTCGGGTTTGCATTAACTTGAATCGCCTGTTCCTCTAGTACGGCAGTCGCATTGGGTCGCACGATGGAAACATAGATCCCGTGAATCAAGATGATGGCGATGAACAAGGAAAACAGCTGGAATATAAACTCAACGGGTAGTTGTCTTTTCATGTGACTCCTTAAATATCGACTGGGAATGGCACGGCATTGTCTGCACTGATTGCCTCACTTGGGACAAAACGCCGAAAGGCATCTCCCAGATCTCGTTTTTTTAATCTGTCAGCTTCGGGTATTGGTTCGGAACTAGGTTTGGCGTTGTCTTTTTTGTTGTTATTCGCCGTTTTCTGATCGGGGTCTTTAAGCTTTTCAGTCTCTGCTTTATTGGCTGATGCGGTTGTATCTTCCTGAGCGACCGTCACGGTGGGCACTGATAGGAACATCACAGATAAAACGAGTACCAGGATCTTCATTCCACATACCTCGCAATCCTGAAACCGACGTCTGGTCGAGGATCTTTGCCGTAATCTCGATAGGTCCATCGCAATTCACTGAAACGGCCGCTGGTGTAATTGGACCCTCTGATGACATAGTAGTCACCGGACTCAGATCCAGTAGGATCTGTAAGTACCTCCCGACCTGAGCTTGCTGTATAGATATCGTTAACCCATTCAGAAACATTGCCATTTAAATCATAGATTCCAAATTCGTTGGCCGAAAAACTGCCAACAGGCGCAGGCCCCCGATAGGTATCGTTGTAGCCGACGAGATGGTAGGGCACCATATTCGCAGCCGCCTCATCAGCAAAGTTTCCTGACCCCGCCGGCGGTGGCATGTTGTTACCCCAGGGAAAGCGAGTCGGCGTGTCTCCTTTTTCGTAGCGTGCCGCCCAGGCCCACTCGGCTTCTGTAGGAAGGCGAAAACCGGTATTGACTGGTTGTACAAGGCGCCAGATATTTCCAACCTGCTCATAAGCGGCAGGTAATCCGTTTTTTTGACTAAGCCAGTTACAAAACCTGATTACTTGTTGCCATGACATGTTTACAACTGGTCTGTCGTCGTAGCTCAACAGTGAGCGACCCAACATGCCGGAGTTGTGGGATGGATCGAATTCATTGAAGGCTAGGTTGGTAATCTCATAGGTACCAAGATAGTAAGCGCGCGTCAGTTTCACCTGGCGTTCAATTTCATTAGATCGGCGACCAGGTTCACGGCGACTTGCTCCCATCGACAGCTCGCCCGGGATAATCAGCTTTGCGGTCACGTTGTTCATAGCGGTAATTAAGGTGGGGATTGCTGCCGCTCTCGCTTCTTCTTCGGTCTGCAGATTGATTAACAACTGCTGAGTCAGACCAGGTTGCGGGGTGATGGTCGTTGTATAGGTTGCGAACCCCTTTTTGACGACCTCGATCTGATGACGCGTCGCTGTCAGGTTTAGCCGTCGAGAAGCATCTCCCATACTTTCCCCGTCAAGGAATAGTTCGGCACCCTCTGGTTGGACCTGCAGACGAACGACGCCCATTACCGGAGTCATCTTCAGATTGAGAGCGATGTCTTGCTCTGGCTCAATGTTGACTGACCTCCTGATAGGCTCGAACCCTGCTTTTGAGAGAAGAATCTCATACGCGTTTCCAGGAGCTAACGATATGGCCAGGGGGCTTTGTCCGCGGTATCGTTCTGCGATCGTGATGTTCGCCCCGCTGGGGTTGGTCCTGATTGATAGTTTCCCATCTGATTTGATCAGTGAAACAAGATCCAGAGATATCTCCTGGCCGGCTGTGACTTTGATATCCGATTGCCAAAGTTTGAAGCCTTTCTTCTTCAGGCCAATGGTGTGTTCACCCTGCAGGACCTCAATGGTCGATGGAGACTGACCAAGCGTGGTGCCGCCCAACATGATGTCAGCGCTAGGTGGCTCTGAAGTAACTCTCACCATCGCCCAGGCGGGTGACAATTCGGCTACCACGGATTGTTCTACCCTGCGGCCTTCGATTTCGACTTCCGTCTGATAGGGCAGGTAGCGTTTGCTTTGAAATAGGAAATCGTGCAGTCCGGGTTCAATATCGATAGTCAATGGCGTATTGCCCTGATAGACCTGATCTACGAATACTTCGACATCAGTGACAGGTGATGAAGTCACGTTGAGCATTCCCGGTAGTTTCGACATGGAAAACTCAAACTCCTGGTCCGGGTCGCTACTGACGGTGACTTCTGATTTAAATTCATGATAACCGGCGGCTGTCGCTCTTATGGTGTAATCTCCTGGTAACATGAGAAACCGTTCACCAATTCGGTAGCTGAAAAAGCCGCTGGTAACTTCCAGTGAGTCAGGGGGAGGAGTGATATCGAACTTTACTGCTCCCGCAGTTAGTGTGAAAAAAGCTGCCGCCCCGAGCAGGATGAATACCAGGGCGATACTGAGGGGTACAGGTTTTAAAATCCATCGCCGTCTGACGCCCGTCGTGTCAGCTCGCCGAAACTCGCTGATTTCCAGTTCTGCGTTAGCGTCGACGTTCTGGTCACTCATGATCTAGATCTTTTCTATGCACTTGATGTTAATTGGTGCCAGCGCAGAGCCTGCCATCAGACGCAGGGTATGTTGTACGTCGCGGTAGCCTGGTCGCTTGCCAACAATAGTATAGGAGCCGGGGTAGAGCTGCATGTCGGTTGAATTGATCTTGCCCAGATGCTTCAATTGATAAACAGTTACATCCGTGCGACCGTCCGACGTTATAACCACTTCAATTGGAATTCTCGCGACCGAGATTAGCCTCGAAAGTGAATCCATCTGTTTTGCAGTCCGGGGACTTAATTTGGCTACCTTGCTCGCATCCACGATGGCGCGTCTGGCGTTTTTCAGTTCGCCGTCATCTTTCATGATGGTCGGATCGCTCAGGAATCGCGTCAATCGGGTATCTAATTCCAGCCTCGCTTGTGCATTGGACAATCCGTCTCGCGCGAAGATCAGAGAGTCATCAAGTGACAGTACCACCTCGTATTTTTCGATCGCTTCTGCCCAGCTTTCCTCAGATACGTACCGGTCTGCAGCATCCTTGAGGGTATCGATCTCATCCATTCGTACTGCGAGGTCGATTTGCAGGATGCCGTCTTCAGGCTCCGTCGAATCGGGAATTATCTTCGCAGCTTCGTTAAATGCGGCCCTTGATTGCTCATAATCTTTACGCGCCAGAGCAGAGAATGCTTTTGACATGGCATCTTCGAACTGGCGTTGCAGGATGAGGCCCTCCAGCCGCACGATTCCCTGTTGTGCAGGCTCCCACAGTGAGTCGAGATCTTTGGCTTTCGTGAAATGCGTTAGCGCGGCATCCAATTCGCCGTTACGTTCCGCGGCCTCACCAGATTTCATGCTGGCCAGTACAAGCTGCAGATTCTCTGCACGGTTAAGTTTGTCGTTGAGTGACTGGTCTTCCTTGTCGATAGCGATAGCAATAATAAAAGCTGTAAGTGCGCGATCTGCATCGCCCTTTTCAATGGCGGCGTCTCCCGTTGCGATATTGTTGGCAAGAATATCGTCTGCAGAGGTGACGAGCTGTTCCAGTTCCTCGATCGTCTGTTCGTATACCGCAAGGGCCTCTCGGTATTGTTCCTCTCGATAGAGATCATCGCCGGAAATAGCCTGATTGGTGAGAGAGTCAAATTGCTCTTTTGCCCAGAGCACAACACCGAGATCTTCCAACTCCACCTGAAGGCGAATTACCTGGCTTGCAGCAGTTTTGCCTTCTTCCTTAGCGAACTCGATTTGCGCGATTTCCATGGGTGCAAGTTCTTTCGCCTTGGGCTCACTGATCGGCGACGGCTTAGGCGTTGACTCGACGATGGTTCCGACAGGCGCTTCGAGCTGAACTGTCTGATTGTCGGGCAGATAAAGAAAAACGAACCCTGCGAGGCCGATGATGACAATCAGGCCGATCAGCGCCGCACTCATCGGAATTTTCCGGCGCTCACGAACATTGTGATGTTTAACTTGCTCTTGCCTGACTTGGGTTACCTCACCTTTCCTGGCAAAAGAGTCGTCCGGTGTAAGTGAGGAGTCTGGATCTATTGAGTCGGAGTGGTGGGATAACACTTCGCGAACGTGATTGAGATCTTTGGTTCTGTCGTAATCGGAAACTTCTATCATTCCCAGTACGACAGCCTGGACGTCAGCCGGCAGCGATCCTGTTTCCGGTGAGCTGGATTTCAGTTCCTGCCCTGTGAGGGCTCTGTAGATGATAGCCCCAAGCGCGTAAACATCGTCGGCGGGATCGATTACGTTATCGGAGTTGGGGCTTTGATATGCAGGTTGTTTATCGTCAAGACGAATACCAAATCCGGTGATGCGAAGGTTTCCTTGTTCATCCTGTATCAGGCTCCCAGGATTGAGTTTACCATGGGTAAGCCCGAGGGCATGAGTGAACGACAAGGTATCGATTAGCGTTGCAATCGTCGGCCAACATTCGGCGAACGATTTGCCTTCCAGTTCAAATGGCTGAGCGTTCTTCACGTATTGCTGGCTGATGTAAGAAACACCATCCTCGTGGCCGGCCTCGAACGTACGGACAATATTCTGGTGGATTAGACCTTTGTTTTTTTCGATAAATGTCTGGATTTCGGCTAGGTCTTCCGGATCGATTGGGTTTTTATATAACTTGAGATAAACCCGTTCGTTTAATACCTGGTCCAGCGCCTGCCACGTATCTGCGACCTCACTTTCACTGATGCGGTTAAGCAGCGTGAATTTTGAAAAGTCCTGTCCTTCCTTTGGGTGAGCCATGTCACTACTAGCGGCAGTTGTTATTGTTCTGCCGGTAGACCTGTTTCCTCAGAGTAAATTTGTCTCAGTAAGTCCCGCCACTGCGAAAACTGGGCGGTTGCGGTTCCGCTAAGTTCGATTGTTTTTCCTTCTATTTCAATAACATAGGGAGTGACCTCTCCTCCGAGAGATTGCCCTAGTTCACGGAGCGATTGCGCATGTATTTCAGCATCTTTTCGCCGGTTGATCCCGCTTTTAATCGCGGCGACTCCACCGGAAACAACGCCCGCAGAGGCCAGGGTTTCCGCATAGGTACTGCTTTCGCTTCCCGCGTATATGCCGGCCGCGACCAGCGCAGCGCCGCCAATGAGTCTATTACGGGATTGCTTTTGCAATTGTCTGAGCAGTATTGCCTCCTGATAGGTGGCAAGTCGCCATTCGTCATACGACGCGCGCATGTCTGTATAGAAACGTCCGTAATAGTCGTCCATGGTGTCGACAAACAGGTACTCTCGCTCTTTGATGTTCTCTACCCGGGTTAACATGATGTCATCCTGGGCTGGAAGTTGTGTGATGCGCACCCTTCCTTTGTGCTCGACTAGATAGCCTTCGAATGCATCCGGTGAGAGGTTCTTGGCAAACTGAAGCTCTGATACCTGGCGAATATTGTTGACTTCTGCTGCAGACATGCTGTTTCGAGCCATTAGAATATCGTTAGCAATGTCGTTGTACAGGTCTTGAAATGGATCTTCCTTGATTGCTTCATATGAAAACTTACTTGCCGTGTCCTTATATGACTTGTTTAACCAGGTTCGACCAGTCGAGTCGATTGCCCAGATGTGGGCCTGAAGTTGTTCCCCGTCAGATTCGAGAATCTGTCCCATGACCTGAAGGTCTGCGGTATTGGTTGCTGTAGGCGTAACCCGGACAGCGCCCCAGTTGCCTGTGAGTTCTAAAGTGTCCTTTAGGTGATATGCCATGTAGCCAGACTCGGCTCTTCGGACGTCTGGAATGATGAAACCTTTTTCAAGATCTTTTTCGGATTCAGGAATATTTGGATCGAAAGGCGTAATTCCAATATCCATCAGCAGACTGGCTGGAAGATTATCCTGAGCCTGGATCGCTGGTGTCGAGTTGGCAGTGATGACGCTCGTCGACGTACATCCCTCCAGGAGAAGGAGGGAAAGGGAAAGAGTGGAAAAAATGCGTAGTGTTTTCATGCTGCGTCCTCCTAGATACCAGCCTTGTAGCGACGGTATTCTTCCCAGAGTTTCTCCTTCAGTTCAGGATCAGCTTCTGCTATTGCCGCCTCTCGCAACTGTTTAGCAACGATGTCATCTCCTTGGGGATCCGGTATATCGTCGGGTATGGATGCTGTTGCAATGTTTATATCCTCGGGCTGCCCGGAGTCTGAAGGTGTAACGCCGGTTTGCACCAGGTCTGGTCCACTTTTCTCTGTCGGCATATCCTCTTCGACTCCCTCAACGCCGGGTACAACAACTCTACTGGACGATGTTGTAGTGCTTGATGGGGGTAGCGCCGTGTCCGTTAACACTCGTCTGGCGTCAAGAATAGTCTCGTCGAAAATGGCCAGTGACTCTTCAAGTTCCTCGTCCAGTTCTCCGGTTCGACCGCCTTTTTTTCCGGATTCTGTACCATCTCCCTCCTCATCGCCGGGCGCACCAGCGAGTTCGGGTAACCCCGGCAGGATGGTCTGTGTGGCGACAACGATCGCAACATTCGCTTCGTTTAGCGCGTCTTCAGTTTCTGCGATAACCTGGTCAATATCTGTCTCACCCTTGGGCAGGATGTCTTTCAGGTCGGCCAAATCCTGACCAGCAACGATCACTGCAACCCTAGCGGTGGCGAGATCCGCTTCAGCGGCGTCCAGTTCATCATCAGTAGTGGCAGTTTCCAGAGTAACGCCCGCTGTTTGTATGGCAATCCCAGCCTCTTCGAGTGCTTTTTGTGCCTGCATGATTTCTTCGGCAAGAGGATCATTTGCCTGACCCGAGGACTGCTGGCCAGCGTCTGTGACTTGATCTGCAAACACGATATCGTCTGAGACATTTGTTGAATCGCTATCGGGAATCAAAGGATCCTGTTCGTCATCGCCGAGTTGTTTTCCTGCCTCAGCGACTTTTGCGCCAGCCTCTTGAAGATCTCTGCCAGCTTGCTGCTGTTGTTCGCCCTTATCGCCACCGGGTGAACCTGGCTTTGGCATTGATAAATCCGGTCCAGAGGGTGTTGAGGGTTGACCGCCAGGACTCGGCATTGACGGCGGACTAGGCAATGACGGTGGGCTCGGCATCGATGGTGGCATAGAAGTCGGCGGTGGGGGAGGCCCTGGGGGCTTTGACCCGCACGCATACAGCAACAGCAAACCGGTTGTGCCTATTCCTGCTAGCAATAATCTATTCATATGTTTTATACGCTATTGTTGTCTATTTAGATTCTTGTAAACCTTACCTGAAGTTTAACTGAATGAAACCACCCATACGTATACCAATATTTATGCGCTTGTGACTAATGAACCTGACTCAGTTTGGGATACATTGTTACATTCCAATTACAAGGTTGGACCGGTTTTTACGGGGGAATCGTTCAATTTGTTAGTCTGTGTCAGCAATTGCTGTTCCCTAAGTATAGGAATCAAGCCGTGGCACGAGTAGTATGTGAGTTCGGCTAGGATTTTAGACCGGGTTCGATGGGAATTCTGAACAGGGTTTTACGATCTTACTTATATGGAGAAATGTTCTTGAACTATCTGTGCTGTCAGAGGCTAAAATCTTTGGGATTCTTAAATAAGCGAAAAGTGGATAAGCCAAAAGTTAGGCTTTTCTCTTTAATCTGTTCTGCAGCTGCCTTGATTTTGTTGCACGCAGCCTGTACCAAAACTGTGACAGTTACTGGAGCGCTGCCAACGCCGCTCGTGGAGAGGATTCCCGCTAACCTAGGAGTCTACTACTCGGACGAGTTCAAGTTCTTCGAGCACAAGGAAGCAATGCCCGAATCCGGAACCTATGAGATTAACTTGGGCAGTCACAACCTCAGGTTTTTTCGCAATCTTGTGAACGCGCTGTTTACAAATGTTACAGAAGTTAGCTCTCCTGATTTGTCTGCTGAGCAGAAAGAGGGGTTTGATGCGGTACTGCTTCCTAAGATAGTTAAATATGGATTCCTTGTTCCCGCCATTTCAACTTTGACCTTCTACGAAGCATCGATCGAGTATCAGATTGTGCTGGTTGATAGCGAAGCCAATGATCTTGGAATGTGGAAGATTGTGGGGTATGGCAAGGCAGAGGCGGAGTTATTTGGGGCTAGCGAAGCGATTGAAGAGGCTACTATGCTTGCTATTCGAGATGGCGGGGTAAGAATTGCCACCGAAGTGATGCCCGATATTGCTGCCCTTTTGTCAGACAAAGAGTTGTCAGATTAAAGAGTTATTGGAATCTGAGCCCGAAAATGTGGGGTAAATGGATTGATGTATAGAAAGCTGGTTTTGTTATTCAGTCTGGTATTGAGCAGTTGTGTTTCATCACGAATCGAGCAGTCTCGAGAAGCTGTGACTGGAATAGAGACGGATGAGGCAATGGTTATTCTTGGCCGGGCAAGCTACAACGACAGAGAAACGGAAGAGAGTTTTACAGATTGCATTGTTGATGAGTTGTCATCCGGTCCCAGTGCAATCATGCTTGTCCCTCAGGACGAGTTCAAGGACGACCTATATCCTTGGTTTGAACCCCGAACTGCACCTACCAGTGCGGAAGACTTGGGTCGATTGTTTGCAGAACCTGGTGTGAGAGACCGTATTGATGCGGCGAATGTCAAGTATCTTGCATGGATAGAAGGCGATACTGTTACTACGGACAAGGGGGGCTCTATGAGTTGTACCCTGTCGACCTTTGGTGGCGGGTGTTTTGGTATGAGTTATTGGGAACAGGACGCTTCTTATGAGGCCTCGATCTGGGATGTGGATAAATTGACAACTGCTGGACAGATCAGTGCAGATGCATCAGGGACCTCCTATATTGCTGGCGTTGTTATTCCCATCCCCATTATTGCGCGGCCGGGTAATGCAGCGTGTAAAGGCCTGGCTAATCAGCTACGTGAGTTCATTCTAGGTGACAGCTAGCGCTATTCTTTTTCAGTACGTCCCGCAACTACAAATCTTTGGTGAATGATTAGGTTTTGTGTTTCGACAATTTTCCCGTCAACGATTCTTGGTCTGAAGCGAGTGATAGCAAGTTGGGAACGCAGCCGTCGTACCTGATCATTAGGAACATTTTTTCCAAGGAGCTTGACGTTACCAACCCGTCCGTTGGCTTTGACTGTATATTCGGCGTCGAGAAAAAGCTCTGAGTTTTCAGCCGCTGAGCTCGGTTGACGATCGAGATAGACGACACTCTGGGCGCGGGGATAAAGTCTGGTAGGAGAGCCAAAGGCTTGTACCTTTAACCAGTTGTAGTCAGCATTTTCATGCATAAGACTCCAAGCTCTTAGGTATAAATCACCCGCTCTTGAGTCAGAGGTTAGCGTATAGAGATCCCCCAGCCTGATGATGGCATCTATCCGGTCGGGAAGGTCGGTCGTCGGGTTACTTTCGATTACGTATAGAGCCCGCTCCAGCGCTTGCTCGGATTTGTTGTTAGTACGTTGCATTAATCTAGTTTGCGACAGTCCCTGAAGTGGTTTAACCAGCCGAGGATCGTTAGGTCCGTAGGTTACCTCTATGATCTTGATCGCCCGTTCATATAATTCCAGCGACTTTCTAAACAAGGATTCGCGCGGGTAGCGCATTTCGTTATCACCAAAATGCGAACTTAGGGCGGCCCGGTCTGAAAAGTATTTTCCAAGTCTTATAAGCGTCGGAAGTAGTTCCTCACTGTCATAGCCATAGGCCCTCTCGCTCACTTTCAAGGTGAAGGTCTGCTGCTTGTCTGCATCCAGATATTTACCCCTCCGATAACTTAACTTAAACAATTCCTCGACAATTGGGAGCTGGGTCGCACTATATACGCCATCGTCACGATGGGTGATGTGTTGGGCGCGTCTAAGTTCCTGTTTTGCTTCATCGAGCTTTCCTAGACTCATTAGGGTAGAAGACTTCGCCATGATTACGTTCATCAGCTGGGGGCTAAATTGCGGTAGGTTGGGTTCCAGATGAGCAATTGCGTTATCTAGTAATTCGAGCGAATTTTCATAGTACTCGCCAAAATTGAGAATCATTCCCAGGTTAGCCAGCAGTTTACCGTAGAGAATTGGGTTGGTTTCCTGAAGACGAGTGTTATCTTCAACAATTTGTTCGCACAATACTATCGCTTGTTCAAGTGTTTTATACCCGAGTAACTGGCTTAACTGCCTGTAATCCTCTTGCGAGGATGCCGGTATGGCAAGCGAATGGAAGTAGTAGTCAAAAATGTCCTCATCTGCTGCGGCGTAATAAGCTGCGAACAGGCATAGCAAAAACAGCGCAAGACTACGTCTCACCATAGTAGTGTCCCGCGAAAGTTAGGTTTCATGATTGTTGATAAATGTCTGGATAACACTGACATTTTTCTTTGTTATCGGGACTCCACGAGCCAATGCTGGTCGGTAAATTACCTTGGTCATTGCCTGTTCCATGAGCCTGTTTAATTTGGTCGGTGCATTCGTTTCAGTTATTTCAATATTTTCTAAACTTCCATCGCTTTTTACTGTAAAAACAAGCGTTATTTTGATCTTTTTTTGGCTGTCGTCGCCCTTGAAGAGTCGGGGCACTAAGTCTTTCACCTGGTCGTAGTAGAACAGGAACGGTTCTCCGATAATTGCCTTAGTTTTTTCTCTGCTTCTTGTTCCTGCCACGGAATCGACAATCTTAATGTCGTATTTATGATCACCTAACGGCACAAAAAATTGCTGTGGTGGTTGTTCCCCGGCAGAAAGCTGTTCTTCCCGCGTCATTCTCACAAGGCTAGTTCCATATGGCCCATCTTCCGGTCTATACATTCGAGTGTGGTGTTGCCTTACCGGGTCCAATAAAGCACTCATGGCAATGGGGGTGGGGGCACTGTCAGCAATATCGGCCTTGGCGTAGTAGTTCCTAGCTTCCTCGGGCTTCTTGCTAACGACGTAGGCATCAGCTAAGGATAGATATACTTCATTGGTTACGTCCATAGGCAGGTCGGTATTTTGCTCAAGAATTTCAATAACGTCCCCTAATCGTTTTTCGGAGCAACAGATTCCTTTTAAACGCCTGACTTTTGCAGCGAGCAGGTGCACTCCTATTAGTCTAGGATCGTTCCCTAAACCATGTTCCTGCATGTTTTCTAGTGTATTGTTAGCAAGATTCAAAGCTTTCGTGAATTGTCCAGTGTCAATATGCCACTTCATTAACTTATACGCAGAAGCTAGTATTTCCGGATTACTCTCGCCATAAAAACGTTTGCTAATGAAATGGGAAAATATTTGCTGGTTATCCGCCTTGAGTGGTTGATCTGTAAGCATTGCTATTCTGGTTAACTCATCGACCACTTCGAGCTGACGTAGGGTATATACACCCTCGTTGCGACGCAGGATGTGTAGCGCATGTTCTAGGAGTTCGGTTGCTTTGTCGGATTCATCAAGGGTGCTCAGGGTTCGTCCCTTTCCCATTAACGGCTCGAACAAATGAATACTGAACTCACCGTATTTGGCCGTGATCTTTTCGATAGCTAGTTGGTAGCTCTTGGCAGCGAGCTCATATTCACCTTTTAGTTCATGCTGGGAAGCCTTTTCCAGTGCATCGTTCCCCTCGGCGAGGATGATTAAGGGAAAAAACAGAAGGGCGCATAAGTATCTGTTCATGTTTTCGACCTCGATAGCCAATGATAGCTGACCTGAATCCTTTTGAACGTTAGATATTCAGTATACCTGTGGGTTCCTGCGTTTTTGCTCAACTTTGCAACGCTTTGGTCTTTCTATTGTCTTAGTATTGTGCACTTGGAAACAATTAAGGTGCGGTTAATATCTAATCTCTAGTATGCGTCGTAAGGTTTATTGAACTGTCAATACAGTAAATGGAACAGTGTGATACGGGAGTGCTAAAGTAATATGATGATTATTAAAATAAAGTTGTTAACTCCAACACTGCTGCTCCTCGCGTTTTGTTCCAGCGCCTTTGGTATGTCTGAAGAGAAGGAGATTGAACTCGGTAGAGAAGAACACAAGAAAATTATCGCCCAACATGGTGTTTATCGAGACAAGAACATCCAGGACTACGTAAAGATGGTGGGCGAGCGTGTCGCGAAGGTGAGTAGTCGCCCTAATCTTGAGTATACCTTTACGGTACTTAATGACGACATGATCAATGCTTTTGCTCTACCAGGTGGCTTCATCTATGTAACGCGTGGCATGCTCACCCATATGAATTCAGAGTCTGAACTCGCCGCAGTTCTCGGCCATGAGATTGCGCACGTGACAGAGAAGCATGCGCTAAGGCGGAACCGTGCGGGTCAGGGAATTAATCTGCTGAGTACATTGGCGACTGCAGCAGTTCACTCGCAGATGGGTTCGGTTGCTTCCGCTGGACTTGGAGAGTTGGGTAGCATGTATGGTGGCGTGCTGGTTACGGGGTTTAGTAGGGAGTATGAGCTGGAAGCAGATGAAGTTGGGGCGAGGTTCATGGCTAAAGCGGGTTACAGTCCGGAAGCTATGCTGCGTACCATCGAGATTCTTAAGGCAAAGGATCGTATTGAGATTTTGCAGGCTCGCTTGGAAAAGCGTGAGCCCAAGGTGTATCACGGATTTCTTTCGACACACCCGGATCATGACACACGATATAAACAGGTGATCGCTGAATCGATGGATCTGGTTACGGAGTATGACGAGTTTGTTAAGACTGATGAGTTTTTGGAGAAACTTAATGGTTTGGCTTATGGAAGTACGAAGCAAGTTGGCGTGATCAGGAGAAATATCTTTTTTCATCCCAAGTTGGGCATCAAGCTGCGATTTCCCGACGAGTGGCGAGTAGAACCCACAACACAGGGCGTACAAATATTCTCCAGAACAGCCGACGCATCTTTCTTTATTACCACTGGTCGACTATACAAGAACGCGACTCCGGAAAACTATGCTCGTGAAAACCTCGGTCTTTCTGTACGAGAGGGAAGAAATATTACTATTGGAGGATTCCCTACGTTTATAGGGATTGCTGACAGGGCGAACTCAGTTTACGGTCCAAGACCGTTGCGGTTTGCAGTTATATTCGACACCAAACGTCGCCTAGCATACGAACTATATGGTGCAGGGAAACACGATCTTAGAAAAATCGCCAATGATAAAGACTTTATCGCGACCATCTTCAGTTTCGATACTATGGCTCGTGATGACTTTAAGAAAGCCAAGGCACCAACGTTGCAGGTGGTAAGAGCAGAAGTAGATACCACTATGGAAGATCTGGCTAGTCAGTCCCCTATAACGAATTACGCACTGGACAAGTTAAGGGTTATGAACGGCTTGTATCCAAATGGGCAACCAGAGCCAGGTCAGTTGATTAAAATAGTCGACTAGAGGTGCAAAATTTTAGCAAGTGCCTCGTGTGATTCGATCTGCAAATCGCTCTCAATACCCGGGATCCGACCTCTTGCGATGAGATAGTTGAGTCCGAGCCGCTCTTCGTATTCAGCAATTTTGTCTGCCGCGAAAGCTTCATCGCCGATAATGGCGTATTCATCTATATCGTCTGCAACAACGGCATTGCGAACCGACTTCAATACCGATGTGTTGTTGCTAATAAAGACCGTTCGCATGACAGGAACCGTGTCGATGATGATATCGCCGGAATCTGCTACATGTTGTCTATGTGCCGCGTAGTTGGCCTCAAGTGTTGAAATGGATTCCGTTGGTGAGGCGATATACGGTAAACCTAAGGTGCCTGCCTGCTTGATGGCAAGCGGACCAAAAGCAGCGACCCAGATGCGAGGATAGGGCTTTTGTACGGGTAAGGGTGCTAATACGATAGGCTCATCGCCATCGATTATGGGTTCGCCTTGCCAGGCATGAATCATAGCTTCCAGGTTTGCCTTGAAACGTTTACGTTTGTACTTAGGAGGAACGGAGAACACTTTAAACAACTCGTCCCGATAACCTCTACCAATACCAAGAATCACCCTTCCCCCAGACAGTTGATCCAAAACGGCAACCTCCTCAGCCGCTTGGATTGGGTTGCGAATGGTCAACAGATAGGATGAAGTGCCGAGGCCTATGGTAGTTGTTCGGACAGCGATGGTGGCGAGCAGCATTAACGGGGTTGGTACCGAGCTTGTCCCATTGAAATGATTCTCTGGTAACCAGAAAGAATCGAAGCCGATTTGTTCGGCAATTTTACCTTGTTCCGCCAGGTTTGCTGCAATGCCGTTAGTGCCAAATTTCCAAGCGGTCACGCCAACTCGCAAGAGTTTTTACTCCTCGTGCTCACAGTCAGCATGCTGGCAGCATCGGTAGTTTTGGATATGCGCCGACGCTAAAATTAATCCGCCTATGGTTGTAACGATTCTTTCTCCGGTGAAGTCGAAAAGACTGTGTCCCCACACTGCAGTCACGCTAAGGATAACAAGTCCGATTGTCCCTAGTGCAACGGTCATTTGGTCTTTGTGGCGACGGCATCCCAGACTTAGCGCGATTAAACTGGTTGGCAAGATGAACACTAGCATGATCAGGTGGAAGTATTTTTCTTCCATTAAGCTGCCCTGAATAATGGGGAATAAGGTCACCATCATTGGCAGGATCAGGCAATGTAACATGCATGTCCCGCTGAGAAAGACAGCCATGCCGTCCAGGCGATTGTTGTGGTGTTCACTCATAGGGGCGCTTTATACCATAAAAAACTTGCTGCTTACTTGTTTCTTATTAGTTCCTAAATATAATCGCGCTCTAACAGAAAAACGGAGCGAAGGTTATGCCTCGTAGTCCTATCTTTTCAAAGCTATTTGGTCGTTCTCCTGTCGCGCCACTTCAGGCGCATATGAACAAGGCTGTCGAGTGTACCGTCGCTCTAGGAGCATACTTTGAGACCCTGCAAAGTGCTGACTGGGACAAGGTATCCGATTGCTATGACATAATCTCTGAAATTGAAGAGGAGGCTGATGCATTAAAAAAAGAGATCCGATTGAATTTGCCGAGCAGTCTGTTCCTTCCAGTTTCAAGATCAGACTTACTCGAGCTCGTTCGGGTGCAGGATGAAATACCCAATCGTGCAAAGGACGTTGCGGGAATTGTCCTAGGGAGACGAATGCAGGTGCCGGAACCGCTGTCTGAGGCATTTATGGAATTCCTCCAGGTATCCATCGAGGCAACCGAAAAAACGAGATCGATGCTCGAGTCTCTGGATGAGCTATTAGAGTCAGGGTTTTCGACCCGAGAGATTGATCATATAGAAGCCATGATTGCTGAATTAGGCGAGCTGGAAACTAACTCTGATATAAAACAAATCAAGATTCGGGGTACTTTGTTCGAGTTGGAAAAAGAATTGAATGCGGTTGATGTCATGTTCCTTTATAAGGTCATCGATTGGATCGGTGATATTGCGGACCATGCTCAAACTGTAGGAAACCGAATGCTCTACGTTATTGCACGTTAACGGAGGACTTTTAAATGGGAGTAATTGAGGAATATGGCACTATTCTTTTGGTGCTAGCAATTTTTTTCGGTTTTTTCATGGCTTGGGGAGTCGGAGCAAATGACGTTGCTAATGCTATGGGTACGTCGGTAGGTGCCAAGGCTATCACCATCAAACAAGCGATTATCATTGCCATGGTGTTTGAATTTGCAGGGGCCTATCTTGCAGGGGGCGAAGTGACCTCGACCATTCGCAAGGGGATTATTGACCCTGAATTATTGGGTGATGAACCGGAACTTCTGGTCTATGGGATGATGTCGGCGTTACTTGCAGCGGGATTGTGGTTATTTATCGCAACTACCTTCGGCTGGCCAGTGTCGACGACACATAGCATTGTTGGCGCCATTGTCGGTTTTGCGGCAGTTGGAATTTCGGTCGACGCTGTTAACTGGGGTAAGGTAGGAGAGATTGTTTCCAGTTGGGTGGTGTCACCAGTGATGGCGGGCACCATGTCGTTTCTGCTTTATATGAGTGTGCGTCGGTTCATTTTTGATACTAATGACCCATTCAAGATGGCCAAGCGTCTGGTACCCATCTATATATTCATGATGGGCTATGTCATTAGTATGGTGACTATGGTGAAAGGTTTGAAACACATTGGCCTAGAGCTATCGTTTCAAGAGGCCATGCTTTACTCGGTGCTCGCTGCATTGGGAATAACAATCATTGGTGTAGTAGCTCTCATGCGAATTCGTCGAGTTACTGAATCAAGGCATTACGATCTGCTCAATGTCGAGAAGGTATTTGGTGTATTGATGATTTTCACTGCGTGCGCCATGGCTTTTGCACACGGATCAAATGATGTTGCCAATGCGATCGGCCCTTTAGCTGCCATCAATAGTATTATTTCCAGCGGCGGCATGGTGGCACAACAAGCCCAGATGCCTCATTGGCTACTGTTGCTCGGTGGTGGTGGGATCGTAGCGGGACTCGCACTATACGGCTACCGGGTAATCAGGACGATTGGGACTCATATTACTGAACTCACACCGAGTAGTGGTTTTGCAGCAGAACTGGCGGCCGCATCGACTGTGGTCATTGCTTCTGCTTATAGTCTGCCTGTATCGACAACCCATACGCTAGTAGGTGGTGTGCTTGGCGTTGGCCTTGCGCGAGGTATCGCGGCGATCAACCTTCGTGTCGTAGGAACCATATTTGTTTCATGGATGGTGACATTGCCTGCGGGTGCGATCCTAGCCATCACCTTCTTTTATATATTCAAGTTTATTTTTGGTCATTAATAGTCTTTGATACCATGTTGGGTTCCTAGCAATTGGTGAAGCCGCATGTTCGAAGACAAAAGAGTGCTGGTAACCGGTGGGGCAGGAGCTCTTGGCCGGTCAGTAGTGGCCTATTATGAAAAGCGTGGGGCGCGCATAGCTATACTGGACTACAGTGATGAGCTGCTGGATGCGGCTTTTCCCGAGAAAAATTCCGTTAACCTCTATCTCAGCTGTGATCTGACAGACAGGGACTCAGCTAAGGACGCGGTGCAGAAAGTTATCGAGAAATTCAAAGGTATTGATATCTTATGCAATATAGCTGGCGGCTTTCTGATGGGTGAGGATGTGCATGAAACGAAGGATGAGAACTGGGATTTTTTGTTCAATCTCAATACCCGATCGATAATGAATATGGCGAGCGCCGTCGTTCCACACATGCAAGCAGGTGGATGTGGCAAGATAGTCAATATTGCTGCCAGAGCTGCTATTGCTGGTGCTGCGAAGATGGGCGTCTATACGGCGAGTAAGGCGGCAGTGATGCGATTGACTGAAAGTATGGCACTGGAACTTCGAGAGCAGAATATAAATATTAACTGTATATTACCTGGAACGATTGATACTGAGCGGAATCGCCAGGACATGCCGGGTGCCGATCACAGCAAGTGGGTGCCTACTGAACAGCTTGCTAAGGTCATTGGATTTTTGACATCTGAAGATGCTATTGCAGTGCATGGAGCAGGCATACCTGTCGATGGATTGAGCTAGCAAAAATAAAGGGGAAGATGCAAATGACTGACAACAATATCCAACCCTGGGTTCGTAAGGACCTTACCCAGATTGCGGATTGCAGAGTGTTCAGCGTACATGAGTCAACCTCGATTTCCCCAAGAACCAAGGAGGAGCACCAATTCTATGTTATTGAATCCTGCGATTGGGTCAATGTCGTACCAGTTACCTCATCGAATGAAATCGTTTGCGTTCGGCAATTTCGACACGGCTCTGAGAAGATTTCTCTAGAAATCCCGGGGGGATTGGTCGATTCCGGAGAGGAGCCAAAGGTCGCGGCTGCTCGGGAATGCCTGGAAGAAACAGGATTTGAGACAGCTGAACTGGTGTCTTTAGGGGTGCTAAATCCAAATCCAGCAATTTTCCCTAATGCGCTACATACCTTTGTGGCACCGAATGCTAAGCCTCTTGCAGAAATCAGTAACACATCGACTGAACACACAGAGGTCCAGTTGATACCGATGGAACAGGTGTCGGACCTCCTAGTGTCCGGCGAGATCAATCATGCGTTAGTGGTCGCTACATTGTGGCGGCTTTTGTACTTCCTAAAACCGTAGGCTTGTTGGTTCTTAAAATTTGAAGGCCGTATCAAATTGGATTCGGTTGTGGTCCCTCTTAGTACCTAATACGTTGCTCGTGCGGTTATGCTTGGGTAAAGGAATGTAGGTTGTTGACGCGAATAAGTTTCTGAATATCCCGAACGTAGCTATCCCCACGTTCTGAATAAGCTTTCAAACCCTCGGCCAGTGCTTCACCGGTGATCGGATGATTTTGGTTTCGTTGAGAAGCTCTTATCTTCCGTAACGGTTCATATGCTTTGTGTGTATTGAGCATCAGCATGTAGGCTCTGACCCCGTCAGGCACACTCTCATACTTAGCAACTTCATGTGTCAGACCAGCATCCCGATTGAGTGGGGGTAGTCCACAACCTTCTGTGAAGCACCAGATGCCAAAAAAGTTATTAGCCTGTCGTGCAAAACGTGATGTGCCCCACCCAGATTCGTTAGCAGACTGCGCAAGTACCATTGAAGCTGGAAGCAGGTCAACGCGATTCAGAAGTGCTTGCAGTGTGGACGTATTAAGCACCCTTGGCGCTGGCAACTTATAAAGGTGGTAGAGTGCCGCTATAGTTTCAAGATCGGATTGATCTAGGGCTTGGTCGTTTTCAATTTCGGGCAGCAAGTGCAGCAGAAACTCACGTTGTTCCAGTATCTTACTGTTCTCAGCTCTAATGTGCGGAAGCATGAAATTGAAAAAGTTTGACTTCTTATGCTGTACGTTGGTGTAGCTGGTGAAATCTGGTATGACCAGAGAGGCCAAGGTCGTGCTGACGGGTGTGACCGTAGCCGTATGATCGGTCAAAGGGTCTGACGCGGACTCCGCTGTTAACGTCAGAAATAATATGAGCGCCGTAAATTTCATCGAGGCTGATCAATTCTGGAACTACCTCCATTATATTCACTATTTCTCCATAATAAAAGCAACGTGCCAGGTCTTGATTAAGCTTGCTCTCCTAACCCTTCCTACATGCAGCCTTGGGCGTTCAACTAAAATTATGTTCGAAAATTGTAGTACGCAAATCGCGCCTCAGAGATTGATCTAGTTGAATTGTGCGGGTTTGAGAAAGCCCATCGGCAGGGAACAGAGAATATCCAGAATCATATCAGCTGCGGCTTCACCAAGGACCCTCGCAAACTTGAACTCATGGCCTGACAACCCGGCGGCGGAATGGATATTTGGAGTCGCCGGGTACTGTCCGACAATAGAGTGATAGTCCAAATTCATGGTATACATGCAGGAAATGGGTTGTTTTAGCTGGCACTCGACGCCTCGCAGGCACTGACGCAGAAACAGGCTGACTGTCTCGAGTTCTTGCGTATCGATTCCCAGATGAAAGCCTTGGGATGACTGAGATACAGACCTCACGGTATGGTCTGCGATCTTGACACCTTGAGATCCAATTGTAATGAGTGTCAGCCATGAAGCGGCCTTAGTCGGACCCAGCCGGCTTCAATATCGTTGCTAGTGGAGTCATAACCGGGTTCGCCAGGCATAACGACTTCATTCGTTTTAGTGTTTACCTTGGCCTGATGGTAAGGGAGGTTTGCTTCTGCAGCAGAGATGACCTCATCGGCACTACCAAACTGGGCAAGATTTCGGATCATTCTGACGGTGGGTACCATCAATTCCATTTCCTGGTCATTGAATTTCTTCAATATCGTTAGAGGTGACATCCAGCACGAATGAATCAGTTCCTTATCATCATGGATAGGGGCCTGATTATTAGGCATAAGAGCAATAAAGAATCTTGCATCAAAACGCTTTGCCGAACCGACCGGAGTGATCCAACGGGCAATGTAGTGCATGGCCCCCGTGTCGAGGATCAGGTTTTCTTGGTTTAGGACGTCGATAAAATCGCCGCGGTTATTGTTCAGGTTGTCACGATGTTTTTGGAATCGGGCTGCAGTTTGTTTGTCTAGGAGGTCGGGTCCTGTCAGGTTTTCTTTGTCGAGAGTAAGCAGAATACCTGCCTCTTCAAAGGCTTCGCGGATTGCCGCGATATAGAAGGCGAGACCGCCTGAATCCAGATCAAGTAGCTCGCTTGCTTCCTTATCCGAGCGATGCAGGCTGATGGAATGTGCAGAGATCCTGTGGTCGTCTCGGTCAACAGCCCCACCGGGGAAAACCCACATTCCTGGTGCAAACATATTGCCCGAGTGGCGCTCCATCATGAAAACTTGGAGGTCGGGTCTGTCATCAATAAGCATTACAGTTGCTGCTGGTCTTACATCCGCGTAATTTAGATCGTTGTTCATCATTTGCTAGGCTGCGCGGTCCCAAACAAGGTTAGCCGAATCCACATTACTTAGCAATGTGAGTACAGTAAAGCTCAAATTAGACCTTGGTTTGGCTTCATGGAGAATGGTAATAGGTTTACCGTAAACCCGAAGATCCAATAGCAGTCATGAAGGGTGTGCAGAATATGGATTTCAATACGCTGTCAAATCATTCGAAAATAAGAAGACTTATGAAGAGTTCAGAGGTGAAGAGCATTCAGCAACAATTGAGTTAGCAGGATTAGCCAAAAATGGTTTTGAGATAAAGCCCGGTTTCGGAAGTTTTACTTTTTGCTACCTGTTTTGGCGTGCCTTCGACAATTACCTTTCCGCCTTCGGGGCCACCATTGGGCCCCAAATCAATGATCCAGTCTGCAGTCTTGATGACGTCAAGATTATGCTCAATGACCGTGACAGTATTGCCGGCTTCTACGAGCCTGTTGAGTACCGATAACAGTTTTTTGACGTCATCAAAATGTAGTCCGGTGGTAGGTTCGTCAAGGATATAGAAAGTCTTTCCGGTGGCAACTTTAGATAGTTCTCGCGCCAGTTTGATGCGTTGTGCTTCGCCACCAGATAAAGTGGTTGAAGGTTGGCCAAGTGTCAGATAATCCAAGCCAACATCTATGAGCAGCTGAAGCTTGTTGATAATTTTATGATGTTCGGAAAAATGTTCGGCTGCTTCTGCCACTGTGAGATCTAGTACGTCCGAAATTGATTTTCCCTGGTATCTTACTTCCATTGTCGCCTCATTGAAGCGCTTACCATCGCATTCTTCACAACGAACAAAAACGTCAGACAAGAAATGCATTTCGATCTTACGGACACCGTCACCCTGACAGGCTTCACATCGACCACCTTTGACGTTGAACGAGAACCTTCCTGGCTTATAGCCCCGCATTCTTGATCCGGGCAGTTGTGAAAAGAAATTTCGAATCTCGTCGAATACCTTGATATAGGTAACCGGATTGCTGCGGGGTGTACGACCTATTGGTCTCTGATCGATTGCGACGACCTTGTCCAGCTGTCCTAGTCCACTGATTTTCTTGTGTGCGCCAACTTTTTGAGTCGATTGATGAAACTCCCGCGCTAGCGCGGGGTAGAGGATATCTTTTACCAGGGTGGACTTTCCTGCTCCCGAAACACCAGTAATGGCAGTCAGCACACCGATAGGGAAATCGACGTCAATATTCTTCAGATTATTGGCAGCAGCGCCCTCTACGCGCAACTGGCCACGCGGTTTTCGCACTTTATTTGGTGGCTCGATAGTAGAGCGTCCCGCTAGGTAGTTACCTGTAATAGATGTCTTTTCCTTTTCCAGACTTTTGGGTGTCCCGGCATGTACAACATTGCCACCCTTGACGCCAGCCCCGGGGCCGAAATCCACGACGTAGTCAGCAGTACGAATTGTTTCTTCATCGTGTTCGACAACTACTACCGTGTTCCCAATATCGCGCATGCGTAGTAGTGTTGCCAAGAGCTTTTCGTTGTCGCGCTGGTGCAATCCGATACTTGGTTCATCAAGGATGTAGATAACACCTGATAGCTCAGAACCAACCTGGCTCGCCAAGCGAATACGTTGTGATTCTCCACCAGATAGAGATGGGCCCAAACGGTCTAGGGATAAATAGGAAAGCCCTACCGCATTTAAAAAATTCAGGCGGTTACGAATTTCCTTAAGGACCTCGGTAGCGATTTCACCTGCGGCACCCTGTAGGTTTAGGTCTGTAAAAAAATCGAGGGTTTTATTGATTGTCCAGCTGGAGATATCGACGATGGTTTCACCGCCCACTTGTACAGAAGCGCTTTCGGGTCTGAGTCTCATACCGGCACAGCTGGGGCAGGTCGAATTGGCTAGGAACTGCGAATACCAGCGCTTCATTCCTTCCGACCGAGTGTGCCGAAAGCGCCGCATGGAGCGGTTGAGCAGACCTTCGTAGCCAGAAATACCTATACTATGACTGTCCCCCTTAATCTTGAATCTTTGTTCGGCAGTGCCGTGCAAGATTTTTTTCTTTTGTACTTTGGTCAGCTGTGACCAAGGTATGTCAGTGGGAATCTTTAGCTGCCTGAAAATTTGACGATGATAGACAGCACCCTTAGAACGACTGTCTTCGTCCACCCTACCGATCATTTTTAACGCGCCGTCTCTTATCGATAGCGATTTATCAGGGACCAGTAGGTCTGGGTCAAAAGCGATTTGGGTGCCAAGGCCATTACAGTCGTGACACATTCCCTGAGGACTATTGAAGGAAAAAGCCTGAGGAGTTAGTACAGGGAATGACAGACCACAATGACCGCAGGCAAGGCGTTCGGAAAACACTCTGTCTGGGCCAGAGTCTGTGGTGGCGATCAACATACCATCACCCAGGGTAAGTGCGGACTCTACGGACTCTGTCAGTCTTTCATTAACGCTATCCCTTATAATCAGCCGGTCTACCACTGCTTCCACAGTATGCTTCTTGCGCTTATCCAGAGCTTCAAGCGAGTCACTACGCACTATTTCGCCATCCACTCGCAGGCGCGTAAATCCTTGCGCCCGAGCATCTGCGAGCATCTCCCGATGTTCCCCGCGACGATTCACTAGCAAGGGCACTAACAGGAATAGGAATGTCCCTTCTTCAATTTTCAATAGTTCACGGGTGATATTTTGAGCGGTTTGTCCCTGAACCTTGCGGCCACATTGATGACAATGTTGCACGCCAACTCGCGCGAACAGTACTCTCAGATAATCCGATATTTCGGTAATGGTGCCTACGGTTGAACGAGGGTTGCGGCTGGTAGTTTTCTGTTCAATGGATATTGTTGGTGAGAGTCCCCGTATTGTTTCGTACTTGGGTTTTTCCATCTGACCTAGAAACTGGCGAGCATAAGCTGATAGTGATTCCACATAACGTCTCTGGCCTTCCGCATAAAGGGTGTCGAAGGCAAGGCTGGATTTTCCAGAGCCTGAAACTCCCGTTAGTACAACGAGCTTTCTTTTGGGGATTTTTACTTCTATAGATTTGAGATTGTGTTCTCGCGCTCCTCGAATATGAATGTGGTCAAGTTCATCTGATGCTTTTCTCATGAGATTCTCATTTTTAAAAATCTAACTTTTCAACCTCAGTTGCGACTGCTCCGAGTCAGTCCCGCGCGGAGCTGAATGTATAACATGAGCTAATACCGATAATCCATCACGGAAGCATATCGAAAGCTTGAAGTTGTCGGAGAAACCTCAGCGTAACCTCAGCAGAGAGTTCCGGCTGGACGACTTGCCATGTGGCGGGATATTCGCTTCCCCAGGACCAAGAAGGTTGCCAGCTGCCATCATTGCGTTGTTGTCGAATCTGAAAATCGAAATTGTTTGCCAGATATTCGCCGAAAAAGTCGGAAAAGGGGGAGCTGGGGTACTGTATCAGATCTAATGGCGTCAGGCAGTATTCTTCCCAGTCGTTTTCGTCGACCTTTACAATCTCGTAAGCCCAGCGTAGCAGTTGAGGCAGCATCTGACTGCGTAGTCCTTCGTCCACCACATCATAAAGACGCTGGTAGCAAATAAGATCATGCATATCCAATTCTTCAGTCTCAAGGTGAGATAGTGCACGAGCAGTGAGGTTCGAGCGTGTATTGCTACACATCATATTTGGATATGTTCTAAGGTAAGCCAGGATTTCTGCTCCAGGATTAACATGGAATTGGCGAGAGCAGTGTTGCTTGTATTTCCACCAAGGCGCGTGTGGTGCATCGTTACATTCCGGCGTGATTAGAGACCAATTTCTATGTCTGTATAGACGAACCAGATAGTCCATAGCTCCAATAATCATTGTGTGTTCAGTTGGAGAATCGATTTCTTTAATTATTTGAAGTGCAACGGTTGTGCATAACACTGAAGAGTTCTTTGTCCTGAGATCACATTCAAGGCCATGGCCAAATCCACCGTCTAAGTTCTGGTAGCCCGAAAGCGCATTCATAACGTCGTCGGCACTACCGTCTTCAAAGTGAAATCGATAGCGCGCACCTTGTAGATTAGTGCCATTGTCTAAAATAAACTCTACTGCTTGGTCAAAGGCTGCTTGCGTCAGATGGGTCATTGTACTGTCCTGAATATATGTGGATACAAGTATAAAAAAAGTCTACTGACAGCCTTATGTCAGGAGTGTTTCTAAATAGGAAAATAAATGCGTCGCGCTGATCGTCTTTTTCAGCTCATGCTATTACTACAGGAAGGTCATGTGCGTACCGCACATTACCTGGCAGACAAGCTAGAAGTATCTGAGCGAACGGTATATCGTGACATTGGAGATCTGATTGGCTCCGGTATTCCTATCGATGGCGAGGCGGGTGTGGGTTATCTGCTGCGTGATGAATATCGACTACCACCAC
>MDTE01074510.1_pt1 | contig 190668 bp, 161 predicted proteins | sample 811231 | NCBI WGS metagenome assembly MDTE01 (sample SAMN05326651, study PRJNA326480) | marine metagenome | isolation source: seawater | place: Indian Ocean: Red Sea | collected 2010 | reverse complement strand
TCTTCGCTTGGCTAACACCGTTCAGTGTCGGGGCTGGACCTCAAAATAATCCACAACGCGGTGTCCTTCTGACAGGAATTATCGTAGTAACAACCATCACCGTTGGAGATTTGAATAGCATCGCCGCTATCGTTTCGATGTTCTTCCTCGTATCTTACGGACTTCTTAACTACGCGACCTACGTTGAGGCCCATGGGGGGTCACCATCATTCCGTCCGAGATTCAAATACTTTCACGCACGCGCTAGCCTGGCCGGAACAGGTCTCTGCGCCTTCGTAATGCTCATGATCGATCCACTAGCGAGTGCTATCGCTGTGGGAATCTTGGGCGTTCTCTACCAGTACCTTCGTCGCACTGCCATCCCAATGCGCTGGGTAGACAGCCGGCGCGCCTATCAATTCAGGCTAGTAAAAGACGGACTTCGAGAGCTTGACCGACTGCGCTCCAACTCAGAACGTACTTCCGACTGGCAACCACACATCCTCGCCTTTACCGCAAGCAATGCCCGGAGAGAACGAGTGCTTCGCGTTGCAAGCTGGATTTCAGGTGGGTCTGGTCTTGTTACCGCCGTGCAGTTGATCGAGGACGAAAAAATGTCGCCGACAACAGGCGAAGCAAGGAAAACCGCCGAGTCAGTACTGCAAAATGACCTTGAATCGCACCAACTCGACGCGTTTCCTCTAGTAGTCACCGCCTCAGACCTTCGCGCCGCAACAACTACATTACTCCAAGCATGGGGCATTGGACCGATACGTGCAAACACCGTTCTACTCAATTGGTTTGACGGTCAGTCCGAAGACGAAAAACAAAACCTTTCTCTTTGGTACGGTCGACTTCTCCAGAGAGTAGCCCACAACGGTCAACACATCATCGTTCTGGATGCAGAAAGAGATGAATGGGAACGCCTCTCAGGAACACAGGAGGACGATCGCAGAATTGACGTCTGGTGGTTTAATGACAACTCATCTCGCCTGAGTTTGTTATTTGCCTACCTAATGACCAGGACGGAAGAATGGGACGAGGCCACATTGCGTGTCGTGGTACCAACCCCCAAGACCGCGCAATTACGAACCGCAGAGGAAATCACAAAGCAACTCCACGAACTTCGCATCGAAGCTAGTGTGTATGTAACTAGTACGGACGCAACAACGACATATAGTGCTTCACGTGACGCCTCTATAATGTTCGTCCCTCTTCACTTGGAAGGGATGACGCCCCGTGACCCGGCTGGCCAACCTTACTCTGAACAACTTACTTCACTCCCTATTGTTGCAATGGTCTCAGCGCATGGCGACGTTAGGCTCCGCATCGACGATGAAACTACCCAGGCCGATGAAAACCCACCAATAGTCACTACCGCACAAAATCACAATTAGAAATTCTCTGCTACGTCCGAGACGCCAAGACAAAATCCTATTTACATGACGTCGTTTTAGAGAAATTGCCCGCAGACACTAAAACAGTCGTAGCGCTGCATTTTGACGACTCGTACAACCTCATTCGTACACCTGGAAAAATGCACAACACGCAAGAAACACTTCTTGCTGCTCACTCCAGTCGCCGACCAAGTCGTTAAGCTTTTGGCTGCTTCGTTTCTAATAGCGATAATGGTCTGGTTTGTAAGGCCCCTCAACCGGAACACCGATATAATCGGCTTGGTCTTTCGTGAGCTTCGTTAACCGAACTCCAAGCGCATCAAGATGTAGTCGTGCCACTTTCTCGTCAAGTTTCTTTGGCAACATATACACCTCTTTCTCGTACTCGCCCTTGTTTTGATGCAATGCCAACTGCGCCAACACCTGATTGGTAAAGGACGCCGACATAACAAAACTTGGATGTCCAGTCGCGCAGCCAAGATTTAGCAATCGGCCTTCAGCAAGCACCATCACACTATGACCATCGGCAAAGCGCCACTCGTCATACTGTGGCTTAATGTTGATACGCTCAATACCAGGAATGGCTTTAAGTCCAGCCATGTCAATTTCGTTGTCGAAATGACCGATATTGCCAACAATTGCTTTGTCCTTCATCCGCGCCATGTGTTCAGCAGTGATAATGTCCTTATTCCCAGTCGTAGTAATGAAAATATCTGCCGTCTCCAAAACCTCGTCAATCGTACTAACCTGGTAACCTTCCATCGCCGCCTGCAACGCACAAATCGGATCAATTTCAGTTACAACAACTCGGCAACCTTGACCCCGGAGTGATTGTGCGCACCCCTTTCCCACCTCACCAAAACCCAGTACAAGCGCGACTTTACCTCCGATCATGACGTCTGTCGCACGAGCTAGCCCATCCGGCAATGAATGTCGACATCCATAGATATTGTCGAACTTACTTTTCGTAACAGAATCGTTCACATTGATAGCGGGAAACAGCAACGTTCCATCACGCATCATCTCGTATAGACGGTGAACACCCGTTGTTGTCTCTTCGCTCACCCCTCGAATTGATGGGCTGATACGCTGCCATTGAGAAGAATCTTTCTGTTTAATCTCTCGCAACAATTCGAGGATGACACCCCATTCTTCTGGCTCATTGGTAGAATCAAACTCAGGAATCGAACCAGCTTTTTCAAATTCATACCCTTTGTGAACCAAGAGGGTCGCATCGCCTCCATCATCAACAATCAGATCTGGACCTGTCCCATCGGGCCACAAGAGCGCTTCGTTCGTACACCACCAATACTCAGGCAGTGTCTCTCCTTTCCACGCAAAAACTGGAACGCCTCGCGGAGCATCTACCGTGCCACCACTTTCCGGTGCACCAACAACGACAGCCGCAGCCGCATGATCCTGCGTCGAAAAAATATTGCATGACACCCACCGCACATCGGCACCCAAATCAGCAAGTGTCTCGATCAATACAGCCGTCTGGACTGTCATATGCAAACTTCCCATCACCTTGGCGCCAGACAAAGGTTTCTGACCAGCATGCTCGCGACGGACAGACATCAAACCAGGCATCTCTTGCTCAGCAAGTCGAATTTCATTGCGACCAAATTCCGCAAGGGCAAGGTCGGCAACCTTATAGGGCGGGCGTTTTGCCATGGTTGCTTCGTCAAATGCATGCAGAACTTCAGTTGCCGGAATGGCCATTGGTTTCCTCCTTAAAAATCATCTACTTCTATATTACCGTCGCGGACGTGGTGCACGTCGATCACTACGTCGCGGACGTCGCTGACGGGATCCAGTTGCTTTCGTACCCGAAGCACCACTTGACGATAATTTTCGTTGTGGTGGGGGTTGCTCGGGCGGGGCATGTAAGGTCTGCTGGTAATAGTCATCCAGCAACATCGCGATTAATTCTGATTGCTCGGCGTTATCAGCCAAAGAACGAGCCAGCCCAACAAACCGTTGACTTCGTTCAGCCTTGAGGCGATCCCTGTCTCTGAATCTTGATTCAAGCAAGGCCGTTAATCGCTCGGCAACAACTTCAGCCACATCGGCGTCGGTCGGCACCGCGCGGTGCTGAAACTCAACGTCATACCGCTTTGATATTTGGTCGAGACCGAGTGTTTCAGCTTCACTAACAAGAGAGAGCGCCACCCCGGTCGCGCCAGCTCGTCCAGTGCGGCCCGCTCGGTGAATGTAATCTTCCGCATCCTCTGGCGGTTCGTACTGTATAACGTGAGACAGATCTGGAATATCAAGACCGCGTGACGCTACGTCCGTGGCAACAAGAAATCGTAGCTTCCCTTCTCTCACACGCTGCAAAATATTCTCGCGATCGGCTTGAGACCGGTCCGCACTCAGCTCATCAGCGTCATACCCAAATCGCTGCAGCACGACCGTGATGTAGTGAACATTCGCTTTGGTATTACAAAAAATAAATGCCGAGGATGGATTCTCAATTTCAATAATCCTGATAAGAGTCCGGTCCTTTTCCATCGGTGGCACAACGTAAGCGATATGCTCTGTATCCGTGACATGGACATGATCACGACTCAGGGTCAACAATTCAGGCTGTTTAATAAACTCACGCGCGGTCCGCATCACGGAAGTTGGAAATGTGGCAGAAAACATGCACGTGTGAATTTGCCTCCCCGGTAAATACGACTGCATCTCTTTCATATCGGGATAGAAGCCCATCGAGAGCATTCGATCAGCTTCGTCAAACACAATCATGGTCAAATGTTCAAGAGAAAGCGTGCCACGCAGCAAATGGTCGAGGGCTCGGCCGGGGGTTGCCACCACAAGATGCGCTCCTGCCGTTAAAGCGTCTACTTGCGGGCCATAGCCCACACCACCATAAACGGCAACGGTACGAAACTCATTGCTCTGCCAGAGCATTTCCGCATCCCGCTGCACCTGCTTAGCCAATTCTCTCGTGGGCACGAGTACGAGTGCCTGCGTGTGGCTTGCGGCAGAATCCAACCGCTCGAGCATTGGCAACAAAAATGCCGCTGTTTTTCCACTACCGGTCCGAGCTTGAATCACCATGTCACGACCAGCCAATAAATAGGGGATTGCTCTTGCCTGAACAGGCGTCAACCCCGACCATCCAGGATGCCCCACGGCTGCCTGCAAACTCTCCGGCAGTTGATCAAGCGAAACTTCTGTCAGTGGATCCTGTGGTTCTTCGAGAGTCGACTGGTTCGAAGTGGATGTCGTCAAGGGATGAACGTCACTACTAAAGTGCTTCTTGTGATTGTACTGCCATTGTCTCTGTCGAAAGTAATCGGCCTATACTAGAGCTTTGCCTCGACAGAAACACCTCAGGTCTCGCTCCACCAACAAATTGCGAGGCAACCGCCTCGCCCCTACTATCTTAACTTCTGATCACTCATATGAATCCAGAGATCTTCTGAAGCTACGCCCTGTATCCATATAATCATTCATCTACCGAAAACGCCAGTAACGCATTACCAGCGCGACCACCAAACGCGGCGTATCCTGAATTCACATACACCATACCGCCCACAACGACCGGGCCGGGCCCGTTAATAGACCCACCCCTTGCCTCGACGCCATTAACGGTCTGATGCGGACCGTTCGTATCGTACTCCCATAACACTGAACCATCTCGTGAAGAGTAGGCTCGAAAAAGGCCGTCAGAGGCTCCAGAAAAGACCGCGCCTGGAATTACCGTTATGGCTGCCAACAAAGCCGGGCTGCAACCCTCACAAACCGGTTCATGAGCTTCTGCAAACCAGACTAATTCGCCGGTGCGCAACCGTACCGCGGCTAATCCACCAGGCTCTCTTGTAAGGTAATCAGAATTAGCAAAATACGCTTTTTCCTCATCAACTGCAAATCCCCATTCGACACCACCTAAGGCACTTCCCTGTCCAATTCGGTACTGCCAGATAGTTGCCCCTTCACGGTCTGGGTCCAATCCATAACCCAGTCCTGATTTCTGCCCGACAACCAAAAAGCTACGACCCTCAGCAGCATTCACAAGCACAGGGGAAGCACCAAAGTCAAAATCTGGACCGTTTACCGCTGGGCAGTTCGCATTGCCATCTCGGCATCCCAACACAAAGGCATCAGATGACGTGAACTGTCTACTCCAACGTATGTCTCCCGTATCAATATCGAGCGCAAGGATGGCATCGCTTGTCTCCGCCGCTGGTTCTGTGTACGCATTGCCTGTCGCAACGTAAATAAGTCGTCTTACACGATCAATGGTTGGTGCAGACCACACGGCTGCTCCAGCCGGGCCCCAAAGAAACAGACCCTCCGGATTCCGACCACGGGGACGAGGTTCGTCTGGAATGAGATACCTTTTCCATACACGTTTCCCTGTCGTGCCTTCGAGCGCAACGACACTTCCACGAAACGTGCAACAGGCATATTCTGGATCAGCGGCAAGCCCCTCTTCTGATGATGAGACCGGGACATAAAGACGACCGTCATAAAATACCGGTGCTCCAGTGATGCGGGCACCTTCGTGGTCATCAACCTCCACAGACCAAAGCTCCGCTCCGGTTTCTGCATCAAGTGCATAAACATGCGCATTGAAATCTCCAAAAAACACCACAGGCCGTCCTTCGTCGAAGCGCGCGATCGATATCGCACTTCGGACACCACTGTGTGCCTCATACATCCAATACTTGCAGCCTGTTTCCGCATTTAGGGCATAAACCTCTCCACGCTGACTAGCCACGAAAAGGCGACCACCAACTACGGCTGGCTGCGACTGTGCTGAACTGACATTTGGATACCCAAAAGCCCATTTAAGCGTGAGTTGCGGAATGTCTTCAACACTCAAACCAGCGTGTTGAGCCGGTTGGTTGCGCGTATTCGCAATATCCACACCCCACCCGTTCCACACAGGACCACTGTCGAAACCGGGCCACTCACGCGAGCGACCGGCTGTGCACCAACCAAGTCGGTCATCCGCAACACTGTCGAGACTACGTCCCGTGATGAACTCGGCAATCGCCTGACGGTCAGCGACACTAAGCTCGGAACCTTGCTGCTGCATTGACCCATCCGTCAATGCACCCACAATAGCCTCAGGTGTCATCGCCCGCATGTTGTCAACGGAAAGTGCGCGCGGGATCACGTTCGCGAGATGGCAACCTGCACACGAAGCCGCAAAAAGTGCTTCGCCGGTTCGTGCCTGGGCCCAAAGCAACTGAGCGGATAGAACAACCGCGACATAAATCGAGACGGATAGGCGGACAAGATGCATCTAGATCTCAACGAAGACTAAAACCTACGGCAATGTCAATGCCACTAGTTGCGCCGGGTGTTGCCGACTACAAACAGCCGTAACCACGTATTGTTTGTCATCGGCCATATAGGTCATTGGAACACCGCAGGTCACCCCTGGCAGGTCCACTTTCCCGAGAACCGCACCATTCGTTTTATCAAGCGCGCGAAGAACCGGTTCTCCGTCGAGACGAAACCCACCTCCCGCTCCGGCAATCAAGAGTGTTTTTGTCGTTATTGCACCGACCCATGTCGGCGTTCCGGTCGGTTCAATATCAAGCCCGCGAAGCGCGGGATTGTTCTGGTAACTTTCTGGAGTGTCTGAATTCGGAACCATCCAAATATGATCACCGGTGTTGAGGTCGATGGCGGTAATTCGTCCCCACGGTGGTCTAACAATCGGCAATCCACGCGGGCCACGGATCCGGCCCGCATCGATAAAATCCATATCCGACACAGTCGGATCGTTAGTCAACGCCCGCAAACTTGGAGATGTGTACGAAGGGACAAAAAGCACGCCTGTCTCCGGATCAACCGTCGCACCCGTCCAATTGGTTCCACCGGTTTGATTCGGGACTTGAATCGTCCCCTTCGTTCCATCCTCGGCATCAATCAGTGACGGCGGCGTGAAGATAGGCCCAAGACGATATTGAGAAACAATTTCGAATGCTTCTTGCCGAAGTTCAGGCGTGAAATCAATGAGGTCGTCAAGCGTAAAACCCTGCAGGTCATACGCCAATGGTTTCGTTGGAAATGGCTGTGTCGGAGACGTTCGCTCGCCAGGAACATCTGTCTGCGCCACTGGACGTTCTTCAATCGGCCAAACCGGTTCACCAGTTTCACGGTCAAAGACGTATGCCCACGCCTGCTTTGTCACCTGCACCACAATTTTTCGAGGACGCCCATCAACCGTCACATCCAGCAAGATGGGGGGCGCAGGATTATCCCAATCCCAAATACCGTGGTGGATCATTTGGAAATGCCAGACTCGTTCTCCTGTTTCTACATCGAGACAGACAAGGCTGTTCGAAAAAAGATTGTCTCCAAGGCGGTGACCCCCATAGTAATCACCCGTACCAAGCTCTGTTGGCAAATACACGTAGCCAAGGTCGTGGTCAACAGAAAACGGCGGCCATACACCAGCATTACCGGTGTACTCCCAGGAACCATCCTCCCAAGTTTCATTACCAAATTCTCCTGGATGCGGAATCGTATGGAAGATCCACTTTCGTTCTCCGGTCCGAACGTCATATCCACGAATGTGACCTGGAACATTGTCACGCGATTCTGGGGCAGTCCCGGGAATCAGCGCGGCACCAACAACAATGACACCGCGCGAGACAATTGGGGGAGAACTCGATCCGATCGCGCCGTCGATTGGATCCACCTCACGGTCAAGACCTTGCTTTAAATCAACCCAGCCATTCGCTCCGAAGCTTGGAATCGGTTGCCCCGTATCAGCGTCAAGAGCCACAAGCTGATACCCAGGTGTAATGAGCAGAATGCGCCGGTCAGCTGGATCGTCTGGGTCCTCCCAATACGCCACACCACGACCAGAATTTAACCGCGGGGCCGCTTCGCCACGGCGTCCCTCGTCGTAGCGATACATCCACAGTGTTTCACCAGTGGTTGGATCAATTGCGACAACAGACCGACGAGAGCCAGCTGTTGCATACAGCACGCCATTCACCATGATTGGCGTCACACGATAATAATTTTCTGGCCGAGGTCCAAAGTTTTCCGTTTGCCACGTCCACGCAACCTCTAAGTCGTTGAAGTTATCACCATTAATCTGGTCGAGCGGCGCGTATTTCGTGCTTCCGGCATCGCCACCGTAATACGACCATTCGCCATCAGTGGTACCGTATTGCGCTAATGCGGAGCCCGCAAAAACTCCCACCGACAGGACCGCTACAGCTACGAAACGAACAATAACTCTTCCTAAACGCATGAATCTTCTCCCCAAAAGGACCCTGTGTTAAGTGAAATACCACCGGTTCACCACATGCTACCCTGAAAAGACCTCTTTGGCCGATGTCACGAGCCACGGTATGCTTGACTGTTACGGTACTACGGAGGAACTCGAATGATATCTGTCGGCGCTCGATACAATTGCTTTTCGGTTTTTCTTGGACTGGCCATTGTCAGTAGTACACTTGCCCTTGGCGCACAAGAACGCGGCACACAGGACGGCGAGTGGCCTTCGTACGGGGGAGACCTGGCACACACTCGTTACTCGCCGCTCGACCAGGTTAATGGTGATAACTTCAACGACTTAGAGGTTGCGTGGAGATTCCGCACCGACAATTTCGGCCCGACACCAGAATTCCGCTTTCAATCAACGCCACTCATGGTCAATGGCGTGCTTTATACAACTGCCGGAACCCGTCGGGCCGCCGTTGCACTTGATGCTGCAACGGGAGAACTTCTCTGGTTTCATCGTTACGATGAAGGCGAGCGCGGGGCAGCCGCGCCGCGCCGACTTTCTGGTCGCGGGTTGACCTATCTCGACGATGGCGGTGATGGGAAAATCTTTTACGTAACTCCAGGGTATCGCCTCATCGGATTAAACGCGTTAACGGGACAGCGGTTGGACGATTTCGGTGACGACGGGATTGTTGATCTCAAAACCGAACTCGACCAAGACATCGATCTCGTTACCGGGGAAATTGGGTTGCATGCAGCACCCGTAGCCGTCGGCAATACGATCGTGATCGGTGCAGCTCACCTGCCTGGCGGGTCACCACCATCCATGAACAACACCAAAGGTTACATACGCGGCTATGACGCGACTACGGGATCACGAAAATGGATCTTTCATACGATCCCGCAAGGCGACGAATACGGGAATGACACCTGGGAAGGCGACTCGTGGCGCTACACAGGCAATACCGGTGTCTGGGCGCAAATGACGATCGACGCCGAACTCGGCATGGCATACCTACCCGTCGAAATGCCGACTAACGATTACTATGGGGGCCATAGACTCGGTGACAATCTTTTCTCTGACAGTTTAGTTGCGCTCGATCTCGAAACTGGGGAACGGAAGTGGTATTTCCAGACAACACACCACGACGTTTGGGATTGGGACCTGCCAGCTGCGCCAGTGCTAGTCGACATCACCGTGGATGGTCGCGACATTAAAGCCGTGGCTTTGCCCACGAAACAATCATGGCTGTACGTCTTCGACCGTGAAACCGGTGAACCGGTCTGGCCGATTGAAGAGCTCCCCGTACCACCATCAGACATTCCCGGTGAAGTGCTATCTCCAACGCAACCTCACCCAACGAAACCGCCGGCCTTTGACCAGCAGGGCATCATGCCGGAAGATTTGGTTGATTTCACACCGGAATTGCGCGAACGTGCGCTTGAGGTCCTTAATAAGTTCCGCTATGGGCGGTCCATCTTCATACCGCCTTCTGTCGGAACGGCAGACGGAACGTACGGTACCCTCCAGGTTCCCGCGTCAACTGGCGGAGTCAATTGGCCCGGCGGATCGTTTGATCCCGAAACCGGTATCTTCTATCAGTATTCGAAAACAGAAGTTACGAATCTCGGCCTAGTCAATGATCCGGACCGGTCCGATATGAACTTCATCCGCGGACGTCCCGAGGGGGTAAGCGCGCGACAAGACGCATTGAACGTCGAAGGGATTCCAATCATCAAGCCACCATGGGGTCGGATTAGTGCGATTGATCTCAACAAAGGCGAGCTTCTCTGGCAAGTGGCCCATGGAGAAACTGCGGACAACATTCGAAATCATCGGTTACTTGAAGGCGTCGAGATCCCTCGGACGGGGCGACCCGGACGAGTCGGAACGCTCATAACGAAAACCCTAGTCATTGCTGGGGACGGTGGAGCGTTCACGAACGAAGAAGGCGTAGAAGGTGCAATGCTCCGCGCCTACGACAAGATGAACGGACAGGAACTCGGCGCTGTTTATATTCCACAAATGCAAACAGGCTCGCCAATGACCTACATGATTGATGGCAAGCAACACATTGCTGTAGCCGTCAGCGGTGGCGGCTATGGAGGCGAACTCGTCGTATTCAGGCTGCCATGATTATCGGTGTTCCTAAAGAGTTATTCCCTGGCGAACGTCGGGTCGCGTTGGTACCGAGTATTGTTCCGCTATTAACGAAAGCGTCTCTTGACGTTCTCGTAGAACCTTCAGCAGGCGAATCTGCCGGGTTTCCTGATCGAGCTTACGTCGAAAAAGGAGCTCGGATTGCGAGCTCCAGAGAGCAACTTTTTTCTGACGTAGATGTCCTGCTGCAAGTTCGAAGTCCTGGTGCCGCTGGCACCACCGGAATCGCCGACCTGGAAACACTTCAAGCAAACCAAACAATCATTGGATTTTCTGAGCCACTTGGTGAACCCGAAGCAGCAGAACGCGTCGCGGCTAAAGGCATTCGATCGTTCTCGATGGAACTGATTCCACGGATCACCAGAGCACAAAGCATGGACGCTCTGTCCTCAATGGCCACCATTGCCGGATACAAAGCGGTACTGCTTGCTGCTGAGACCCTGCCACGAATGTTTCCGATGATGATGACAGCCGCCGGCACAATCACTCCGGCACGGGTCTTTGTGGTTGGCGCCGGCGTCGCCGGTCTCCAAGCCATTGCCTCAGCCCGTCGCCTTGGTGCCCGCGTCGAGGCCTATGACGTCCGACCCGCTGTGCAGGAGCAAGTCGAAAGTCTCGGAGCAACCTTCGTTGAACTTCCCCTTGACACAAGTGAGTCAGAAGATGCTGGGGGATACGCTAAAGCCCAAGACGAATCGTTTCTTCAGCGCCAACGTGAAATGATGACTCGTGTTGTTGCCAATAGTGATGTTGTTATCACGACAGCACTCATTCCCGGAAAAACCGCGCCGGTCTTGGTCACCAAGGACATGATCGCAGGCATGGATCCAGGCGCCGTTGTCGTCGATCTTGCTGCAGAACGCGGAGGCAACTGCGAAGCCACTCAAGCTGACGAAGTGATCGTTACCAATGGCGTTACCATTCTCGGCCCGTCAAATCTTCCTGCAACCGTGCCGTATCATGCGTCTCAGATGTATGCGAAAAATATCGCAACACTCTTAATGCATCTAGTAAGAGACGCTGCCCTGGACCTCGACCTCGATGACGAAATTACAGCAGGCACCCTTGTATCGCAGAATGGGGAAGTCGTGCATCCGCGTGTAAAGGAACTTTTGCAATCTACTTCTTAAAGATTTATGGATACTTTTATACCGCTCCTAACTATTTTCATGCTCGCAGTCTTTGTCGGGTTTGAAATAATCACAAAGGTTCCGCCGTTACTTCATACCCCGCTCATGTCGGGAAGTAACGCGATCTCCGGGATCACCATCATTGGGGCGATGCTATCGGTTTCATCGTCAAACCAAACAACAATGATCCTTGGGTTTTTAGCACTGGTGATTGCCACTATTAACGTTGTTGGTGGTTTCCTGGTGACACATCGCATGCTCGACATGTTTAAGAAGAAGGATTAGTGGATACCGTCCTGATCGACCTTATCTATCTGGTTGCATCGGTGCTGTTTATTCTCGGCATTCGGGGACTGACTCACCCACGGACTGCTGTGCGCGGAAACCTCTTTGGCGCAACCGGCATGCTGCTAGCCATCGTGGCCACATTACTTGACCAACAGATCTTTGGCGCAGGCATCGACGCCTTCGCCTGGATCCTTGCTGGCGTAGTAATTGGAGCAGCTATCGGAGCCACCTTCGCACTGAAAATCGAACTCACCGCGATGCCAGAAATGGTGGCGCTGCTCAATGCCTTTGGCGGCGGCGCCTCCGCACTCGTTGCTGGTGCTGTGCTGGTCAGCGAAACGAATCCCTCGACGCAAACCACCATTGCTACGGTAGCCTCCGGCATTATCGGTTCTGTGACGTTCTGGGGAAGCCTGGTTGCATTCGACAAACTCCGCGGATTGCTCTTGCCTGATCGGCCAGTAATTTTCCCCGCACAGCAAATACTTAACGGCGTATTGGGAATCACGGCGCTCGGATTAGGCGTCATGGTCGTGAGTGAACCGGCCAACACCGAGTTTTATGTGGGTGTCGTCGTTGTCGCTTCACTGCTCGGCATTCTCCTAACTATTCCGATCGGTGGCGCCGATATGCCGGTGGCCATCGCGCTACTGAACTCCTATTCTGGCCTAGCAGCCGCATCAACCGGATTCGTGCTCAGCAACAACATCTTGATCATCACGGGTTCACTCGTGGGAGCATCAGGAATCATCCTGACGATGATCATGTGTAAAGCTATGAATCGATCATTGATCAATGTTCTCGTTGGGGCCATCGCCGAGGGAGGTGGAGTCAAGTCGGATGCCGACGCAGTCTATGCAGGCCGGGTTAAAAGTACCTCTGCCGAAGAAGTCGCAATGTTGCTTGATGGCGTTCGTCGTGTCGTCATTGTGCCCGGCTATGGGCTGGCCGTCTCGCAGGCGCAGCATCAAGTACGAGACCTCGCCATGCTTCTGGAGTCACAAGGCGTGGAGGTTGAGTACGCAATTCACCCGGTCGCCGGTCGAATGCCCGGACACATGAATGTGCTGATGGCCGAAGCGGACGTGGAATATGACAAGCTCAAAGAAATGGACGAGATCAATCCTTCTTTCGAACAGACGGACGTTAGCATCGTGATCGGCGCAAACGACATCGTTAATCCTGATGCCCGCAACGACCCGTCGAGTCCAATCGCCGGCATGCCGATTCTTAACGTCGATCAATCACGGACTGTGATTGTCATTAAGCGAAGTCTCTCGCCTGGATTCGCCGGAATCCCCAATCCACTCTTTGCGGCCGACAATACATTAATGCTTTTCGGGGATGGCAAACAGGCCGTGCTTGATTTAGTCGCCGCCGTCAAAGACGCCGCCTAAACAGGAACGTCGCATCGCAGGAAAACGGCAACAAGGGCAGTCGGACCACACTCATTGCATTAGCCGAAAACGCTGCGTGTCTTGTGTGGTGTACTACCTAAACAGCCACGTACCGCCCGCCACATAGAACGCAATAATTGGAATTTCTCCCATTGCAACACCGCTCAAAAACTTTCCGATCGGCATGCGCAACGTTCCGGCAACGTAGCAAATAGCGTCCGTTGGCACGAACGGAAAAACCGACCACCCGACCACGATCCACAGACCCCTCTGGCGCAACTGGTCCTCAAGCCAACGAATCTGACTCGGACGCCGACGTTCAAAAGTCTCAGCAAGACCCAAGACATGAAAAAAATAGTAGATAAGCGCCGATGACACCACCACACCCAGCAACGACACCACGAACACCAAGACAGACCGGTCAGGAAACAGCCATGTTCCGACCACAATCAGGATCGTGCTCGGTAGCATGGTCACAGGGCGTAAGATGCTGACCACGACGTATCCAAGCAGGACCCCTGTCCCGGCTTGTCGTAAAAGACCCGCCAAGTTGACTGGGTCGATCAACTCAGGTCTCGTGGCATACAAAATGCTAAGTCCGATGGTGACGACCACCCAGACACCGAGCGCTATTCGCCGGACGGGCGTCATCCTGCGCAAAACCGAGCGCTAGGACCGGAGTGGCGGTAGGTCTTCATCAGAAGGAACAAATCTCAACGCGACACCATTGTTGCAGTAGCGCTGGCCCGTCGGTTCAGGTCCGTCCTTGAAGACGTGCCCCTGATGTCCCCCGCATCGCGCACAGTGGTACTCAGTACGAGGCAACAACAACTTAAAGTCTGTTTTTGTTTCGACATGGCCAGAAATGGCCTCGAAAAAACTTGGCCAGCCAGTCCCACTGTTGTACTTGGTTCTCGACTTGAACAACGGGAGATAACACGCCGCACAAACAAATGTCCCGTCACGTTTCTCATCATTCAGCGTGCTTGTACCCGCTGGTTCAGTGGCTTCTTTAAACAGAACGGCGTACGAATCATCTGCAAGAAGTGTTTGCCACTCCGTCTTTTTCTTGTCAAGTTTCTCGAACGTCTCACCCATCAGTCGCCCTCACCATCAATACCGGAAAAGATACTGTAACTTCATAAAGATCGCCCGGTTCGTTCGTCGAAATGCCGTCGCGGGAAAAAATTCGTCGTCCATCAAATCCGGGATTAAATCGGCCTGCCGATAGTGGTCATCATACCCAGCATAAAACACGGTCAGCGCATTCAGTCGATAGTTCAGAAGAATATTCAGTCCGAGTTTGCGACTATATGAATTGTATTCAGTAATGTTGCGTACGAGCATCCGGTCCGTAAACGTAAACGTACTGAGCGCTCTCAGAATCTTGACGTGAAACACTTCTTTAGCGCCCACGCGGATATCGGTGAAGCGACTGGTGTTCAAATCCAGTTGCGACGTCAGTCTGGGCGTGGGTCTCAAGACCGTAGAAAGCCGTGTTTGTACAGTCCGTCCTAAATAGGGATTCTCGGGGTCAAAATAAATCTCATCGCCGACTGTGACATTGCCGCGGAGGGTAAACAGTCGGTAAGTACTGCTGTTCGCGGAAATGTTGTAGGACGACTTATGAAAATTAATGCCGCCAAATCGTTCAAGGGTCTGATCGGCCTTCGCGCTCGCACTAATATTCCTGGCAAATTCAAAATCGACCCCGCCACCCATTGATTCATCTTGTCGGATACCGGCGTGATTAAAATTCAATTGGTAGTTCGCGGTTGGCCCCCAATTGATAATCCAGTGTTCCGGCCACCAGCGATAGCCAATATTGGTGAAGTTGTTCTGCTGGTCCACACGACGCACAAACCCAACATCGGTCCTGAAGTCCGGATCGATTCGCCCAAAAAACGTACTGGCTGTAATGTTTCGACCTCTGTGTTGTAGAAATGCTGCCACTGCTGGTCCATTGAGATTGTTTCCGTCCTCATCGCGATACTGTGATTCGGCAGCAACAATATTCACCCGCGTCGCTTGCCCCAGACGGAACTGTCCATCAAGCACCGCAACCCGGCTATAACTGTCGAGGAATTCGCGGTCCGTATAGGTCGCGCCAATATGCGACTCTGAATACAAATCGTATCGCGCCCGACCAATCGTGACTTTTGCGTTCTCTCCAAATGCCGGGTCAGATGAGTCATCCCGTTTCCCAGCTGCGGCATCATCCGCCACAAGAAATCCAAGCGTCGCACGACCGACCTTTCCGGTTACTTTGCCACCAAAATTTGGGTCAACAATGGTTCGGGTGTGTACGAAATTAATTGGAGAAGTGAAATCGAAAATCTCGGCGCCTTCGAGAAAGAATGGTCGTAACTCCTGATAAAAGAGTGGGTACCGTTGATTCACGTCAATTTGTGGATTGTCGGATTCAATTTGGGAAAAATCAGGATTGACCGTGAAATCAGCCGTAAGATTCGACGTTACGCCATATTTCACATTGACACCCGCTTCTGGTGTCGTGTCATTTATAAAGGCGCCAGTTTGACCCAGTGACCCGGCTTGAATCGCCGTTACGGTGGGCAAGATCTCAAGATTCCGACTTGTTGAAAGATCGGTCATCCCTTCCAGCACCCCCATCTGTGACATAAATGTCTGGATATCACGAGACATCGGTGCCCACACAATGTTCTCTTGGTTCTTCGCTTTGACTTCACGCACGATCTGAAACCCCCATCGGTGTTCAACACCGGGGGCCTGCTGCGGGTAGCGAATACTCTTAAATGGAATGGCCATTTCTGCGGTATACCCGTCTGCCACGATCTGCGTGCCACTGTAAAAAAGCGTGTCCCATGACCGGTCCGCAGGAGGAATCGGGCCCATTCTTCCTCTCCGCCCGCCGGAATTGATAATCCCGTCACCTTGCACGTTGTAGCCATTCAGATCAAAGTCGTAGGTTCGTTGTTGGTCCATGAACGTATCTAAGTAGACCGTCATGAGATCATCCAAATAGGCGGTATCACGATCGACACGGTTCGCCCGCATCATGGTTGGGTCAGCGTAATGCAGATAAAACCCAAAGTAGAGGCTGTCGCTATCGTACGCAATGTAGATCTCGGTCTCCTCCGTCGCTGGCGCCCCATCAAGTGGCGCCTGTTGCACGAACTCGCTGAGCATAGTCGCCGAACGCCAGACCGGGTCATCAAGACGCCCATCAATCGTCGGCGGACTATCGGTTCGCATGGGCCGAACCCGCGGTCGGCCTTGCAAAATACCAAATGCCTCGTCTGATAGACCGGGCAACGTATCGTCCGTGCGATCGCGGTCTGGTCCCACAGCAGATACAACAACGTCGTCTGGCACCCGGACTGGCTGATCAACTAGCTCAGGCACCACCGGCGACACGCTCGGCGGAACCGATTCCTCGACTAACGCTCCTTCGGCTTCGACAATGTCATTGCCCTGGGTAAAAGACTCAGCTGGTGATTCAAATGGAGTCCCGTTAGCCAGTAATCCAGCAACGACCTGGTCCTGCAACCCAAAAATGTCATCGCTGGTTCCATCGACGACCACACTCTCAGTCGTCGCTCCGATTGACAAATCAGTTAATCGGGCTGTGACACGAAAGCTTTGACCATTGCGTTGAAATGTCCCGGTCACAAACCATGCCGCACCGAGTTCCTCGCCTCGACCTTGGATCGTAGCGAGTGTTGACGCTTCGCCGGCAGTTCTTGCCGTAATAACAGTACGGGCTCCAATCTGCTCAAACTCAGCGCTTATCGTTTCCGCAAGACCACGAGCCAGCCAGTCGTCATCGATCCTGGCAGATAAATTCGTAAACGGCTCGATCGCAACAAGCGGACGAGGAGCTTGCCCAACAGCAGGCGTCGCAGCAGCCAGACCTGCACACATGACGAGGAGCGTTCTAGCGAACAATCGAGACATTGACTCGTAACAAAACGGGAGGGACACGGACAGCAGAAACGTAGGAACTCCCGGCACCTTACGGTGTTCTTCACACAACCCATAATGGGACTGCGTCGTCACTATTGTACAGGCGTGTCTCTGTTAGAGATAATGAATGGACATCCCGGGGAAGGCCAAACGGCGAAATTTTATGCAGATGCCCGTCAGAAATTACACTACGGAAAGAGGGGCGCCACCGGGAGAACCGCAACCAGCGAAAACGACCAGCGGCTCGCATCCTGCAGATAACGGACGTTGTCATGGATGTCACCGGCCTGAAGTAATCCGGTAGCCACGTAATCAAGCGAGCCTTCGACTTCGACATTTTTCAGCCAGTTGCCCTCCGGGAGCCACTTAAAAATTAGGAAGGCCGTATCCAGTTCAAAATTGAGCTTGTGGGTATACGTGCTTCGGTCGGAGGGACGTTCTGCAGAACTGAACTTATCGACGATATCAAAATGACTTTCGATCCATCCGCCCGTTTGTCCTGCTGTTAACCAATCGAGATTGAGTTCCAATTCAAATTCAAGTCCATTGTCGCGAAACACCGCGCCATTGAGGTCGGACCGTGTAATCCCCGTAAACGGATTCCTATCCGTTTCCCCGAGTGGTGAAAAGATCGTTTCAAGCGTGATGCCGACTCGAGGAATTTCGGTAGGTATGCCAAAAGCAAGGACGATCTCAAAAGCCGACTCGCGTGGCTGAAGACGATTCGACTCGCCGGTCGCCTCCGCATCAAGTGGTTCGACGCGCGCGCGACCGAACACATTCTCAAACGTAATGTTCGGTTCTACCTTTAATTCGGGCACGCAAAGAAACGCGCACCGGGAATTGTCGGCTGTCTGAGCTGACGCAGTGGATACCGTCGCAAATAAGCCTATGACAACCGGCACCACCAGTCGCATGTTTAAATGACCAGAAATAAGCGACATCAGACAACCAGTTATACACTGGAGACTCATGTCTGTGTCTCAACCCACGTTCGTGTTCCGTCTTTTGGTGATAATGGCCGCCGTGCTCGGCTCTGCATGCACCGGACAGAACGCGCCAACACCTGCTGCTGGGGACACGCGTAAGACCTACACCGGTTCGAGTGCGTGTCGCGATTGTCACCTGGACATCTATACCCGCTGGCAAGAGACGTTGATGGCAAACGTTCTGCTCGACCCCCAAGAACGACCCGACGCGATCTTGGGAGACTTCGACACGCCAAATCCATTAGTGACATTTCGGCCTGAAGACATCGCCTTTACCTATGGCAGCAAGTGGAAACAGCGGTACTTCACACAGCGTGGTGATGACCTATTTGTCTTTCCGGCGCAATGGGATGTCCAGAATCGAGAATGGCGACGCTACGGGGCTCGACCCGGAACAGAATGGTGGGTGGAACATTACCCAGACGACCAGATGCAACGACCAACGGGACCGCTCTGCGACGGGTGTCATTCGGTCAACTATGACACCAGCACCAAGACAGTCACGGAATGGAATGTGGGATGTGAGGCCTGTCACGGACCTGGTGAAACACACGTCCGTGACCCAATCGCCGAAACGGTGGTCAATCCTGCCCGACTTGACCATATCCGTGCCACCGACGTGTGTATTCAGTGTCATTCGCAAGGTGTGCCGCATGACAATCCCATCGCCGGGCGGTATTACGACTGGCCAGTTGGCTTTACACCCGGCGACCGTCTCGATCAGGTCTGGGAGCTTGAGACACCGCACCTTGGAGAGGAAACATTTACACATTGGCCGGAAGGATCCGCACACAAAAATCGTATGCAGGGAAACGACTATGTACAAAGCCAGATGTACGTCAAAGGCGTAACCTGCTCAGGCTGTCACGATGTGCATGGCACCGATTACGACGCCGATCTTCTGGCTCCGGGGAACGAAGTCTGTACGTCGTGCCATCAACCGCAGCTACAAGCCGGTCCGGCAAACTCGTTAGAAATACATACGCAGCATGCCGCAGATAGCGACGGAAGTTCGTGTGTTGCGTGTCACATGCCGCAAATAGCGCGAACGGTTGGCAATGTAAATGTGAGTAGTCATACGTTCAAGTTCATTTCACCACTGGATACGGAACGTTACGGGGTCCCAAACCCGTGCACATCCTGCCATACCGACGAAACCAATGAGTGGGCACTCGCCGAACTCCGAACGTGGCCGCATGTCTCTTCGTGGCGAGTGGCTCCCTAACCCATGACTCCGCTCCATCCACTTCTGACCCACATGCCTATTGGCCTCCTGGTAGCGGCCGCCTGCATAGACCTAGTGGCGCTAGCCATGCATCCTCAATCCACCTTCCGCCACGTCGCCACGTGGCTATATTTGGCCGGAGCCGTCAGTCTCATAGCAACGTATTTCAGCGGACGAGCCGATGCCGAAACGATGCGCATTCCAGGCATGGCACACAGTGTGGTCAACGAACACTGGGAGTGGGCCTTTCGGACAACGGTTTACATGAACATCGTCTCGGTATTACGGCTGGCAATAGTACGGTCCGGCTGGCTCATCAGTAGACTCCGGTGGGCTCCTGTTATCGCTGCGGGCCTAATCGGAATCGTTTTACTCTTTCAAACCGCAGAACGCGGTGGGCGTCTCGTCTACCAGTATGGTGTCGGTATCGCACAGATCGATTAAGTCCCCCGAACGCCATTTCGACGGCAAAACACCAACCGAGTTAAAACGGTGAGCTAGCCAAGATCTCCGAGAAACTCCAGGAGCAAATCACTGGTGATTTCAGCCTGTTCCTGCTGGACCCAGTGGCCTGCGCCATCAACGAGATGCACCGCACGCATATCTGTGCAAGCCACTTCCTGCATCCTCTCAAAGGAACCCGGGCTCTGGTAGGTACCCCAATCGCTGGTGCCACTAATAAACATGGACGGCTGATCGATGGTCCTGCCGGCATACAGTTCCCACTCTTCGGCCCCGATACCACTACCGCCCATCCGGTAGCCGTTTAATCCGCCCTGAAAACTAGTACGCCCATATTCTTCGGTGTATACCTGCAACGCCGAATCTGGCAGCCAGGTATTCGCTGCAATTTCTGATGCCGTCGGCATGAAGTCCGCCACCGTTTCTGCCATGCCCTGATTCAGTTGCATGATGTAGTAGTTCGGCATTTTCGCCCACTCTTCCGCCGTCCTGGCCGCGAGTCGATACGGCTTATTCCCCTCCCAATCCGCACTCTTGAAATGGTAGTACCCCCGAAGGAAGTTATGAAGACCCTGGCTTGCATGCCACATATTCCCGTTGGCTTCCCGAGTCGTGTAGTAGCGCTGATAATGTTTTCTCGGGCGTGGCAACGCAGCCAATTCATCGTAGATACTCGGCCGCTGGTCAGCACCGCCTACGTCTGGAGGATCATTCACGGTATTGAAGGGGAGTGTTGGTGTACCTCCAAAGGGTGCACTCATCATCACTACTGCTGGGAACACATCCGGACGCGTTACTGCGCACCGTGCAGCTAGCGGCGAACCCGCATCATGACCAATGACTGCCGCAACGGATCGATAGCCAAACGCCAGAACAAGACCCATCGCATCACGCACCTTGTTCAAACCGCGAAATGGTGAAAGATCGGTGTCGTAATCCGAACTCCATCCGGTCGTGCGACCATAGCCGCGAACATCGGGAGCAAACACGTGATAGCCAGCCTCGGCCAATGGGACCATCACATTTCTCCAGCTGTAGGCCAACTCGGGAAAACCATGCAACAACAACAAGGCCGGGCGATTAGGCGTCTCGTACCCGGCTTCCAGCACATGCATGCGCAGTCCGTTCACGTTGTCGACAAATCGAGAGCGGACGCCAGCAGGCAGCCACTCTGAAGGGTACGGCTCCAAATCGACACCCGCCCCCGTTAGCTGCGCAGAGACTCCACGAGAAGTCAGCGAAACGGCTCCGAGTGAAGCAAGCCCGACAGCAGGCACTGTCAACATAACGTCCCGGCGTGAAACTTTTTTCATGGCTTTGATCCTTAACAGACGATTCCGCATAATCGGTCGCGACTTAGAACTCCCCTCGAACACTACAAACTGTGACTAACTTACTACAATACTGAATTGTGCCTGTTACTATGATTTAAAGAGGCGTCACTGACGCACGACGAACAACCGAAAGTTTTAATTTCGCCCTATCTACGTTAGAAATATATGGGGGTCACCGCATGAAAGGTATTGTTCCAGTAGTCACTCTAGGGTTGTTGTTTTCCGGACTCGCTCTCGGCGCACAAGAACAGCGAGTGCTCAGCCCGGCTGGCCATTCAGCGGTGCAGGTAGGAGGCACCTACGATGTTCAGTATGGCTACGTGGGCGGCCAATGGATTGATATCTACTACGGTCGTCCAATCAAGCGCGGGCGTGACTTATTCGGACCACCGGATTGGATTGAAATGCTCAATGACGGCGCAGACGTCTGGCGGGCCGGCGCCAACCAATCCACCCGCCTAGTGACAGAAATGCCACTCTTGATCGACGGCACGCGCGTCCCACCGGGTGAATATACGGTATTTATTCAGCTTTCCAACGAAGAGTGGTCTTTTATTATCTCAACATGGCCCGCCATGGAACGCTACGACTACGAGCGCAAAGACGCGCTGTTCGGAGCCTATGATTACACGCCAGATCGGGATGTCCTCCGAACAACGATGCACGTCGATGATTTGCCATACGCCTTTGATCAATTGTCATGGCAATTCATCGACATGAATCAAAACGGTGGTTCGCTGGCTCTTTTTTGGGACACCAAGATGGCGGTCGTTTCCTTTATCGTTGAAGGTAAGTAAAATCTTTCACTCAGATTGAACTCAGTGCTATCTAAACTATTCTCTTCACTTGCTTGAGAAATTAAACACGTATGACAACTACTGATTTGAAAACTTTGAGTACAAGACTGGTCGCAACACTCAAGCCCGTGGCCGCACCAATAGCAATTTCTTTTCGCACCCCCGGTAGTACACCGGTGGCGACCCGAGCAGAACCAAATTACCCTGAACCTAATGATTACGGACGGACAGGGCAAGTTCCTGCCGGGTGTGTTTTCTGGATACAGGGAACGGAAAAAACATTTTCGACTGAAGCCGCCGACCACGGCAACTGCAGTGTTGGGAGTTATACGCACGGATTCATCACGCTGGAAGAAGCTGCCACCAAAGATGATGTTAGTGCCGTCCTTGAATCCGGTTGGGTCGATGAAGCTGCTGTTCAGACGCTTCCGCACGTCACCGATAAACCTGAATCGGTTGTGTATGGGCCTCTTAAAGAAAGTCCCGTCGTCCCGGACGTTGTCCTTCTTCGTGTCAACGGACTCGGGCTCATGACGCTAAAGGATGCCTTCCCAGAAATGCCGGTCGAGGGTAAACCTCAGTGCCACATTGTGGCAATGGCCAAAGAACAACAAGTCATTGCGGCAAGCGTCGGTTGTGCGTTAAGCCGCTCAAGAACCGGGATGCGGCCCGAAGAAATGACCTGTGTCATTCCTGGACCAAAACTGGAAGAAACCATAAATATATTGGAAGCTACTGTCGACCTCGACCGGGCCATGGCTAGTTATGCATCCAGTGATGCAAAACGCTTCGGTTAATTCCGCCTGAGCTAGGCCAAGATACCGCGGATAGGGTGGCCGTCGACGTCCGTAAGTCGGAAGTCACGGCCGCCAAAACGATAGGTCAGGTTGGTATAGTCGAGCCCCAGAAGGTGGAGCACCGTCGCGTGTAGGTCTCTCACCGTATGGGCATTTTCAACAACGCGGTAGCCGTATTCGTCGGTCTGCCCATAGATAAATCCTTTCTTGAGACCACCTCCTGCCAACCAAAGACTGAACCCCATCGGATTGTGATCCCGTCCATTAGTTCCTTGAACAAAAGGCGTCCGTCCAAATTCCCCGGAAAAAACCACGAGCGTCTCATCAAGCAGTCCACGCGATTTCAAATCCGTCACCAATCCGGCCACCGGCTGGTCGACGGTAAGTGCATTCGCGGTATGTCCTTCTTCAAGTTTGGTGTGCTGATCCCAAGGATTTGCTGCTTGACCCATACCATCTGTACCAACCATGGTAAGTTCCACAAACCGCACACCACGCTCAATTAAACGCCGAGCAACAAGGCACTGTCGGCCGTAGGCAACCGTTGACGCATTTGGTGATTCAAGTCCGTACAATCTTTTTGTTGCTTCGGTTTCCCCCGCGAGATCAACCAACTCTGGAACTGCTGTTTGCATCCGGTATGCGATCTCATAATTGTCAATCGCTGCCTCAACCTGGGCGTGTCCGTTCGTTTGTGCAAGAAACCCATCGTCGAGGTCATTGATAAAAGACAGTCGACCTCGCTGCGACATATCACTTTCGCTCGGTTGAACGTTGTGCAACGGCGACGCATGTTCGGGATAAATAAGAGACCCCTGGTGGATAGCGGGCAGAAAACCATTCCCGAAAACGTTGACTCCGCCGAGCGGAATCCCGCCACTTCCCAGCACCACAAATCCAGGAAGATTCTGATTGTCTGACCCGAGGCCATAAGTGATCCAGGCCCCCATGCTAGGAAATCCGGTAAACGGCATTCCGCAATGGAAATAAAAGTTTGCCTGGGCGTGTTCCATGAATGGTGCCGTCATGGATCGAATGACGGTTAATTCATCCGCAATGCTTCCGACGTGCGGAAAGAGAGCACTGACCGGGATACCGCTTTGTCCATAGTTTGAAAATTCCCATGGACTCGGCAAGATATTGCCGTCCTGATTGAACATAGTTCGCTCAGTCTGGAACGGCATAGGCTGACCGGCTTCCGCTGCAAGCCTCGGCTTCGGATCGAACGAATCAATATGGGAGAGTCCTCCCGACATGTAGCAAAAGATAACGTTCTTAACCTTCGGCACGAAATCAGGCGCCTTTGGCGCCAACGGTCCTTCAACAAGCGCTTGGGATACTCCTGCGTAAGCTTTGTCGGCCATGAGAGCGGATAAAGCCAGCCAACCAAAACCGGTAGAGGTCTGACGCAACATCTCTCGACGAGTCAAAAATGGAATAGGGCCTGGGTGCTGGTTCGGATCGTAAGACATTGCGCCTCGCTTACGGGATGAAAATGAATTCCTTCAAATTAAACAGACTATGGGCGACATCCTGCCAGACGGGCGCACCATACATGACGAGGTCCGGGGATGTTTCATGATCACGAGCCACAGCACGTACGTACTCTGTTACACGGGTCAACTCTTCGTCCGTTGGTTTACGCGTTAATGCTTTCAGAAACATATGGGTGATTCGATTGTTGACCGACGTGGCTTCACCGGCCGCGAGCCGCTGTCCCCATTCAGTAGCTTGGCCAATGACGAAGGGACTGTTCAGTAACGCCAACGACTGCGCCGGAACATTAGTTGCATCGCGTTGTCCACGCGTCGTTGCGGGTTTCGGGAGATCAAAGACTTCCAGGAACGGGTTGTGCGCGTTTCGACGAATTTCTTGATAAATACTTCGTCGACCATCACCATCGACTGGACCGTTTTCTGGATCTCCCTCGGTCAGACCTCGCCGCGCGGCATAATGCACCGGAATAGACGGGCCATACATCGTTGTATCGAGACGGCCCGAAATGGACAACACTGCATCCCGAATCGCCTCGGCATCAAGTCGTCTGAGATTTGCATGCTGCAGAAATCGATTTTCCGGATCAATTTCTGTCGATTCGGGCGAAGCACTACTGCTTAATTGATAGGTCTTTGTTAAAACCAACCGACGAATCAAGCGTTTCAGAGAGTAGTTGTCGTTTACAAATCCACCCGCAAGATAATCAAGTAGCTCCGGATGGGACGGACCATCACCAAGACGACCAAAATTATCAACCGTGCGAACAAGTCCATACCCAAACAGGTGTCTCCAGACACGATTCACTGCCACTCGGGATGTCAGTGGGTTATCAGAGTCTGTTACGGCTTCGGCAAGTTGTAATCGCACCTTCCCGGGGTCTGGATATGTCTCATTGTTAACAGCCGTTAAATAACCGCGGGGGACAACATCTCCGAGGTTCTTGTGACTCCCTCGGACTAAAAGAGGTTGGTCGGGCGCGGACTCTTCCACCACGCCAGGCGCCCGTTTCGCAACCGGCACATCACGCTCCAGAAGACGATACTGGGCAACTAGCGACCTGAGGTCAGCAAGATCTTCCAGTCTCCGCGGTAAGAGGTCGGCACGAACAAACTCATCCAGAAACACCGCTTGTTGCTCAGTCAGTCGATCATCACGCCACGCTTCAACTGCTTCTTTCAGTTGTTCCGAAAGTTGTCGGGTTAGTTCATTCAGCGATGTCGGAGTAACTCCTTCAAACATCTGAAGCACCGGTAGCACCGTATCGCGCGGCGTCTCAGCTGTTTCATGTAAGACAATCTGGCTCGCTCCAATAAACGAACGGCCATCACCCCGACGCGTTGGCCGATTCGTCAAGCTGGCGTCTTCAGAGTCAAACTGAAACCGTGTGACGTCTTCTTGCGTTGCAAACTCGATATACGCAGTAAACCCTTTCCAAAATGTCGTGTCCCACTGCGTCCACATCATCTGATCTGACTTCGGGCTGTACCGAAGGTGGTAGATCCCACCCCGCGGGACCGCATAGTTTTCAATGATTAGCTGAGCGAAGCTAAGGTCTCCACCCAACACCCGAAGACTAATGTGGTCACTATCGATCCGAAACCGAGGCGTTTGAATCACACCGCCGTGCTTCGTCGACAACAAATGTGTATAGGCGCCACCTGGATATATTCCACCAAGCAGAACATCCCCCCGTCGCTCAATAGAGAACTCGCCTGGCGGCGACGCGACGTCAGGTCGCCCCACACCATGACCAATCGTAGTTTCGTAATCAGACCCGCTAAGGTCCCATGCCACATCAAAATGTTCGTCATTGAACGCCTGACGCGTCTCGACCTCTACTTGCCAATATCTCTGAAGCTCCTTCCAGGTGGTCGAAAAATCTGATGCCTGGGCTAGTTCTCGCAAGGCTTCCACTAGCGTTCCGTCTGAACGAATCGATCTAGAGCTAAAAGTGTCCGACTCCGGCTCAACGATCACACGTGCCTGTTCAAGCAGTGCCTCGCTAATGCCTGTTGTAGTGTTGACCCAAACATCCGCAAGCTTTAAACGAAACTGTTTTTTTAAGGTCGCAAGTTCAACTTTATTCTTAGTAAGAACCGCAGGAGCATCTATGGCTCGTTGTGTGGGGCGAGCACCGTACAACGTTCCAAATAGAGAGTAGTAGTCTTTCTGACTAATGGCATCAAACTTATGATCATGGCACCGCGCACAGGACACCGTTAGTCCCATGAAGGCTTTTGAAACAACGTCGACCTGGTTGTCGGTCCACTTCACCCGATCCTCCCACGGATCAACGGGCTGATATCCATGCTCTACTAATCGGAAGTGTCCTGTTCCAATGAGTGATTCGTTTAATTGCAGATCAGAATTAAGCCTTGGCTCTGGCAACAAATCACCGGCTAAGTGCTCTCGGATCAGCTGGTCATATGAAACATCAGTATTGAAAGCACGGATGAGGTAGTCACGATATCTCCACGCAAGCGGAATATCCGGGTCACCTTCGCTTCCATGGGATTCACTGTACCGAAATAGATCCATCCAATGTCGCGCCCATCGCTCGCCGAAACGTGGAGATGTCAGATACCGATCAACAAGGTCGGCATAGGCTTCTGGAGACGTATCGCTGACAAACCTCGCTACTTCCGACGGCGTGGGCGGAAGTCCACGCAAGTCAAAGGAAAGTCTGCGGATTAGGGTACGCCGGTCCGCCGCTGGTGCGGGAGTGAGAGACTGTTGCTCAAGCGCTGCGTGAATAAAACGATCGACGGGTGTTCCCGACCATGAAGGATCATTCGCGGACGGCGGTTCAACCACTTGTAATGGCTGCCAGGCCCAATGCTGTTGCTTCCGTCCCGGTAAGTCGAAAGGCGCTGACGGATCTGGAACGTCATCGAAGGCCGTCGTGACTGGCCACGGGGCTCCCATATCCACCCATTGAATTAACGCTGAAATCTCATCGTCATCAAGACGCCCAGTCGGAGGCATTAAAACCGGTCGACCCTGAACGCGCTGTACAATGGCACTGTCTGCGGATTGCCCTGGCACGACGGCTGGGCCAGAGTCCCCGCCAGACAATAAGCCCTGCCGACTGTCAAGACGGAGCCCGCCAAAGGGCGTCGAAGTTCTGTCGCTATGACACTGAAAACATTTTTCTGCGAGTACGGGACGGACCCGGCCTTCAAAAAATTCAATCTGCTCAGCAGTCAGTGCTTGTTCAACCGCCGGTTCCTGGGCCCTCACAACCAGCACACTGGCCAATGCAACCAGAACCACAAAGCCGACACACCCGCGGAAACTCGTCTTTGACATGAAAGCTCAGATGAAATCTACAGCCTTCAGCCTCTTGTCTCAAGTAATCTCAGCGTCAATTGAACGAAATCTGACCATCATAGACACGCCGGATCTCTCGCATATCTTGACCGAACGGTCCACCCGTAAATTGCGAGGTTACTACCAACCGCAAGCCATCATCACCGTCAGACACGTGGTAGTTCTGCTCTATTTTGAACTTAACCTCGCTATCAAGCTCAATCTTTGCTCTCAATGTCCCATCGTGCCACCGCGTCACACGGGTCACCCGCATACTGGTTCCCGCAAGCCCTGCATGCTCCCGTCCATCGGGAAAAAGACGAACTACACGTCGGTCGTTGTACGCCAACACAAGTTCTTTTGACGTTCCAGTAATCGTCATCCGACGCGGGGCCGTCGTCAGATCCTTTATCGCCTCTCGCAAACCTGTCCTCCGTGACGCCCGGTCCTCAGTTGCTCCGCGGTCACCAGCTCGACTCCCGAATCCACCTCGTCGACCACCAAATCCACCACCCCCTGGACCACCAAACCCGCCACCAGGACCTGAAAAACCTCCTCCTCGCGGCCTACGACTTCTTTTCGACATCTCCGCACGCGTAGGCAGGTCATCACTCAAGTCGTCATTTAGTACCCATGTGCCGAGAAGTGCTTCCGCCTGTTCATCAACCTGGCCGGCAAGAGGAGCCACACAAGCGGCTACCACAGCAAAGGAAATCCCCAAACTACAACCCACCGACGTGGCACTCCAACGAAAAAGCATGTCACCTCTAAGCTATAAACGTAATGTCTCGCATGCAACTAATGACTAGCGCGCGCGCCGGTCACGTTCACGTCCTTCCCGACGCTGTTGCATCCATTCACCGGCTGACCGTCGATCTTCTCGCGATGCTTTCATTTCCGCTTTTATTTCCTGCGCCCGCGTTTGTTGGTCTGGTGCTAACACGCGCCACAACTGCACGTAAAGGTCAGCACGCACAACCGCCGCGTCACCCTCCGCTAGACCAAGTGCTTCTGCGCGCACGCGAATCTCAGATTCATTTACCCAATCACTTGTTACAACTTCGCGCAAAGCCTGTTTCGCGCGACCTAGTTGCTCGCCGGTAGCACGAAGTGTTCGCTGGTTCTGGTCCAATATGGCACGAACTTCTTGACGCTGTGCATCCGTCAGATCTAATTGTCTCAACGGGAGCATTCCCGCAGGATTACCGTGACTCCCGCCGCGCAGCTCCCCACGTGAACCAAGGGGACCGCCACGGCCCTGGGCTTGCACCTGGTCACCCAAATTTGCCCACACCAAAAAGGTCACCACCGCAACAATCTGCACTGCCGACATATAACGACTCATCACTACAACGTTACCTGCATGTTTTTGTGTGGCATTCATCGATTTTCCAAACAAGATTCGCGTTCGTTTCATAACCAATCCTCCTATGTCATTCAGACACAGTAATAAATAGCGAATGAACAGTCTCTTACCAGAACATGACCGTTTCGTTAGAATAGCTAGCCAGCAGCCCATCGTTTAACTCAAAGATACCGCTAAGCACAATAACGCGTGGGGCTCGGTTTTTGTTTAACTGAGCGACCGAATTTGTGGTCGTGTCACTTCGTTATGTGCCACCCAAAGAAACTAACATCTCCCAGCGAGTAACATCTTCACCGCGTGCCGTTCACTGACAGCGTCTTTTTACTCATTTTTCTACCGACAGTACTCGTTCTCTATTTCATTGCGGAATCTTTTTGCGGCCAAGCCACGAAAGCAAGAAGAGCTCCTAGCGTTGCCAATGCAGTAATCGCAATCAGCAGTATCGTTTTTCTCGGAATATTCGATCATCTGTATGCCACCATTCTGTCAGCATCGACGATTATTCTCATTGGAATAGCGTGGGTGGTTAACCGTACCTACCTCCTCGAAAACTCGCACTCCCGCAGTAAAATCAGTGCACTTCCAGAGCTAGGTTTTGCGGCGACGTTAACCGGTTTGGTGCTGCTCTACAGCGCATACCGACTAGCTATACCTATTTTCGTCAGCCAAAACACTTGGGCTACAGCTTTGCCCGACTACCACTTCTCTGTGCCAAGCTTGTTCCTGCCTCTTGGGCTTTCGGTGTTTGTCTGCCACGCCGTTTCTTTAATTGTCGACGTGTACCGCAAACGTGGTGCAACACCTCTAAAGCCAGCCCATCTGGCAATGTACGTACTCGGCTTTCCTTTTCTCATTGCCGGACCAATCATCCGATATCGAGACATCAGTCAACAACTGAATACCCGCCAACTGAGTATGGCATCGTTCGCTTACGGTGTTCGCCGATTTTCCATTGGGCTTTGTAAAGTCGCGCTAATTGCACAGACGTTGGCCGCTCCAGCTGACATCGCTTTTTCTAACATTGATTCACTCGGGTTCATAGCGGCCTGGCTCGGTCTCCTTTGTTTCTCTTTGCAGATTTACTTCGATCTGTCTGGGTACGCCGACATGGCGCTCGGTATTGGTCGCATGCTTGGTTTTCGCTTACCAGAAAATTTCAATTCGCCGTACGCCGCTGACTCTCTTCATGAATTTTGGCGTCGATGGAACATTTCCCTGACAAACTGGTGCCGGACTTATCTTGGCCTTTCGCTTAAGGACACCTCCAAGACGGCTGCATCAAGCCCAACAACCGTTTCCGCTATCTTGTTGTTCGTAGTTATATCGCTCTGGCACGGACCCAGTTGGACCGTGTTCATCTGGGGTGCGATCCATGCCGTGTTCGTTGTACTTGAACGCACAAGCTGGGGAATAATCCTGTCTCGATGGCCGACACCGCTTCGCCATGTCTATCTTCTCGTTCTAACAAACGCAGCATGGGTCTTTTTTCGGGCAGACAGTTTGACCGACGCAATCGGATTTTTTCAGGCCCTAGGTGGCTTTGGCGACCCGGGACTCGACACGGTGCCCCTACCGATATTTGCGAGCACCTGGGCCGCGCTGATTGTCGGCATGCTCTCAACAGTACCTATTCTTCCAACTATTGGACGGTGGAGTGTGACCGTCGACGCACTCGCTACTGCTTTACAAATGATTGTTACGACGGCCGCAACATTTGTGTGGGTACGAGTACTCCGCCAAAAACAAAAAAACCTCTCGCAGGACTAAAGTGATTTGTGCCGTTTCGTTATACGGAAAACCATTATGGACACCTACCAAGGTTTTTCCGAAGACACACGCCAACGATTCGGCTCGTGATGTTCTAGGTACTGTCGCCGGGGGATCCAACCAAAAACCATGGCTTTCGTAAGCCACCAGTGGTCTGGTCGCAATGCAAAATAAATATGCGCCACAACCAAACCAACCAGTGACACGCCAACTAACCCGTGAGCAACATAAACCCAGCCCCACGCAAGTTCACTAATCAGATACGGATTGTGCTCAAAAAATGGATTGTCAATCCGAAACAGCATCAGCACGCCCGTCACGATCACGGTGAGACCCACAATCGTCAGAATCCAGTGATACAGTTGATTGCCGAGCGGATACTTCGCCGGTTGGGGCGCAGAGGCAAGTTGCCCCGTTTCTCGCAACATCAAAGCCTTGAACTCAGGAATGTCCTTCGGGCCCGCCCAAATCGACCAGAAATCCAGCCAGACGGTCGTGTGAACGATATGCCACACTATGGTCGCGGTAAAGATAACCCCAGCCCAGTTGTGCCAAGGTACCCAGTCAAATTCGAGACCGATGATCGGAAAGAAAGCCGTTACAAGAAGCACAAACATCGTCACCGACATTAACCAGTGAAACAACCGAGCCATAAATGAATGCCGAAGGATGCGATCCGGCACGTCGGTGTGTTGAGATTCGAGCTTGCTAGTTTCTTCCTTTGACCGCTTACGACCAGAGGATAGGACCGTATACGCCGCATGCGCCAATACAAACATCACCAAACAGAAAACAGAAACCCATAACGGATCCCAGTTCAAATGCTGCAAAATCGGGCGCTGCCAAGGGTCGTGACCCCACACAACAAAGTCCATAGCTTTTCTTCTTCTTACTAGATTTTAATGATCATCCTCGCAGCAATCGGTTCGTCCGAAGACGCCATATCCTGTTCGAGCTTCTGAAACTCACGAAACGCGACCCATTGCTGTTCAGTCCATTGCTTACGGTGATGTCGCGGCTGGGTCGCCAACTCAGTCCCGTCCGTTCCCTCATAGAACGGTCTCTCTTTCCGCGAAGCCCTGTTTCCAACCATCCGTGCCGCAAGCGGAACCGCCTGCGTTACTTCGTGCGATGGTAACGGGACAGAAACATATTCGACCTCGACACCATTCCGATCACGATATTTTCCACCCACTATCCACATATTATGGACTGTCTGGAAAGAATCGCTGGCATAAACCATGCTGCCCGGATTATCGTTGTCGCTTGTGGAGGAGTCACTATGAAACGAAACACCTTTAAACATTGGCGTTTCCTCGGTGTGCCCGCCCTGATAGTGGCATGCCTGGCCGCCGTAGCACTGACGGTACCAGTAACGGCACAAGACCAAGGGGACCGCGGGACACCTTACGGCGAATGGCGATATCAGAGTGCTGACGCGTGGGGTACTCGGTACTCGCCACTAGACCAAATCGACGAAACCAATTTCGGGGACCTCGAAGTAGCGTGGGTCTGGCGCGGAGATAACTTTAGCCCTCATCCATACTACCTGTCTCGCTCAACACCAAGCTATATTGACGGGATTCTCTACACGGTTGCTGGTTATCGCAGAACCGTTGCTGCCATTGACCCAAAAACTGGTGAAACCTTGTGGACCTATCGTGAACCTAGTACTCGGCGGTGGGCAGAATCAATGCGCGCCAGTTACGGAAAAGGTGTTGGCTATGCAGAGATTGATGGCCGTGGTGTCATTTACATCATAACCCCGGCATTTTTTCTCCATGCTCTCGACGCTAAAACTGGCGAACACCTTGAAGGCTTCGGCAAGCCCGTTCCCATTGAAGGATTTCCGAGCACGGGTGTTGTGGATCTTCTTGCTGACCTCGGACACGAATACGACGTGTATGACGGTATTCCAATGTCCACGGGATACATCACCAGTTCCTCACCTCCTATCGTGGTTAATGGAACAGTCGTGGTGGGCAACTCGCATGAACAAGGTTATAGCCAGAGTCGGATCGAAAACGTACCGGGTGACATTCTTGGCTACGATGCTAGAACCGGCGAGCACAAGTGGAAGTTCAATGTCATCCCGCAAACAGAAAGTGAATTCGGTTTCGACACTTGGGAGAACGACGCTTGGGATTGGACCGGCGACGTTTCCTCATGGGCGCCTTTGTCTGCAGACCTTGAACGAGGCCTCGTCTACATTCCGACCAACGCTCCTACGATCGACTACTACGGAGGGTTTCGACCTGGAGACAATCTGTTTGGAACGAGTCTGATCGCTATTGACGTGGATACCGGGCAACGCGCCTGGCACTTCCAGACCGTTCACCATCCTATTTGGAACTACGACCTGCCAAACGTTCCAATCGTGGTTGATGTCAACGTTGACGGAGAAGACGTTCCGATGGTTATTCAAACGACCAAGCAAGGAATGACCTTTGCTTTCAACCGTGAAACAGGTGAACCTGTTTGGCCGATTGAAGAGCGCGCTGTACCTGCATCGATTGTGCCAGGAGAACAACTATCGGAAACCCAACCGTTTCCGACAAAACCAGCGCCGCTAAACCCTCTCGGTCTCACTGAAGACAACATCATCGATTTCACGCCTGAACTTAAGCAAGAAGCCTTGGAAATCATGAGTCAATTCCGGATTGGTGGACCATATATGCCACCACTTCCAAACAATCACACTGAGTCAGTCAAAGGCTGGGTTGCGTGTGGCGCTGGTGGACTTAATATCACGCACCCCGCAACACTCGATCCAGAAACTGGCTACTTGTATCAAGCAAACGGTCAAGGATGTTCCGGCCGAACAGTACGGCCTGGAGTAGATGCCGACGCTGAAATCCATAGTTGCACATCGGACTCGGGTGAATGCACCACGACCGGCACGACTATCTCAGAATGGGTACAGGGTGGTGGAGTAGGCTGGGCTGGACCGCAAGGGCTCCCGATTTATAAGCCGCCTTACAGCAAGATCACGGCGATCGACATGAACACTGGTGAACATGTGTTTGCTGTGCCCGTTGGGGAAGCCTCGGACCAAATGAAGCGACACCCGGCCTTGCAAGGCGTTGATCTCAGCGAGACCGGAACTCCTCGCGGTCGGGCGATCCTAATGACTACCAAGAGTTTACTGCTTGCAACGGAGGGCATGCAGGGGCCGCCCGTTTTGAACGCACATAACAAACTAACGGGTGAAAAAGTCGGTAGCGTAGAACTACCAGCCCCCGGCCAATATGGAATGATGACTTACCAGCATGACGGACAACAGTTCATTGTTGTCCAGATTGGCCAAGGAGGCACATTGCCTGGATCGCTTGTCGCGCTAGCACTGCCAGAGGGAGACTAACGGCCGAAATAGTTTTCTAGTAATAGTAACTTGTTGCTTCGTAATTCCAGTATTTCTTTTAGGGAGCGAACCATCGTTCGCTCCCTTTTTTTGCTCACTCGACACAATTACGGTGCAAGCTCCTGCCCAACATCCATAACCATCCGTGTCAGTAAATATAACCGCGGAACAATCGAACGAAGGTCGACCGACTCACGCGCATCCGAGTGTGCACCAAAACCAATCAAACCAAAGCCTTCAATGACCGGAGCATCGCTTTCGAGTGCAGCAAACGCCGCATCTGTCCCTCCTCCTGCCGCCTGGTCATTAACGGTCAGTCGCCTGTCAAGCTCTCGATAAATAGCCTGTGCATGCGCCGCCAGTTCGCGTGATGCATCTGTCGCCTCAAGGGGAGGGCGTCTCCGCTCAAATGTCACCTCAACCGTCGTGCCATCAATTAGTTGCTCACGAATGCGATCGCGAACCATACGCTCAACTTCGTCGTAGGCTGATACGCGAAGTACACGAAAATCTGCCGTCGCACTCGCGACCGCCGGAATCACATTACGTGTCGCTCCTGCCGATGCAATCGTCCAGTTGAGCTTGATCCCGGCATTCGCATTCGTCAGGTCTCTCATCTGCAAAACCTGGTGAGCCAGCTCATAGAGAGCATTACGACCCTGTTCTGGTGCGCTACCAGCATGAGAGGCACGCCCTCGTACCCGAAGCAAAACGGCGCCTATTCCGGCTGTGGTCAATGCCAATCGGTCTGATGCACCACCGCCCTCGCAGGAAAAGACTGCGTCATGCTGAGTACCGAGCCTAGTAATTAATTCACGCGATCCAGCGGAACTAACCTCTTCATCTCCATTAATCAACACCGTGATTAATTCGTAATCATCGAATTCAAGTGTTTGAAGGATGGCCAGCGTGTGCAGAATCAGTGCGACACCATGTTTGTCATCTGCTATACCCAGTCCATACGCGCGTTCGTCATCAATACGGAAAGGTTGGTCAGCAAGATCACCTCGCTGATACACCGTATCCATATGAGCGAGCAGGAGTACACGGCCTCGACCTCGACCTCGAAAACGTGCAACCACGCTTTGGCCAATTTCGGCTGGCGTGTCAACCATGACATAAGGGTCGTCATGACTGACCAGTTCAACCTCTCCACCCAAAGCACGAAAACGATCACTAATCACCTTTGCAATCGCATCCAGACCCTCCGGATCTCGACTACCTGATTCGATCGAAACAAGTTCACGCATTGTCTCAATTAACGGTGACCGCTCGGCCTCGACCGCCGCCAGAATGGTTTGATCCTGAGCACTAACTGTCGTGATGCTTAGAAGAACAAAACCCCAGACACTCGTAAATGTTGGTTGCCATCGCATAATTTATTCTACTGACCTGAATCCAACTCAAACAGCAATATCTTTAAGAAATGGAACCACCGCACAACCAATCGAAACCGGACAGGACAATACAGCAAACCATCGCCAGCGACTTTCGCAAACGTCTCTATTCTGCACGCGACGCAAGTTCGCGTCTTCCGCGCTCGAACAGTTCACGAACACGATCACTGTTCCGAAACTCCTCAAGAATCGCGGCACGCCGACTCGTTGTTAGGTTGCTGCTCACAAACCGCAATAGCGTTGCCATCACCGTGCCTTCCTCGGTTCCCGTATCCGAAAAACGCTGCTGGAACTCACGGAGAGTCTGCTCAAACTCAGGCTCATGCCAATCCTGAATCGTGGCGTCAAGTCTGACAAAGTCATTGAGCACCTCCGCATACTCAGAACTCGCGGGCCGGTGCCAAAAAGACACGTCTTCTCCAAACTCTTCCACATACTCGGGTAAATACAAATTCGCATGGCGGGGAACCCGACGAACTAACGCTGGGTTAAACCGCTTCAGTTCTGTTCGTGAAAGTCCCGTCTTTTCAGCAATCGTGGCAATCGCGGTCGTTTCTGGTACACGCATCGCAAAAATCTTTGTTTGGGGTGTTTCCCAGATCAAACGCCTGACGTTGTACATGTTGCCAAATACCATCTCAGCGTACAACGCCGACCGATGTCCGTATGTTCTAAACAATTGCCGATACCTCTGGATAGAAATCTGTCGGAGGCTACGAGCAAAATCTGAACCCAGTAAGTACTGTTCGCGAGTATTACGACCGCCAAGACGCTCGCCATTAATAACAGTACGCCCGACGTTAACACCACCGGCGTGATGTTCGGATAGCGCGGGGATAAAACTGCCATACATGGTCGCAAGAATCGTAAGATAGGCCGCACAATATGGCGCTTGCGTTGTCTGGTTGTACCCCTCGATCACATGAGGGGACAGTCGCTTCAACGCGTTCCAGTTTCGGGGTAACCACTGACAAAAACCAAGAGCACGTGCGCTTGATCGTGCACGACCATTAAGTCCAGACTCAACAATCGCCTGCGCTAGCCCGATTTCCGCTGGAATACCAAACCGCTCATAAATGGCGCCCCACTCAGCGAGAAATGGGCCATACCGCTCCGCGTGTGGCTCAAGAAAGCGGCCCCGCGTCGGATTGTGTACCACCGGTCCAACCGCCGCCTCTAGTAAAGATTCCACTTCATCACGTCTGTCTCTCAGACGTCTTGAGAAACGTCGGCCCTCCACTGTCCCAACAAGCCGGTCTTCCTCCCAAATCACATCACGCGCCCAATTGCCTCGCGATGGAAATGTGGCGAGTAAACGGCCATCTTCCGCGCTGCCAAAAATGATGTTACCGTCAGGAATCGTAAAGATATGCTGCCAAAAAGAATATGCAGGCCGATACTCACGAAACGCGGCTTCATCGTCCGCAAGGCGCGTACGCGTATGGTAGTAGGCAGAACGTGCAGTTTGAGCGGCATCAAAGGGTTCGGGCTGCGCCGACAACACGACACCCAGTCCGATCAGACCAATGAGACCTGCTACAAAACCCCACAGTTTAGGCGCCATCGCGGGATTATACGGTCTTTATCCAATTTCCCTGTTAGGCTGAGACAAATGACTGGCAGAAAAATTCTATCCGGTCTGGCGTTAGTAGCTCTTTTGACAGGTTGTTCAACTGGCCAGACTGAGTTAAGTGAAACGGTTAGCCTCCTTCGATTGCCGGAAGGTGGACGCCTTCCACACGCCGTCATTGATAGCGCTGGCACTGTGCATGTGGTCTATTTTGAAGGTGAACCGAGGTCAGGAGACCTGCGTTACGTGACACGAACCATTGACGCACTGACGTGGTCTGAACCTATGTATGTCAATAGCCAACCTGGGACCGTCGTTGGTATCGGGCCAATCGATGGCGGACAAATCGCTCTCGGCAAGAATGATCGTGTACATGTCGTCTGGTTCAAACTCAATCGAACAGAATTTTTATACACACGAACAACAGAGGACGGCACAGCCTTCGAACCCCAATTCAGCCTTGCCGCTGGAGAAGGAGTAGAGGCAGGCCCTTCAGTCGCCGCCGACAGCGTGGGTAATGTGTATGTGTTCTGGCATACCGGCGAACCACCGGAGTCTGAACGCTCGGTCTTCATGGCCACGTCGAATGACGATGGAAAACGGTTTACCGCCGCTCGCCCGATTAGCCACCCAAGTGAAGGAGCGTGTGACTGCTGTGCGCTCCACGCTCGGACGGATAATGCCGGGGCCGTGTATGTGTCCTATCGAGGAGCAGGAAACAATATCCGTCGAGGTCAACGTCTGTTAACCTCGCATGATCAAGGAACAACTTTTTCTGACGAATTAATCGATCTGTGGGAAATCAATGCATGCCCGATTTCAACAACCGGGCTCACGAGTAGCCCGACCGGTATGACCGTAGCCTGGGAAACAGAAGGACAAGTTTATTTCACAAAGACAGAGTCGCTTGGACAACCGGTATCCCCCAGTGGTCCCGCCGAAGCCCGACGTCGTAACCCACGTGTCGCCATCAATCACCTCGGGGAATCTCTTCTCGTGTGGGGTGATGCGATTAGCTGGCAAGCCGGTGGCTCATTTCATTGGCAACAATTCGACAGTGCAGGCCAACCGATGGGCACCTCCGGCACCGGTGCTGAAATCCCAGACGGGAGTTTGCCAGCCGTCGTTGCCGAACCAGACGGAACGTTTCTCGTCATCTACTAAAACCCGCTCACACGTTGGAAGCAATGAAAAAGAAAGGCCTCGTGGGACGATAAGTCCCACGAGGCCTTTCAGAATTTACTACTTAAGCCGTTCGTTCGTTAGTTCGCCGCGACGTATTTTGTCAGTCCGCCACCAGCAAATGGGCGCGAAGCTGGACCTTCTGCTACAAACACATTGCCGTCTGCATCCACCGCAATACCTTCACCGGCAAGGCCTTGTAAGACCCGTCCTTCAGCAGGAATGTGCGGAGGAATAAACCCAGTCACCAGGTCTTCACCTGCCGGACCGATCCGAACACCATCCATCCAGCCGTAGTGATTACCTTCTGACGACTCTGAGTCGATTGCATAAAGCATGTCGTCTGCCGTAATGAACAACCCACTGACCCGGCTGAACTGCTGGTAAATATCCAGTAATTCGCCTTCCTGGTCAAACACCTGAATACGGTGATTCCCTCGGTCAGCCACATACAAACGACCCTGCGAATCAAACTCTAATGCATGGGGCGTTCTGAACTGACCAGGTCGGAATCCAATTTCACCCCACTCCTTGATGAAATTTCCTTCACTGTCGAACTTCAGAATGCGTCCAGTCCGACCCTCTGGCGGATCGGGACTCTGCCCGCTGTGCCCATCGGACACGAAGATGTCTCCATTGGGCGCCGTAATGACATCGCACGGCTCGTTAAGTTGACCCGGTCCCGTTCCAGGGGTTCCGGCTTCACCCAACGTCATAAGCACTTCGCCTTCAGGGCTGAACTTAATTACCTGGTGCCCTTTGGTTCCCGCTTCATTGCCCTGCGAGTCTGTGACCCACACATTGCCATCATCATCAACGTGTAAACCATGCGGCAATACGAAAAGCCCTGCGCCAAAGTTTGCCAACACTTCTCCTGTGTGCCGGTCGTACTTCAGGATCGGGTCCACATCAGAATTGGCCTCGCACCCACCATCGAGCCCATTGGCACCACAGCGGTCATATACCCAGATGTGTCCGTCGGGACCAATGTCAATGCCAGCTGTCGAACCCCATGTGCGCCCATCGGGAAGGTCTGCCCACTGTGTAATGACCTCGGAGGTCGGATTCGGCAATTGCCGATCGATAAATCCCGTGTTGGTAGCAGAGTCCTCTTCTACTGCCATTGCTTCTTCAGCTGGTGCCGTCGCTCCACCACCGCAGGCAACCACTGCTGCCAACGACAACGACAAGAACACCATGCTAATACCCTTCAAATAATCACTCATTCTGCCCTCTCCTCAGTAGACCATCGGGGCAATCCTATCCCCATCCTGCCCATCACGTGAAACAGAAGTTACGATACATCACGTTTTAGATAAAAATACAGAAACTATTTACTATGGGCCCATACCGGATAAGCCTTTTACTTACTATCGGAACCATCGTCGCCATTCCCCATGGCGCACTAGCGCAATCCCCCGTGCCTCGTATGCCATGGGGTAGCCCCGACCTCGGTGGCATCTGGAACCATGGGACAGCAACACCGCTTGAGCGCCCTGACCACTATGCGGGACGCGAACGGTTGGACGATACTGAAATTGCGGAACTCAACGCCCAGCAACGTGCCAGCGATGGTGCGTTGGCACGACGCGCCGTCTGGTGGGAACGCGGATTGTCCGATGGGAGAACCGCTCTGATCACCGAACCCCGTGACGGAAAAATTCCGTACACCGAACGCGCAAGGGCATTGAGTCGTGCACGATCGGCACCGCACTCTAATGGCCCGGAAGGCAGAAACCTCTGGGAGCGATGCCTGACGTCAGGGATCCCCCGACTCGGCGGGGGCTACAGCCAAAATATCCATCTGGCCCAAACACCAAATTATGTAGTGTTACTGCACGAAATGATTCACGAATATCGAATCATTCCTCTTGGTGAGAATCACGAACCCCCGAAAGGACTTAAACAATGGCTCGGCAACTCGCATGGCCACTGGAAGGGGGATACGCTTGTTATTGAAACGATAGACTTTAACGCTCGCCAACTGTTCCGAGGACTCTCTTTGTCTGACCTGCAACTCATCGAACGCTTAACTCGGGTTGACGCGGACACGTTACGCTACGACGTGTCGTTTATAGACCCCGAACTCTGGTCACAACCATGGACTGCATCACTCGCGATGCCACCCAGCGAGGGTCCGATGTTTGAATATGCCTGTCACGAAGGGAATGTTGGAATGACGAACATTCTTGAATTTGCTCGCCTGGGTGAATCAACTACCGGTAGCAAACCGTAAATCCTGATTCCATCCCAATGCTGCCTCGTTTCAACACGTTCTCACTAGTACTCTTCATCGGATGCAGTCTGATGGGATGTAGTGTCGCGACAGCTCAGACCGTCGTCACACAAGAAATAGCACCCCTTGTTGACGGCCCACCCCCTCCGATTCCACCAGCCGTCATCAATCGTGATAACCAAGGTCGAGCTACGGCGCGGGCAATTAGAATCAACGAGTCGATCCGAATCGACGGTGACCTTGATGAACCCGTGTATTCGCGACTTGTTTCAATGTCCGATTTCATCCAAAACGATCCCAACGAAGGTGACCCGGCGACAGAAAAAACTGAGGTCTGGGTCCTTTTCGATGACAACAATGTTTACGTCGTTGCCCGATGCTGGGAAACCGAACCCTCACGGATCATCGCCAACGAAATGCGCCGCGACAATACGCGTATTGTCCGTGACGACAACTTCGCGTGGTCCTTCGACACGTTCTACGATCGGCGTAACGTCGTTCTCTTCGAGGTCTCGGCCGTTGGAGGACGCCTTGATGCACAACTTACTAATGAGACTCGGCCGAATCTCAACTGGAACCCCGTGTACGACGTCGCTGTCGGGCGGTTTGAAAGCGGATGGACCATGGAAGTAGCACTGCCATTCAAATCATTGCGTTATCGTCGTGGTGGGCCACAGGTATGGGGATTTCAGGCACGTCGTGTCAACCGCTGGAAAAATGAGTCGTCGTACCTGACAGCACTCTCGGCAGCCCAGGGACTCCGTGGACATTTTCGTGCCTCTTTGGCCGCCTCTCTCGTCGGCCTAGAAGCTCCCCAGGTCTCACGGCTCTTTGAGGTGAAACCGTACGTCATTGGAGATGTCACCACTGACCGGCAAGCGGTCCCTGCTATTTCGAACGCCATGACTGGTGACGCTGGCGTTGACGTTAAGTTTGGTGTGACACAGGGATTGACAGCGGATGTGACCTACAACCCGGACTTTGCCCAGGTGGAAGCCGATGAACAACAAATCAACCTCACACGGTTCAATCTCTTTTTCCCTGAGAAACGTGAATTTTTTCTCGAAAATCAAGGCACATTCCGCTTCGGTGGCGCCGCAACAAGTGGGTTCGCTGGTGATACCCCAATACTCTTTTACAGTCGCCGAATCGGATTGGATGCCGGCCAAGAAGTGCCTCTCAATGCCGGCGGGCGCCTGACCGGGCGTGCGGGAGCCTTCACGCTCGGAGCGCTCAATATTCAGTCTGACGGAAACAATGCCGCCCGTCGCCCTGCGACCAACTTCACCGTCTTACGTGCCCGTCGAGATATTCTCAGGCGAAGCAGTATCGGTGCGATGTTTACCGGACGCTCAGAAACTCAACAAAGTAATGGGTCAAATGAGGCTTACGGGATTGACGGGATGTTCGGTTTTTTTGACGACCTGACCATCAATACCTACTGGGCCCGCACAAGAACACGGGGGCGAACCACCGACGATTCAAGCTATCGCGGTCAGCTTGACTACGCTGGAGACCGCTACGGCCTCCAACTCGAACACCTCTTGGTCGGAAACAACTTTAATCCTGAAGTCGGTTTCGTTCGTCGGCGAGACATGCGTCGTAGCTTCGGTTCCGTCCGCTTCAGTCCGAGACCAAGCTCGATTAATGTCGTACGACGTTTCGTCTGGACCGGGTCGTTGACATATATCGAAAATCTCGCCGGTGTTGTCGAAACGAGAGAACGAAGCGCAGGCTTCAACATCGAGTGGGAAAACAGTGACCAGTTGGTCATTGCCGGCCAGCACTCATACGAGTTTTTACCTCGACCCTTTGGCATCGCCTCAGAGGTCACCGTTCCGGTTGGTGGCTACGACTTTTCAAATCTCAGGGTCGGCTATAACTTCGGTCAACAACGACGACTTTCTGGCAACATTACCGCCGAACACGGAACGTTTTACAGTGGGCATAAAACCACGCTCGGACTTAGCCGCGGTCGCGTGAGCTTAAACAACCAGTTTTCCGTAGAACCAACATACTCGATTAACTGGGTTGACCTTACGGAAGGTTCATTCACATCAAATCTCGTTGGAACACGGGTGACTTTCACCATGACACCCCTGATGTTCACCAGCGCATTAGTCCAATACAATTCCAGTCTGAACACGGTTTCGGCAAATGTTCGGTTTCGATGGGAATACCGACCGGGAAGCGAATTCTTCGTTGTCTTGAATGAACAAAGGGATACCGAAACCCGTCGATTTCCCGGACTCGTCAACCGCGCACTGGTTCTCAAGTTCAACCGACTATTTAGATTCTAAAAAACGCACTTTTTGCTAGCTTTTCGGGTAGGATGAGGCGGCACACTACCACTGAAAGAGGTCTCAGATGAACCATCGATTTTTTGTCGCACTGGTCACCGTCGTGGTCACGCCGGTATTGGCTCTCGCGCAGTCCGGAAACACGGATATGCCACTCCGTACTCCAGATGGACAGCCAGACATCTCGGGCATTTTCACGTTTCGCACGCTGACACCGCTTGAACGGCCAGCGGCTCTTGAGGGACAGGACACCCTTTCGGCCGAAGATGCCGCACAGTTTGAAGCGTCTGAACGTGTGCGTCTCAATCGAGATTTATTTGATCCTGTTGAGGGTGCACCCAGTGCGGGTTATCAATCACGCTCTGAAGGCGGGGTGCTGTCCTACAACGAGTTCTGGTACGAGCGAGGAATCGAACTCACTTCTGACAAACGAACCTCCCTTGTTATTGATCCGCCTGAAGGGCGTATTCCGTACAAACCTGAATTCCGGACGGCAAGTCGAATCAGGCGACTCAATCTTCGCAATGGCTTCGCTGACCACTACACCGACCGGAGCTTAGGCGACCGTTGCTTAATGGGGTCTAATTCTGGTCCGCCAATGAGACCCGGGTCATACAACAACAATGTCCACATTTTCCAAACGCCAAACTATGTGGCATTACTCAACGAACACATCCACAACGTCCGAATTATTCCAATTGATCGAGACCATCTAGATGTTCCGCAATGGGTCGGTAGCTCCCGCGGACACTGGGAAGGTGAAACACTGGTGGTCGAAACCACCAACTTTGCACGGGAAACAAATTTTTCAGGTTCGTCAAAAGATACTCAGTTGATTGAACGGTTTACCCGTCTCGATTCCGACACGGTGATGTATGAATTCACCATTGAAGACCCGAACAACTACTCCCGTCCGTTTACCGTCGCAATTCCCTTTCGACGCACGGACGGTGTGCTGTTTGAGTATGCCTGCCACGAAGGCAACTACGGCATGACCGGCATCATGGCCGGTGCTCGACGGAAAAACACACAGAAAGTTACGTCGTTAGACCAGTAGACTGTGTATTTCTGGGTGGTTAGGAGTAGAAACTTCCTGGCCATCCCATCCCGTGTGCGCAATGAAGAACTTGTCCGTCACCGCCACGGCAAACCCGTTCAATTAACTTAATGGGTCAAGCTGTACATCATGTAATTGATGCCAAGTTCAAACCCGTTGTTCATCGGTTCGACAGGAAAAAACCCGGTTCCGCCAGACTGCCAGTACTCGGCGAGATTCGTATTGTAATTGGCAATGGCCATCATTCGACCGGCCGGGTCGTTGTTTTCAAACAAACCAAAATACTCCGGTGTAAGGCCCGCAAGGTGGTGATTAAAGGGGTTGGGCAAGTGGATTTGTTCAACATGAAAAAATGAATCGAAAATCGGATGAGTCTCGTCAATGGGTAACCAACGCGCGGTCGGTAACACACGTCGCATCTGCGCCTCGAAGTTATCCCACTGCTGTCCTTCAAAGTCATTGAAGATGACAAAGCCTCCCTTGAGCAGATACGCTCGGAGAGCCTTCGCTTCCTCATCCGTCATAATCCAAAATCCCGGTTCTTGCATTAATGCCACGGGGTGATTGAAAAGCTGAGGGTCATCAAGCGTCAGAATCAAGCTCCCGTCAACACGGGTATCAACCGTGGTGAAATCCTTGAGCAACGTCATCAAATGTTGTTCAGCGCGGGGAAACTCGTGCAGCCAAAAGTTCGGACCGCGCGCAAAAACTGGTACACCATGTGTACCGCCCTGCCACCGCAACCGGACAAACGTGACCTCACCGCGGTACGGCAATTCTCGTCGTCCCCAATCCCCAAAGCGCGATTGCGCTTCAGCAACAGCGACACAACTAATGAGGATGACCACGACTGTCTTTAATGCTCGTCGCATCGAAATATTTACGGTTAGAACCTCTGTCATTCTAGTCCGGGCGGGCCTCGCCATCGAACAAGACTGATACACTCATGTCTGTGATACGTGCCTTTCGCCGCGGCGCGATGACCGCCGCACTAATCTGCCTGTTTTCGGCGGGACTGTCCGGGCAAAACCAGGGTCTGTACCCAGCACTTCAGCGGCCACCCGCAGACCCGGCGGTCGTTGAGCGCGGACAGGCTTTGTACGGTATCAATTGCCGCGCGTGTCATGGTATGGACCTGAGGGGGGGTGACCTCGGTGGCCCTAATTTACTGCGGTCGCAACTTGTGCTCAAAGATCTTGCCGGGGAAACCATTTGGCCCGTGATCCGCGATGGCCAATCGAGTCCAGGTGGCGGCAACATGCCTCCGCAATCACTTTCGGAGAATGACGCCCACGCCATTGTGACCTATATCCACAGTGTGCTTTCGACGGCATCCCGGCAGGGCGGTCCCCCGATCGGAGACGAAGCGGAACTCGACATCCTTGTCGGAAATGCGTCCGAAGGACAGCGTTACTTCGAGGCAACGTGCGGGACATGCCATTCCGCCACCGGCGATCTGAGTGGCATCGCGGCCCGCATTCCGACCGCCAAAGAATTACAGAATACGTGGGTGCGAGGCGGCACCCGAAATGCAGCCCGCCCGCCGGTTACCGTGACCGTGACGACTGCATCCAACGAACGTGTTAGCGGGCGCCTCGAGCGTTTGAACGACTTTCTTGTCGTACTAACAACAACAGACGGTCAACATCGTTCGTTTACCCGAAGAGGGGATAATCCACGCATCCAGGTGGAGAACCCTCTGGCGCGTCACACTGAGCTGTTACCCCTCTATGCGGACCGTGATATTCACAACGTTACCGCGTACCTTTCAACATTGAAATGACTCTGACATCCTCATTCCGATTTGTGGTCGGCTTCGTCGTCTCTCTACTGATCCCGGTCGCCGTCAGTGGTCAATCTGAGGACGGCCTTGATCCGATAACGCTTCTGGAACCTTTAGAAAACTCATGGCCTACATACTCGGGTGACTACACAGGCCGGCGCTACAGCGCTCTTGATCAAGTGGCCACGGATAACGTGCAACGTCTGACGCTGGCGTGGACACGGCAGATGAACACCGGGATGCCATCCCTCAATGGACCAGACAGCCCAACATTCATTGGCGGTGAAGGAACCGGTGACTTTACGATCGGCGCACAACGCATCAAAGGATCTATCCTCCAAGTCGGCGATTTGCTGTATGTCACCGCTCCAGACCACGTCTGGGCAATCGATGCGCGTGACGGCGGCACCCGATGGCATTATTTCTGGAAAACACGCGGTGGCCCGCATATCGGGAACCGTGGTGCAGCCATCTGGCGGAACTCTCTGTTCTTTGAAACCGTCGATAACTACCTCGTGTCACTTAATGCACAAACCGGTGAAGAAAACTGGCACGTTGAAATCGCAAGCTTCGAAGAACAATATTTTTCAACGATGGCCCCCATCGTAGTCGGAGATCATCTTTTGGTTGGCACCGGCAACGATCTCGATGCCCCCGGGTTTCTGCAATCGTTTGATCCAGAAACCGGTGCGCTGCAATGGCGGTTCTACACCGTCCCCATGGAGCCCGGTGACCCGGGTCTCGACACATGGCCCAATCTTGACGCAGCACGACACGGAGGCGGGCAAGTGTGGGTCCCCGGAGTCTACGACCCAGAGACGAACTACTACATTTTTGGCACTGGCAATCCGACACCTGGGTACACAGGGGTTGCTCGTCCAGGTGACAACCTGTTCACGTGCACACTCATTGCCGTTGATGTGGACACCGGTGAAATGGCCTGGTACTTCCAAACGTCGCCACATGACACCCACGACTGGGATTCGGCCCAGACCCCCATCTTGATCGATGGAGTCATAAACGGTGAACCACGAAAGCTCGTCTCGACCGCTGCAAGAAACGGCTACTTCTTTACGGTCGATCGCGTGACCGGTTCACATATTACAACCAGTCGCTACGGGGCCACCTCGAACTGGGCCAGTCACATCCGTGACACCGGCGAACCAAACCCAAATCCTGACAAGGAAGCGATTATTCCTGGTGCTCTTGTCTCACCGGTCGAGGGCGGTGTCGCTAATTGGCAACCCCCAGCGTTCAATCCGAACACCGGCCTGTTTTATACCCAGGAAAATAATGGCTTTAACCTGTTATATCTAACGGACCCAGACCCGCGCGGATCCATGGGGCTCGGCGGAAAAGATCGTGTCACCGTAGGGTCTGGCGGGAACGCGCTCTCAGCAATTGACTACCGGTCCGGGCGGACTGTCTGGCGTCATGCCTGGCCTCCGGGAGGGGGAGGGGGTGCCGGTGTACTGACAACAGCGGGGGGGTTAGTTTTTACTGGCGACGGTAGCGGAAACTTCGTGGCGTTTGACGCAGCAAATGGAACCTTGTTGTGGAACACGCGTATCGGAAATATTTCTAACGCCCCAGAAACGTACCTCATCGACGGTCGACAACATGTACTGGTGGCTACCGGGACACAACTATTTGCATTTGTAATGTACTAGGGTGAGTACCACGACAAGGTTACGCGGGAACTGGTCTAGCGGGTTGGGTACTCGTGACGCAGTCCGTTGCGACTGTTGGTTACGATAAAGCTTCCGTTTGCTTGTGCCGTCAGTTTGATCCAATCGGCAGGCCCGACGTGCACCGGAGACTCACCAGCTGGCACCTGTTCACTTCCATCGTCCAAATTGGCAATAAACCGTTCGGGGCTATTAAGCACTCCCGCATCAACAGCGTAGTGGTTCTGCCAGAGGTGTTCGAGACTCTCAACGGTGCTAAGAATTTCAAATGTTTGGCTGGCTCCGCCTTTGCGGGGTCCATTGTTCATAATGGCTGCCCGTGGTGCCAACGGATAAACCAACGCTTCTGACCCTGAGGTATGAGCGCCATGATGGGACACCAGATACGCATCAACCGGTCCGATTTTATCGGTCGGGCACATGAGCGCGTGTTCTTTATTCCACGTCAGGTCCCCCATGATGACGCTACGAAACTGACCATACGCAACCACGGCACTCACAGATAACTGGTCTTCCGCGTCACCGGCTCTGCTCGTAATCTCCTCACCATGAAACAGAAAGTTCTCGCACGCGGGATTAGGAGATCCGGCACCAGCCAGCGGTTCGGATAAAACCTGTCCTCCCGCCGCAATAATCCGGACGTCCACTCCTGTAATCGGGACAGTGTCACCAGGCTCGACATGAAGATGCTCGGCTTGAATTCGTAAATTTGCGTACCGGTCAAAGGCTGCTTGTCCACGTGCTCCAAGGTTTGGACTCGACCCATGGTCAACAAAATGAAGAATTGGAATTTGCTCCGCAAGTGGAAGCGACCCGCCCATATGGTCGGTATGAAAGTGGGTCACAAGAAGATAGTCAATTTTGGTCACTCCGGCATCGTGCGCGGCCGCTACGATCCGCGCCGCATCGCGGCCGTTATAACCTGGCCAGCCGGCATCAACGAGCATCGACTCTCCACTCGGAGAGACGAACAGTGTCGCTTCGCCTCCCTCAACATCGATGACGTAGATCTGAAGTGAACCCGACCCGAACGATTGGGCCAAACATACCCCACTTACCACCACAAGAAGTAGGGCAATCAGTCGGAGGGGAAAGATGATCCCTTTCTTAGGCAAGAAGGCTGTCGATGACGTTGCCATGTACATCGGTCAACCGAAAATCTCGGCCCTGAAACTGAAAGGTTAATTTGGTGTGGTCGATACCTAACAAATGCAGCATCGTTGCGTGTAAATCGTGGATGTGTACAGGGTCGGCAGCAACGTTATAGCCAAAGTCGTCTGACTCACCGTATGTGATCCCTGGTTTCGCCCCGCCACCTGCCATCCAAATCGTGAAACACCGTGGATGGTGGTCGCGACCATAGTTATCTTCAGTCAGTACACCCTGCGAATACGGCCCTCGTCCAAATTCGCCACCCCACAGAACTAAGGTGTCGTCCAACATGCCACGTTGTTTGAGGTCCTGTACCAATGCTGCTTGAGCCTGGTCCACATCCTTCGCCTGCCGTTCAATACTTCGTGGCAATCGGGTGTGATGATCCCACCCGCGGTGGAACAACTGAATAAATCGAACGTCTCGTTCGGCTAATCTTCGCGCCAGTAAACAGTTCCGGGCAAATGTCCCTGATTGTCGAGAATCCTCCCCGTAGAGCTCAAAAATACTGTCTGGTTCATCGGATAAGTCTGTGAGTTCCGGAACAGAAGATTGCATGCGGTACGCCATTTCATACTGCGCAATGCGTGTGCTGGTTTCAGGATCTCCAAACTCTTCTTCTTTTTGTCGGTTAAGTTTCTCAAGATCATCAAGAAATCGACGCCGCGTCCCTTCATCAACACCAGGGGGATTTGACAGATAGAGCACCGGATCCCCTGTCGCAAGAAATTTCACACCTTGATATCGACTCGGCAAGAATCCGCTGCCCCACAGGCGATCATAGAGTGGCTGTCCAGCCTGCGCGGATCCTTTGGACACCATCGCCACAAAGGTCGGTAGATCACTATTCATCGTTCCGAGCCCATACGACAACCACGCCCCAATACTGGGCCGCCCGGCAAGCTGCGCACCCGTCTGAAAGAATGTAATCCCCGGATCGTGGTTAATAGCTTCCGTGTGCATCGACTTGATAAAGCACAGATCGTCAACGATTTTGGCCGTATGCGGCATCAGTTCACTGACCCAGGCTCTCGACTCTCCGTGCTGCGCAAACTTAAATAACGATGGAACGAGAGGGAAACTAGTCTGTGACGCCGTCATCGCCGTCAAGCGCTGCTCACCACGCACAGATGGCGGCAGGTCCGTGCCACGCATCTCCGCAAGTTTCGGCTTGTAGTCCCACAACTCATGCTGCGACGGCGCACCGGATTGAAAGAGATAGATGATCCGTTTCGCTTTGGGCGCAAAATGCGGTAACCCTGGCAACCCCCCGACAGCCTCAGGAACTTGAGCAAGCAGTTCCTCGTTGTAGAGGGTCGCAAGCGCTGCCGCGCCGATTCCAGAACTAGACAACTCAAGAAATCGGCGACGTGTAAGCAATTTTTCAAGCGGATCCATAGCCTATTCCTTTGTAATTGTTCCATCGAGGTTCAAAATCAAGCTAGCCGTCATCGTGTAAGACGCCAACTCTGCGACATCTAGGGTTTCGTTACGCGGAGATTCCCCCATGCTAATCAGATCAAGTGCGGCTTGCCGGTTGTTCTGGTAATGCGCCAAATTTTGCTCAAATCCATCAAGTAATACCGCCTGCGCCCCTGGTTGTGGACGATGGGCCGTTGCTGCGCGATACCCGTAGGCCAACCGCTCCTCCGGTGTTGTACCACCGCTTGTGATCATGCTCTCAGCCAGCCGGCGCGCGGCTTCGATGTATGTCACATCGTTCATAAGATTCAACGCCTGCAGGGGCGTATTCGTCCGACCCGTGCGAACAATACAAGTCTCGCGCGTAGACGCATCAAACGTCATCATGGTCGGAGGACCAAGCGTCCGTTTCCAAAAGGTGTACAGGCTACGTCGGTAAAGATCATCGCCCTCGGCTTCGACATAGTCCCCGTAACCGCCCTCGACCATATCGGCCCACAAACCTTCCGGTTGATACGGCTTCACGGATGGCCCGCCAACTTTTTCGACCAATAAACCCGAGACTGCCAGTGCTTGGTCACGGATCATTTGCGGTTGTAATCGGAGCCGTGGCCCACGAGCGAGTCGTCGATTCTCCGGGTCTGCCTCGAATTCTCCCGCCGTGACAGGCGAGGCTTGCCGGTATGTGGCGCTCGTCACAATCGCACGCTGTATCGCTTTTACATCCCAACCAGAATCAATAAAGGTCGTTGCCAACCAATCGAGTAGTGCAGGGTGACTGGGGAATTCGCCTTGCGTCCCAAAATTCTCAGAAGTTTTGACGATGCCCGTCCCAAAGTACATCTGCCAAAAGCGATTGACGGTTACCCGAGCCGTTAAGGGATGCTGGGGGTCAACAAGCCATCGCGCCAACGCCAACCGGTTGGCCGGGCCATCCTGCGGAAGCGGCGGCAGAACCGCGGGGACGCCAGGGCTTACCGGCTCAGCTGGATTGTCATACGCACCACGGTCCAACCGAAACGTCGGTCGTCGCGGCTCCATTTCCTCCATCACCATAACCGTCGGGAAACTTTCCCACAGTGCGTCGCGTGCTCGCTCAAGCGCAACGACGTCACGCCACGCGGTCTGAATGGCTTGCGGTGCATATTGATCCAAGAAACAGAGATAAAGCTTGTCACGCTGGGCTGCGGTCCGGTCACCCGGCGCCATCGCCACAATCTCACTGATCGTTTCCACAGTTGCGACAACCGCGGCCTGCTCAGCCGTCAACACCTTCGTATAAATACGTACGTCATCAATGTGACCTTGAAACCGAGGCTTTTCGGATCCACTGGCCCCGATCCTTAGCGGGTATCTCTGAGGCAATCGGTTGCCGACCAAATCAAGCAACCCTGTCAACTCCTTGGAGCTACCGTCAATATAAACGCGCATGCCTTCGGGAGTTTTCGATCCGTCGTACGTCGCAACTACATGCTGCCACTGATTCAACTCAATCTCGTCAACAGTTTCTGCCGAGACACCATCATCGAGAATACGCGTTGACAAATTTAGACGAACTTTTCCGTCTTCAAGATACAGACCCCAGCCAACTTCACCCTGGTCGCCTCCATTTGCACGGGAAACAATAACGCCATTGGTCGCTGTGGGATAGATCCATGCTGCGACAGACCACTTATCGTCGTATCCAACATTGGGATGATTACCGGCGTTCACAAACCGCTGCCCATCAAAACTTGCGGCAGCCCCCACCCGACCTTCTACAAATCGAGGCGATCCTTCTTCCAGCACTGCCGTCACCGGTTCGGCCGGTTGCACAAGACCAGCAATGTTGCCATCAAAAGGATGATGCGCAACCAGTTGGTCTGTAAGAGACCAGTCAATCGGAAGAGAAGCCGCTAACGACGCTTCCCACTCCGCTTGTGCTGTCTGCGAATCCGACGCCATGGCAGCAAAGGCTTCTCGCGCCTCGTGTAATTTGTCGTCGAGTGCGGCTAGTTGCGCTTCTTGATCAGTCGTCGGAGCCGTAATCAGTGGTGGTGAGTTCACGTACTTGAAGGCTTTCCCACGCTCTGGAACATTATTGAAGTGGGCGTAGAACTCGTAAAACTCTTTCTGGCTGAGCGGGTCAAACTTGTGGTCGTGGCATCGCGCACAGCCAAGTGTCAAACCCAGCCACACCGTTGACGTCGTCTGCACACGGTCCACGGCGTATTCAACAAGAAATTCCTCCTCGACAATACCACCCTCACCGTTCTGACTGTGGTTGCGATTAAACGCGGTCGCAATCCGTTGATCCCGCGTCGGATTCGGCAACATATCGCCGGCAATTTGCTCGATCGTAAATTGATCGAACGGCATGTTGTTGTTATAGGCATCAATCACCCAATCACGCCACCGCCACATCGACCGCTCTCCGTCCGTCTGGTACCCATTGGTATCGGCGTACCGTGCCGCATCGAGCCACTCAACCGCCATGCGCTCACCATATCGTTGAGAGCCCAACAAACGGTCTACCGCCTGCTCATACGCGTCGGGAGCATCGTCATTAAGAAACGCCGTAATTTCTCCTTCCGTCGGCGGTAATCCTGTCAAGTCCAAAGTCACACGCCGTAGTAAGGTAATGCGATCGGCTTCTTCCGACGGCGTGAGCCCCCCTGCTTCGAGTTGCGCCAACACAAATTGGTCGATTGGGTTACGCACCCAGTCGACATCGGTCACTGGAGGTAATGGGGATCTTTCCGGTGGAATGAACGCCCAGTGCGACTGCCATTCAGCCCCTTGATCAATCCAGAGTCGAATAGTTTCGGCTTCGCTTTCGGTAAGCGCCTCTCCACCACGTGGCATACGCAACGCTGCATTGGTTTCGATGATGCGTTGATACAAGAGACTCCCTGCAGCATCACCTGGGATCACAGCGGCTCCGCCAAACCCCTCCCGGTCCCCGTGGATTCCATCTTCAATGTCGAGTCGCAGTCCGCGTTGCCGTCCCTGTTCATCTGGCCCGTGACACGCGAAACAACGCTGCGAAAGGATCGGGCGGACTTCGCGCTCAAAGTCGACCGTTCGTTCTGCCACGTCAACAGCCATTGCCACCGCGGCGCCCCACACTGCTCCGTCGTCAATCCAGCGACGCACCGTTTCAATCTCCGCATCACTCAGTGAAAGCCCTGTTGAGACGGGAGGCATCCGCCCAATAGCCTCGTCCGTTGTTAAACGCTGAAACAGCGTGCTCGCATCAGCATCGCCAGGAACCACGTGCGTCTCGAGAAACGTATCGGTGTCAAGGCGCAGGTCGGCCTGTCGTGCGCGCTCGTTTGAGCCATGACAATTAAAACAAGCCCGCGAGAGAATGGGCCGAATCTCTGTGTTGTACTCAGAAGTTGCTACCTGGCTCTGAGCCACAACGGTCGTCGGCTCATTGATCAAACTTCCGATCACACTCAAGGCCAGAATACCGACCAAGAGCACAAAAGTACGCCTAAATATGGTCCTGTTCAGCATCGTAGAAACTTCTCCTACGCTGATCCTAGGTATGTAGGGCACACGAGGCAACCCTCAATTCACCTGATGCCAGGGAAAAGGAAGATTTATTTGAATTGCCTAGTAAAAAGCCGCTCTTGCTTGCTAGTCCCAAGCAAAATCAAAGTGGTTCCAGGGGTAAGTCTCCCTAGATTGTTTAAGTCCGTGTTCACCACTCCATCCTTCTCGACAGCAACCACGGCAAGGCCTGTCTTTGCTGTAATCCCAGTATCAGATAATTCGAGGTCTTCAAGAGATGCTGGTAGCGGTAGAGACATGGCCTGAACGTCATGGTCCAGCAACACATGGTCTCGTCCCTCGACATACGAATCGATGACCTTAGCTCCAAGTGCCGCAGAACTAAATGCAAAATCCGCACCAGCCCGGTGGATAGCTTCAAGATTTCGAGTCTCGGAAATTCGGCTCACAATACGTAAATCTGATTTAAGGCGACGGCAATAAATCGTAAGGTAGATGTTCATCGCATCGTCGCCGGTGGTCAATAAGACGGACGAGGCCTGTTCAAGACCGGCGAGGGTTAACGTGGTCCGCTCATTCGCATCACCAATCGTTACACCATCAGCCATTTCTCTTACGCGCGCACATGCCTCCTCGTCGCGATCAAGCACATGCACCGTTAACCCCCGTGTCTTGAGTATTCGTAAAGCCGCGGTCCCTACGGTCCCAGCGCCAATGACAAGCACGCTGTTTTGGTCAGTAGTTTCTTTTTGTGACAAAACCTTGTTTACGGTCACGAGTTGTGGCGCGGTTCCGACAGTCACGATGATGCTGTCCTCTTCTATCTTCGTATACGGATACGCCGAAACAAATCTTCCACGTTGCCAGACACCAACAATATTCGCGCCTGTTTGATCTCGCAAACCCGTCTCGGCGACCGTTTGACCGCTCAACGAAGTATTCCGAGCTACAAATTCGGCAACCTGCAGTCCTTTCACCGAACCGATGATGTCCGCACTGCCAACACCTGCGCTGGCACGTGTGGCTAGAAATTCTCCAAGCCGCGCGAACGGCGCATACACATATGTACACCCACTAAATTCGAGTATGTCTGTAGAGTCTTCGTCTTCAACCAACCCAACAATCGGGACATCGGCACACACCTCACGAACAGTCAGTGCGATATTGGTGTTTAAAGTGTCTTCACAATTTGCGACAACAAATCTAGCCTGCTTCGCAAAAACTTGTTCATAGGTCTCACGCGAATCGAGATTGGCGTTAACGACCTTTATGCCGTCGTTCTTTAATTGTCGGGCCTCCTGTTCGTCAGGTTCTACTACGACGTACGGAACCCCAGTTAAAGCAAGCCGTTCGATCAAACCAGACGCAATTGGGCCATAACGCGTGATGATTACATGGTCGGAAATAGGTTCCGGAAGACGGTCCGGAATGTTTTGCCGCATCCGTGACTCTAACCAGGGCCCATAGATAACCCGGATGAAAATGGCCGGTAAGATGACAAGCAAAAGCGGGATACCTGACCCGAGGACAATCAGCGAAAACAAGCGCCCCACATCACTTTCAAAGACAACATCGCCAAAGCCGACCGTGCTCATCGTCACAACCGTCCAGTAGAACGCTGTAATCCAGGAATGCGACCGGCCTTCGACCTCCACCATGATGAACTGGAAAACCGCAGTAAATAGCACCACAACACACATCAGAAAAACTACAAACCAAGCGAGTGTGCTAAGCCTCTTGCGGAAGTCACCACCGATATTGACGATCTCCGTGAAAAAGCTTCTGTCTGCGCTCATATTTACTGTTCCAGTACCTATCTATCGGCAGGTCTTGAATATTTCTTGCCACTTTGAGGACTGGTTTTGGTTTTTCGATGTTTTGAATGCATTTGATGACTAAGCAGACTTTTATCTAAACTTTTACTTGATAATTTGTTCGTATGTTTTCTTTCTACAAAAACCTTGGCCTGACCGTATGCCTGTTTGCGCTGAGCACTGTCGTTGTGTCTGGGCAAACGAGCACAATCGACGGCGTTGTGGTCGACCCGCAAGGGGGCAGTCTGATTGGCGTAACCGTCTCGGCATCGTCATCGGCCCTAAGTGAGCCTGTCGTTGCAATCACAGATGCGAGTGGTAGATTTCGGTTGGATTCACTGCCGTCAGGAACTTACCGCGTTCTCATCTCTCTAGATGGTTTTGATCCGCAACGGCTTGACGGAATAAGACTCGACAATGGCACGATCACTCTCGACATAACGCTCGGTCTGGCGCCATTTGCGGAACAGGTTCGTGTTGTCGGGGTCACACCACTGTTAGGGTCAGCGATCCCACGCACTCGTGTACCGGCCGCGGTCTCCGTCATCAACAGCAACGAAATCGAATCACGTTCTTCATCATCGATCGCTGAACTCTTGAATGAACGTCTTGGCGCGGTCTCGCTGGAAGGCGCGACCACAAACCTACATCAACCGACTTTGCGATTTCGCGGGTTCACCGCGTCCCCATTACTCGGCCTCCCTCAAGGCATTGCGGTCTATCAAAATGGCGTTCGTGTGAACGAGCCTTTCGGCGACACGGTGCAATTTGATCTGATGCCCCAATTTGCCGTTGACCGAGCTCAACTCAGTGCCGGCGCCGACCCGACCTATGGATTGAACGCCCTTGGCGGAGCGTTGGCACTGCGACTCAAGAACGGATTCGACAACCCGGGGTTTCGCGCGGAGTTTTCGGGCGGATCATTCGGTCGCATGACGGGAACAGCAGAGTACGGTATGAACAAGGGGGACTGGGGCCTCTATGTCGGGACCACACACTTTGACGAAACCGGGTGGCGTGTTCAATCACCATCTCAAATCACCCAGGCCGTCGCCGATGTCGCATTCCGTTCTGGACGGACCGACGCGGGCATCACGGTCACCTACGCCGATACAAGTCTCAACGGTAATGGTGCGGCCCCGGTGGAGTTACTCGCATTTGATCGGTCAGCCGTGTTTACGTTTCCTGACATTACCAACAATCGCCTCGGATTTCTCCAAGGACGCTACAACCTTGTTGCGAATTCGATGTGGTCAATACAGGCATCGGCCTACGCCAGAAAGCTCGACCGCCAGACACTCAATGGCGATGAAGCAGAATTCGGCGTCTGCGACGACGACGCCCTTCCAGCAGGCGCGCCCGCCGATACATTGTGCCATGGCGATGACGATGACGATGACTGGCTGAACGGTGAGGACATGGACGATGACGACGACGCTGATGATGACGACGCGTCGGAGGAAGGGCAACCGTTAGCCGACATCATCACCGGTCGGTTCATCACCGCTCGCGACGCGGCCGGTGATGGCGCGTTCAACCGAACCGATACGGCGACTGAGAGTTATGGCGCCACACTTCAGGCCACCGCGCGTGGCACACTGGCTGAGCGTGACCATGTTTTCATGTTCGGGGTCTCCGCCGATGTCGCAGCTGTTCAATTTGGCATGAATAGCGAAATCGGAACGTTGACTGCGACGCGAACCGTGACGGGATCTGGTCTATTCACAGGAGTCTATGGACAGGGCGGGGACGATTTATTTAATACAAAACTGGAAACAGAAAACGAAGCGGCCGGGCTGTATTTCAGCGATACCCTGTCTCTGACCGACCGGTCGCATGTCACGGTATCCGGTCGGTTCAATGGTGTACACATCCGTATTCTTGACAAACTCGGCACCTCGCTCAATGGTGAGCATTCCTTCGCGCGTTTTAACCCAGCCATCGGGACCGTGTTTGAAGCGACCGACAACGTCTCCCTATTTGGGCGCTATTCGGAATCAAACCGAGCACCGACCGCGGCCGAATTAAGTTGCGCCGACCCTGAAGAACCGTGTCGCGTACCGAACGCGTTCATTGCAGACCCGCCGCTCGAACAGGCTGTCGCGCGATCCATTGAAGGTGGTCTTCGTGGACGGTGGGAGCGTAATCAACGTTCGATCGATTGGTCCATCTCTCTATACGGAACACGCATTAACGATGACATTCTGTTCATTGCCTCACCTAAATTAATCGGCACTGGCTATTTTCAAAACGCCGGAGATACGCAGCGTAGCGGCATGGACATCGAACTGTCCGGGCAGGTGGCACGCCTCGGATGGTATGCCAGTTATGGGTTTGTGCACGCCACATTTGAGTCGTTCCTGCAACTTCCAGGGGATGACGACGTAAATCCTGCGGCCACAGAAGACGGATTTCTTCCCGTGACGCCTGGAGACCGGATGCCCGGCATTCCCCAACACAGTCTGAAAGCCGGCATTCTTCAAGAACTCACGCAGAAATGGGACCTCGCTGTAGAAACTATCCTCGGGTCAAGCCGGTTTTTTCTCGGGGACGAGGGGAATGATCAGCCGCCGTTGGATGGCTACGGTATCGTGAATGTGCGAACAACGCATCGCATTTCAGATGCAATTGAATTTTTTGCGCGCATCGACAACGTGTTCGACCTTGGGTACGAAACGTTCGGTATTCTTGCCGAGCTTGAAGTCCCCATGAAAGAAGTGCCGAATGCGACTATTCCGAGGTTCGTCGGGCCAGGCGCACCACGAAGTGCCTTCACCGGCCTTCGGATTCGTTTCTGAGCACCGCCCCTTCGGAACAAGCAACGACTGCTGCCCTCGGGCACTTACACTGCTACGAGATGAGCCGCGACTGCCTCTTCGTCCCACTCGAGGCCCACACCTGCGACATCCGGAATGTGAAGTTTGCCATCGCGCACAACGTAAGGCTCTTGAAGAATCAGATCAGCCCAGCTCTGCCACTCCAACCAATGCGCCGTGTCGGTTACTCGCATCACGTGTGCGGCAACTTCGGGGTAGAGATGCGTCGACATCGGGACCCCTGCAGCTCCGGCAATGTTGGCGGCCTGGAGCCAACCCGTCACACCACCAATACGCATAAAATCAGGCATGACAAGATCACAGGCTTCCATCTGGATCGCCGCGTGTAACGCACGGGGCCCATAAAAATTTTCTCCCAACTGAATCGGCGTCTGTATATCCGCAGCCAGCTTTCGATAGCCCTCCAAGTTGTCGTAGACAATCGGCTCCTCGATCCAAGTCAGACCAAAGTCGTCCAAGCGACTGCACCGGTCCATCGCTTCAGCAAGGTCAAGTCCTTGATTAAAGTCAACCATCAGGGCGACCTCATCCCCAACCGCCTCCCGCACTGCATGAATGGTTGCCTCGTCATCTTCGTGACGCTCACGTCCAAGTCGTAGCTTGAGAGCCCGAAAGCCTCCTTCGTCACAAAGTTCTATGGCCTCTTCAGCCACAACCGACGCTGGCTGCAACCAAAGACCATTGCTGTTGTACGCGGCGACAGCTTCTCTCGTTCCGCCAAGCACTTCGCATAACGGTCGATTGGCACGCTTGGCCACCGCATCCCAAGCCGCCATGTCCAGGCCGGAAACCGCGATCGCTGACAGCCCTTCGTATCCCACAAAATGAAGGGATTTCCGTGCCATGTGGTACAAATCATGTGGCGCTACGGGCTGTCCGTGCAGTAATTCCCCAAGATCATGCAACATCGAGACGAGATACTTCATCGTCTTCGGGGTATAGGGTTCGAGATAACTCCGCCCGACAATCCCCTCGTTTGTCTGAAGGTCGATTAGGATCAACGGCCATTCGGTGATGGTCGCGATGCGCGCAATAACCGGTCGAGTGAGTTTCAGTAGAACTGGCCGCGCCGTAAGCAATTCAAACGTGAGTGGGTGTGGCATTGTGATGGCTCTCTAGAGTACCTTAACGCAAAGCTCGATTGACACTAGCATTCGACACACATCACAGGCTGAGACCGCACATGGCTTTTAAGTTCACCGTTCTGGCTGTCACGCTCACACTAACCTGCTCTTTCGCCTCCACGACCCCTCAGGCACAAGAAACCTATCCGTCATGGCCGCAGTGGGGTGGACCCACTCGTGATTTTCACGTGGCGTCTGACGCACTCGCCAGGTCATGGCCAAATGGTTCACCCCGAGAACTCTGGCGACGACCTCTCGGTGAAGGGTATTCGGCGGTCCTCGTCGATGGGCAAACACTGGTCACCATGTATCGTCACAACGACAACGAAATCATCATTGGCCTCGACGCCAACACTGGGGAAACACGATGGGAATATTCCTATGATGCCCCGCTAGCCCATGACGGCTATTTCGATATTTGGCTGAATGCAGCTGGACCAGGCCCTTATTCATCTCCACTGATTGCTGATGGCATTGTGTATGCGGTGGGAGTCAACGGTCATTTTCACGCGGTCGATGCACAAACCGGCGCACTCCGATGGTCCCACGACCTCGTTGAACTTTTCGGTTTAGTTGACTACAACGCTTTTGCTTCAAGCGCCGTCGCTTACGATGGAACTGTAATCCTTCCGATGGGCGGTAGCGACCACGGGGTGGTGGCGTTCGACAGGGAAACCGGTGCCGTCGTATGGGAAAGTGCGTCATTTCCACTCGGACCTGGGTCCCCTCGAGTCATTCAGCTCAATGGACAAGATCAACTGGTGGTCTGGGGTCAGCAAGAAGTGGTGGGACTCGATCCCCGTGACGGAGGACGCCTCTGGAGTCAACCACATGCCAACGACCTTGGTCTTAATTTGAGCATGCCGGTGTGGAGCACACAGCAACGACTCTTTATCTCATCTGCCTATAACGGCGGCAGTCGAATGATCCAACTTCAGTCTGATCGGACAGGCACCGCCGTGCAGGAACTCTGGCATACCAACCGCACACGACTCCATTTCAGTAACGCGATCGAGATTGGAAATCTCGTGATCGGAAGCAGTGGGGATTTTGGCCCAGCATTCTTGACCGCTCTTAACGCAACCACCGGAGAAGAGGTCTGGCGGGAACGCAGTTTTGCGCGTGCGCACTTACTCTATGCAGACAACGTGATGATCCTCGTCGATGAAGACGGTGAATTGGCCATTGCCTCAGTGTCTGCCGACGGAATCGAAGTCCATGCCAGAACGGCGCTCTTGGAGGAAAACGCCTGGACACCACCCAGTCTCGTTGGCTCAACACTCTATGTGCGTGACCGACACGAAATCATGGCCTTGGACCTTGGGGAATAAGGTTCGTTCGACTGATCGATCGGCGCCTCGAGATGCGCGTCGAATAGCGAGAATGACTTCACCGTTCTAAGAACTCACACCCTCGCACCGAACTGCTCTATCCTTACACGGAAGAAATAACAACCATTTCGATCAGGCCTATTCACTCGTCTCGATCATCCGTGGATTGGCGTGGGTAGGGTGAACCTTTAGGCAGTAGGAGGAGGCATTGTGGGTCAACGAGAAGAAAGTTGGCGGCGTGGTTTTTCTAGGCGCGAAGCCTTGTGTGGATTAGCCACGTTCCTGGCGTCATCTCCGTTGCTTCATGCGCAACGTGACCCATGGCCTTTGGGCGACCATCGACGCATGCTTGGATTCAATGAAATGCTTACGGCTTTTGATTTTGAGCCGGTTTTTCGAGCAAACGTCCCGTTATCTGTCTATGACTACACCGCGCACGGTACCGACTCGGAGTTTACGCTTCGACGGAATCGGGATGTGTTTGACTGGGTCGAACTTGTTAGCGGGGGCGGCGTAAACCCCGACCAGGTTGACACATCAACGACGGTGTTAGGCGTTCCACTCAAAAATCCGATCATGGTAGCGCCAACCGCTCGGCAACGTGATCTGCACCCCGACGGCGAACTCGGCATGTATCGTGCCGCAACAACAACCGACTCCGCGATGATTGTAAGTGATAACTCCAGCTTTCCGTTCCCTCGCATCGCCGATGCTGCAGAAGGCCCGATCTGGTATCAGCTCTACGCTAGTCAAGATATTGAGGCGAACCGGCAGCCACTCGCAGACGGCCAAGCCGCAGGGGCGCAGACGATAGTCGTCACCATTGATCAACAAACGTCACTCTACGACCGCTCGGCCCATGACTTTCATCTCGGGGGTGCGGTGCGCGGCCCCAGACCGAGACGAGAAACCAATAACCCCTATGGCGTCGGAGAGGGACGGCTCTGGTATGAATGGAAACTCTTCGACGACCTAAGAACGTTGGTTGATGTTCCAATTCTGGCGAAAGGCATCCTCACTGGTGACGGTGCAAAGAAATGCCTCGACCACGGCGTTGAAGGCATCGTGGTCTCCAATCATGGCGGTCGGGCGATTGACTACGGGCCCTCGACGCTTGAAGTCCTTGAAGAAGTCGTGGAGGCTGTCGACGGTCGTGTGCCGGTACTGATCGATAGTGGTTTCCGCCGCGGAAGCGATGTCCTGAAGGCACTTGCTCTCGGCGCTGATGCGGTCTGCCTTGGACGTGCGGCGCGGTGGGGTCTCGGTGCCTTTGGAGAACAAGGCGCCCAAAAAGTTATTGAGATCATCCATGCGGAGCTGGTGCAAGCGATGGCCGCAGCGGGGTGTCGTGATATTAAATCGATCGATCGAAGTATTGTCAGGAGCAATTTCGCATGAAAATGCGTCGACCGAGTCGGATTTGGTAAAAAGTTATTCATCCATTGTGCGCAACTCTTTTGGCATACTTCGGCTAATTTAATCAGGCTATATTTTCGTTTTCTCGTTAGGATGGTTCCGAAAAGATTGTTAGGAAGGAGTCACCGTGGCTAAATTACTCAACCAGTGGCGTCAAGGATTCACTAGGCGAGAGGCTCTCTCCGGGCTCGTCTCATTCCTTGCGGCATCTCCACTACTACATGCGCAACGCGACCCATGGCCCCTTGATCAACACCGTCGATATCTTGGGTTTAACGAAATGTTGACCGCATTCGATTTTGAACCTGTTTTCAAAGCCAATGTTCCTTTGTCGATTTACGACTACACCGCGCACGGAACCGACTCCGAATTCACCCTCTCCCGAAATCGCGACGCCTTCGACTGGGTTGAACTGATGGGACAAGGTGGTGTGTCCGTTGAAGATGTCGATACATCTACAGAAATATTTGGGTTGGCGATGAAAAGCCCGATTATGCTGGCCCCTACTTCTCGCCAGCGCGACCTTCATCCTGATGGTGAACTCGGTATGTATCGAGCGGCAACAACAACAGACACCACGATGATTGTCAGCAACGCTTCCAGTTTCCCCTTCACCAGGATCGCCGACGCCGCAGAGGGACCACTCTGGTACCAGTTGTATGCCCGTCAAGATATCGAGGCAAACCGGCAACCACTCGCGGATGGTCAAGCCGCGGGGGCGCAGACCGTTGTCGTTACGATTGATCAACAAGGTTCGTACTATGAGCGCGATTTACACGACTTTCATCTCGGGGGTTCGGTTCGGAGTCCCAGACGTAGACGAGAGACCAGTAATCCCTATGGTGTCGGAGATGGACGATTGTGGTACGAATGGAAACTGTTTGATGAACTCCGCTCGATGATCGACGTGCCAATCCTCGCCAAAGGTATCCTGACTGGTGAAGGCGCGAAAAAATGCCTTGAACATGGCGTCGAAGGCATTGTGGTCTCGAATCATGGCGCGCGTGCTATCGATTACGGCCCTTCGACGCTCGAAGTCCTTGAAGAAGTGGTCAACGCTGTTAACGGTCGTGTACCGGTGCTTATCGATAGTGGGTTCCGTCGAGGAAGCGATGTTCTGAAGGCGCTTGCCCTCGGCGCTGATGCAGTGTGTCTCGGACGCGCTTCCCGGTGGGGACTTGGTGCCTTTGGAGAACAAGGGGCACAAAAAGTCATTGAGATCATCAATGCAGAGCTTGTACAGGCGATGGCGGCAGCCGGGTGTCGTGACATCAAATCGATTAACAGCAGTATCGTTCGGACGAATTTCCCATGACCAAACAAAACCAGAAGGACTCGCTTCCTAGACGGAACGCTATTCGGCAGGTCGGTAATTTCTTCACCCGCCCTCCTGCGGCTGTAGCTGGTCAAGGTGGGCTACCAGCAATACGCCGTGGCCCGGTGGAAGAAATTTATGCAGCACCAGAATTTGAACAGATGGCAGAACTTGTTCTCGCTCCCATGCAATTTGACGCCTTGAAGAGCAGCGAACGTGGTTCTTTTGACAAAATGACGTTTCGTCAGCGCCTCATGGTGTATGCCATGGACCTCGACCTCACGACAGAGTTATTTGGGCACTCCATGTTCGCACCGATCATCGTGGGGCCCGTTAGCAGTCAAGGTGACCTCCACGACGAGGGCGAACTGGCGACGGCAAGAGGGTCTAGTGACTCCCAAACCATCATGGTGGCCACGCGGAGTGCAAGTTACCCCATCGCGCAAATTGCCTCAGAAACCACACAACCGCTTTGGTTCCAGGTGTATGCTGACGATGACCTTGGGGCTGTTCGCGCGGACGTCGCCGAAGCCACCGATGCCGGATGCGAAATCCTCTGTGTCACGGTTGGTGTGTCCTCCGAAGGTGCCCCAGTCGCCGTGCAATGGGACGCTATTGAGGAACTCACTCAAAGCGCAGGAGTTCCCGTCATCGTCAAAGGCGTCATGAATTTAGATGATGCACGTAGAGCCCTTGACCACGGCGCAACTGGCCTTGTCGTGTCGAACCATGGTGGCGCGGTTGGATTCGGCGGAGTACTGCCCATCGATGTTCTACCAGAAATCGCCGATGGCATAGGAGACCGCGCCCCGGTGCTTGTTGACGGAGGCTTTAAACGTGGAAGCGACATTCTTAAAGGGCTGGCGCTCGGCGCCAAGGCCGTGATGCTTGCGCGTCCAATCATGTGGGGACTAGCCGCTTACGGTGCGGCTGGTGTTGAACGAGCACTCTACCTATTGATTAATGAACTCGCGCGTAACATGGCGGCATCAGGACGCCCGCAAATTGACATGATCGATCGGGCATTAGTGCGTATTGACTCACGGTAACCACCGTTTGCATCGGTGTTAGTTGCTCAGGAGGCCAACGAATTACGTGTACAGCGCTGCATTCGTTCCTGGTGGAAATAGACCTGACACGGTGCACGTCTCTCGCTGTTATCGAACGCGCACACAGACAAGCCCTAATTAGACCACCAGATGGTTACGAAAGAAACCTACAGTACGATTCCAGGCTAGCGCAGCTGCGGCTTCGTTGTAACGCGGTGTCGAATTATTGTGAAACCCGTGCAGCGTACCTTCGAACATATGCATCTCATGCGACACGTTGTTCGATTGCAATGCCCTCTCATACTCGGGCCACATCGCGTTTATCCGCGGGTCCGAATCTGCATAGATCACCATAAGCGACGCTTCAATGCGGGGCACATCGTCGCTCGCTGCTGACACTCCATAAAAGGGTACGCCTGCCTGAAGGTCGCTTCCCAGCTCAACCGCAAGTCGATTGGTCATCCCCCCACCCCAGCAAAAACCAGTAGCCCCAAGACGACCGTTCGACAACTCATGCGATTTGAGATAGTTCGCACTGTTGATCATATCTTGGTCAAGTTCTGCAGGAACAAGGCCCCGTTGGAGTTCTCGTCCATCATCGTCATTACCCGGATAGCCCCCTACAGGTGACAATCCGTCCGGTGCTAATGCCAAAAACCCGGCGACACCCGCACGCCGTGCAACGTCTTCAATATGAGGATTTAACCCACGGTTCTCATGAATCACCAATACAGCGGGAAAGGGACCCTCTCCGGCTGGTTGGACAAGATACCCTCGCATAGTACCCGAGGTACCGCCTGGCGATGGATACTCAACATACCTCCCTGTCATACGGGGATCGGTAAAAGAAATCGTCTGCGCTTCCGCATAGCGAGGCATTAATGCCTGCGCCATCCACAACGCGGAAACGCCCCCAATTGTCATTACAGCCGCACGATTCAAAAACTCGCGCCTATCTATATAGCCATGGCAATACTCGTCGTAAAGATCGAAAATCCGTGGATCAATCTTGTCTTGTTCAGTCATTGGCTGTGACCCTCTGTATAAACGAATCCCTGTTTGACGAAATCGGTTAACGTGCGTTTATAGACTCATGCTTTCACGCTTAGTCAAATATTATGCGAACTTGCGCCCATTATCGACCTTAAATCAACGGGCCGTTTCTGAGGCCTCGATGAGGCTTTGTTACCATTAGAAATACATGCCGCTTAACGAACAAGCTCTTTTCAACAAAACACCTCAAACTCGCTCGGCGCAATATCAGTGCCCCAAGTGTCAACGGATAGGCAACTACAAGGTTCAGTGGGTGCTCCATTCGAAGAAGTCCAAACTTCCACCCGGTGCAAACCGAGATGATCGCGAAAAGTTCGACAAACTACGTGACTACCTGGTACGTCTTGATGACCACGTGACGTGTACTACCTGCGGCAAAAAATTTGACATTCCTTCTCAACATTCAATGATGTTCACAGAACAACTCTCAGGATTACCGAACGAAGAAGAGCTCGAGCGGGAGATTGCCGAGGCGGCCGGAGAATCAGAACCGCCCCCTGAGCGCAAACCCGTATTGCCTGCTCGCTTCACACGGAAATCGATTGGGTGGAAATAGCCAGTCCTCATTTCAACAAATCGAAAAAGAAATAATGGCGGAGGGACAGGGATTCGAACCCTGGAGCGAGTTACCCCGCTAACGATTTTCAAGACCGTCGCCTTCAACCGCTCGGCCATCCCTCCATAAACTTTAAACTCGTTACTGAGGCTTCCCTGGTTCAATAACCTCCTGGCCTCCCATATAGGGCCGTAATACCGGTGGGATGACGACCGACCCATCCCGTTGCTGACCGTTCTCAAGAATGGCAAGCAATGCGCGCCCCACAGCAACCCCAGACCCATTCAGTGTGTGCACATATTCCGGCTTTCCTTTTCCCTCACGCCGAAATCGAATCCCCGCTCGACGCGCCTGGAAAGCTTCCGTATTACTGCAACTAGAAATTTCCCTATACCCGTTCTGCCCGGGCAGCCACACCTCAATATCGTAGGTCTTTGCTGACGCAAAACCCATGTCGCCCGTACATAACAACATCGTACGGTAAGGCAATTCAAGGCGCTTCAGGACCTCTTCCGCATGCAAGGTCAATGCTTCGTGGATGTCCCAGGATTCTTCAGGCATTGAGTACGAAACCAATTCAACTTTATCGAACTGATGCTGTCTGATTAACCCCCGCACATCCTTTCCATGCGACCCTGCTTCGCTCCGGAAACACGGTGTATAAGCAACATAACGAATAGGGAACATACGCCCGTCAAGAATTTCTCCACGATGAAGATTACAGAGCGGCACTTCAGCCGTGGGGATTAAATACAAATCCCAATCTCCTGATACCTGAAACAAATCTGCCTCAAACTTTGGAAGGTTGCCGGTTCCAGTTAACGCTGCCTTCGTGGCAAGAAATGGTGGCTCAATTTCGGTATACCCATGTTCGGCCGTATGAAGGTCGAGCATAAAATTGATGAGTGCCCGACTGAGCCTGGCTCCGGTCCCCGTAAGGACAGAAAACCTTGCTCCGGCTAGTTTTGTCGCACGCTCGAAATCAATAATGCCGAGATCGGGTCCGATATCCCAGTGCGCCTTTGGAGAAAAGTCGAACGCGGGAGGGTCTCCTTGTCGACGGACCTCAACGTTATCTTTCTCGGATGCACCACGCGGGACACTGCTATGAGGAAGATTAGGAAGGGTGAGTGCTAATTCGTCTCTCTGCGACTCAACAACGTCAAGGCGAGACTCGTGTTCCTTGATCGCCGTGCCATGTTCTTTACTCGCTTGAATAAGATCGTCAGCGGGTTGACCGCTCTGCTTTGCCTTGGCAACCTGCTCACCCACATCTTTACGAGCCCGGCGAGTTGCTTCGAGAACCGGCAAAATGGAACGACGCTCACTATCAAGTTTTGCCAAGCAGGCAAGCTCGTCAGAAAGGTCATCGCCTCGCGTCGCCAGCTGCTTCCGAACCTCATCAAGTTGCTCCCGGAGGAGTATTGGATCGAGCATCAGAATTGAGATCTTAATCCTTTGATACGATCCTCGCTGAATGGCACGTCTTGGAACGGTCTCAACTTTGCTGGTACCAGCGGGCGGTCTTGGCACACGGATGCTTCCCAGCACCAAAGTTCTGCCAAAAGAACTCCTTCCTATCGTCGATCGGCCAATCGTTCAATACGGTGTTGAAGAAGCCGTTCGAGCCGGTATTCGTGACGTCGTGCTGATCACAAACCCTGGAAATACTCTTACTGCCTCCCATTTCACCCCCAACCCTGCACTGGAATCAGCGTTGGCCGAACAGCACAAGTCGGAACCACTAGAGATGCTGCGCAATTTAACCACCATCGCCAATGTGACCTCGCTTCCCCAAGTTGAGCCACGCGGCCTTGGTCATGCCGTATTTTGTGGAAAGCCTGCTGTCAACGAACATCCATTCGCGGTCTTGTTACCCGATGATGTGATTGATGCCGAACCGGCTGCGTTGCAGCAAATGCTGGATGTCTTTTCTGAGGTGGATGGCCCCGTCTTGCTAGTTGAACGCGTCCCGAAAAACGCTGTAAGCCGCTACGGCATTATCGCCGCCGAAACAATTCAAGACGGTGTCCTCCGCGTTACCGACCTTGTCGAAAAGCCCGATCCAAAAGACGCCCCCTCTGAATTTGCGATCATTGGCCGCTACATTTTGACACCAGATATCTTCGCATCGCTTGAACAAACCGAACTGGGGGCTGGCGGGGAAATTCAGCTAACGGATGCGCTACGAAAACTACTCGCTGTACGTCCCATTCATGCGTGCGTTCTTCAAGGTACCCGTCTTGATGCTGGAACGAAACTTGGTTACGTTAACGCAGTGCTGCACTTTGCACTAAAACACCCAGAGCTCGGCCCCGAACTCAAGGAAACCCTGAAACTATTATTTCGCTGACCCTGAGGACGTTGACGGTGTCGACTTCTGCTTTGATTTAGTTGGGGTTTTTGTCTCTGTTGAAGTCGACTTTTCTGAAGATTTCGATTCGCTCTCTTTGGTGTTACCCGGTTTTTGGTTGTCTCCGTCGGATCGATCGGGTGTCTCTTTTTTTGCGTAATCGGTGACATACCATCCGGTGCCCTTAAACTGGATGGCAGGCGATGACAGTAGCTTCTGGACAGAACCGCCACATGTTGGACAGGTTTTCACGATTGGGTCAGAAAACTTCTGAATACGTTCAAAGCGCCCAGAGCAATCGCTGCATTCATATTCGTAGAGAGGCATTTGTCGATTACTCGATGACCGGTTCGTCCCGTCCCATCAGTGCTCTGTGCATCCAAAATGGCACGGATCCTTGGCCTAAAACATTGTCGTGAAACCGCTGCAAAGAAAAGCCTTCGCTCTTGGGAGTTGACCTCGTTGCTTCTTCTACATCTGCTCGCAACTTCACCATCATCAGCTTGCCTAACGCATATAGCACGTAACTTGGATCGAATGTGCCGCGCTCCGCTTCCCGTCGAGCCGTCCCTTCTTCAAGATAGGCCTCTTCCTTGAAAAACCGCACGCCTTGTTCAACAGAAAGATCTTCAGCATGGAGTCGGATACCCACAACCGTTCGAGCGAGCCTTGTTAAGGCTTCTGCCAACTGACCCAGTCGAATTTCTGCATTTCCGCGCTCAAAGCCTTCGTCGAGAATCATTTCCTCCGCATAGTGCGCCCATCCCTCTATAAATGACGTTGGCGCGCATAACGTAGATTTCCGAAGGCGAGACTTCACCTGCCGTAAGTGTTCAAAATGTAGAAAATGGCCTGGGTATACCTCATGCGTCGACACGGACCACAATGAGGCATAGTTCAAATCGAGCAAATGGTCGTTTTTCCGACTGTCACTCCAATCCGGATCAACATTCGTGATGTAGTAGCGAGCCGGAATTTTTGCCACTTCAAAAGGTCCAGGCGTCCACAAACTCGCAAACGTCCATCGATAGAAGTCCGGCGTAGGAGCAATCCGAAGACCCGCATTCTCAGGCAGGGTCACAAGTGACTTACGCTGCAAAAATGTTTGCAATTTTTTCACCTGTTCGCCGACTGCAGGAATCAGTTCGTCGACTGTCGGATGCCGCATTTTGACTTTGCGCCACGCCTCAGCCGGATCACTATCAATGCTCGTTGCGATTCGCGCAAATTCCTCCTGCGTGGCACGAAGCTCACGCAACGCAATCTCGAGTAGTTGATCGGACGGAATGTCTATGCCTTCATCAAACCGAAGTTTCTGTTCAAGCTGGTCTCGTCCAATGCGAAATGTCGCTCGGCTCTTTGGTGCTAACGTGTCACGTAAATATCCAATATATTCGCGAAGTGACGCGGCCGCATCCGTCGACGCATCTGCCAAGTCACCCAATATATGAAGGTCGTCGAGGTCGCGGAATGCACGTGGAAGATCCTTTTCTATAAAGCTCAACACACCTTCAAATGATTCGATCGCAACTTTTACAAACAGGCCTGGTGGCTCCGACACATTTTCCCTGGCGGAATCAATCAATCGTGGTGTCTGTCGAAGTTTTGATCCTATGCGCCGCGCACGTTCTGGTAAATCTGCATACGCAAAGAGAACCTGCGTAGCAAGGCTATTTGCAAGAACCTCCGCATAGACGAGAGGATTCCGCTCCCAGTCGCGAACCTCCTCCAACGCGTAAAGACGACCCCGAATACAGTCACCCAGCATCCGACGGTCGAGTCGTTCTTCGGGTGTCAAATCACCGGTCGAAATCCCTTCAAGCCGACGCCCCCATCCCCCAAACTCCCTGATACGAGTGTCTATCGCGCTACGACTCAGGTCCTCGAGTAAATCATCGTGCAGGTGCACACCATCGGCCGCAGCTTCAGTCGGATGGGTTTCATATAAGTAGTCTAGGTATTGGTCTACAAAGTGCGAAAGTGGCTCAGACACGTCTATCAGTTTATCCGGTTACTAAATTAATCCTTAACTTCCGCTCTGGCGGAAACTCATCCCCATGATGGTACAATACTGCGCCGGTGCCTACACCCATCTCATCCGGCACGCTCTATCTTGTCTCCACACCGATCGGTAATCTCGAAGACATTACATATCGCGCCATCCGTGTCCTAAAATCTGTCGCTCTGATTGCCGCCGAAGACACCCGGCAAACAACCAAGCTTTGCAACTACTATGATGTCTCCACACGCCGGATCAGCCTCCACGAGCACAACGAAATTGAGCGGACACCCTCTCTCCTCAAGAAACTTGCGCGCGGCGACGCGATCGCACTGGTAAGTGACGCCGGCACACCTCTTATATCGGACCCTGGAAGAAAACTGACAGCCGAAGCATTGAAGGCTGGTTACCGAGTAGAGGCCGTTCCCGGACCCAGCGCCGTCCTCGCCGCTCTGATAAGTTCTGGATTTTCAACCGAAAAAGGATTTTGCTTCGCTGGCTTTCCACCAAATAGGTCAAGTAACAGAAAAGTGTTCTTTCTAGACCTTGTCGACGAACCAAGGCCTGTCATCATGTTTGAATCGCCTCATAGAATTATAGGTTGTCTGACAGATATGGCTGATGTTTTTCTGGACCGCCGTGTCGCAATTTGCCGAGAACTAACCAAGATTCATGAGTCTTTGGTCATACAACCTATTAGCAAGCTTGCAGCTATTGCAGACAAAAAACATCTTAAGGGTGAGATAACTCTTGTAATAGAAGGGTCTTCTACGCAAATTAGAAAACAGACTCAACTTAAAGACTCTGACATCCTATCCGAATTTGGTCATTTAACAGAAGATGGTCTTTCCAGAAGGGCCGCGGTTCGTACACTGGCCACCCGCTACCGGTGCTCAAATCGAGACATCTATCAAAGAATCGAAACAGCCAAACCAAAAGGTTTTGTTGATTGACCCAGCTACAGGGGGTTTGTTACGCTACACGGCTTTTAGTCTTATGGCCAAACGAACCGCTCAGAAAAAAGCTCCCGCCAAGAAAAAGATTGCCCGGAAGGCTAAAAGGGCTAAGTCGGCTTCTCCTAAATCCGTAAAGCCGAAAAGCGGTATCGCAACAGCCCGGGAAATCAATGCCGCCACTAAAGAGCGAGAGGCTCGGAGTAAACGGGCACTAGCGGTCTATGAAGTTGGTGTTACGGCCGTACAAAAGCGAGAGTTCTCCCACGCGGCCAAAGCACTAAACGAAATCATTAGCGATTACCCAGAGGAACGAGAATTGCAGGAACGGGCCAGGCTCTACCTCACGGTCTGTGAACGTGAACTCAATCCAACGGTTTCTGAACCAACGACTCTTGACGAACGTATTTATGCCGCAACTGTAGCAATCAACAGCGGCGATAATTCGATTGCGATAGAACACCTAAATGCGGTTGCCAACGAAAAGCCGGCTGATGCGAACGTGCATTACATGCTTTCAGTGGCTCACGCACTCTCCAATCAAGCAGACACGGCAATTACTCACCTTGAGCGCGCCATACGGCTGAATCCGGACAACCGTCTTCTCGCTCGACAAGAACCTGATTTTGAGAATATTTACGACAACGATCGTTTTCAGGATTTGACTGCTCCCGAAGAAGACACGGATGTATCCGAATAGAGTACATTCCTAGTCGGGGTTAAAGATGCCCGACCGTCACGTTCTAATACTTGCTGCGGGTAAGGGAACCCGCATGAAATCGAGTCGGCCAAAAGTTCTTCACCCGCTTGTTGGGTTGACTCTTATCGAACATGTGATTCGTGCTGCCCACCCACTAAAGGCAACCACCACAAACATCGTACTCGGCCACCAGTCGCAGGCCGTGTCTGCGTTGCTTACAAGTAAACGATCTCTGTCTTGCGGCATCGTTTACCAAGAACAACAACTCGGAACCGCTCACGCACTCCTCCAGGCAGAAAGTGCACTCGGCAACAAATCTGGCACGCTTATCGTTCTATCTGGCGATGCGCCTTTGATCTCCCCATCAACACTAATGACGCTGGTCGAAACTCACGAACAGTCTTCAGCGACCGCATGTGTGTTGTCTTCCGTCATCGAGAGACCTTATGGATATGGACGAATTCTTCGTGACCAACACAAACAATTCGTCGGGGTGGTTGAAGAAGTCGATGCCTCTATCGCGCAGCGAAAAATTTCCGAAGTGAACAGCGGAATCTATACGTTCGATTTACCGCCACTTTTTCAAACACTAAAAAAAATTCCAGAAGCAGGTCCAAAAAATGAACGGTATCTTCCAGCAATTTTGCAGTTGTATAACCAACGAAATTTGACCATCAACGTCACTACCACCGAAGACCCACATGAAATCCGAGGCATCAACAGCCAGTCTGAACTGGCGGAAGTGAGAACCATTGTGCGACAACGAAAAAACGAAGAGTTAATGGCAAGTGGTGTAACGATCGAAGATCCCGCCACAACATACATCGATATCGATGTAATCGTGGGAGCGGACACGGTCATTCATCCGGGTGTATTTCTTGAGGGGCGTACCCATGTCGGAGCCCGCTGCGAAATCCATTCGGGTTCACGCATCGTCAATTCAACAATTGGTGATGGCGTCACCATCAATAACCATTCGGTGATCACCGATTCGACAATTGACGGAAAAGCGCGTATTGGCCCTTTCGCCCATATTCGACCTGGCTCAACAATTGGCGAGGGTGCGCGGGTTGGAAATTTTGTTGAACTCAAGAAAACTACCCTTGGAACAGGCGCAAAAGCCAACCATTTAAGCTATGTTGGGGATGCGGTTGTTGGTAATAACAGCAACATTGGTGCGGGGACGATTACTTGCAATTACGACGGCGTGAACAAACACCAAACGACGATTGAACCTGAGGTTTTCGTTGGAAGCGGCACAGAATTAGTTGCTCCGGTTACCATTGGTCATGGTGCATACATAGGTGCCGGCTCCTGTATCACTGAAAATGTGCCTGCAAATGCACTTGCCCTTGCCCGTGGAAGACAAGTTATCAAAGAAGCACGAGCCACAAAAATCAGAAAACACTCCGAGTGACATTTCTCATGCCTGTGGCCCTTTCCGTCATTTCCTAGCGCCAGAGGACTAGTCCCTTACATAATTAAAGGCATGTGCGGCATCATTGGCTATCTCGGGCCCAAACCTATTGTTCCAGTTCTGATTGACGGCCTCAAAAGGCTGGAATATCGCGGCTATGATTCCGCGGGGATTGCCCTCGTTAAAAACGGCTATGTTGAGATTAGGCGAAGCGCTGGAAAACTCAAGCGCCTCGAACAAGTCATCGCAACAAATCCTGTCGCCGGCGAGTATGGGGTCGGCCACACCCGGTGGGCAACGCATGGGCGTCCAACTGAGGAAAACGCTCATCCACATCGCGACTGCACCGGAAAAATCGTCGTCGTGCACAACGGCATTATCGAAAACTATCTTGAACTCAAACACGAATTACAGGCTGCAGGACATACCTTCCAAACCGAAACTGACACCGAAGTTATCGCACATCTTGTCGAAGGTGAGTTCAAAAATGACGGCCTCGAAAATGCTGTGCGCAGATCACTGAACAAACTGCGAGGTCTTTTTGGAATCGTGCTCGTGCACGCCGATGATCCTGGAAAGATTGTTGCTGTTCGAAACGGACCTCCGATTGTCATCGGATTAGGTGATGACGAATTTTTCGTCGCATCAGACGTGCCCGCCATTCTAAGCCACACCCGAAACGTCGTTTTTCTTGGTGATGAGGAAATGGCCGTCCTGACACGCACCGGCATTGAATTCACTGACTATGGTGGCCAAAACGTTTCCGTATCACCACAGCGAATTCAGTGGGACCCCGTGATGGCAGAAAAGTCTGGCTACAAGCACTTCATGAGAAAAGAGATCTTCGAACAGCCATGGGCGTTACAAGAAACGGTTCTTGGGCGCGTCTACGAAGAGCATGGCCGGATCTTTTTGGGTGAACTCGAGCTGGACGACCAAGAATTACAAAGTGTAGAAAAGGTTGTTATTCTTGCCTGCGGTACATCGTGGCACGCTGCACTTGTTGGAAAATTTCTTATTGAGCAACTGGCGCGCATCCAAGTAGAGGTCGACTACGGTTCGGAATACCGCTACCGCGATCCGATTGGCAATGACAATACGTTGGCCGTGGTTATTACTCAGTCTGGAGAAACGGCCGACACTCTTGCTGCGCTACGTGAAGCCAAGACAAAAAATGCCAAGAGCATTGCCATTTGTAATGTCGTCGGAAGTATGGCCACCCGCGATGCCGATGGGATTATCTACACCCACGCCGGACCAGAAATTGGCGTGGCTTCAACTAAAGCATTTACTTCCCAACTTCTTGCTTTGAACTTATTGGCGTTGCACCTTGGAAGAGTTCGCAACGAACTTGGTGTCGACGAGACACGTGAACACATTAACGCCTTGACGCATCTTCCTGGTCTCGTCGAGCAAGTGCTTAAGCAAGACCACCTTATCGAAAGAATTGCAAAACGATTCTATCGGAGTTCCAATTTTCTGTATCTCGGTCGTGGAATCAATTATCCCGTTGCGCTAGAAGGCGCGCTCAAACTCAAGGAAATCTCTTACATTCACGCTGAAGGCTACCCAGCCGGTGAAATGAAACACGGGCCAATTGCCTTGATTGACGAAAACCTGCCGGTCGTAGCAATCGTCCCGCAAGATAAAGTCTTCGACAAAATGCGAGGAAACTTGCAAGAAGCAAAGACGCGAGGCGCATCGATCATTGTACTCAGTGACGCGCCAAGCGACGCCTTTGAGGCGTTTCTTGACCGAGACACGGACTACCTAATTCCAGTGCCCTCCACTCACCCGCTGCTAACGCCTATCCCGATGGTCGTGCCACTCCAGTTGTTGGCGTACCACATTGCTGTCCTACGAGGTTGTGATGTGGACCAGCCCAGAAATCTAGCGAAAAGCGTTACTGTCGAGTAAATGTCGTTTCTGGAACAACTGAATCCCGAACAACGTGAAGCCGTTTTGCATCGTGACGGCCCACTGTTGATCTTGGCGGGCGCTGGCTCAGGAAAAACACGGGTTATTTGCTACCGCCTAGCCTATCTAATCGGTGATGGGCACGCCGAACCAGACCAAGTACTCGCCGTCACATTTACGAACAAAGCGGCAGAAGAAATGCGGGGCCGCGTTGAACAATTACTCGAATCTGAGTCGCCGCGGCTTTGGGTTTCGACGTTCCATGCATTTTGCGCACGCCTGCTCCGTCGCGAGGGACCACGCATTGGCTTGTCCCGGGATTTTGTTATTTACGACTCTGTCGATCAGTTGAGTGCGGTGCGTCAAGCCATGCGCGACTTAAGCGTGGACGACAAGATTACTCCGCCGCGGTCTTTGCTCTCGCGTATCAGTCATGCCAAGAACCGCATGGAAAGCGCATCCGACATTCGTCAGAACAGTCACGGGTTTGGTGATGATCAACTAGCCGCCGTCTACGAGCGATATCTTCAGACCCTCACCCAAAGCGGGGCTCTCGATTTTGACGATTTATTACTGAAAGCGGTGACTCTTTTTGAGACGTCGGGCGACGCACGCGAACGGTATGCTGATCGCTTTCGCTACGTGATGATTGACGAGTACCAAGACACGAATAGACCACAATACATGCTGATTCGATTGCTCACCGATCAGCATCGGAACTTATGCGTCGTCGGCGACCCCGACCAATCAATCTATAAATGGCGCGGTGCGGATTTACGGAACATTCTCGATTTTGAAGAAGACTATCCAGAAACGACTGTGGTCCGGCTAGAGCGTAATTATCGGTCAACACAAGTCATTCTTGACGCAGCCACCAACGTCATCAGCCGTAACCAGCACCGCAAAGAAAAAAGACTTTATACCGAACGAGATGGTGGGGAACCTGTTATCTGTCACCGAGCCAATGACGAACTTGAAGAAGCCGACTTCATCCTTGGACAAATCCGGGCTGGTTTGGAAGCCGATATCGACAAAGCTGCTGTGCTCTATCGAACGAATGCGCAGTCACGTGCCATTGAAGACGCGTTGACGCGCGAAGCCATCCCATATCGTGTTGTCGGTGGTGTGCGCTTTTACGAACGTAAAGAAGTGAAAGACGCATTAGCCTACCTCAAACTCGTCTTAGCGCCTGACGATGATGTGAGCTTGCGACGCGTGATTAACGTACCGGCGCGGGGAATCGGAAAAGGTGTCATGGCTGGCTTGTCAGCGATTTCTATGGAACCAGAGGAGAGCTCTCCTCTTTTTGAAGGCGCAGACCTTGATTCAGAAACGCCTGTTGCCTCGCTCTGGAACCGACTCGTGCGAGCAACGGACAACCATTTGCTCCCCAGTCGGTCGCTCAAAGCTCTGTTGCGATTCCGAGAACTGTTGACGAATCTCCGCGAAAATAGTTCGACTGAGCCCGCTTCCGTTGTGCTGGGAAAAGCTCTGGATCAAAGTGGATACATACAAGCGTTACGCGACGACGGGAGTGAAGAAGCTGAGAATCGCGTTGCAAATTTGGCCGAACTCGTTTCTGCCGCTCGCGATTATGAATTACGTGATTCTGATGCCAGTCTAGGGAGTTTCGTCGACCGCCTCTCGCTCTTATCCGAAGCAGACGAAGAAAATGGACCTAACAATGCGCGTGTGTGGTTGATGACACTGCATGCTGCGAAAGGACTCGAATTTCCCCTCGTCGTCATCGCAGGAATGGAAGATGGGTTGTTCCCGCATGCTCGCGCCACCGCTGACGAAGAGGAATTAGAAGAGGAGCGTCGGCTCTGTTACGTCGGCATGACCCGCGCCGAATCGACTCTCGTATTAACCAGTGCAGCCAGGCGACGCGTGTTCGGAGAATATCAGTCAACGGAACCGTCTCGATTTTTTGACGAAATCCCCGAAGAGCTCGTCACGATCATTGAACCAACCTATGGCCCGGCTCTCTTCGGTTCGTCCTCCAGCGGACGGCCCGGGCAACGACGACGACGCTCACGACGAGCACCCTCAGTAGGCTCGCCACCGTTTGCATATGACGAAGCTGATGAAGATCAGTCTGCCGGGGGAATCTCTCGTGGAGCGCGTGTTCGTCATCCAACATTTGGCACTGGCACGGTCGTCAATGTCGAAACATTAACTGGAGACGTCAAGCTGACTGTCCGGTTTAATCTGGTCGGTGAAAAAAAACTGTTGGCTCGGTACGCCAAACTCGAACGTGTCTGAATCGCTGTACGAGCAGTTCCCAAGTCTTGAAAATAACCCGATTAAATGTCACCAAGAACCGAGTGAAGCAAGCTCATGATGATTTGAGGGAAAATTCCTAGTGTGAGTGAGACAATGGCAATAAGCACGAGTGGTACCGTCATCGTAAGGGGCGGATCCGATAGATCCTTATTTTCAAAGGCCTGGTTTAACGGGCCAAAGAAAATCTGCCGAGCTGCGTTGAACGAGTAGGCAACCGTCAACAACACTGCGGCTAGCCCAACAACGGCAATTACGACGCCGAACGGCCCACTCAATACCCCTCTTTCAAAAATTCCTGAGAACATAATCCATTCGGCCGTAAAACTACTAAACGGTGGAAACCCAGACAGCATCATGCACCCTGCGATCCAAAGAGCAGCCGTCACTGGCATGCGTCTTGCGAGACCTCCCATCTGTCGCATATCTCGCACACCCGTGGCGTACACAACGAGGCCTGCGGTAGAGAAAAAGACCGCTTTCCCCATGATGTGACTTAGAAAGAAAAACATCCCGCCCTGGACACTGCTACTCGTCAATGCGGCAAGACCAAGAACGGAATAGGCAATCTGGCTGATGGTAGAACAAGCGGCAAGACGCTTGATATCCGTTTGTACCATGGCAAGTAGCGATCCATAGACCATGGTCACAAGTGAAAGCACCATCAGCGGTGCACCAAACTGTTGGAAGTCACTACCTAACGGAAGCGCCACGACTCTAATGAGCACGTAAACCGCAAGATTGGCGTAAATAGCGAGCAAGCCAGCAATGCATGTCGGGTGTTCAGCATGCACTGGAGGCATCCAGACGTGAAACGGCACAATCGCCAGTTTCATCAAGAGACCAACAAGAAATAGAAAGATCGTCGCAGTCACAAAAGGCGAGTCCTTCATGTGGCTGAGTTCCGAAATATTCCAACTCCCAATTTGGTCGTAGACCAAAAGTGACGCCGCCAAGAACAAGAGCGCCCCGATGATCCCCCATGCCAAACTGATGAACGCAACGCGGACCCGTTCCCGATAGCCGAAATAAGCCATTAAGAAGAACAGCGCGACTGTGAGGACTTCCATAAAAAAGTACAATGGAATCAAGTTGGTACTCAGGATTGTGCCGATAAACCCGACTGGGAAGAGCGGCATTAAATAGAAAAACCTCACGTAATGCCGCTCTCGTCCCAACTGGTCTTCATCGGCGTAGAGGTTTTCAATCCGACGTTCGATATACCGAATCGAATAGATCGCCAGAGCAGCACACAACAGCATCACAACAGCTAGTGTCGAAATGCTGAGACCGTCTGCTAGTAGGCCCAAACGGATTGGTTCTGGGATCTGGATGTTGGGAGCGACAACTCGATATTCCTCAACAAGTACCTTGCCTCGACTGACTGCCGCGGCGGCGACCAGCACCAGCGCCGTCGTGTACAACAGTGCCCCCGACGTGACCCATCCAGCAAACCGACCAATTCGATGTCGCAGAACGAAAACGACGACTGACGCAAGAATTGGGGTCAGCAGAATTTGCAGAAGCAACGCTGGCATTATTGAGCCCCACCAGCACCTAGAAACATATAGGTGAGTAACAGGACGAACAGGACCAGCACATACGACACGTTATAAAACAGTTCTTCTGTATCTGCCCGCAGTCGATGAACAAACCGTTCTGCCTTCACAATAAACAGCCTGGGAAGTTGACGGTGAACAAGGTTGTTAAATTTTGCCTCGACATTCTCAGCAACGTACGTGGCCACTTGAGAAATGCCGCCAATGAACATATGACGGTAGAAAGCGTCGATAAACCATCGTTTCCATAAGAACGTATGGACCAACGTTGCAACTCGAGATTTTTTAAGAAACTCTTGAGCGGAAACCTTGCGCGCGATAAACAGGTAATAGGCTGGAACCGCGCCCGCAAAAAGAAACAGTACCGACAGAATTGGAATTACTTGATGGAAGACTGATTCTTGCGCACTGTCAGGCAAGATCACTGATGTAGCAATGTTGGCATCTCTCGCCAGACCGGTCTCAAACCCACGGTGCAACACACTTTCGATGAAAGGTCCGCCAACGCCTGCCCCGATGATAAGGAGCGCAAGTCCTCCAGACGCAACATACATCGGCATCTTTCCGTCATCAACGTGCTCACCGCTCCGTACGACCTTTAGAAAAGGGTCACTTTCGGAACCATAAAACACCAGTCCCAGAAAACGTACGGTATAGAACGCCGTCACCGCGACTGTAATAAGGGCGGCAACAAACAAGACTATGCTACCGTCGGCGACAACCAGCAAGACGGCATCCTTGCTCCAAAACCCGGGGAAGGGTGGAAGTCCCATGAGTGACAGCGCCGCAACAAGCGTAAACAACCATGTCATCGGCTGGTATTTTCGTAGTGCCCCCATATCTGGCATGTAGATGGAGTGGACAGCGTGAATTACGGTCCCTGCACAGAGAAAAAGACACGCTTTAAAAAGGGCATGGCTGACAAGATGAAAAATTCCGGCAGTATATCCATCAAGCAAAAGCGATGGTCCGAGCCCTGCGGCACCCAATCCAAGTAGCATGTACCCGATCTGGCTGACTGTTGAATACGCCAGTACTTTTTTAAGCTCCACTGCCACAAGTCCCTGCGTAGCTGCCAAGAAGGCGGTGAAAACCCCGACCCACGCAACGACGTAGAAGAACCAGGCCGCCTCGTCAATGCCAGCCACCCAGAGGCCGTAGTAGAAAATGGGCACGAATCGAGCCACAAGATACACACCGCTTTTCACCATTGTCGCGGCATGAATAAGAGCGGAAACCGGTCCTGGGCCAGCCATGGCCTCAGGTAACCATTCGTGAAAAGGAAACTGGGCTGACTTGCCGAACGGTCCAGCTAGTAACAGCAGGCTCACCAATACCACCATGCCTGGAGTCGCAGCCATGGTTGCGAGCCAGACCGGAGCGGTTGCGTACAGTTCAAGAAAATTCAACGTGCCGGCATAGAAGAACACCAGCAAAATCCCTCCGAGCATGAGCATGTCGCCAAGACCAGTGACGACAAGCGCTTTAAGGCTCGCTTGGGACGGGGTTACAAAGGCAGTCGGGTGTGGTCCACCAATCCAGTATTTTTTTTGGTCTTGAAAATAGAAACCGATCAGGCCATAGCTACAAACACCAACCAGTTTCCAGCCAACAAAAAGGAACAGGAGGTTATTGGCAAAGACCAATAGCAGCATGCTGGCAATGAAGCTATTCATCCACATCCAAAATCGAGTCTGTGCGGGGTCATCACGCATATACCCGTGGCAATAGACCATGATGACGAAGCTGATCACCGCTACGACGTTCGCAAGGACAATGCTCAGACCGTCAACTAGCACTCCAAAGCCAATTTCGATCGGGTTTGCAAGCCACGCAAATTCGTGCTCGAGTGGAAGCGCCTCGGGATGAAACAATGCGGGTAACAAACTCAGCGCGGCCACAGCTGCAACCAGGGATGATAGAAGGGCTCCAAGATCTCGTGCCGTCCGGTTGAATCGGCCAAGCAAAGGCGTCACGGCTGCCCCGACCATCGGCGAGAAGATGCACACCCAAGCTGCAGTTGTTGTCATCCCGTCACCTCAAAAGACCGATCGGGATAGCTGGATCAATGAACTGGGAAACCACCACTCCATTGAAGAGGCCAAGCAGGATGACCCCCGCTGCGAGGATAAGCATGGGGACCAGCATGGTTAACGGCACCTTCTCCCGTTCCGGCTCTTCGTGAGACGACACGGTCATTTCGTTGACTATTTCAGCTTCGTCAGCAGTTAGGTACATATAGCGGACCACATTGGCCAGGTAACCAATGGCTAGCACACTGCTAACCAGAATGACGCCAACAAACACCCACTGCTCCTTGTCGATTGCACCAAGAATTAGATAGACCTTGCTAAAAAAACCTCCGGTCGGCGGAAGGCCGATCATGCCAAATGCGCAAATCGTGAATGCTGCCGTAGTCAACGGCATTTTTCTGGAAAGCTTTCGAAAAGTGTGAATCTCTCGACTTCCCGTTTGGTAAACGATGGCGCCAGCCACTAGAAACAGGCAACACTTCATGAACGCATGGTTGACTAGATGCAGAATGCCTCCTGTGAAACCCATCCCATTGGCGAGGCCGATACCCAAAACGATGTAGCCAATCTGTGCGATAGACGAGTAGGCCAACATTCGTTTGAGATCCGACTGAACGATCGCCATAACGGAACCCAAAATCATGGCGACCGCCGCCAGCCAACTCAACACTGTGGTAACGGGAAGTGTCTCAACAGAAAAACTTGGTTCGAATACAAAGAACATCACCCGTGCCAACACGTACGCGGCGACTTTTGTCGTCGTGCCGGCGACCAGAGCACTGACAGCCGAGGGAGCGTTGGTGTACGCACCGGGAAGCCAGGCATGCATCGGGAATAGTGCCATCTTGAGCGAGATACCAATGACAAAAAAGGCAAAGCCGACAAGCACCGCGTTCGATTCGTAGAGCCCTGGAAGGATACGGGCCAGGTCAGTCATGTTCAGCGAACCCGTTACGCTGTAGAGATATCCTACCGAGAGCAGATAGAAGGCAGCCCCAACGGTACCAAGAATTACATAGCGGAAGGCAGACACCACCGCCACTCCTCTACCAAGTGAAACTAATGCGTAGCAGGAAAGGGAGGTGATTTCGAGAAACACGTAGAGGTTAAACATGTCAGCTGTTGAGACAAGACCCGTCAGCCCACTTACGAGAATGAGATAGACGCTGTAAAAAGGCACCTCTTGGTCCGGCGCTTCCTTCAAAATGCTCCTCTTCGAGTAAATCGCTACGAGAAGAGTGACAAAGGTCAGTAGCAGGAGCATGAGAACAGCAAGGTGATCGACATAAAAAGCAATCCCCCATGGCGGTTCCCAACCACCCATGAAATACTCGACCGGCCCAACGTTGAGAATCCGACCTGCTAACACCAGAGACAAGCCAAAAGAACATAACAACGCGAGCACAGAAACTGGGAACACTAAACATCGATGCCTCCAACCAAGGAGCGGAAGGATAAAAGAAGTGATTAGAGGTATAACGACGATGAGGATGGGTGTCGCTGATTGATGAATATTCATCCGGATGATCGGACCCTCTTTAGCAATTCGTCCTCTTCCAGTGTCCCGTACCTCCTGTAAATTCTAAGAAGGAGAGCGAGCGCAACCCCAGTGGTGGCCACACCGACGACGATCGCGGTAAGCATAAGAACGTGAGGCAATGGGTTGACGTAGCTGGACGCATCCAAAGGTGCTGGACTGCCTGAGCTATGACTTCCAAAGACAATGGGAATCGTTGCGTCGCGTTTGGCCGACAGCGATACGACAAATAAAATTATTGACCACTGAAAGATGTTCATGCCCACCAATTTCTTCACCAAATTGGTCTTGCCGATCATGGCGTAGAACCCGATCATCATCAGCATGATGTATGTCGCGTTGTTGAAATGGCCAATAATGAATTCCAGCATTTTTGCCTATTCAAAGCTCAAGAGGTCGTAAAAGATGGACACCAGGGCTCCGGTCACGGTAATTCCTACGCCCACCTCTATAACGAGCATGCCGAGGCTCCGCGGTTCTGCACTGGGAAGAATGCCGTAGTCCAGATAATTAGCCCCGAGGAAGAGACTCACGACACCAACGCCCGCGTAGAGCAAGACACCGGTGCTGGTAACGACCATGGCTCTAGCAACACTGAACCTTTGCTGTACGGCGTCTAATCCATCACACAAAACAAGAAGCATGAAACTTGACGCAAGGATGACACCACCCTGAAACCCACCGCCTGGGCTGCTATGTCCGTGCATGATCACGTAGAGCCCAAAAATTTGGACGAATGGTACAAGTCGCCGACACACAACCTTGACAATGATACTTGGCGCTACTTCTTTCAACGGTTACTGTTCCTCCCGATGGCTGCGCAGGATGAGAAGAACAGCCATTGCTCCAGTAAAAACGACAGCTGTTTCCCCCAGAGTGTCAAAACTTCGATAATCTGCGAGAACTGCGGTCACCATATTCGGCACCGCAGTTTCCTCTAGGCTGTCTTCAATGTACCGCGGGGACACATGAACGGCCGGTGCCGATTGCGGGTCCCCGGTGATCGGCATGTCAAGCGACCCAAGAAACAACAGGAGACCTGTCAAGCCAGTGACGATCAGATGCAAATAGTTCAATCTTTACTCACCCTTGCTGTTTTAAAGACCGTTACAACGAAGAACACCGTCGTTACCCCAGCACCCACGGCTGCTTCTGTGAACGCTACGTCGACAGCACCCATTTCAATCCACAAGAGACACATAAATAGGCTGAAGGCTCCCAGCAAAACAACCGATGCCAGCAAGTCTCTAACACTAACGGCAGCAATAGCACACACCACGGTAAGACCTAATAGAACAAGATCGAGCTGCCAAATCACTCGCGTTCTCCTCTTGTCCACAACGGTAACCGATTGATGTAGGCAGCCCGGGCAATTGCGTGGGCTGCAGTGGGACTCGTGAAGAAAATAAAAATGGCAATAGCAAGCAGTTTCACGCTAGTAAAATCGAACCCCTGATAGATTGCCAAACCGACCAACAAGAGGAGACTCCCCAACGTGTCACATTTGCCAGCGGCATGCATCCTTGTGTAGAAATCTGGAAACCGGATTAATCCAACAGCTCCCATGAATAGAAAAAAGATGCCAGCACAAATCAAGCACGCTGCAAATATCGTCACTGCATTTGTCATGGATTCTCAACGCCCTTCTGCTCGAAATATCGTGAAAATGCCAGCGTGCCTATGAAATTGATGAGCGCATACACAAAAGCAATGTCAATGAAAAACTCTACGCGGTTAAAGAGGTAACCAGTCAACACAATCACGGCTATCGTCTTTGTGCCGATAACGTTCACACCGATAATGCGATCAATGATGTGCGGTCCCGCGACAACTCGGTAAAGAGAAAGTACAACGGCAAACAAAATCGTCAGAGAAGCTATCAGAAAGAATGTGTAGGACACGACGTAAACCTTATCTCTCTAGGTGCTCTTCTCGTCACGGGCTTCAAGGAACACCTGTCTGACCCTGCTTTCCATATCACCTGTCACCACGGATTGTGCGGCCTTTTCACTTAAGGCATGTATGTGAAACTCCCCATCTTGAATGTCCAATGTGATTGTTCCGGGTGTCAACGTAATGGAGTTACCAAACGCCACGCGCGCCATGTCGCTCTTTAATTTCGTCCGAAATCGAATAACCTGCGGACGAATTTGTCCTGGCCGAAACACAAGATAAACAACATGAAAATTTGCTGCGACGACCTCTCGCAAGAGCCACGGTATATAGAAACAAAATCGCCACGCTTGTCTAAACCAAGACTGTAACTGTGCATTAGGAAATAACAGATCGCGCGACAGCACCGCAACAAGGGCACAACAAACAACACCGAGGCCGAGATGTAAGCTGTCGAAATGATTGGAGAAAATCACCCAAAAGACGAATAGACTCGCAAACGTAGCTAGATTTCTTGGATTTACTGAACGTCCCTCGGACATATTCCAAGAAAATTCTATCGGACCATCGGTCCGACTCCAACCGGGCGTCTCACAAGACCAGTCTTTGGGCTGGGCTACCGTCTCCAGGCAGGCCAAACGCAGGCTTCCTCGCAAGGGGATTGGCGGGGCTCACTTCTTGGCCCCCTACACCACGCACACCTAAAACAAAACGCTACTCAATAGACGTAATAATCCAACGGCTGGGAACCAATTCGTTGGCTTCGCCCCCCCGAATCTCAGCCTTCTGAATCGTAATAATCATCGTTCGGTCCGCAGAGCTACCGTCCTTTTCAACAGATGCAGTCACGGTCAAATCTTTGGTAATGACATCACCATCGTAGGCTGTAACATCGATCGGGTTTGACGGATCGAAAACACTCGCATTAGCAATTTGAACCGCTCGGTTTAGTTCGGCCGTAGCATCTGATGTTTTTTGTGCATAAGAGCGCTCTTCATCAACGAGGTTATTCCACATTTCCTGAATTTCCTCGTCAGCACGAGCAACATCTTCTTCCGCGCGTTGGGCCTCGATAACACGAGTAATTGCTTCCTCGTTCTCGTCCTGATACATCTTTTTCTCGTCTCGGAACGCATCCTCTGCTTCTCGAGCAGCTACAAGAGCAACGTTTAGGTCTTGCATCCGAAGAGGAACTCGCTGTTCCTCCGCCATGCTATCAACGCTCGGGCTTGATGCGATTCCGTTTTCATCGGGTGGAAAAAAGACCATTGACATGTTCCCCACGGTGGAACGGTCATTAAAACGAGATGCCTGGAAGAACGCCCGAACGAGTTGTTCTTCCTCGCCCCCTCCACCGCAGGCAGTTAACAAACCACTCCCCACAGTCAATGCTGCGATGACGAAAATTGTTCGCTTAATAGTCATACGAGACATGGCAGCGCCTCCTCATTCATTTAACGGCGTAACGTAACTTTACTTCTCAGTGAAGGCATTGTCGCCTTCTCGTTCAACGAGGCGCGCGATAGACACAACGCTGTCCTGCGTATCGATTCCAATCAACCGGACACCCTGAGTTGCTCGACCTATAGGTCGAATATCTCGCGCCTGGGTCCTAAGTACTTTTCCTTGCTGGGTAACGATCATTACCTCATTCTCTTCATCATCAATATACTCAACCCCAACGACAGGACCATTTCTATCGCTAGCGTGGATATTTATGATACCGACTCCACCCCTCGATTGCACGCGATATTCGTCTATCGGTGTCCGTTTTCCATAGCCGTTCTCTGTCACACTCAAAAGGGTTCCTCCAGGCCGGACAATCGTCATCGCAACCACTTCGTCCCCATTTCTTAGGCCTATTCCACGAACCCCAGCTGCCGTCCTCCCCATCGAACGAACCTCTGAGCCTGGAAAACGGATGGCCTTTCCATTACGTGTTCCGATAAGAATTTGCTGATGACCGTCTGTCAGTTCTGCGCCAACAACCGCATCATCTTTATTAACGCCCATTGCGATAATGCCACCAGCTCGAGGATTTCGAAAGGCCCGGAGGTCCGTCTTCTTCACCACGCCACTCCGAGTTCCCATGACAACAAAGCGTTCACCCTCGATTTCCGGAAAATCCTTCACGGTTTCAAGGGCAGCGATCTTCTCATCTGGCTCCATTGCTACCAGATTAGCGATTGACTTCCCCCTGCCATCAGGACCGACATCAGGAATCCTATGAACTTTTAACCAATAGACTCGCCCGCGGTCAGAAAAAATCAAAATATAGGCGTGCGTTGACGCCACAAAAAGCTGTGTAAGGAAGTCTCCCTCTCTAGTGCGCATTCCAATGCGACCCTTCCCGCCTCTTTTCTGATTTCGGTATTGGGTCACTGCTGTCCGCTTGATGTAACCCGTGTTACTCACCGTGATAGCAACATCCTCCTCGGCAATGAGGTCTTCTATCTCGAAGTCCCCCTCGGCGTCGACAATCTCTGTTCGGCGTGGGTCACCATATTTGTCTTGGGTATCCCTAAGTTCATTAACCACGATCTCCATCAATAACGTTTCACTGGCAAGAATTGCGCGAAGACGTTCAATCGTTTTCATCAACTCGGCTAATTCGTCGACGATCTTCTGTCGCTCCAATCCGGTCAATCGCTGGAGTTGCATATCAAGAATTGCCTGGGCTTGAAGTTTCGTCAGGGAAAATTGAACTTCAAGACCATTGCGAGCTTCCGCCGGATTTTTCGACCCTCTGATCAATTTGATAACAGCATCCAAGTGATCAAGTGCTATTTTCAGTCCTTCAAGAATATGGGCGCGGGCCTCTGCTTTTCGTAGATCATGTTCCGTTCGCCGTCGGACAACCTCACGCCTAAACTCGATAAAATGTTCAACAACATCAAGTAGCGTAAGTACCTGCGGTCGGCCCGCAACAATCGCCAGCGTAATGATGCCGAATGAGGTTTGCAGTTGCGTGTGCTTAAATAGGTTATTCAAAACCACTTTAGGCATTTCACCTCGCTTGAGTTCTATGACGATCCGCATGCCAGATCGATCCGACTCGTCGCGTAAATCAGCAATGCCTTCGATGACTTTGTCTCGTGACAGCTCTGCTATCTTTTCAAGCAGCCGTGCTTTATTAATTTGATACGGAATCTCCGTAACAACAATCGCATCTCTTTCACTTTTTTTATCTGATGTTTCTATCTCTGTGCGGGCGCGCATCATAATAGAACCACGACCCGTGCGATACGCTTGTGCAATCCCAGCACGCCCGACAATAAAGCCACCCGTTGGAAAGTCAGGACCTGGGACCCGCACTAAAAGCTCTTTTTCCTTGACAGCAACATCCTCAGCCGAGTGCTCTGCAACCCACACGATGCCATCAATTACCTCATGAAGGTTGTGCGGCGGAATATTCGTCGCCATACCAACCGCAATACCTGCCGAGCCATTCACGAGCAAGTTTGGAAATGGTGCTGGTAACACCGATGGCTCTTCGCTCGTCTCGTCGTAATTGGGTACAAAGTCAACGGTCTCTTTATCGAGATCCGCCATCAAGTCGTCCGACAGCGGTCTCAGCTTTGCCTCGGTGTACCGCATGGCGGCCGGTGGGTCCCCATCAACTGATCCAAAATTCCCCTGGCCGTTTACCAATGGGTAACGCATGTTGAAATCCTGCGCGAGTCTCGCAAGCGTGTCGTAGATAGATGCGTCACCATGCGGATGCAAATTACCCATGACTTCACCGACGATCTTCGCGCACTTTCGGTAAGTTCGATTTGCGGACAATCCCATCGAACCCATACCGAAAATCACCCGCCTGTGTGCGGGCTTAAGACCATCTCGAACGTCAGGTAGTGCCCGGCCGATGATTACGCTCATGGCGTAATCCATGTACGACCGTCGCATTTCGTCTTCGATATTTACGGGAATATTTGATTGGTTGGTATCTGACATACTGAACTGCGGACGCTTGTCAAAAAACTAGTGGAAATCCTTACACGTCAAGATTCTTTACATCTAAAGCGTTGTCTTCTATAAATTTTCGGCGTGGTGCAACCTGATCGCCCATGAGCGTGGTAAACATGCTGTCAGCTTCCGCATCATCTTCGGCGCGAACCTGTAAAAGCGTTCTGTCTTCCGGCTTCATTGTTGTTTCCCAGAGTTGGTCAGGATTCATCTCACCAAGTCCTTTATAGCGATTGATTGCAATCCCTCGTTTTCCAACAGAAATAAAGTATTCGATTAACTCCTCAAATGAAGTGACCGTAATCTCAGGCTCTTTCTTTTCTCCAGCCGGTTCGCTTGGTTGCTCGGCTTGAGTGTCAATATTTTTTGCTTCGCTGGCAGTTTCTTCCACGGGTTGCCCATTCGGTCTGACCGTTTCCGGCTGCGAAATAACCATCGGGCCTCGCAAAACCTCAATGTCCACATAATGGGACAGCAGCGTGCGATATTCGGCGGACTCCACAAAGTCGACCCCGATCGAATGACGCTGTGGAAATCCGTTCGTGCGGTCCTCAATCGTTAACAGGTGAGCGCTGTGTTCCTCATCCCTATCAAGTGAAACGGTCCGAAGTGATGTCGAAACAGAACGCGCAAACCGGTCTACGGTTGCTTCATCAACAAAAAATTCTCGGTTACGCGCACCGTTCTCAAGAAGCGCCGTGACGACATCGCGACTCGGCCCACGACGCTCGACCAGTCGTAGTAACCGACCATATGCCATCACCTTGTGGAGCATGCTTTCTAACCGGTCGCCCGTAAATTCTAGGTTCGTTTCCGGTAGCCGTAGGACCCTTGATGCACTCGCCCGTTTGATTAGATACGTGTCAAGTTCTCGGTCATCTTTGATGTAGTGTTCCGTCTTACCTCGTTTCGCACGATAGAGAGGCGGCTGAGCGATATAGATGTGTCCTTTTTCAATCAGGCGAGGCATCTGGCGATAGAAAAATGTGAGGAGTAACGTTCGGATGTGCGACCCATCAACATCAGCGTCCGTCATGATCACAATACGGTGATACCTGAGCTTGTTAAGGTCAAACCCTCCAGCATCTTCCGGCTCTCCGTCATCATCGGTGACTTCAAGCCCAAATCCACAACCAAGCGCCGCGATCATCGTCTTGATTTCATCACTACTTAACATCTTGTCTAGTCGCGCTTTTTCAACATTAAGAATTTTTCCTTTGATTGGTAATATCGCCTGAAACCTTCGATCTCTTCCCTGTTTCGCAGAACCACCTGCTGACTCGCCCTCTACGATGTAGATTTCACTCTTTGATGGATCTCGTTCTTGGCAATCAGCTAGTTTTCCAGGGAGTGAACTACTGTCTAATGCCCCTTTTCGACGAACAAGGTCTCGTGCCTTTCGGGCCGCATCTCGTGCACGAGCGGCTTCAATGGCCTTGTGAACAATGCTTTTTGCAATGTTCGGGTTTTCTTCAAGGTGGGCACCGAGACAATCATTAACGATCGTTTCAACGATTCCTTTTACTTCTGTGTTACCGAGTTTTGTTTTTGTCTGACCCTCAAACTGGGGTCTCGGAATCTTGACACTGATAACAGCGACCAGTCCTTCGCGAATATCGTCCCCACCAATGCTTTCCTTTAAATCCCTAGAAAGGTTGTTCTTGTTGGCGTAGGTGTTAAGAGTTCGCGTTAACGCTGAGCGGAAACCTGATAGATGTGTTCCGCCTTCTTGAGTATTAATGTTATTTGCAAACGAATAGACCGCATCGCCATAACCATTGTTCCATTGCAAAGCAATTTCGGCCTCAACGCCATCCTTGGTTCCCTCCATGTAAATGGGGGAGCTATTTACGACTGTTTTGTTCTTATTAATAAACTCCACAAACTCACGAATTCCTCCGTCATATTTAAACGACCGGTTTTTTCCGGTTCGTTCGTCATCAAGAGAAATTTGAACTCCAGCATTAAGAAAGGCTAGTTCTCTCAACCGATGCGCAAGCGTGTCAAAGCTATACTCGGTTGTATCAAAAATCTTTTCGTCCGGTTTAAAGGTGACTTTTGTGCCACGCCGCTTCGTCGTTCCAACAACCTCCAAACCAGTTGTTGCATGACCCTGCTTGTAGTTCTGCTGATAGACCTGTCCGTCTCGCCAAATCTCAAGATCGAGCACTTCAGATAGAGCGTTAACCACAGAAATACCAACACCGTGTAAACCGCCAGAAACTTTATATGTATCGTTATTGAACTTTCCACCAGCATGAAGAACGGTCATTACAACTTCCGCCGCGGATTTTCCACTGACGTGCTGACCCACCGGAATCCCGCGACCGTTATCCGAAATGGTGACCGAGTTATCGATGTGGACTGTCACACTTACAGAATCGCAAAACCCGGCCAACGCTTCGTCAATTGAATTGTCGACCACCTCATAAACCAGGTGGTGCAACCCCGGGGCGCCGGTTGACCCGATATACATAGCGGGTCGTTTACGAACTGCCTCAAGACCCTCTAAAACTTTAATCTTGTCTGCGCCATAATCTTGGGAAACTTCTTCCCCATCAGGCTGATTTACCAACGGGGCTCCACCTTTTGGGTTTGGGTGAGACCCAACCTCTTCCTGTTCAAACTGCGTCATACTTTTACTATTGCCAAGCTTCGACCGAGTCCACCTACTACACACGCATCGGCATAATTACGTAGGTATAAGCCGTTTCTTCTCCAGCAGGATGCATTACCGCCTGGCTCATTTCATCTTTAAGCTCAAGCACGACACTGTCCACATTAACTACTGCAAGAAAATCAAGCACATACTGAGCGTTAAAACAAATTTCTACTTCCTCGCCACTATAATTAACCTCTAATTCTTCTGTCGCTTCTCCGACTTCTGCGCTTTCAGAACGCACTTCAACCTGGTTATCGGTTAGCCGCATTTTTACCGCTTGTGACCGCTCGCTCGACAGAAGCCTTACTCTCTTTATCGCGCTCGTTAGACGGTCACGATCAAATTCAATTCTCTTATCATTTCCTTTTGGAATTACTCTTTCGAACGCTGGAAATTGAGCGTCGATCATCCTAGAAATTAACTCACGCCCATCAACTCTAAAAAAGAGGTGGGCTTCGCCACACTCGTAGGAAATGTCTTTATTCTTACTGTCTGCGAGGAGTTTCGACAGTTCTATCAACGTCTTTTTGGGGAAGATTGTTCTGGTTTCCTCTATTTCCTCTTTTTCTCTTGATGTTGTCGCTAATGCCAACCTGTGTCCATCGGTTGCCACTAAGTCCATAGAGTTTGTCTTTAAAACAAAAAGTGCGCCATTTAAAAAATACCGTGTATCTTCCCCGGTAATCGCAAACTGAGTCCGCGAAACCATTAAGTGTAATTCCTCGCGTAAAAGTGACACCGGGTTTACGTTCGGTGGTTTCGGTACATCTGGAAACTCCGTCTTCGGAAGTGTTTGTATTCTTGATTTAAATTGATCTGCTGTAATAGTTACCTGGTTCTTCTCTCCGTCTTGCTTAATTCTGATGTCAGTTTCCGGCAGTTCTCGCACTATTTCAAATAACTTCTTTGCTGGCAGTGTAAGTTCACCTGGTTTTTTAACCAACGCTTTACATTGACTACGAAGGCCTAGTTCTAAATCCGTAGCTAGGAGTTTTAGTGTGCCATCGCTTCCTGCTTCTACTAAGACATTTGCAAGAATAGGAATCGTATTTTTTCTTTCAATTACACCCTGAAAAAATTGAAGTTCACCTAGAAGATCGCTCTTTCGAACACTTAAATCCATGGAACTCAAGACCTCGATTGGAGAGTCAAGACCGATTGATCATTAGTAACTACATGATCAATAAAAAGTAATACAAATTATAACAAGAAAGAAGGCTTGTTGAAACAGTGGGTTGTGATTTTAAGTATTTTAAAATCAACTATTTAACGTTACAAAAAGCGATTAAAAACTGTGGATTACTAGAACTTAAGTTGTGGATAGATTTTTATCCACAAAACATACATCTCAAACAGAGTGATCCTTTGTGGATAGAACCCCTTAACAGAGTGTTTTACTAGTTAAAAGTCTCTATAAAACTGTTGACGAGTTTGTTGAAATCTCGATCATTCTTACAACGAGTTTCAACTTTCCGGATTGAGTGGATAACAGTTGAGTGATGTTTTCCACCAAAAGTTTTTCCTATTTGAGGCAGTGAAGCATTTGTAAGTGTTTTACAAAGAAACATTGCAATCTGGCGAGGGAGTGTTATGGATTTCGAATTATTTCGAGATTTGAGATCTACAACCCTAAGTTGATAGTAATTGGCGACAAATTTTTGAATTTGGTCAATAGTTACAGGTTGATCATCTCGGTCAATAATATTTTTTAGTACGTCTTGCGCAAGAGCTAGAGAAATCTTGCTTCCTGTTAGAGACGCATAAGCAATTAAACGGATTAACGATCCTTCGAGTTCTCGAATATTAGATTTAATTCGTCCAGCAATATACAGCGCAACGTCATCAGCGAGAGGAATAGTTTCCGCTTCAGCTTTCTTTTTTAATATCGCGACTTTTGTCTCTAAATCCGGTGGTTGAATGTCAGCTATTAACCCCCACTCAAACCGAGATCGTAATCGTTCTTCGAGCGCTGGAATTTCATGTGGAGGGCAATCACTACTAATAATTATCTGTTTTTGGGCGTCATATAAAGAATTAAATGTATGAAAAAATTCCGTTTGAGTACCTTCTTTACCAGCTAAAAATTGCACATCATCAACAAGAAGAACGTCCATTGTTCGATAACGCTCTCGAAAGTCCAAGATTCGGTCATACCGAACAGCATTAATCATTTCGTTCATGAAACGCTCAGACGAGATATAGATAAGTTTTAAAGTCGGCGTTTGTGAAAGTAAATACTGACCGATTGCGTGCATTAGGTGGGTTTTCCCCAGACCAACCCCACCATACAAGTAAAGCGGGTTATAAGAGCGTGAAGGCGCTTCCGCGACAGCTAAAGAGGCTGCGTGTGCAAATTGGTTTGATGAACCGACAACAAACGCGTCAAAAATATACCGGGGGTTTAAGCCACGGGACGGAATGCCAGGGGGTAAGGCGTCTGCCGATAATTTTTTTTCGTTTTTTTCAACAACTTTTCCCGTTTGTCCATCGATAATAAAGGCGACCTGTATTCCACCGCGCTGAATTTCAGCAGCGGCTTCATCAATAACCCCAGCATAGTGCTTAGTCAGCCAATCACGAAAAAGCTCGTTTGGGACACGAATAGTGACCCGTTCCCCATTATCCTCAACAAAAGTAGTTGGCCTAAACCAGGTGTAAAAACTATGACGGTTAACCTTTGTTTCTATTCGAGAAAGAACCTGACTCCAAACGTTGACTGACATTAGACAATATGAACTTATTGGAAAGCTTTCGCCCCGATAGCCTTTCACGGTGCTGCTGGGACAGTAACCGTAATCGGGTTAAATAAATAGTAGAGACAAAAATCTGCCCGTTATTGGGCGAAAGTCTTATCTTTTTCCACAATTTCTTCCACAGTTGTGGAAAACCACCTTAAGACAAAGGCAAAATCCAGCAACCACAGGCGGGCGACTGTAACACACAGCATTTATTTGACGCAATCAGTAACAGAGAGAAAGCCGTCAAAAGTATTTTTCTAGTATAAATTAAGAGCGTTTTCAACAACTCTTAACTAAAACCTCATTAGAAAGTATCGGGTGTCTTGCACTAGTCGTTGACAGGTTTACAGACGCTTGGGTACCATGTTGGTTTGGCAGCAACTCAGAGGTTGATTAAGGGTTCATGAAACGCACATTCCAGCCGAACAACAGACGCCGCAAGCGAACTCATGGTTTTCTTACTCGAATGAGTACTAAGACAGGTCGACGGGTTATTCAACGTAGGCGCGCCAAAGGACGCAAGCGCCTTTCGGTCTCATAAGTTGTTTTAATTAAAGAGTTTATAGTAAATTGACCCGCACTCGAGATCGCCGTGGTCGGCTCCGACGGCGGCAAGAGTTCCTGAACGTCCAGCAGAATGGGTCTAGGATTCGAGGTAGACACCTGACCCTATTCACGATTCCCAACGGTCTCAATCAAAGCCGGTTTGGGATTATTGCAACACGGAAGATAGGTGGAGCGACACGCAGGAATAGGTCAAAAAGAATCATGCGAGAGCTATTCCGTCAACTAGGGTGCGAGCCGGGATACGATGTTGTTTCGTTGCTCCGGCCTGGTTTTCCCGATGTTGCATTTCGTGATTTAGAGGAAGATTACCGGGGGGCACTGTTGCGTCATGACCGCGCTCACGAAATAAGGACCCCGGTCAGAGGTTAAGGAATTTGTATAGGAATCGGGGAAATAGTGTGGCCTCAACCGTTTGTATTTCGGCCATAAATGCGTATCAAACCTTTATTTCACAATGGTTTAGTGGTTGTTGTCGGTTTGTTCCTTCTTGTTCGAATTATGCAAAGGAAGCCGTGCTTTCTCATGGTGCAGTAAAAGGGGGGTGGCTGGCACTTTGCCGCCTTTGTCGATGTCATCCTCTGTGTCAGGGGGGTCTAGACCAAGTGCCGATTCCGAATCGAGATACAGACCGATAGGTCTCTTGTAGAGGTAGAACCTAATCCCATGGAACGGAATGTTCTTGTCGCCGTAGTCTTGTCGATGCTGGTGCTCGTGCTTTACCAGAACTACCTTGTTCCACCAGTTCCAGTCGATACCGAAGGCGTCAGCCAACCAGTCGAAAGCATGCCTCTAGCGGGTTCGGAAACAGGCAACAACGCGGCAGCGACGACTCCAACCCCACTGACCACAGCGCCGTCGGAAACTACTGATTCACAAGGAGATAGCCCTCGTTTAACAGAGGGAGAACCTGAGTCGGTGCCACCTGGAATTACAGCGTTAATTGCGGCGGAAATCGAGGAAACAACAACGGTTGAAAGTGATGCGATTCTCGCTACATTTTCGAACCGCGGGGGCGTCCTTACGAGCTGGAAGCTGAAAAATCATACTGAGCCGGAAAGTGACGCGTTGATTGAACTTGTGCCGACAAATCTCCCCCCTGAGCAGGCACAACCATTTACGTTAGCGTTTGATAACCCTGAACTCAGCGCGAGGGCTAGGACAGCGCTGTTCGAGGCCAGTTCAACGGCATTGTCCTTAGAGGATGCGCCCGAGGAGGTCTCTTTTGTCTACGAAGATTCCTCGGGTCTACGTATTACGAAAACCTACTCCTTTGACCCGAACGAACACGACTATGTGATGTCTGTGAGTGTGGTTGCAACACTAAATAGTGAAAACGTCCCGTTTGCTATTCAGTGGGGACCAGCGCTTGGGGGAGGTGAATCGACGACCTCGAGCATGATCGGGTACAGATATGGACCACGTGCAGTTGTGTATGGGCGAGTCGAAACCGATGGTGTTCTTGGAGAGAGCGACATAAACCACCTTGAAGTTTCAGACATTCAGGCACGCGCGCAATACCACGGACAGCTTCGTTACGTCGGAATCGACAATCACTATTTTCTAGCAGCGGCGATAACGTCAAATCCGTCCGTCATAGCTGGGTATCAATCCTTACCCCTACCGCCGCTCAACCCAGACGGCCCGTCTAGAGAACTAATAACTTTTGAGTTGCGCTGGCCAGACAATGTTGTCGAAAGTGAGCAGTTTTTCCTTGGGCCAAAAGACTTTGCACGGTTGGAGCGCGTTGACCCAGCCCTGATCGAAGCCATCGATTTTGGCTGGACCAGTTGGATTGTCGTTCCGCTTCACCGGTCGTTGAGCCAGATCTATGGATATGTCGGGAACTGGGGTTGGGCAATCATCATCCTAACGTTCCTAATCAATCTGATTCTCTTTCCTCTCCGCCACAAAAGCGTTATTTCCATGAGAAAACTAGCAGAAGCTGGTCCGGAGATAAAAGCAATCCAGGCGCGATATGCAGATGTGAAAACGACGGATCCGAAAAAACAAAAGATGAACCAAGAGGTCATGGAACTCTATAAAAAACGAGGCGTAAACCCGGTTAGTGGGTGTTTCCCGATGCTCTTGACGATGCCGGTATTGTTCGCGTTTTATAGCTTGTTGTCCGTGGCAGTAGAAATTCGCGGCGAACCATTTATGGGGTGGATTACGGACCTGACGGTTGCCGATCCGCTTTACATCACCCCAATCGCTATGGGCGCTAGCATGGTTATCCAACAACGAATGACACCCACACCGAGTCAGGATCCCATGCAGCAAAAGATGATGATGCTCATGCCGATAATGTTTAGTGTGATGTTTCTCTTCGCGGCGAGCGGACTCGTGCTGTATTGGTTAACAAGCAATGTGCTGACGATCGCGCAGACTGTCATAACCAATCGAGTTATTGGTCCACCAAAAGCACACACGGTTCGGCCAGCAGCAGAACGTCGGGTTAAGCAACGCACGAAGAAGAAAGAAAAAGAAAGAGATAATGGGTAAAGTGGATAGTTTCATGAGACCAGGAGATGGTGTCGATATTCCCCTGGGAGTTAGACCGGTAAGTTATTAAGGAGAAGCTAATGGCTGCACAAGGTGATTTAAATGCGCGCATGATCGAATTCTTAACGGACATTGGTGATGCGATGGGTTTGCAGCTGACGGTCACAACGGAAGCACTTGACGATGCCACGCGCGTGTCTATCGCGGGGGACAGATGTGACGTATTTCTTCAGAACAAAGGAGAAGGACTGGAAGCATTGCAACACCTTGTGAACGCTGCCTTTCGCCGGGATCATCCAAGTGGACGCATTGTCATCGACTGTCTCGATTATCGTAGGGGGCAGGATAGTGAGTTACGAGAGACGGCGATTGTATTGGCGAACAGAGCCCTGCAAACCGGGGAATCGCAAGAAGTGGGCCCCTTAAATCCTTACGCCAGACGGATCGTGCACTTGGCGGTCGCTGATATAACGGATGTATCTTCTGAGAGCGTCGGAGACGCTTTTATGAAAACAGTCGTTATATCTCCTGGTGAGTAGACACGAACTTGTATTCTTATAACACATTGCAAAAAAACACCTTATAAACAAAAACTATTGGTATTCAGTGTTTGCCACCGACGACACAATAGTGGCGATAGCGACGCCCCCAGGACCCGGTGGGATAGGTGTGGTCCGCGTGAGCGGTCCTTTGGCGACGATGATAGCCAACTCTGTATTATGTCGTGCGGCACCCCTAGAACCGCGTCGTGCCACCGTTACTGAAGTGGTAGGTCCATGGGATAGCAAGGCAATCGATCGAGTTATCGCAACGTATTTTCCTCGTCCCGGTTCCTATACAGGTGAAGATGTTGTCGAGCTCAGCGGCCACGGAAATCCCGTGCTGTTACGCCAGATAGTGTCCGCTGTCATTGAGGCCGGTGCCCGTTTAGCGGAACCAGGAGAATTCACGTTTCGTGCCTACCTAAACGGTCGCATGGATTTGGTGCAGGCTGAAGCCGTAGCAGACCTAGCGGATGCCGTAACACCTAAGCAGGCGAGAGCAGCGTTTGACCAGCTTGAGGGAACGATGACTTCGGTTGTACAGAAAATCGACCAAGAAGTCTTCGATTTAATCTCGCTGCTTGAGGCGTCTCTCGATTTTCCAGAGGAGGGCTATCACTTTGTTGACGAAGGAAGCGTTGCGTCGGAAACCACAGCGCTGGCGACGCGAATTTCTCAAATATTGGCCGATGCTGACCAGGGCCGACTTTTGAGAGAAGGATGTCACGTGGCCATTGTTGGCAAACCGAACGTCGGAAAATCAACGCTTTTCAATGCTCTTTGCGGGGCTCCTCGGGCCATTGTGGCAGAGACGTCAGGAACCACTCGAGATTTGTTGACGGAAAAAATAGACCTGGGGGGTATTCCGGTAACGCTTGTCGATACGGCTGGAATTCACGAGACACAAGATCCGGTTGAAGCGGAAGGCATCGACCGTGCACATCGAACAGTTACTGTTGCTGATGCGGTTGTTGTTCTTCTTGACGGGTCTTGTCCTTTAGAAACGAAAGATCGCAGGATTCTTGAGGATACGAAAAATATGAGACGGTTGGTCATAGTGAGCAAACGAGACCTTCCGTCGGCGTGGTTAGTCGAATCAGAATCTGGAATAGTTAGTGGGAGCCCTGTTTTTGAAGCATGTCTTCTTTTGAACAACCAGACAACGTTGGAAGGTATTCGCGGGCGGCTGATGTCTGTTCTTGAAAAGAACGCCGGGAAAGAAACAAGAGACACCCCGGCTGTTACGAACCTGCGGCATATTACGTTGCTAAGAAAGGCACAGACGGCGTTAGTGCGCGCGGCTTCTTCGGCAACCGCTTGCGCGGCGGAGGAACTAGTCATAACGGATTTACAAGAAGCTCGTTCAGCGTTAGAAGAAATTTCAGGGAAAAGAACGCCCGATGCAGTCATTGAACGAATCTTTGAAAGATTCTGTATCGGGAAATGAATACATGGGAAAAACTTTCGACGTAATCATCATTGGGGCAGGGCATGCAGGGGTAGAAGCCGCTTATGCCGCTGCGCGCCTTGGGCAACGAGTGGGTCTGTGTACGTTATCGCATGACACGGTTGCCCATATGCCTTGCAATCCGGCGATTGGAGGTACCGCGAAGGGTCACTTGGTGCGGGAAATCGACGCCCTTGGCGGCTTGATGGGTCGTGCGATTGACGCGACTGGTTTGCAATTTAAATTGCTTAACCGAAGTCGTGGCCCTGCTGTCTGGTCACCGCGTGCCCAGGCCGATAAGCGTGTCTATAGCGACTGGGTCGCCAAGGCACTTAGGCAAGAGACGCAGATAGAGTGGGTGATTGGTCGAGTCGGTAGACTTTTGGTTGAAGGTGGTTCGATCAGGGGTGTTGAATTTGAAGAAAGAGTTAAAGGCGATGGTTCTGGCACAACACTTTGGGCGAGGTCGGTGGTTGTTACTGCCGGCACGTTCCTTAATGGTTTGATTCATGTTGGACAGGAACGAAAGCCTGCGGGGCGAGTTGGCGAACCACCATCGCATGACCTGGCCGAGTCATTAAAGGGTCTCGGGTTTCGATGGGGTCGACTCAAGACGGGCACGCCACCGAGAATAGACCGTCGAACGATTGATTTCGAGCGTTTTGATGAAGCAGAGGGCGACGACATTCCGACGCCTTTTTCTTTTATGACCAAATCAATTTACCGACCACAGATTACATGTCATTCCCTCTATACGACGGAACGAGTGCATGACTTGGTTCGAAGAAACATCCATCTTTCACCTTTATACAACGGACAAATTCAAGGAATTGGTCCGAGATACTGCCCTTCCCTTGAAGACAAGGTAATGCGATTTCCTGACCGAGAACGACACCACGTTTTTCTCGAACCAGAAGGGCTCGGCGTCGACGAAATTTATGTAAATGGAATTTCGATGAGCTTACCGGCCGAAACTCAACAAACCTTGGTTCATGCTTTGCCGGGACTTGAAGGAGCAAGAATAATTCGTCCAGGGTACGCAGTGGAATATGACTTTATCCAGCCCACGGAGCTGTTGCGGACCTATGAGACTAAGAATGTTTCAGGTCTTTTTTTGGCTGGCCAAGTAAACGGAACTTCTGGGTATGAAGAGGCGGCGGCACAGGGGCTTGTTGCAGGGATCAATGCGGCGCAGCATGCGGCGCACAAACCACCTCTCACATTCACTCGAAGTGATGGCTACATCGGAGTGTTAGCGGACGATCTTACAACGCGTGGTTGTCTTGAACCGTATCGAATGTTTACGTCGCGAGCAGAGTATCGGCTATTACTTAGAATTGATAATGCAGACCTTCGTCTCACAAAAAAGGGTAGAGACGTAGGTCTTGTTAGTGACGAACGCTGGGAGCATTTCGTCGGGCGGAGTCAACGATTCCAAAGGAATATGGAGACAGTGGAGCAAACCACAGTAACCCTAGATGATGGGTTGAGAGTACGGGCGAGCCATGCTTTAAAACGCCCCGAAGTTTCGCTTGAATCATTGGTGAGTCAGCACGAACTGGTGATTCAAACAGGGTCGATAGGCGAAGAAGTGGACTACTGGAGCGTCGAGACAGAATTTAAATATTCGGGATATCTGAAACGACAAAACGCAACAGTTGAACGGATGAAACATCTTGAACAACGCTGCATACCAGATCGATTTAAGTACAAGGGGCTACCGGGGTTGTCGCGGGAGGTAACCGAAAGACTTGTCGAAACCCGCCCTGAAACACTTGGCCAGGCCTCCAGGATCCCTGGTGTGACGCCTGCGGCGATTGCTTTGATTGACGCTAGGTTGTCTTAGCGTGACGTGTCGGACAAACTAAGCCGAAAACAAATAGTTCGGTGGCTAAAAGAAACCTTGCTACACGCATAGTGAAACGTGCAGACCGGGCGCGTGTCCCGTTAGATGCGGGCGCGGCGGAGAAGCTTGCCGCGTACGTTGAGAAACTACGGAGATGGAACGCGCGAATAAATTTGACCGCGTTGGCGGACAATGATGAGGGGCTCGATCGGCTGGTTATCGAACCTGTTAGTGCGGCGAGGTATTTGCCAAAGACGGGTTGGTTGATCGATGTCGGCTCTGGTGGCGGGTCGCCAGCGGTACCCATAAAGATCGTACACCCACGCTTGAGTTTAAGGATGGTCGAGAGCAAAGCGCGGAAAGGTGCGTTTCTGAGGGAGGTTTCGCGAGAGTTGGCGTTGAGGAACGTGGAGGTTGACGTATGCAGGTACGAAGAATTATTGGCCCGGCCCGAATTGCATGAGAAGCACAATGTTCTAACAGTTCGCGCTGTGCGGATGGGACGGAACGCATTACGAAACCTGCAGGCGTTTGTGAGGCCGGGCGGTGTTGTTGGGTTATTCAGGGGCAGGGGTGTGACAGATGTCCTCGATGATGTGCAGCCGCCTCTCGTTTGGGAGGGTACATATCCGTTGGTGGAGTCCGTTAGAAGTCAGTTGATCGTTGTGCGGAAGATAAACACTTCCGGCGAATAAAAAACGAAACTACGGCACTGACGAGGATTTATTTCGATCAATATCTGGAAACTATTGGCTTATTGGTTAACGAAAAGAACCTGACTCATTGTTCTTAAGCTATAGGTACAAAATGACAATTATTTTTCGTTGACCTGCTGAGTGAGTTTTACTGTGGTGCTTCTTGTTCTGGTACTAAAACGATATCTGTAGCAATAAGATAACCGAGCGAGACCAAAACTTCTGTCTGTTCTTGGCGGGAATCATTTTTCTGTCCTTATATTTTTATGCTTGTTCCACGTGGAACAGAATTAGCCATTGTTGTGAGTACAAATATTGTTCTCGATAGTTTTTGAGTAGAACCAGACTTTGATTACTGTACAACCAAAGAATCGCTTTGCTTTGACTTGTTCGTTGGCTTTGATGTTCCACGTGAAACACAGTTGACCAGAATCGTGCGCCGTGTTACCATAAAAGCATAATACAACATAAGACCTAAAAATATTTGGTCTAATAACCTATTATGGCTAAGATTTACGCGGTTACTAACCAAAAGGGCGGTGTTGGTAAAACTACGACCACAATAAACCTTGCCGCGTCTCTTGCGTTAGCTGACCAAAGGGTTCTTATTGTGGACATGGATCCTCAAGCGAACCTGACAAGCGGCATCGGCCGGAAAGACAGTTTTCAACAGGCAGGAACCGTTTACGCTGCTCTTACTGCGGACACGAAGCCCCGGGTGCAAGACTTTATTGTGCCCACAGATGTCGAGGGTCTCTCGCTCTTACCAGCCGACAGAAATCTCACGGGGGCGGAAGTCGAACTGGTGGCCCTTGATGCCCGAGAGCGACGGTTACGGCCCCTGCTCGAAGATGCGAAATCCGAGTTTGACTATGTGTTTATTGATACGCCGCCGTCACTCGGGTTTTTAACGTTGAACGCACTTGTTGCTGCCGAGGGGGTGATCATCCCTTTGACATGCGAATATTTTGCTCTGGAGGGTTTGGCGGAATTAATGACAACACTCCGCCGTGTGCAGGCGGCTCTTAACCCAAGACTTGAAGTTGCGGGCGTGCTTTTGACGATGGCCGACAACCGGACAAATCTCGGACAACAAGTGGCCAAAGAAGTTCGAGCGTTCTTTGGCGACAAAGTTTTTAGCACTTTAATCCCGAGAAATATCCGCCTGGCCGAGGCGCCAAGCCACGGCCTTCCAGCCATTCTCCATGACGTTAAATCCAGAGGGGCGGAAGCATATCTAGCCCTCGCAAAAGAGTTCATCCTTCGGGAACGTAAGGACAGCTAGAAAGAGTGCGTATGCCTGACAAACGAAAGGCCCTTGGCCGAGGATTAAGTGCTTTACTTCCGGAAATTCCAGCTCCAAGAGCACCCGACGTATCCGCAGATAAATCCAGTGTTCAAGAAATGGACCTTGACCTCCTTGAACCGAACCCTGACCAGCCACGCTCAGCAATTGATGACTCAAGGCTTGAAGAGTTAGCTCAATCCATTCGGTCACACGGAGTGATTCAACCGATCGTTGTAACACCGAAAGAAAATCGAGACGGAGGATTCCATATAGTCGCGGGGGAGCGGCGATGGAGAGCGTCGCAACGTGCTGGTTTGCTCAGAGTACCGGTTTTTGTGAGAGAGGTTGAAGAAACTAAACGGTTGGAAATAGCACTCATTGAAAATATCCAACGAGAAAACCTGAATCCGATCGAAGAAGCCTCTGCATACAAGCGTTTAGCAAATGAATTTAATCTTACTCAAGCGGAAATAGCAGAATCAGTCGGAAAGGACCGGGCAACGGTTGCGAACTACCAAAGATTGCTTGGATTGCCACAAGAGGTACGGGCTGATGTCGCTGCTGGGTTTCTAACCATGGGCCACGCTCGCGCGCTAGTGGCGTTACCTGATGCACGGACCCAACGACAGATAGCGCGCGAAATCCGTTCGCAGGATCTATCTGTTCGCGAAACCGAGGCACTCGTCAAACGAATCACAAAGCCACAGCGGAACCCGCCAACGAAAAACGACGGTGACGTGCATACCAAAGCCGCTGAGGAGCGACTCAGGCTTTCTCTTGGAACAAGAGTTCGAATTGTGAGAACCGGACAGGGTGGTCGAATCGATATCAGTTTTGCTTCAGAGAACGAACTACAGCGGCTTTATGAAAGGTTAACGAGTCGAGCATAAGGACAATCTCAGCAACATTCAACACAAGAAATAGACGTTTGGGTGCTTGTCCAGCCGGCCAGCAGAGTGGTATAAATACTTGTTTGGCCTAAGGTTGGAACTTCCCACCCGAGAGCGCACCCCTCTTTATTGTAGTGGTTGCCCGGGACCGGCTCAAACAGACAGGTACGAAAGTATCATGACAAATCGTGCGGTTGCGGCACGCTACGCAAGAGCCTTGTTTGAGGTTAGTTGTGATAGCAGTGATGTTGAAAAGACTGAACAGGACATCCTATCGTTTCAGCAACTATTAGATGGCCACGCCACTCTTAGTGGCGCGCTTTTAAGCCCAGCTGTTTCGGTAGTTGAGAAGAGAAAGCTTGTTCACACACTGCTTTCGAGGATGCAGGTTTCGGCGGTAGCCGAGCGTCTCCTTTTGATGCTTGCCGACAGGGACCGATTAGAGCTGCTGCCAGAGGTGTGCGAAATTTACAACGCACTCCTAATGGACCACCGTGGAGTGGTGCGGGTGCGTATTACAACGGCTGAACCGCTTGACTCCTCGCGCCTTGAATCAATGGTTCAGGCATTGGCAAAGGCGACTGGCCGGAAAATAAAAGCAGAAGCCTCGGTAGATGAGACTCTGGTTGGCGGAGTGGTAACTCAGATTGGAAGTACTGTTTTTAACGGAAGCATTGCGCATCATCTTGATCGACTTAGAAAGCGTTTTATTACAGGCACGTAAAACACTATGACAATCAAAGCAGACGAAATTTCAAAGATTATTAAAGACCAACTCGGTGATTATTCTCTTGACGTTGATGTTGCAGAAGTCGGCACAGTTGTGTCGGTCGGTGACGGCATTGCGCGATTACATGGCATTGAAGGAGCTATGGCAACCGAGATGCTGGAGTTTCCAAATGGCATTTTTGGGATTGCTCTAAATCTTGAAGAAGATGGAGTGGGCTCCGTTTTGTTGGGTGAGTCAACAGAGATAAAAGAAGGTGACACGGTTAAGCGTACGGGCCGCGTTATGTCTGTGCCGGTGGGTGACGCGATGATTGGTCGTGTCGTGAATGCGCTGGGACAACCGATTGATGGCAAGGGGCCGATCACAGCAGAAAAGCAGTCTCCCATTGAGCGGATTGCGCCAGGTGTGGTTGACCGCCAACCCGTGAAGGAACCTTTTCAAACGGGCTTGAAAGCAATCGACACCATGGTGCCCATTGGTCGCGGTCAGCGGGAACTGATTATTGGTGACCGCCAAACAGGTAAAACGGCAGTGGCCTTGGACGCGATCATTAATCAAAAAGGTCTTGACGTCGTTTGTATTTACAATGCGATTGGTCAGAAGCAATCGACGATTGCTCAGGTAGTTCGGACCCTCGAAAATGAGGGGGCGATGGAGTACACGATCGTTGTGGCGGCAGCGGCATCAGACCCCGCACCATTTTTGTATATCAGTCCGTACTCAGCATGTACAATCGGCGAACATTTTCGAGACACCGGACGACATGCAGTATGCGTATACGATGATCTATCAAAACACGCGCAGGCCTACCGTGAAATTTCACTTTTGTTAAGGCGACCACCTGGTCGAGAAGCTTTTCCGGGCGACGTGTTTTATCTTCACTCACGCTTGTTGGAACGTGCGGCTAAGTTAAACGATGAACAGGGCAGTGGATCCTTAACGGCGTTACCGGTCATCGAGACGCAGGCAGGCGATCTTTCCGCCTATATACCGACGAACGTTATCTCGATTACTGACGGCCAGATCTTTCTTGAATCAGACTTATTTCACCAGGGGATTCGTCCAGCCATTAATGTGGGGAATTCGGTGTCACGAGTCGGTGGAAGTGCACAAGTGAAAGCTATGCGGCAGGTGGCAGGCACGCTCCGACTTGACCTCGCGGATTTTAGGGAACTCCAGGCCTTCGCGCAGTTCGGTAGTGATGTCGACAAGACTACTCAACAACAATTAAGCAGAGGAAGTCGACTTGTCGAGCTTTTGAAGCAACCCCAGTATCGTCCGCTGTCGGTTGAACGGCAGGTTATCCTCGTATTTGCTGGAACGAAGGGTTTTCTTGACGGTATAGCGGAGGCAAAAGTCGCTGAGTATGAGAAGGGTTTATACGAGTTTATGGACACTCGGTATTCGACCGTGGTTTCTCGTGTAGCTTCTGAAAAGAAGCTGGACGAACAATTAACAGCTGATCTTGAGAAAGCGTTAAAAGAATTTACTGAGCAATTTGTTGCGTCAAATAAAGACGCAGCTGCTTAACCAGGCGAACCAGTCATGCCATCACTCATTGACCTCCGCCGACGGTTGCGGGCAGTTAAGTCGACGGAACAGATTACCAAAGCGATGAAGGCGATTTCCGCATCGAAATTGCGGAAGGCGCAAGACCGCATGGTGAGCGCTCGACCCTTTGCTCAGTTAATGCAACGCGTTTTGGGGGACCTGGCCCTTCAGGTTGACTCGACGGCGCACCCACTACTTTCGGAATCGCTGTCGCCTGATGCGCCAAAACTTCTCGTTGTGGTGACTGCTGACAAGGGATTATGAGGAGGATTTAATTCTACGTTGATTCGAAAGGCAACCACGGTTCTCCGGGAAATCGATAGCCAGGTTGTAATGGGACTTGTCGGACGAAGAGGGCGGGATTATTTTGTTCGACGCAATGCGGACGTGTGTTTTGAGGAAGTCAATATCTTTAATGACCTTCAGTATTCGCACGCGCAAACAATGGCACGGGTTTCGATCGATCAATACACCCAAGGAGCGGTCTCTGGTGTGTCGGTGATTTACAACGAATTCAAGAGTGTGATGCAACAGGAGGTCGTCGTGGAGACACTGTTGCCAATTCCGAAGACGGCTGTTGAAGATGAGGACGGGGTACCCGACGCAGACTACCTTTTTGAACCTGCAGCGGCTGAAATTTTTGACGATCTATTACCTCGTTACGTAGAAACTCAGTTTTTTCGTGCGCTGCTTGAATCGGCGGCGGCGGAGCACGCTGCACGGATGACAGCCATGGACTCAGCGTCCAGAAATGCAGGCGAAATGATCGATTCTTTGACATTGCACATGAATAAAGTGCGCCAGGCAGCTATTACACGGGAGCTGATTGAAGTGGTATCCGGGGCAGACGCGTTATAGGCCAAGGCGGAAAACGCAGTTTGTTAATGCGGCCTAAATAGGAAAGATTTTTGTAAAGACTTTACACGCGAAGCAGATAGAGAGGAACGCGAGGCATGGCAGAAGAGAAGTTCGGGAAAGTCGTCAGTGTTATCGGGCCTGTGGTTGACGTCGAGTTCGAAAGTGGTCACTTGCCGGCAATTTATAACGCGGTTGAAATCGAGGCAGGGGATCAGCCTGCAATTATTGCCGAAGTCGAACAACACCTTGGTGAAAATCGTGTTCGAGCCGTTGCCATGACAATGACGGATGGAATGACGCGAGGCACGAAGGTAACTGATACAGGTGCGCCGATATCGGTTCCCGTCGGTCCAAAGACTCTCGGCCGTGTTCTTAATGTGTTGGGCGAACCAGTTGATTTTCCTGACCGTCCAGTTCCGACCGAAGAAAGATGGCCGATCCACCGTTCAGCGCCTTCTTTGGAAGACCAATCGACAGAACTCAAGATGTTCGAAACTGGAATCAAGGTTATTGACCTTCTTGAACCATATCTGCAGGGGGGCAAGATTGGCTTGTTTGGTGGCGCCGGCGTTGGCAAGACAGTTGTCATCATGGAATTGATTAACAATATTGCGCTCAAACACGGAGGTGTGTCGGTCTTCGGTGGTGTTGGGGAGCGGACTCGAGAAGGAAATGATTTGTGGCTAGAAATGCAGGAAAGTGGTGTCGTTCATCCGGATGACCCTGAAAAATCTCGAGCGGCGTTGATTTACGGTCAGATGACAGAACCCCCTGGTGCTCGGCTTCGGGTGGCTCTTAGTGCCTTAACGGTGGCGGAGTATTTCCGCGATGCCGAAAACAAGGATGTTCTACTTTTTATTGACAACATTTTTAGATTTACACAGGCAGGATCAGAAGTCTCCGCTTTGTTAGGCCGAATGCCATCGGCGGTTGGCTATCAACCAACACTGCTAACGGAAATGGGTGAATTGCAAGAACGGATTACTTCAACGAAGAAGGGTTCGATAACATCCGTTCAGGCAATTTACGTTCCGGCGGACGACTATACGGATCCTGCCCCAGCAACCACCTTTGCTCATTTGGATGCCACGACTGAACTTTCCCGGAGTATTGCAGCACAAGGTTTGTATCCGGCTGTTGACCCACTGTCCTCTACCTCGCGAATTCTTGATCCAAACATCATTGGTGAAGAGCATTATTCCGTCGCAAGGTCGGTTAAAGAGGTCTTGCAAAGATACAAAGACTTGCAGGATATTATTGCGATCCTCGGCATTGACGAACTTTCAGAGGACGACAAAGTTGCTGTGACCAGAGCACGTAAGCTCCAACGATTTTTATCCCAACCGTTTTTTGTTGGAGAGCAGTTCACCGGCCAAGAAGGTCGTTATGTGCCAATAGCCGATACGGTCCGCGGGTTTAAAGAAATCGTTGAAGGGAAGCACGACGATATTCCAGAGCAAGCGTTTAAGATGGTTGGCACGATTGAGGAAGCGCTTGAAAATGCTGAGAAGATGAAGGCGACGGCCTAGAATGACGCTGCCTGCCCATCTGACGCTTGAACTTGTCACGCCTGAACGAGCCCTGGCTCTGGAAACGGTGGATGAAGTCGAGATTCCTGGAGTCGATGGATACCTCGGGGTGCTGCCGGGTCACACACCGTTATTGGTTGCCTTAAAAGTTGGAGAACTTTGGTATCGAAAGGGCGAAGAGAGAACTTACATTTCCGTCGCGTTCGGTTTTGCAGAAGTTTTACCGGACCGGGTTCGAGTATTGGCACAGGTTGCAGAACGAGCAACTGATATTGATATTGATAGAGCCGAAGCAGCAGCAAGTCGCGCCCGTGAACGGATAGCTTCTTCTGTAGACGATGTTGATTTTGAGCGAGCACAGTTATCACTACTAAAATCAACACTTCGGATTGAAGTTTCAAAAAAGTCACAGCCGAACGGCTCCTAAATATCGCATACTAAACAGGACGGGTTCCTGAACCAACATCTTTAGAGGATGCGACTTAACTGCGCAGCGCTTACCGACACGGGCATCCGCCGCACAGCTAACGAGGACAGTTACTGTGTCCGAGAGGACCTTGGTTTATTTGCTGTGGCTGATGGCATGGGTGGCCATGTAGCAGGTGAAGTTGCGGCACGAGTGGCAATTGAAGAACTCGAAAGTTTTGTTACAGGCACAAAGAACACAGGCCCTGGTGACACGTGGCCGTTTCCGTTTGATCCAAAGCTTGGACAAAATGGCAATAGGTTAAGCGCGGGGATGACGGAGGCAAATCATCAGATCGCAGCCCGAATTAAGAATGATGACAATTTGGAGGGCATGGCCACGACAGCTGTCGCAATTCTCGCTGATGGAAATCCGCCGGCTCTAGCACATGCCGGAGATTCCCGTGCATACCGACTTCGCAACAAGGAATTGTTGCGTCTTACTCGAGACCATTCCTGGGTCGAAGAACAAATGCGGGCTGGTGCTTTAACAGCCGAGGTTGCACGAGATCATCCGTGGCGAAATATAGTCACACGGGCTTTGACAGGCGCGACAGACTTTCAGCCTGAAACAGCAAAGAACTTCCACATGGATCTCGCCGATCGACTACTTCTTTGTTCGGACGGGCTAACGACGGTGCTGTCCGACGACGAAATAGCCACTTTATTGAAAAGTGACCGAGGTCTCCAGCCTATTTGTGAAGAACTTATTCGCCAAGCGAACGAACAGGGCGGACCCGATAATATTACTGTCGTCTTGATTGACGTCGATGCTCTCTAACCTTCACAGGCTTTTTCGATATCGTAGCCTCATACACACGCTGGTCATGCGTGACCTCAAGGCGCGCTATCGAGGTTCAGTCTTAGGGTTTTTTTGGTCCTTTGCGAACCCGTTACTTTTGTTAATGGTTTACACCTTTGTGTTTTCTGTTGTACTTCCAGGGCGGTTTCCAGGTGTTGATGAAAACTACGCGCTGTTTTTGTTTTGTGGGCTTTTACCGTGGACGTGGTTTTCGTCATCGCTAACCGAAGCATCAAATTCATTACTTACGAATGGCAACTTGATCAAAAAGGTTTTGTTTCCTGCGGAAGTTCTTCCAGTGGTTGCGGTGATAGCGAATATGGTTCATTTCTTTTTGGCTTTGCCGATCCTTATCCTCGCACTGGTGTTCTTTGCTTCTCGGTTACCGACGGTAGGTGAGTTAATCTGGTTTCCCGTTGTTGTTGCGGTCCAGTTTGTTATGTCTCTTGGGTTCGGTCTTATCCTCGCGGCGTTAACGGTTCATTTTCGTGACATAAAGGACTTACTCTCTAATTTACTAACGCTGTGGTTTTTCGCTACACCGATTTTGTATCCATGGACGATGGTGGCCGATCGAGGCCCGATATTTTTTGGATTACCACCACTCGGAAAATTGTTAATGGATGCTAATCCGGCCACCCACCTCGTTATCTCGTATCAGGAAATATTGTATTGGGATGGCCCGTATGGTCACTGGAGATGGCTTCTTCTTTCGGCGATTCTATCAATTGGCATGTTCTTAGTCGGCTATGCATTTTTTGATCGATTACGTGATTCCTTCGCGGAGGAAGTGTGATCCACGCAGCCATCACCATTGCTGACGTCTCAAAACTGTACCGTAAGTACGCTTACCGGCGGCAATTTTCTACGTTAAAGAGCGCATTGCTAAAAGGGAGTCTTGCGAGTGAATTGAAACCGGAGGAAGTGTTTCATGCTGTCAACGGAGTCTCGCTGAGGGTCGCAAAAGGGTCTACTCTTGGCTTGATTGGCCGAAACGGCTCAGGAAAAAGCACGCTGTTGAAGTTGATTGCAGGAATTACAAAACCGACTGTTGGCACGGTTGAAGTCGCGGGACGCATTTCGGCACTTATTGAACTTGGTGCTGGATTTCATCCAGAGATTTCGGGCCGGGAGAATGTCTTTATTAATGGTGTGATGCTTGGATTAACTACTGGGGAGATTAGGAAACGCTTTGATGAAATTGTTGAATTTGCCGAATTGGAAGATTTTATTGATGCGCCGGTGAAGACTTACTCATCGGGGATGTATATGAGACTAGGTTTTGCGGTTGCCGTTCATGTTAATCCTGACGTGCTGTTGGTTGACGAGGTTTTGGCTGTAGGTGATGAAGGTTTTAGCCTCAAATGCTTGGACAAATTTGCAGAGTTTAAAAGGAGAGGTAAAACGATCTTGCTCGTAACGCATGGTCTAGGAATGGTTGAGCGGTTTTGCGACGAAGCAGTGTGGCTTGATCATGGCAAGGTATGTGGTACGGGCGATCCACGAAGGGTGGTTCATGCCTACACGACTGATGTTGAAAAAGCAGAAGAACGTGTCTTGGCGGAGAGCGACAGAAAAATTCAGGTAGCGGTTGGTTCTAAAGGTAAAGAACCTGTTGTCGTAGCGGATCAACCGGTCAGCAACGATGAACCACCCGATGATATGTTTCGCGCGACGCAAGGTCGGTGGGGATCAGGCCCGGTTAAGATTGATCGGGTCGTACTTGAAAACGAACGAAACGAAACACATGTATTTCATAGCGGCGACCAACTTATTATTCGGCTTAAAGTTAGTACAACAAAACCTGTTCAAGACTTCGTATTTGGTGTAAGTATCTTTAATGCAGAAGGTGTTTGTTGCTACGGAACGAACACTGACATTGAAGAATACAAACCCGTACAACTTACAGGAAATGGCGAAGTCAAATTTCTTATCAGGCGTCTTGATCTTGTTGAAGGCACTTACAAGCTTGATGTTGCAGCTCACACCCGTGAAGGTTTTCAATACGACTATCACCGCTTGCTTTATACCTTCCGAGTAAAATCTCAGACTAAAGATACCGGTATTTACCGACCGGAACACAAGTGGATATTTAGTTCCAACATACGAATCACTTAGCCCACAGTAACGCAGTAAAGGACGCCCCTAAGAACTACGCAACTGCTAAACTGAGTAGCTTCGTACCAGCAATATGCCGATGTTCTGTGTCACATGACACTCCGTCACTCGCGCTTCGTTATTTGTTACAAAAAACCGCTGCAGATAGTGGATTGAAGCGGAGTACGTCTGAATTCCCTGCGTCAATTACGGGGTTAACACCGACGGCTCAAGCGTTTGCGGCATCCGTCCTTGCTTCTGAGACCCCCGTAATATTGGTTGTGCCGGCAGATCGGGACATTGACCGGCTAGTGGCGGACGGACGATTTTTTTTGAGTGCTTTGTCGGGCGTGACGGAAGCCGAAGCAAAACGACGAGTACTTCCATTTCCTTCTTACGAGGTCGATCCGTACCGAGAAATCGAACCTCATTTTGAGATTACGTCTGCGCGTGGTTTGACGTTAGCTGCACTAGCGCAGCGCCGTGCAAGCCTCGTAATTGCTTCTGCAGCCGCGATACTTCCACGCCTTAGTCCGCCCAATGGCATGCTTGACGCGGTTATAGAGCTACGAACATCCGTGGATTTGTCGCCAATAGAATTAGTTGATCGGTTAATGCAGATAGGATTTTCTAGAACCGACCCTGTAGATTCCCACGGCCAGTTTTGTTTGCGAGGCGGGATTGTTGATATCTTTCCGGCAGGCGATACGGAGCCAGTCAGGATTGAATTTGCTGGTGACACTATCGAATCTCTGCGAAGATTCGATCCTAGTACACAGCGCTCGATCGCCACTTTGGACTGCCTGTCCATTCAACCACTGAGCGACCAGTTAGAAATGGTTCAGGGCGATGTTGCGTCGGTTAATCGTCAGGCAAACTTCCGAGATTACATCCAATATCTCGGGGCAGAAGTCATAGTTTCTGAGCCTCTGGAAACAGCTGAACAGTTATTCCTTGTCGCTGGACAATTGCAGAGTAGTTACGCTGACAGGTTGGAAAGAGGTGAGACTGCACTTGAGCCAGACGTTCTTCAAGTAAGCGCAGGCGAAGTGACGAAATGGCTTGATCAAGCATCAAGTTTTGAGTCACTTGAGATCGGCTCGGACTTGACCAACACCGAGTCGTCAATGCGGGTATTACATGTACCTTGCCAGCCCGTTCCGGATTATCACGGACGCCTTCAAGAGTGGGTTAAAGAGATTCGGCGGGGTCAACAGCGTGGGGACACAATGGTTTTCGTAGCCGAAACAGGTGGTCGCGCCGAAAGGATTATTGAGTTATTAGCAGAAGATGGGTTGGTGGCGTTGCGGCTTGAGCAAGGAGAGGAGGTCTACCCGGCCACACTTCTTGTCACAACAGGAATACTCACAAAAGGCTTTCGGTTGCCAGAGGCCTCCTTTCAGGTTTATTCCGAAGGCGATCTTTTTGAACATGAGCATTTAGTTCGTCGGAAGAAACGTTCGGCAGCGAAATCCTTCTTATCCGATTTTCGAGACCTCAAAATAGGCGATCGAGTTGTGCACGTTGAACATGGAATTGGTGCATTTGTTGGACTACGCCAATTGGCAGTTAATCGTAACCAAGTGGCGCACGAATTTATGGAACTCCGCTATGCATCCGAGGACAAGTTGTTCGTGCCTGTCGAACAACTAGATCTCTTGCAGAAGTACACCGGCGCATCAAATCCGAAGCTTGATCGGCTTGGTGGGACAACATGGGAAAAAGCAAAGACACGCGTTAAGAAATCAATGCGTGATATGGCAAGCGAATTGCTTAAGCTCTACGCGGCACGCCATGCATTACCTGGCTATGCTTTTAGTGCTGATACGCATTGGCAGCAAGAGTTTGAAGGTGCGTTTGATCACACACTGACCACCGATCAGCAAACAGCAATTTCAGAGATAAAGCTTGATATGGAAAAAGCGACGGCAATGGACCGTCTTTTATGTGGTGATGTTGGTTACGGCAAGACAGAAATCGCGCTGCGCGCTGCATTTAAGGCGGTGATGGACGGCAAACAGGTTGCGCTGCTAACAGCTACGACAGTACTAGCGTTCCAGCACTACAAAACACTCTGTGAACGCTTTGCCGCATTTCCGGTACGGATTGAAATGTTGAGTCGGTTTCGTACGAAACCTGAGCAAAAGTTATTACTTGTCGAGCTTGCAGCAGGAAAGATCGAAGTGATTATTGGCACCCACCGCCTTTTGTCAAAGGATGTTTCTTTTCGAGATCTTGGCCTTTTGATAGTCGATGAAGAGCAGCGGTTTGGCGTTGCTCATAAAGAACGAATTAAGCAAATGCGTCACCGAGTCGATGTTCTTACATTAACGGCAACGCCAATTCCCCGAACGCTCAATATGTCGCTTGCGGGAATTCGTGACATGTCGGTGATTGAAACCCCACCTCGTGATCGCTTAGCGATTCAAACTAACGTGATCAAATTCGATCCGCAGGTGATTGGACAAGCTATTCGCACAGAGCTTAGTCGGGGAGGTCAGGTCTACGTGGTTCATAACAGAGTGGAATCTATCCACTCTGTGGCAAGTTTGGTAGCTCGTATGGTACCGGAAGCACGGTTGGCGGTAGCGCATGGTCAGACAACCGAGGCCGCACTAGAAAAGGTGATGATCGAGTTTGTCGCGCACGAGTATGACGTTCTTGTTGCAACGACAATCATTGAAAATGGACTCGATATTCCAAATGTCAATACGATCATCATTAACCATGCAGAAAAGTACGGATTGGCGCAGCTTTATCAGCTCCGAGGACGCGTTGGAAGGTCAGATCGTCGGGCGTATGCCTATTTGGTTGTTCCTGCTGACAACGCCCTTACACCTGTTGCTCGGCAAAGACTTTCGGCGATTCGAGAATTCAGTGAACTAGGTAGCGGGTTTCGTGTTGCGGCACTTGATCTAGAGATACGAGGCGCGGGAAATCTTCTCGGAGGTCAACAGAGTGGTCATATTGAAGCTATCGGCTTCGATATGTACGTCAAATTATTGCAACAAGCCGTTGAAGAGTTACAGGGAAATGAAGTCAAAGACTTTCGAAGGTCACGCGTCAACTTAGGCATTGAATTACGGATTGACGAAACCTACGTGGTTGAGACTAATCAACGATTGGTTATATACCGCAAAATTGCTGAAGCTGAAAATGAAGAAACTCTCGTAGAAGTCATGGCAGAAGTTCGCGATCGCTATGGTTCAATGCATTCTTCGGTAGAGCGATTGGCTGATTACGCACGCGTACGTATATTGGCGGAACAAATCGGAATTGAAGCGATAGATAGAGAGGGTTCTTTACTCGTAGTGCGTTTTAGAGCTGATGCGGGATTGGATCCATTGCGACTAGTGGAGTTTGTCGCAGCGACACAAAGCGCGACCTTATCGCCTGAGGGAGTGGTCCGGATCAATTTGGATGGCGCGGGAGGGTCAAAAAATGCACCACGAATCAAGGGAAATAGTGGGGACAAGACACAAGTTTCTACGTCGTCGCAGATCGATCTATTAGCTACCAAACCAGTGGAATCAGGAACTAACCCACTTATAAACCAAGGGTTTACCTCCGATCAGGAGTACTTGACCATGGTTCAAAGAGTACTTCGCCAGTTGAGCGGTTCTGGTTGACGGGCTAACATTAAAGAGATGCAGGGAGTTTTGGAGATGGGTCTATGTTGAAACAATTGAAATGGATGGGTATGCGGCACGTGGTTTTAGTGTTGGGAACCATAGTGGGTGCTGGGAATGTTTTTGCGCAAGGCACCCCGACGGTAGTTTCCGGTAGGCCCTCGGAGCCAAATGGCCAGATTCTCGAACGGATTGTCGTCAAAGTTAATGGTGACATGATCACCCAAACCGATCTTGAAAAAGGGCAGGTCGACGCTATACGTCAAGGTGGTTTGCGAGCCACGACAGAAGCGGAGTTGCGAGCGGCTCTTATGGAGGTTACACCGCGAGTCATCTCTGCGGCTGTTGATGAACTACTTATTGTTCAGCAAGGGCGGGAACTCGGTTATCACTTAAGCGATGAGCAGTTTCAGGACTTGGTGGAAAGTATTAAAACAGAAAATAACTTTGCCAACGATGAGGAGTTTCGTGAAGCGCTGATGCAAGCAGAAGGCATGACAGTTGATGACCTTCGTCGAACGATGGAGCGTCAGATGCTGATCAACCAAGTACAACAGGTGGAGATATTACGAAAGGTAGTACTGACAGATAGCGAAGCCCGAGAACATTATGATAATAATTTGGGTGAATACACCGAACCAGAAACCATCACAATGAGAGAAATTCTCATTCGCGTGGCTGAAGGCATCGGAGGAACTGTCAATGTTGCGGCGGATGACCAGGCTCGGCATGAAGCGGAAGAGGCCAGGCTGCGCATTTTGGCTGGAGAAGAATTTTCGTTGGTTGCAGTCGCGGTGTCCGATGCAGCATCGAAAGCGAATGGTGGTTTGATTGGTCCTATTGATTTGACATTCGTAAACGACACTGTTCAAACGGCGTTGCTCGGATTGCAGAAGGGCGAAATCTCTCATCCCGTTCGTACTCCTGTCGGGTATCACATTCTTCAACTAGTCGAACGAACAGAACCAACGCCTTTGCCGTTCGAGGAAGTTCGAGACATTATTGGAAACAGTGTTTTTAGTGAACGACGCGTCAAAGAATATAGAAGCTATATTGATCGCTTGCGCAACGAAGCGGTTATTGAATGGAAGGACCCACAAGTCGAAGAAGTCTACCTGTCGTATGACCCTGAACGTGATGGTCACATCACAATCGGGGGTTAGTTGTTTGTAATTCCTATTAGTTCTAGGCCGACACACCACATCGGTTACCCTCATGCACTGGTACGCCGTCTGGACGCGTTCGAGACACGAACAGGTTGTACGCCAACAACTGGAAGATAATCACTTCGAGGCTTTTCTTCCAACGATCACGCGGTGGAGTCGCTGGAAGGACCGAAAAAAGAAAATAGACTGGCCTCTATTTCCGAGTTATTGTTTTGCCCGTTTTCACGCGGCAGAACGGTTACGAGTTTTGAAATGCCAAGGGGTGGTTAGGATCGTATCGTTTAACGACGATATAACCCCGATTCCTGATTCGGAAATGGAAAGTATCCGTACTCTTGTGGAGAGTAATTTTCAGTATGACCCGTGTCCTCTTATTCGTGAGGGAATGATGGTAGAGGTAATTCATGGACCACTGCGGGGTGTCGTAGGGCGACTCGTACGAAAAGGTTCTCACGCACGTCTCGTTCTTTCCGTTAATTTGATCGGGCAGGCGGTGAGTGTTGAGGTTGATGCGGCGGATGTAAAACCTTGCTAAGGCGAGATTACTAATGAAAATCGGATCGGTTTTGCTCGACCATGCTTACGCGCTTGCTCCGATGGCAGGAATGACGGACACAGCATTTCGTCGCCTGGTGAAATTGCATGGTGGTTGTGGGCTCGTGGTGACAGAGATGGTTAGTTCAGAGGGGTTGGTTCGTGGTATTGATCGAACACTTGAGTATGCGGAATACACGGAAGCAGAGCGTCCAGTATCAATACAAATTTTTGGTGGCGACCCCGCAAAAATGGCTTCAGCTGCACAAATAGTTGAAGAAATGGGCGCAGACATTGTCGACGTCAATATGGGGTGTCCTGTTCCAAAAATTGCTAAACACAATGCGGGTTGTAGCTTGATGAGAAATCCATCCCACGCTGCTACCGTCGTAAAGGCAATGAGCGAGTCTGTATCCATTCCAGTAACAGTAAAAATGCGTGCTGGTTGGGACGACGAAACGATAAATGCACCGACGATGGCGAAAATGATGGAGGATTCTGGGGCCGCAGCGGTTGCAGTCCACGGGCGTACAGCAAAGCAGTCATACAAAGGGGCTTCTGACTGGTCCTTGATTAATAAGGTAGCTAGCACAGTTACTATTCCGGTGTTTGGGAGTGGCGACTGTGTTACTCCGCATCAAATGGTTGAGCGCGTTAGAAACAGTAGTATGTCTGGTGTGCTCGTTGGTCGTGGTGCGCTGCGCAATCCATGGATATTCCAACAAGCACAGGAGTTGGCAGCTGGACTAAAGGTCCGAGTCGTTACGGCAAGAGACCGAGGACAATTCTTGCTGGACTATATTGACCTATTGCTAAATGAGGGCGTCGAAGAGGTTCACGGATTTCGGCATTCCGCTGTTAAAGACTCTAGCCATGAAAGCCAAGCTCGTCGCAGGCAGTCAACTCGCGAACGGTGGGTAGTAAATAAATTGCGTGCTCTCGGTTCGTGGTATACAAAGGGAAATCATGGCGGGGCCCAGCTTCGCATTGCGATTAACCAAGCCGGAACAGTTAGTGAGTTAACGGACGTTATAAAGAGACATTTTGTTTGAGGGTTTCCTGGCAGATAACAGGTCTAAAGAGTCTTGGTTTATTCCCAGTGGGATTACAACCTTGTGGCGGACATGCAAAGGACTGGGAATTATGCCCTGGGAGTTTGTAGTCGGTCGAGAAGAGAAGAAGCGTTATCTTCTACGATTAGCAGTTGAGAATATTTAGGTTCGAGAAAGTGTTCCTTAGTTGCATGTTGTAGGGTCGCTAAGAAATTGTCGAAGTAGTTTTCGATGTTCAGTAGCCCGCAGGGTTTTGTATGTAGGCCGAGTTGTGACCAAGTTAGTATTTCCATCACTTCTTCAAAAGTGCCGAGACCACCAGGGAGAGCGATGAAGTGAGTAGCTAGGCTGTACATTGTTGCTTTCCGTTCGTGCATGGAATCAACCAAAATTAGCTCTGTTAGATGAGCGTGTGAGGATTCCTTTTGTAATAATTTCCGTGGAAAGACGCCTGTAACCTGCCCACCGTTGTCGAGCACTGCATCGGCAACAGCGCCCATAAGGCCGATATTTGCACCGCCGTAAACCAACGGAAGCTCGTGCGAAGCGAGAGACTTTCCAAGAAGCACTGCTGCTTCTCTGTAAGTCGGTTTTGCTCCAACACTTGAGCCTGCGAAAACACAAAAACTTGACTTGTTGGCGGTGGAAAAACTTTGGTACATGTTTGTTCCGGACATGGTGTCGGCTTTGTCTAAAACGAATCGTAAGACCTATCTAGTGGTCACGTAGAATTGTAATTATGACAGTTCGAAGGGTACGTGATATTGACTGGACTTCTTGGCGAGCGGAAGAGTCGGCGACGTTATTATTTATTGTTAAAGATGATCGGATATTGCTTATTCGAAAGAAACGAGGACTTGGGGCTGGCAAGGTGAATGGCCCCGGGGGACGACTAGAGATCGGAGAGACATTCAAAACATGCGCCATTCGAGAGGTTCAAGAGGAATTGCACGTGACCCCCGTTCAACCGGCTAGGCTCGGGCAGCATTCTTTTCAATTTGTTGATGGGTATTCAATATTTGTTCGTGTCTACTGGGCTTCTGACTTGATAGGGAATCCGGAAGAAACAGAGGAAGCGGTCCCTCTTTGGTGTGATATTGATGCGATTCCCTACGACGAAATGTGGGAAGACGATCGTTACTGGCTTCCTCTCGTGCTTGGCAAAAAACAATTTTCGGGTCGGTGGATTTTTGACGGGGATGTGATGCTCGACTACGAACTCAATGTGGCGACGTAAGTCACTCTAAATATAGATGTTAACGAATACCCCACGAGTTCTCCGAGGATACATTTGGCCAGGGGTAATCGGTAGCGTATGATGCCATCCTAATTTTATTGATGGAGACCATCTGTGCCTCGTATTAACCTCTTGAACTGCAAATGCCGACGTTTGTTTCGTGCGGTAAGCATTGCGGTGTCGTTGGCTGTTGGATTTTTGCTTGTGCCGGATACCGTATTGCTTGGCGAGCAGACCAACGCCGCAGGATCCAAAGCATGGATTAACGATCTTTCCTCAGTAGTTGCAGCAGACTGGGATTATCGGACAGCGGCCCATCTGCTTGAACGAGGTGGTTTCGGTGCGACACCTGAAGAAATAGAGCGTGTTGCTTCGATGACGCCGGAAGCGGCTGTCAACCGTTTAGTTGATTACAGTGAGTTGCCGGACACAGCACCAGCATATGATGCGTCACCTATCTGGGATTCTGGCATGGATCCCTTCCCGAAGAGTCGCGCCGAAGCTGTTCGTAGGGCTCGAGACACGGGTAGTTCAATGGGCGTGTCGATTTTACCTGAAGGGGAATCTCGCAGACTTCAGCCTGTAGTAAACAAATTTTTTTACGGTCTTCGATCAAATGCGGTTGAAACTCAGCGCCTAGCTACTTGGTGGGGCGAGCGAATGCTCCTTTCACAGCGACCCCTTGAAGAAAAGATGACCCTTTTTTGGCATGGTCATTTTGCCACTGGGAATAACAAGGTGCGGGATGCACGGATGGTTTATCAGCAGAATGAAATGCTACGCACTCATGCAACTGGGAATTTTAAGGAGTTACTCCTTAGGATTTTGAGAGACCCGGCAATGCTTGTCTATCTCGACAATGGCGAAAACGTCAAAGGTCATCCAAACGAAAATTTTGGTCGAGAGTTGCTGGAGTTGTTTACATTGGGTGTCGGCAATTACACAGAACAAGACATCCGCGAGGGTTCACGTGCGTTTACAGGCTGGACCAATAATGTTCTTGAGTTTAAGTTTGAGTCAGCGCAGCATGACTTTGACGCAAAAACATTTCTGGGCCAAACAGGCCCGTTTGATGGTGAAGACATAATTGAAATTATTCTTCAACAGCCCGCCGCTGCAGAATTCGTAGTAAGCAAACTTTATCGATTTTTTGTCAGGGAAGAAATTAGTGAAGGCGTAAGGAGTGATCTTGCAGCAACATTTCGCGATAGGGGTTACGAAATCAAACCGGTTCTCAAGCGAATTTTCTTGTCGCGTGATTTTTACAGTTCGGAATCGTACGCGACTCAAATCAAAGCGCCGGTTCATTTGGTGGTTTCGACTTACAAGAAGCTGGGGTTAGAGGAATTGCCAACGATTCCTGACTTTAATCGTTTGACGGCGAACCTTGGGCAGACATTATTTAACCCACCTAACGTTGCAGGGTGGGCAGGTGGGCGGACGTGGGTAACGCCAGCGACATTGTTACAGCGCGGAAACCTTTTTCGAAGTGTTCTTTATCCGGAGACCGATGGGTTTTTTGCACCGGACAGGGTTGTACCCGGTATTTATCGTCAAGTGGAAGAACGACTTGCGCAGGGCATGAATATAACTGCGGCTACGCAGGAAGGAGAGGCGGAGTCCAGTCAACTGGCTGACCGAGATGAGGACTACAACACCCGTTACGGTGGATATATGGGCTATTTGATGGCTTTTGAGAAACTACATCCCATTCCTCGGCGTGTTGCAGAACTTGATATGGTCACGTTGGTAATGGATGCGGGAGCGGCAAACATTGAAGATGTTGTAGATCATTTGATTCAGCGTTTTCTTCGGGTTTCGGTGAGTGCATCTGATCGGATGGTTTTGGTTGAGTTTTTGCGAGACGAATTGGGAACTGACGTGGCAATATCGTCAACCCCGCAAACGGAAGCAGCTCTTCGGGCATTGCTATATTTGATACTTAGTACGCCGGAGTACCAACTCGCGTAAAGGGAGAAACCGATGTCTCGATTTAAGTATTCATGGTCGCGCCGTGATTTTTTGAAGAAAGGTTTGTATGGGGTCGGAGTCGGAGCAACACTGCCTTTACTTGTCGACCGCACATCTGCGGCACTGGCTGCACAAGCCTTTACTGGGACCAGTATGGAAACGAACCCCGAGCGGATCTTAGTTGTTGTTGAACTGTCAGGGGGTAACGACGGACTCAATACAGTCGTTCCATATTGGAATGACGAATACTATAGGGTCCGGCCCAATATTGGAATTCCGGAATCACAGCTTTTGAAAATTGATGACGGATATGGATTTCATCCGTCTCTTGTAGGGTTTGAACGGCTTTACAAAGACGGTAACATGGCAGTCGTCCACGGGTGTGGATACGATAACCCAAGCCTGTCACATTTTTCGTCTATGGGTTATTGGCATACTGGTGTTCCTAATGGAGGGGAAACTCTTGGTTGGGTAGGCAGGTTGGCCGATGGTGCATACGATCATGACGCACAAGGCAACCGTATCGTCAATATAGGAACACGCCAATCGTTGGCGGTGCGTAGCCGGCACCACTCACCACTGGTCTTTAATGATCCAAGAACATTCCGCCGTGAAGGTGCAGATAGTGAAAAAGATGCTATCGGAGCAATGAATGAAATTGGAGAAAGTCAAAACTCTACACTTGAGTTTTTGAGTGCGACGGCGCAAAACGCGGCGGAAAGCTCTGACTTTGTTCGCCAAGCGGCGGCAGCGTACCAGACACCAATTGATTATGGAATCGGTGGTTTGTCAAGACAACTAAGGCAGATCTCTGCTTTGATACATGCAGATATGCCGACAAGACTTTACTATGTCGCATACCAAGGAAATTCATTTGATACGCACGTGCATCAAGCAGACCCGCATGCTCGTTTGTTGGCGTATTCAGCAGATGCAATTCGTGGCTTCACGGAAGATCTTAAACGGATTGGCCGTTCTCAAGATGTTGCCCTCATGGTATTCACAGAGTTCGGACGGCGAGTCGAAGAGAACGGCAGTCTTGGTACAGATCATGGCACAGCAACGCCTATGTTTATTATTGGAGACCATGTAAAAGGTGGTCTCTATGGTGAACACCCAAGCTTGACAGTGCTGGATGATGGGAACCTTATAAAAACCACAGACTTCAGACGTGTCTACGCGACGATGATGAAAGAGTGGCTGAAATTTGATGAGACGGATAAGGTGCTTAAAGGTTCGTTTGACTCGATAGGCGCGTTTGCATAAGTAGTTTCTTAGGAATTGGAACCCAGGCGTTTTGTTTTCTCTATAAATGTCGTTCGTTTGATGTTCAAGAGTTCGGAGGCTTTGGCTGGGTTGCCTTCTGTCCGTTCAAGTGCTTGACGGATGAGGTCTCTTTCAAGATTCCGCAGATAATTTTGTAAGTCCATTCCGTCTTCGGGTAAAGAAAGAATAGAACCTATAGCCGCCTCGTTTGTTTGCTGTAGTTCTACAGGCAAATCACTAATGCCTATCTGAGATTGTCCAGGCGCAAGAACGAGAATACGCTCAATCGTATTCTCTAATTGCCGAATGTTCCCTGGCCAATCAAGAGCCATAATTTTCCGCATCGCTTCTTGAGAAACCCTGATGTCAGAACACGGAGGATCTAGATCTTGTCCGAGTTTATTGAGAAACCTTTGAACTAATAGTGGTATATCTTCACGGCGGTCTCGCAATGGAGGCAGGTGGATTGGTATTACATTTAGGCGGTAGTACAAATCCTCTCGGAAACGCCCCTCTTTAATCATTTCGGCTAGATTCGAGTTTGTTGCCGCAATAAACCTGACGTCTACTTTAATAGACCGTGTATCGCCCACGCGCTCGAATTCTTGTTCCTGCAGTACACGCAATAATTTAGATTGTAGGTTGGCGCTCATGGTGCCAATTTCGTCTAGAAACAGGGTGCCCTTGTGCGCTTGTTCCAATCGTCCGGGTCGATCGGCGATCGCGCCCGTAAATGCGCCTTTAACATGGCCGAACAACTCGTTTTCAAGCAGTGTTTCTGGAATAGCCCCACAGTTTAGAGGTACAAACTTTTTTTTGGAGCGAGGACTGTTGTGATGAATAGCTCTGGCAACAAGCTCTTTTCCTGTACCTGTTTCGCCAGTAAGCAAAATAGTGCTGGTCGTACTCGATACAGTTTCAAGGACCTTAAATAACTTAACCATGGCAGGACTTTGCCCAATGATTTCTTGGAACCCATAGAACTCTTGAAGTTGTGACCGAAGGTACGCATTTTCCGACTTGAGCCGTCTTTGTTCTAGTGTTGAGGTAAGGATGTGCAGGAGGTGATCAAATTGAAATGGCTTGGTAACAAAATCACTGGCACCGCGCTTGATGGCGGCGACGGCATCTTGAACCGTACCATAGCCAGTAACGACCACGGTGATGATGTCAGAGTACAACCCCCGTGCTTTTTCAATGACAGCCATACCATCCATTCCGGGGAGTCGGAGGTCAGTGATGACAATATCGAACGCAAAATCTATTAACAATTCACATGCGTTTTCTCCGGTTTCAGCCTGGGTGACATGATAGCCATGGTCGGTAAGGCGTTCAGCGGTAATTTCTCTAAGAGCATCCTCGTCTTCAACGATAAGAATATGTCCTTTATGGTCAGTCATTTAAAAGGCCTCGGTTCGTTCATTAGACATAAGAATTCACATGGTCGTTGGTGCAGAAGAAATCAGGCCTACAGGTCAAGTCATCCGGTGCCGATACGCAGTTCGTGGTCGGGAAGAAGCCGCGTTTGGTCCTCTACCCGTATTTGATTCGAAATTATTGTTTGCGGATAAAAGAGTGAAACGATGATTGTTGACAGAAAAACTATTTCTATCATGAAAGCGTGCGAACTGGTTGGTGTGAGCCGTCGGACGATTTACAACTGGATTTCTAGTGGAAAAATTGAATACGTTCGAACGGCAGGCGGTTCGGTTCGTATTTTTGCCGACACGCTTTGGCGTGAGCCCGATACGGAAACGGGTCACCAGGCGTGGAGAGGGGCGTCCTTGTCTCAAGACGTACAGGGATAACCCGGAATGTCGAGCGATATTCCTTTTCCAGCACAAAACCCAGGGAAGGTTACGTTTAGTGTCGAAAAAAATGTTGCCGACCTGCGCACTTTGTTTCATCAGTTGAACAATCAGCTGGGTATTATTCTCGCTAATGCAGAGTTGCTTGAATCTAGGTCGGACAGCGACGCTACCGTTCGTGCCAGCCATATTGTGTCGAGTACCGTAGAGGCTATTGCGCTGGCAGATAGTATCCGCGACTGCACTGGTTGTTCTGGTAAGTAGTACCTAGTTGGAATTTGACGAGCTTGATTCGACAGGAAGCATTTTGTCTGTGAACTTGTGAACATGTCATAAAATTGACAAAAGACAATGCATTTGTCAATTTTTTGACAGCCAAAACATTTTGGCGGACCAAATACGGAAAACATAAATTGGTTTGATTTCAATCTAAATACAAGTCAAAAGCCAAGACTGACCCACTTTTAAAAGATATTTCTATTTTATTTTTCGGCCTCAATTTGTTGGCACCAATATTGCTTATTACCTTGGTGCTATGGAAAAACAATTACGAACAGAAGCGCAGCAAGAGCGAATTGCAGCCGGACTTCCTTTTGTTGAGGCTTTGGCCCGTCGGTTGGCAGCCTCAATGCCGCACTCTATTGATGTGGGTGATCTTGTGCAGGATGGAATGATTGGCTTGATCGACGCAACAAACAGGTTTGATGAAAAACGTGGAATCAAGTTTGAGACATTCGCAGAGCGTCGGGTAAGAGGTGCGATGATTGATGCATTGCGGAAAGATGCGTGGCCACGCGGTGTACGTCGCGTTCGACGAGAGCTCGAGGCAGCTAGAGAAAAGCTTCGGCACGAGCGGGGTTATGAGCCGTCATTAGCCGATCTCGCCGAACACATGGGTCTTGATGAGGCACGACTCGGTCGGACAATCGTCAGGATTAATACTATTGAATCAACATCTCCGCTTGCTACGGAGGCTGTTGACGGTGCGAATCTGCCTCCAGTCCTAGTTCCGTCTGAACCCGTCGCTCCCGATAAGGCTTGTGAGGAACGAGAGATAAGAAATCGTGTCAGGGACGCTATCTCAGAATTACCATGGCGGGAGAGAAAGGTTGTAGGCCTCTATTACTATGGCGAAGTCACAATGAAGGAGATTGGCGCTGAAATTGGCGTAAATGAATCTCGTGTTTCACAGTTACATGCCAGAGCAATTCAAAGACTGCGAGTGTTATTGGGCGATGATTTTATTCCGGAGAATCTACGGTCAGCACTGCGTGATCTTTCAGGTATGAGTATGGCAAAGGTTCAGCTAAGGAAGAAGGACACCGAAGGAAACCGCGGTAGCCGTAACCAGGGAAACAGTGTCCGGGGTGGGGTTGTTGTTTCTTACGCAGAGAGAACTTATCGACCGATTGCTTCAATACGAGAATCCAAGCAGCCATTTGAAAAAAAAGGTCTAAGGAAAGTGTTTGTCGCACAATAGCATTGTCTAGCCAACAACCTCCCGAACTAATCGTAGTAAATCCTTCAGTCGAAAAGGCTTGGCGAGCCAACGGCAGCCAGTCTCTGAGAGGAACGGTTCGGCATCTGTCCCGGCTACGTTGCCAGTGACAAATATAAAACGTGTTGCCAAAGAAGGCATTGTCTCCGTAACTCTTCGATAAAAAGTTGGACCGTCGATACGGGGCATTTTTAGGTCACAAATAACAAGGTCATATGGGTGCTGGCTGATTCGTTTGAGGGCCTCTTCGCCATTTGCTGCTATCGCGACAACGAAACCGGCATCGGCTAAAGCTGCGGCGATGGCTTCAGCGAGCGCAATCTCATCATCAATCACTAGTACTTTAGCACCGGCGCCGACCGGTAAAGTCGGATCTTCTCGATCAGAAGCTTTGATTGGTTTTGGAACGCTTGTCCCCGTTGGTAGATCGATATAAAACGAAGTTCCGTTGTCTGGCGTTGAAACAACGCGTATCTGACCACCGTGGTCTTGGATCAGTGCATGAGCGACAGTGAGCCCAAGGCCCGTACCTTTTTCAGTCGACTTGGTTGTAAAGAACGGATTAAAGATTTTTGATTGGACATCTTTAGGGACGCCGGGCCCATCATCGTTTACTTCGATGACAACAAGATCCTTGGCAGCGTCATGCCAGGAGCGAACGATAAGAATTCCTCGACCATTCGTTGAGAGCATGGCTTGCTCTGCATTAATGATCAGATTAAGTAGTACTTGTTTGAGGTGATGAGAATCAGCAAATACTTGCGGTAGGCCTTTCGCTAGTCCTTCGATTGTTGAGATGTTTGACAGCCGTTGGTCATAGGCTCGAAGAGACAGAGTTTCTCTCAGAATCTGATTTACGTCTACCAGTGAACGAGTAGTGTTACGTTTTCGAGAAAACGTCAGCAAATTACGTACAATTTTTGCTGCTCTTTCGGATTCACTTAGTATCGTGTTCAGCCCTCGTTTTGTAGTTGGGTCAATAGCCTGGCCAGCAAGACGTTCAGACCAAGTCAATATCGTTGCCAAAGGATTGTTTAATTCATGTGCGACTCCAGAAACTGTCTGGCCGAGAGCGGCTAGTTTTTCGGCTTGCAGCAGCTGGTGGTGAACATCGCGTCCTTGATCTTCAAGTTTTCGCCGCTCACTGACGTCTCTCAGCAAAGCGTTGACGTAGAGAGGTTCATCATCTGTACCGCTGCCTAGTCTTGCTGTTACTTCAACCCATATCAGAGTGTTGTCTTTTCGTCGCAACCGAAGGAGATAATCGACAACGGAGCTATCCCGAATCAATTGATCGATAAAGGCCTGACGTGCGTTTGTGTCTGTGAAATGCTTTCGATCGAAAGGTTGAATGGTTGAATCAGGAGAGTTCGGTTCGTAGCCGAACATTAGTTTGAGATAAGGGTTGGCAACGAGGGTACCAAGAATGTCATTGGATCCAAGCGTACCGACGAAGACGCCTTCCTGAACCGATTGAAAAAGCTGGAAGAGGGCGTTTCGGATCTCGATATCGTGGTTGGAAAGCGCTGGATTCAATGCGCTTTTAGACACGGATGATTATATCAGTCAAACACCGAATATTTTTCTCAGTGTGTTTAAGTTAATTTGCTGGTGGAGCTGGTGTTGGTGTCTGCCGTGGATAAGCAGCATATTTGCTTTCGACGGCAGCGCGAATATCGTCAGTCGATGCACCTGAGGCACTCAGCTGCATTGCGTCACGGGCAACATCAACGCAGATAGTACAGGCCATCCCGTGAGTGTCCCACTCACGAACGGATCCATCGTCATTACGGGAGGCGACAAAGCAATCCGCATTTCGGGTGTGACCGGCAGTTTCACAGCCACAGAAACAGGGGACGTATTCGAGTATATCTGGGCGTTGGGCTGCAAAAATATATGCATCACGTACGACCTCTGGTGCACGCGGTACCATATTTGAGACAGGGGGCAAAGGGGGCATTTGCGCATCCGCAGATGGTACTGGCGTGCGATCTACTGGAGTTGGCGGTGGTGCGGGCCGTTCGGGTAGATCTGTTTCTTCTGCGGGGGACTGTTGGTTTTCAGCGCGCGTATTGTCCTGGCTGTCGAAACTATTTTCAGTTGGCGAAAGCATGACGAAGGCGGTAACGCCAATTACGACTAGGGCGCCGCCGATCAATATCCACGGTGGTCCACTAGTATGCCTTGCAGGTTGAACATCGGATTGTCTTGAATTGCGAACTTTCTTTTTACTGGCCACCATCGGATTTTATACTAATCGGCCTGTTTGGGTTTTTCGCATACGTTTAGGATTGATCGGTAAAGCTTTAGAGGGTATCTTGTGGGTCATTTCTATCTTTAGGGCCGAGGGCAAACGTCATTGTTCCCTCAATAACGACTTCGTCTCCTACGCGCGCGAACCCCTTTAAGCGCCCCATTCGGCTGCGCAGCCGAACGACCGTGGCTTCAATAACAACCACATCACCTGGACGAACTGGCCGCATATACCTTACGTGTTCGATGCCTGTAAAAAATGGAAGTTTTTCCCGGTTTTCTGGCTTTGCCAAAATAAGGATAGCTCCGACCTGTGCGACCGCTTCTGTAAGGATTGTGGGCGGCAAAACCGGGCCCTCGTCTTGACTATGGGCGAGATAGCGTTCATTGAGCGATACATTCTTAATGCCAACGATTCGCTTATCAAGTTCAAATTCGATAATCCTGTCCACCAGTAGAAAGGGATACCGGTGGGGAAGGATTCGCTCAATATCTGCGTTGTCGAAAGGTAAAGACAGACCAGTTAGAGGCACGACTGTAAGTATATAAGCCCTTTGTTCAGTCTGTTAGTTCAGAATAGAAACAAAAAACTATGGAACCGAGCTTCAGCAATCAAAAAGGCAAAGTGAAAGCGAGTTGCTTTTCTCTGTGTGCTAGGCTTGTGCCACTTCGGTGGAAGCAGTTTTGATGGCCGGGTCTGGAACCACGAGCGTTGACAGTTGAGCAGATAGAATGACTGCAGTAGCTTGAACTGTTTCGTTTAGCTCCCATCCGTCCTTAAGTTCAAGCGACAAAACCCCGATGCAGCCTGACATCGATATGATAGGTACCGTGATAGCACCGAGCGCAGTAGATTCCGCGGGAACGATGTGCATCTGCTTGTCGCGAAACGTGACAGCGGTAGCGTTGTCATCATCACATGAAACCGTTCCAAGCTTTACGAGTGTCGCTTCGCTATAACCATGACCGACGGCAGGGCGCAGTGAATGACTGTTTACATCCAGACTCCAGACAATGATGCCACTCGCGTTAAAAACCTGTGCGGTACGGGCGAGGATGACTTTGAGCTGAGAAGGGCTTGAGAGTTGACCAAGTTCAGTGCACAGGTCGGCGGCCAATTGTAGGTCTAGATTGGACGAAAGTGTTGTAGTCGCGGTTGTTTCATTCTGCAACGAAGTGTCGTCGGTATTTTCTTGGTCTCTGTTTCCAGAGGACTCTTCAAGGTCTTGAAGAAACACACGCCCGGTTTCGTCCACGGTACGATCGGCAACCCCAACACTTCTTGCAGGCGGCCGATTAGAACTAGGTAATAACAATAATGCCACTAGTACACTCGTCCCCATAGCGGTAGCAAGAGCGATGCCTTGCGATTTTCGATGGTTAGTTTGCACAGCGTCAGTGGCGTCCCTTTCTGTTTCAAGGGCGAGCCCGATGTGATTTATCGCGATTAGTGCAAGCTCAGGGCCGTCTGCAAAAAGTAGATCAGAGGCAATTAAATCTTGGCCAACATCAGAATGCTCGCGCGCCCGTCTGTCTACTTGAGCAAGATGGTTAATAGCAACTTGGGCATTTTCAAGGGACCCAATGGTGGGTGCAGCTGTTGCGAGCCTAGCGAGGGTTGCTAGATTAATACCTACCTTGTCGAGTTGTTTGGTAACGAGCTCCATCCAGTGCGAAGGGTCTTGTCCTACAGCCACATAGGCTTGCTGATTTGCTCGTAGTTCCGAGATAGATGTCGTTAGTTCTCCACCTAAGGCTGAGAAGAGGCGTTCAGCTTCTTGTTCTTGCTTGATTAATTGTTCAAAGAAAATTAGCTGGTAGCCAGAGGCGGCAGCTACGCCAAGCATGGCGATGACCAAACTCGTGCGTACCCAGCTACGACGCATACTTGTTCCTTACTATAGCATTCGTGTCTAAAGGATGTAACAAACACTCGGGTGATTAGGACCGATAGATTTCATGGCACCTATGGACGTTGGCATCATTATTAACCCTGTTTCGGGACGATACGACTCTCAAGCACTTCGGGTCCGAACACGACTTGCAGGCGAAGTACTTGCTGCAGAGGGAATTTGTGGCGAAGTGAAGTTAACCGATGGCCGTGGAAGCGCGTACGCAATTGCCGAAGAAATGATCAGTTTTGGCGCGCAAACTCTGGTTGCGTGGGGCGGCGACGGGACAATTAATGAGGTCGCACAAGCAACTGTTGGTGCTGAGGTAGCACTAGGCGTAGTGCCTGGTGGCTCCGGAAACGGTTTCGCGCGAGGTCTTGGTCTTCAGTTTGAGCCGAGACTAGCACTGAAAACAGCGTTAACTGGACCAACACGCCTTATCGACTCTGGAGAAATTGCCGGAAGACTGTTTGTAAACGTTGCTGGAATAGGATTTGATGCTCATTTGGCCGGCGTGTTCAACCATCTGCGAGTTCGAGGGAATTGGGCATATTTTTGTTCTGGGATTCGGGAATTACGGAAATATGGTTCGTCAAGTTACACAGTCTGTTCTGATCGGAAACGATTTACGATGGATGCTTTTCTAGTAACGATAGCCAATGGACCGGAGTACGGTTTGGGGGCCATGATAGCGCCTATGGCGCGGTTTGATGATGGTGTGCTGGATGTTATTTCGGTGGCGCCGAGAAGCCTAACGTCTCTTCTGTTGCAGTCAAGAAGACTTTTTTCTGGAACGATTCACTGCTTGCCTGACGTTCGCTGCATTTCTGGCCAAGTAATAGAGATTTCCGCTGACGACCCGTTAGAATTTCACGTAGATGGCGAAGTATACAAAGGCACAAATCGCTTACTTGTTCGTGTACGATCATCGTCTCTAAGCGTAAGAGTTCCTCCTGTCCAGGATGCGTAAATTAATCTGAAAAATCCTCGGTCAGGTGAAATCCTAATTGTTGCTACTTGAACCGTTCGAGTCACTTGTGGCACCAGACTCGACACGCAGAATAGCGTATGCAGGCAACCCAATGGCATCAAACCTTTCCATCACTTCACGAGCGGGAGAAATTCCAAGATCTTCTGCCTGAAATTTAACCTTTACGTAATCGTTTAGTGCATCTTGAATGCCAGGGGCTTTCAACGTCGTTTGATCCATTGTGAGGCAGTTCTTACACCAAGTTGCCCAGACGTCGACAAGAATCAATCGATCCTCAGATTCGGCTGCTGCGAGTCCTTGACTTAAGTTGGGGTACCACCCGTCCTCAATTAATTCCTGAACACTGTTTGAGACTTGTGTTGGATCCACCCAACGCTGAGCAAAGAGGTCGTAGGCGAGGGCCCCATAGTAAACTGCTGTACCAACAATAAATACACCGAAAGCCTGCTTGACCCGAACCATCCATGGACCTGGTTTTGGCATAAATGAAAGGCCAGCACCTGCTATAGGCCAAGGGATGGCCATGCCAATACCGAGTACAAATGGAAGAGCCAACGCAAGGGTTGTCCCTGTCGCATAGAGATTACTGGAGAACACAATTACCTGAATAACCACTGGCGCTACGCATGCACCCGCAAGTAACGCAGCCACACTGCCCATACCGAACGCAACAAGAAAAGAACCGCGCTGTGAAGAACCACTAACGAACCGTTCTTGAAATCGAGAGAAATCAATATTGAAGACATCAAACATCGCAAGAGCAAGAACGACAAAAAGGACAGCGATTCCCAAATTAAACCAAGGAGAAGCGTTGACAGTTCCAAACGTGCCTGCTGTCAGGATTACAACCAATCCTAAAATACCGTATACAAGCGCCATTGCCAGGCCGTAAATAGTTCCGAGGGCAAAGCCTCGTTGTCGAGATCCGGCTTGAGCGCCAGCGCCAATGATTGCCAAATTGATCGGAATCATCGGAAGCACGCACGGGGTGAGGTTTAAAGCAAGCCCACCAATGAGGATTAGTGCAAGAATGGCAAGTGGACCACGACCTTCAAACCAACCTTGTTCTCCTTCACCAGATTCAGAACGCTGAATAAATTCAAGAAATTGTTCCTCATTAAGGTAACCACCGGTAGATCCAAGAACAGAAAACCGATCTAACTGGGTAAGCGTCGAACTGGTGTCAGCATCTGAACTTACTGACGCGTCCAGGGGAGCAGTAGGGGTTTGTGGATCTTCTGGGTCGACCCTGCTAAAAGTCATTGCATCAAAAAGAGCTGCTTGAGCAGGTAATCTGTCACCGAGTGCTGTTTCCGTAGGCTTAATTGTCAATTGAAATTCGAGCGGCGCCGTAGTCGGGATGTAACACATGCGTTCGTCGCATGCTTGATACCTCAGGCTTCCGGGGATTGAGTAGTTACCTGCGTTGAGATCAGAAGCGACCGTGAATGCGGCTCCGATCACAAATGTTTCTTCAAAGACAGCCAGAGGATTATCTGATCCTTGTTGATCTAGCATGATTGGCGTCGGCCATGCTAGTGCTTCTAATGAAATTCCCTCAGGTGGCTCTAAAGTAAGAACTGTAGGAATTAGGAAATCTTCGAGGGGCTCATTTGAGTTTACGTGTAGGCCATTTCCTTGGGGCTGGAGTGTTGCATCCAACGCGACCCGGTGAGTAGAACCCGCAGGTGCAGCATCAAATTCATTTGCAGTTGATAACTCGATGGAGATTCGCCCAGGCTGAGCAGCCGCAAAAGTTGGTAGCACTGCGAAAAGGCAAAGCAAGAGCCCCTTGAGCCGAAACAGACTGCTTAACGAATCCCTCCACAATGGTGTAAACATCACTAATATTCTAGAAAACGACGCGTGAACTCTTCTATGTGATCGTAATACTGACTTAGTTCTTCTGGCGAGGCTAGAAACACTACGCGAAAATAACCATCAGTCGGAATGGTACCGAAGCCAGATCCGTAAACACAGAGCAATCCTGTTTCCCGTAAAAGACCTAAAACATAATCTTGGTCGGTCTGTCCAGGTAACAACTCTACCTTAGGCATGGCATAGAATGCGGCCTTTGGCGCCACGCAAGAAATGCCTTTGATGGCATTCAGGCGTTGATTCGTTAGTTCGGCTCGGATTCTGAGTTCACGAAGAAAGGTTTCTTGGTGGCTTTTGTCGCCGTCAAGAGCAGCTGCTACGGCTAGCTGCATCGGCCCTACGCTGCAGATGCGACCGTCTGCCATCTGCTTTACGGCTGCCAGGACGCCGTCAAGTCTTTTCCCACCGCCGAACACCATCCACCCAGCGCGCCAGCCAGGTGCGAGATAAGCCTTCGATAGAGATGAGAAAGAAATTACCGGTGCACTGGGGTTGTAAGACCCGAGAGTCGGAACACGTCCCTCATAAGCGAGGTCGGTGTAGCCCTCATCTGAGAGGAGTACCAGATTGTGCTGGTCCGCGAGGTTAAGCAATGCCAGACGATTCTTACTGGTATATACGGCCCCAGTCGGATTGTTGGGATCAATAACGACAATTGCTTTCGTGCGGGGTGTAATGAGACTTTCAATGTGCGCGATGTCCGGCTGCCAACCATCTTTTGGGTTAGTTCGGTAGTAAACAGCTCGCGCACCAAGTTTAGACAAGACTGCTGTGTAAAGAGGGTATGTCGGAACGGATACAAGTACCTCGTCATCAAGGTCGAGAAGTACACTCAGTGCAAGGTCAATACCTTCCGAGGCGCCAGCCGTTAGGACAACCCGGTCGGCTGAAATGCTCAATCCCCGGGAATGAAATTCTCTCGAGACAGCTTCGCGTGCTTTAAGAACGCCTTCAGCTGGCATATACCCGTTTTGACCGTCTCGCATTGCTTTTTCGACAGCTTCAATTAAATGCGGAGGCGTTTGAAAACCAAAAAGGACAGGATCTCCAATATTGAGATACTTGACCGCCTTGCCGGTTGCCTCTATTTTTTTGGCCTCCGAAACGATGTTTCGGATCGCGTAGTCAAAACCCGAATTTCGCTTAGAAACAGGAATTAACGTCTGTGAATCAACGAGCATCATGTTGATAATAACGCACAGTCTGACCTAATCTGCGACATGGCGATCAGGTTAGAGTTGACATTTCAACTGCAGAACAGCCCAGGGGCACTACATCGCGTTTGTGAGATTTTGAGAGTAGAGCGCGTCAACATGGTTGCTTTGAGTGTCGAATCGGCTGGCAGGCTAAGAATTATCGTTGATAATCCGCAACGTGCAATTAGCGCACTCGAGACTTGTAACTATGCGGTTCAGTCGCAAGATGTGCTATTTCTTAAACTTTCGAATAGTCCAGAAAGTCTTGAAGAAACAATGAGATTGTTGACGGATGCCGATGTGAATATCGACTACATTTATGCCGCCGGTTTGGGAAACCGACTAAATAAGGCAGTTGTTATTGGTGTCGAAAATGTTGCTAGGGCTGCTAGTTTGGTTGGTTTCTAAAAACTAGGCATTAGGTCTTAGTAGTCGGCGCAACAGCAGTCTCAAGAGATTCAACTAATTCTGTAAGAGTAGCAATTTCGTTTTCAGCTGCGTAAAGAATAGCTCGGGTTTCTTGTAATGACGGAAGAGTCCAGGTTTCGTTCTTGAATTTCACTTGCCCACTGGTGTCAAACTCGACAAGTACGGCATCCATTGGCTCAACATAAAGATGCATAAGATTTATTCTCCCTGAACAATAACAAGTATCTTGACGCTACTCACTCGTCGCTTCTTGAGCAGCCTGTGTGACGGTTTGATTATTCTTTACCTGGGTTGCTGGTGTAATCGAGAACGAAAGAGTCTCGTCCTGTAGACCGATCTGAACAGTTCCACCATGTTCTAATTGGCCAAAGAGAATTTCGTCTGTGAGTCGATTGCGCACTTCGGATTGCACCACACGTGCGAGTGGTCGTGCACCGTACACGGGATCGTAACCTTTCTTTGCCAACCAGGTTCGAGCCTCCGCTTGGAGTGAAATGGCCACTCTCCTCTCGGCGAGTTGTGACTCAAGCTGCAAAATAAATTTTTCAACGATGGTTTCCATGGTCGATTGAGATAAGGCACCAAATGACACGATTCCATCCAGTCGGTTCCTGAATTCCGGACTAAAAACTCGTTCGATCGCAGCCTTTAAGCGTCCCTTTGATGGTGTTTCTTGATCCTCGCTAAAGCCGATAGGGCTAAGGTTCGCTTCGCGCGAACCAGCATTAGACGTCATGATCAAAATGACGTGTCGGAAGTCGGCTTTACGACCGCTATTGTCAGTCAATGTTGCATGGTCCATTACTTGGAGCAAGATGTTGTACACGTCAGAATGAGCTTTCTCAATTTCGTCTAAAAGCACGACACTGTACGGATGCGTTCTCACGGCATCGACCAGCAAGCCGCCTTGTTCAAAACCTACATAGCCAGGAGGTGCACCGATTAATCTTGCGACAGCATGTTTTTCCATGTACTCGCTCATGTCGAAGCGCACAAACTCGTTTCCGAGATGTATTGCCACTTGCCGAGCGAGCTCTGTCTTTCCAACACCCGTTGGTCCCGTAAATAAGAAACAACCGGCAGGTCGATCTGGCATGCCCAATCCGGCACGAGCGCGCTTGATCGCTGTTGCAACTGCGTTAACGGCATCATCTTGTCCGAAGACAACTCGTTGGAGCGCTTCGTTTAGCGTTCGAAGTCTTTCTTTATCAGAGGAGGAAGCTTGTTTTTCGGGAATACGCGCCATTCGTGCGATGACGCGTTCAATATCAGCGACTTTTACCTCTAGGGGTGTGGTTTCTGGATCAGTAGTCGTTTGAGTCCGCTGCAGGCTAAGCGCGGCAGCGGCTTCGTCGATGACATCGATGGCACTATCGGGAAGGTGAACGTCTCTGAGGTGGCGTTTAGCTAAAGTTGCAGCCGTAGACACCGTATCGGTACCAAATATAACGAGATGATGCGATTCGTATTGAGGGCGCAGCCCTTCTAAAATACGCGTTGTTTCTTCTACCGAGGGTTCTTCAACAACGACTTTTTGCAGTCTCCTCGCAAGTCCTCGATCTTTTTCGATGTGCTTGACCTCTTCAAATGTTGTCGAGCCAATGACGCGTAAATCGCCAGCACTAAGAATTGGTTTAATCAAGGTCGCTAAATCCATAGTTCCGCCAGTTGTAGCACCAGCACCGACGGTTGCGTGTATTTCATCAATAAAAAGAATGGGCATTGGGTGGTTGGCGAGCGCTGAGATTACGGCTTTAAACCTTTCTTCGAAGTCACCACGAAATCGAGTGCCAGCAAGTAAAGCTGCAGTATCAAGGGAGAATACCTCGGCGCCAGCGAGTCGTGCCGGAACGTTTTCTTCGAGTAGCCGGGCGGCGAGTCCTTCTGCTAGAGCGGTTTTCCCTACACCAGCTTCGCCGACAAATATAGGGTTGTTCTTACGTCGCCGACACAAAATCTCCAGCGTTCTTTGTAATTCCAGAGTACGGCCAATTAGTGGATCGAGTTTCTCGGCGCGAGCGCGATCGGAAAGACTAACGGCATATTCAGTGAGTGGATCTTGTACGGTGGAAGAGCTTTCTTCGCCAAAGCCAGCCTCGGCGGATTCGTCGTCTTCGATCGATTGATTTGATCCAGGGTTGACCTTGGAAATACCGTGAGAGATGTAATTGAGTATGTCTAGTCGTGTCACTCCTTGGGATTCAATTACTTGTGCGGCGTAGGCTTTTGGTTGTTGCAGCACGGCCGCGAGAACATCTCCAGACCGCACTTCATCCTTGCCAGCACTTTGTACGTGGAGAACAGCCGTTTGCAGAACTCGTCGGAAGCCTAGTGTTTGGGCTGGTTCTTGGGATTTTTCCCCTCGTGCGAACGTCTCCAGTGTGCCGAGAAACTCGTCAAGTGTTCGGCGTAAAACGGGTAAATCTGTGCCGCAAGCAGCTAAAATCCGTTCGCCTTCTGGGTCGTGTGCCAAGGCGTAAAGTAAGTGTTCTAGTGTGAGGTGTGTGTGGCGTCGAGACGCTGCTTCCCGGTAGGCAACGTTGAGAATCAATTCTAGAGAGGCGCTAAACATACGAGTCCTTTAACGTAGCAAATTACGTGTTTTACTGATCTTCTTCGAAGTCAGCTTGTAGTGGAAAACCTTCTTTCGCTGCTTGGGCACGAACCGTAGTAACTTTTGTTTCGGCGATTTCAAACGTGTAAATACCGCAGACGGCTCGACCTTGAGTGTGAACTTGCATCATTAATCGAAAGGCTTCTGCAGGGCTCTTCTGGAAAATGTTTTCAAGGACAGCAACGACAAATTCCATAGTTGTGTAATCGTCATTGATCAAATAGACCCGATATTGCTTTGGCGTAGCAGTTTTGTCCTGCTGTTTTTCGATTACCGAACTATCGGACTGCTGGTCGACCATAAACCTGAAAACCGGTGTTTCTGCTTATTAGTTATTACTTATGAGGTTTCCCACGTTTTCACCGTTAGTTATCCAGCGTACTGAGACCAGTGTAAAGAGGCAAGGTGTTTCCAGGTCTCTACAATAATTGACAGCGTGCCGCCGTGAATGGAGACCAGCCACCGTAGTAAACTTTACGGCCTGTATGGAAGCGTTAACGCACAATATTTCGTACGCAGATTTGATGCATCGTGGGCGGCCGAGGGTGATTGCAACAGCTGTTATTCGGAGTGCTGCTGGGGTTACGTTGGTTGATCCGGGACCTACGTCATGCCTTGGTCGACTCCGGGCTGAATTGATAGAGTCGGGTATTGAAATTAGTGATGTGAGGACAGTTCTTATCACTCATATCCATCTCGACCATGCAGGCGCAACTGGAACGCTACTTGAGGAAAACCCCGAAATTACAGTCTATGTGCATGAACGAGGAGCCCGTCATCTAATCGATCCTTCAAAGTTGTTGGCGAGTGCGACACGTCTCTATGGTGACGAAATGGATGCTTTGTGGGGGCCATTTCTTCCAGTGCCAGAAAAAAATGTACGTGCGATTTCTGGTGGGGAACGGATTGGAGTCACGGGTCGAGATTTCGATGTTGCTTACACCCCAGGACATGCCTCACACCATGTGAGTTATTTGGATCGCTCAAGCGGCGTTGCTTTCGTTGGTGATGTTGCCGGTGTTCGGACAGGACAAGGGTTGTTCGTGTTGCCACCGACACCACCGCCTGACATAGATCTCGAATTATGGAAAAAGAGTATTGAAACGGTCCGGCAATGGCATGCCCCGACGCTGTTTTTGACGCACTATGGACCGCATGAGGATTCTGAAGACCACTTGGATGCACTTTTGGTGCATATGGATGCGCTAAAAAAAACGTCGAGGGAGTGCTTAGAATCTGGTGGGAGCGATGCTGACCAACAGCAGCGATTTCTTGACCAGATCAGGGTTTATCTTGCTCGGCACATCCCCAGTCACGAGACCAATCTCTATAACACAGCGGCACCACTTGACCAGTGCTGGTTGGGACTCGTTCGGTACTGGCAAAAACGTGGAGTAACGGGTTTGTGAGTAAGGCCTTGATGAACCAATCGGAGCGCGACCACCTAGTGGAGCTTCTCAGTGAGTCTCGCGATAAGGTGATTGCCTCAACCGCACGACTCTCCGCTGTTCAGTGGACTTTTCAACAAAATGAGAATAGTTGGAGTATCGGGGATAATGTCGAACACTTGGGACTTGTGGAGCCAATACTGTTCGGACAGGTTACAAGTGCGCTTGTTTCAGAGGCGAATCCGAACTGGGAAGAAGCAACGGCAGACAAAGAAAGTTTACTTAAAGAAAAACTCCTTGATCGATCGACAAGACGAGACGCCCCAAATGCTGTGTTGCCGGTTGGTGGCGTTGAGCCAGCCTACGCACTTCGTATCTTCCAAGGGCACCGAGATGTTTCGCTACAATTTGCTCTGGAAACGGGTAAGCCTCTGAAAGCGCATACAGCTGACCACCGGCGCCCCGTATATGGAACGCTTAATGCTTACCAGTGGCTGCTCTTTATTGCCTACCACACGCTGCGGCATGTGGAGCAAATGATAGCCGTCACTCGTGCGGCAGGCTTTCCGAAAACTTAAGCTTCACACCGTTCTAATTTCCAGCACCCGGCACCGTATTTCCGGCGATCCAGACTGATTCGATGGTGTGGCTGTCAGCAATGTTGGTTGCCGGGTTTCCGGTATACACGACAAAGTCAGCCCACTTGCCTGCCGAAAGTGTCCCGATTTCCTCGAGTCCCATACAGTCGGCAGCGTCGCCAGTGGAGGCCACAATTGCTTGCATGGGAGTCAGGCCAGATTCGACCATTAGAGCCAGTTCCCCATGTTCAAAGTAACCCTGAAATCGTCCCGCTGGCCCTGTGTCTGTTCCCATTGCGATACGAATACCGGCATCAGACAGAGCTTTTACGTTTTGCTTTGCGACTTCAAGCTGAGCTTTATAAGTTTGAGCGCTCTGACTGTTCTGGATTCGCTCTTGGTATTCCGGGGTTTCCAGTGCGGCAAGAACAGAGGGGTCAGCATTGCTGGTGAAGAAGGGGTCGTCAAAGAAATCCGGACGTTCCTCGTAAATAAAAGTTGAGACTTCACGCATCAATGTTGGACACACACAAGTATCATCTGTCTTCAGAAGTTCAATAAGTTCATCGTCGACAGGAAGGTCTCGCACGCTATGTGCTACGAAATCGGCGCCGGACTCGAGAAGTTCTTTTGCATCGTCTAAATAGTAGAGATGCGCGGTGAGCTTTAGCCCGCGAGAGTGGGCTGTTTCGATAACGGACTTATAAATATCAGGCGACATTTTTTGGCTACTACCGAGGTTATCGTCAACACGGATCTTGATGTAATCAACATTCATATCGGCTGCCGCGTTTACTCGTTCGGTAGCTTGTTCTGTTGAGTCCGCAACGATGACAGGACCTGCAACGCGAAGACGGGCGTGAGTCAAGTCCGTGCTTTCCCGATCACGGACGGCGATTCCTTCGGGCCCATCACCCCCGAGACTGACGACAGTTGTCACACCATAGCGCGCATAGAGCGCGAGTTGACTTGCGACATGATCTTCTGTGTAGAACGAGGGGTCAGCTTCAAGTCCACGTACGTTGTTGACGTGTCCGTGTGCGTTAACCAAGCCGGGTGTAACTGTTCGCCCAGAAAGATCGACGGTTAACGCGTCCTCAGGTACAGTAACGTTTTCACTTGAACCGATAGCTTCAATGCGACCGTCACGAACGACCATCGTGCCGTTTTCAATGCTGTCGCCATTTCCGACGATAAGGCGGGCGCTTGTGAAGGCAGTGAGACCCGGGGTCGGTTCAATTGGTTCGGGTTCCGGCGAACTACATGCGCTGAGTCCCAGTCCCAAAGTTGCGACGCAGGCAAATGCTACGTAATTTCTGAGGTTATTCATCTCGGTGATCTCCACTAGTTTTGACTGCTATCACTTTCTTGTAATTCTTCTAGCACTTGTCCAAGCTGTTCGATTTCGTCGCCGTACAACGACCAATTACCTTGACGTTGCGCGTCAAGCGCGCGCGAATAGTGACCTTGTGCCTGGTTTGCGAGTTCACTATAAGAGGAGTCCTGTCCGGTTACCACTGCTAATGAACTTACTGGATTAGCGTTGTCTATTGTTTCCGCGACAAGAGTCGTTGGGTTTCCTTGAGGTGGAGACGTCGAATTATTGCCAAAAAGACGCTCAAGGGCCTGATCGAGGGTTTCCTCCATGACAATCTGGTTCTGATAGGCCACAACAACGCGACGTAATTCGGGAATGCGCCCACCCGAGGACCGTAAGTACAACGGCCTGATGTACAGCAGCGCTTCCTCGATTGGAATAACAAGCAACGTTCCTTGGATCACCTCTGAACCTTGTTGATTCCAAAGAGTGATTTGTGGAGAAATTTCTTCGTCTTGATTAATCCGAGCCACGATCTGTGAGGGACCAAACACCAATTTTTGTTTAGGAAACTGGAAAACTTGCATCTTGCCGTAGTTTTCACCATCACTACGTGCTATGAACCATGCGGCCAGGTTATTTCTTCCCCTTGGTGTGAACGGTAACATCTGAATAAATTCTGCACGTTCTTCTCCAGGAAGTCGCATGATGGTGTAATAGGGCTCCATCTGCTCATTGTCGATAACTGGCACTTCCCAGTCATCCTCTCGGTTATAAAAAACCGCCGGGTTCGTCATATGAAAAGTTGCATACATGGCGCTCTGCAAAGCGAAAATTCCCTCTGGGTACCGAATGTGGCTTCGAAGTGATTCAGGCATGGAGTCAAGCGGTTGCAGAAAGTCAGGAAAGATCTTGCCGAGCGTTACTCCAAGAGGGTCGTTCGGTTCTGCGAGATAGAAAGTTGTATCCCCGTTGTATGCATCGATTACGATTTTGACCGAGTTGCGAATGTAATTAATACCGTTCCCTGCGGGGGTGGAGTATGGGTAATCACCGGTGGCCGTGTATGCGTCTCTCATCCAATAGAGACGTCCATCTGCGATAACAAGATAAGGATCTGCATCGTAACGTAAGAAAGGAGCGATGGTAGCAACTCTATCTGAGATGTTGCGATGAAAAATAAGACGGCTGTCACTGTTTAATTGGCCACTCACCAAGATTTCGTAGGATTGAAAGCGCAAACTAAATAGCAAACGGCGCAACATCCCCCCAAGTTCGAGACCGCCCGTGCCGTCGTAGCGGGTCGAAACGTTGTCGTCTCCCTCCGGGTAGTGAAACTCATCCGTGTTGGTGTTGACGACGACGTAATTGTTCGATAATTCACCAAAATAGATGCTGGGCTGATCGACTGACAAGTCAGTACGGGATGTTGGTGGGAGATCTTGAATGAATAAAACCGGCAATCCTTCCTGAGTAACTTGATTCACCGGTCCGAGTGCCACGCCGAAACCATGCGTGTACTGCAGATGTTCGTTGATCCAGGACTGGTTTGGAAGGTTGTCTGAGTTAAGTTCACGCGTCGACACCATGGTTTGTCGGTATTCTCCATCGACAACATAGCGGTCATTATCAACAGACGCAAACTCGTAATAAGTTCGGATTTCCTGAATTTGACCGAAGGTGTCTAGAAGTGGTTGGTGGTCCCACAACCGAACGTTGTTAATGGTTTCGGCATTGTTCTCAATGTCTTCTTGTGTCAGCAAAGCGTCACCTGACACTTGGCGTTCTTCCACGATATCAATGTCAAAAGCCTTCCGGGTGGCTTGGATGTTGTGGGTAATGTATGGAGATTCCAACCGTTGTTCATCTGGGGTGACAACGAGTTGTTGAAAAGCTGTTGCGGCCCCACCACCGCCAATCCACACAAGTAGGTAACCTACGACTCCGGCCGCAACAGGCCATGTTGTTCTAGAGAAAGCTGCGTACATTGCCGCACCGCTGGCTATTACGGAGACTGCTGTGAGAATTTGAAACATCGGAAGCCTGACGACGGTGTCCACGTATGAAGCGCCGTGAATGATCCCTCCGGAGGTTGTTAAAAGCCGTGGCATTTCGAGGTACGCACCCCACGCCAACAATCCGAAAATACCTGCTAGTAGAAGTAAAAGATGTTGGCGAGCACGCTTTCCGATTTGGAGACCGCTTGGGTCAAGAGCAATTTCGCCAGCAATTACGTACGCACCAATAGTGCTAGATAGTGCGAGCACGATGAGTGAGAGTGCACCGAAACGCAAAAAGTCGTAAAAAGGCAATGAAAAGATATAGAAAGCTGCATCCAACCCAAAAAGTGGATCAACTTCTCCAAACGGTGTTGCTTCCAAATAACGGAGCACTAACATCCATTGACTCGAAGCTACACTACCTACAAACAATGCAACCAACGCAGAAACCCCTATCGCAAGAGCACCGGCATGGGCGCGTTCGAGCACTAGCGGTTGAAGGTCGCCTCCACCAGCAAACAATACATATGGTCGATGAATTTCTTTTATTGCGATGCGGAGGTTTGTGTACAAAACCACAAAAGCAGCCAAAAAACTGATGCTGCCGATAAGCCCTTTCGTGGTCAGGCTTTTGAGAAAAATGGACTGATAGCCTACTTCACCGAACCAGAGCCACTCCGTATAGAGGGTAGCCAATGAAGGTAAGGCCACGAAAAGTAAAAGGGCAATAAGGGCAATCGTAATTCCTGATTTTGAACGCATCGCTAGAAGAGTATTGGACTAGAACATTCCGCGCAACTCCTGTTGCAGCAGAAGAGCCAGTGACTGCTAAACTGACTGACTATGAAGGTGTTTGGAGTTCTACTAGGGGTTGGCCTTTTTGGCCTGATTGTTTGGCTAAGAATTCCTAGCGAAGAGGATTTGATCGTTGCGCGGTTGAGGGATTTCACAGACACCGTCAGTTTTGAGGCGAACATCGATCCATCTGCGACATTGCCCCGTCAGACACAAATCCTGGATTATTTTGCAAAAGACGCTGAACTGAACCTAGGTGTGCCGCCTGGAATCGTTCGTGGCCGCTGTGCACTTGCTACATTTCTTGAACAGATAAGTTTGGGCGAGGAGAGCACTGTTAACTTTGTTGACGCTGCAGTTAGTTTTGATCGGCGGTTGTTGATCGCGACGGGTCGATTAGAGGTATCTATAGAAGTGAATCAGAAGAACTATGGAACGCGGGTATTTGATGTTGCGTTGCGTCAGATTGACGGCAACTGGTTGTTAACAGACCTTCGTGCGGTTATGCCGGTCGAGTAACGAATCAAACCGCAATAAACATTCATGACGAGGAGACGTTACAATGCTGTTGAAGACTGGAGAAGAGGCCCCGGACTTTGAACTCGATAGCCACTTAGGTTTTCGTGTTCGTCTTTCGAGTTTTCGTGGAGTGAAGAATGTTGTTCTTGTTTTTCATCCTTTGGCCTGGACACCCGTATGCTCCACGCAGATGCAAAACTATGAGTCCGACAAGAAGTGGTTTGATAACCACGAGGCGCATATTTTGTCGCTGAGTGTTGACGCGGTTCCAGCTAAACTCGAATGGGCGAAAAGCCTTGGGGGCATTTCTTACGATCTTCTTAGTGATTTTCACCCCAAAGGCCTGATTGCAGAAAAGTACGGTGTCATGCGGGATGGTGGCATTACAGAGCGAGCAATATTCATTGTGGATAAGTCTGGCATCATTGTATTTGCTAAGGTATATGACATCCCGACTCTCCCTGATGATGAGGAGTTTAGGGAGGCTTTGCAGACATTGGAAACTGTTCGCAGATAGTGAGACCGGATGCCCGAGGAACCCTTTAGCCAGTGTAAGCGCTAGACAAACGTTTACGAAGTAGAGTAATTCAAACAAAGACCCCCCCCCCGAACAAATGTCGAGGAAATACCGACAAAGCGGCTATCAGGATGACGAAGAGTCCCGCTCAGAGGCTCGCTCGTCGGATCGGCAGCCTAAAGGTGATGGCCGTCCACGGAGAGGCTATGGTCCTCGGGAGCCGAGGAAAGTCAACATGCCGAGCTTCCATGAAGTGACCAAGTGCGCCCGGTGTGGAACGGCGCTGTCTACGGCGATTCGTTTCGACAGTCAGTGTTCCAAGTGTGCTGCTGATCTTCATACTTGCGCACAGTGCTCGTGGTTCGATACCGGCAGTCAATTTGAATGCGCACAGGCAATCTCAAAGCGTGTGAGCCCGAAAGATGCACGGAATAGCTGTACGCTTTTCGAGGCGGTCGTCACGATTGAGAGGGAAACGCATTCTACAAGCCACGAAATTTCATCTAAGACGATTTCTTCGGAGAATCGCTCGACTACCACAAACAGTAGTAATGCTCGGCAGGCTTTTGACGACCTGTTCAAGTAACCGGTATTCACTTTATGGACGCTTATAGTGCACTGCCCGAGATTGCAGCGCGTCTGGCGGCCGTGGTTGCACCTGTTCGCTTAGTGGTCTTCACACAGACCTTTGGGTGTGACGCCTGTTATGTAGCCAAACAGACGGCTGATCAAATTGCCAGTCTTTCAGAACGAATTTCGGTTGAAGAGCATAACCTTGTGCTCGATAAGGATGAAGTAGTCAAATATCAGGTCGATCAAGTTCCAGCGATTGTTGTTGTGTCAGAAGAAGACGTTGGTATTCGTTACTATGGTGTTCCGTCTGGTTTCGAGATTGAATCGTTAGTTTGTGCAATTGAAATTGTTGCGGGCCTTTCACCCGCGGTTAGTGTGTCAACTCAGTCCTTGTTGCATGACCTTGATCAGGACTTGCGTATTAGTGTCTTCGTGACACCCACGTGACGGTATTGTCCCCAGGCGGTCAGCCTGGCATATCGACTTGCTGCAGCAAGTTCTCGTATAACAGCAGTTGCAATTGATGCAATGGAATTTCCAGACTTGGCTCGACGGTATCAGGTGAATGGTGTTCCGAAAACGGTAATTAATGACGTTGTTGAAATTATTGAGAACAAGTCGGAACACGAGTTTCTCCAAGAAGTCTTGCGAGCTGTCGAATGAGGGTCATGCCCAGAAGTTGTCATGCAAGCATTATTGCCGGCTCTTTGTGCCTTGGGTTTCTGGGGCTTTCGTGTTTGGCATTAGCTGCACAGCAGTCAGCAGAGCTGGTTTATCAACTGTCCTTTCCAGCTCCACAGCATCGGTGGCTGGAGGTGAATGCCGAGTTCTCCGGGCTAATTAGTGAGTCGCTGCACGTGCGGATGAGTAGCGCTTCTCCAGGTCGGTATGCGCGCCATGAATTTGCGAAGAACATTATTGATATTGCTTTTACCGGGGCTGAGGGTTCTACAGTAACTGTCGAACAGCGTGGCGCAGCACACTGGGAGGTGAAAGACCATCGTGGTACTGTGAGAGTCCAGTACCGCCTTTTTGGTGATCGAGTTGATGGCACGTACATGGGGATTGACTCTACCCATGCGCATCTTAATCTTCCAGCTACTCTGGTTTGGGCGGAAGGTCTCGAGGATCGCCCGGTCCGCGTCGCTCTCACACCGCCTCCGGATGTACTCGACTGGAATGTCGCCACGCAACTTTTTCCGACGAGCGACCCGTTAATTTTTACGGCACCAAACCTAGCGTATCTACTCGACAGTCCAATTGAGTACGGACCATTTTCGGTGCGAACATTTAATGTGCGTGACCCGGCAGACACGAATTACCAGCCAACGTTCCGCGTGGCTGTGCACCATAATGGAACTAGCGAGGCCTTGGCTCTTTTTAGCGAATCGATTGAGCAGATCGTGCGTGAAACAGTGTCAATTTTTGGTGAATTTCCACGATTTGAAACGGACACCTACACATTTATCGCTGATTACTTACCGACAGCGAATTCTGATGCAATGGAACATCGCAACAGTACTGTGTTAACAGCCCGTGGTGGGATAGGGTCACCTGCCGAGCGAATTAATCGATTGGGATCAGTCGCCCACGAATTTTTTCATGCGTGGAATGTTGAACGGATCCGACCGAGGTCATTGGAACCATTTGATTTCACGGATGCTAATGTTTCTGGGGATTTATGGTTAGCGGAAGGCGTCACAAATTATTACGGCGCGTTAGTGCTACAACGAGCAGGGTTAGTACCGTTAGAGGTAACGCTTGATCGTTTTTCACGGGTGATTAACACAACAACGCTCGGTGTTGGTCGTCAGCTACGGTCTGTTGTTGAGATGAGTCAAATGGCACCGTATACAGACGCAGCGACAGCCATCGATCCGACCAATTTTGATAACACTTTCATCTCGTATTACGTGTGGGGCGAGGCGATCGGGCTGGGTCTCGACTTAGCTTTACGTGAGTACACGGGCAATCAAAGATCAGCTGACGATTATATGCGCGCATTATGGCAACGGTTTGGTAAACCTGGTGGTATGCCCGTTGGATTCGTTGATTTTCCTTACACGCCTTTTGAGGTTCGTGAGGTCTTGGGAGATGTGGCGCAAAGTGATGCTTTTGCTGAAGATTTTTTTTCACGCTATATCGACGGTCGTGGCGTCATTGATTACGAAGCGTTGTTACGGTTAGCGGGAATTGCTGTTCAGCAGGTTAATCCGACCGCACCATTACTCGGAGCAAATGTATTTGACAGTGGTTTACTCGTTGTGCGGATGACGAACTATGGGGATCCATTGCATGAGGCCGGGATCAACAAAGGTGACGTCATCGTATCTTTCGACGGGCAGCGGGTAATGTCACCAGCTGATATCCAAAGCTTGATGCAGGGCAAGCGGCCTGGCGATCGAATACTTGTTGAATTTCGCCGTGATGGAACGTTGCGACAAACAGCAGTCGAAGTCGACGCTGACGAACGAATTAGGTTAGTGGCTCTTGAAACCTTGGGTGAACCGGTGTCGGCAGCACAACGCTCTTTTCGCCAGGACTGGTTGGGGAGCCATCAGTAGCTAATAAAAATGAAACATTGATCTATTCAGCAAGCGCTTCGTAATCTAGCTCAAGACGGGCGGACATCGATAATATCAACATCAGATGGCTTGGACTGTCTGGGGCGTCGACGCGAACCACCGACTAACATCGAAACAAAACCCACCAACCCTGCACCCAACATTGCCCACCAAAATGATGACACGGTAAATCCAGGAACGAGCCATGCCGCGATAGAAAAAGCTATGCCGTTAACAATGAAATAAAAAAAACCGAGAGTCATAAAGGTTAACGGTAAGGTCAACGCTACCAGTATGGGTTTCACAATGGTGTTAACAAGCGCAAGTACAACGGCGCCGACTAGAAGAGCAGAAATAGACGTAATCGTGACACCAGGCAAGATCCAGGAAACAACCCCCAAAGAAAGACCTGTTGTTACACAACGCATGAGAAATGGTGGTATCAACATGTGCTTACGGTGTAGGTTCTGAAAAAATCACCCCAGGGGCTAGTTTCCCCATTGGATCCAAAACGGATTTTATAGCTTTCATTTGTTCAATGCCGTTGTCACCGACAAATTGACGCAGTAATTCTTGTTTGATTGGGTTGCGCCCAACGCCGTGTTCGGCGAGCGGACTACCTCCGAGCCTAATTATTTCTCTGCCGCATTCAAGAATTGCGTCTTTTCCACGGGTGACATCTTCTGCCGACCGTGGAATAACGTTTGGGTGAACATTTCCGTCAGAAATATGTCCCCAGATCGCGTAGTCAAGCTGTCGTTTTTGAAAGGCATTCTTGAAAACAGAAAGACTTTCTGAGGATCGTTCGAAGGGCACGATCATGTCAGCCGCCATTTTTTCGATAGAGTTGCATTGGGTTCGTTTGGCTTCAGCGATTCGTCGATTCACACCTTCTGGTACAGCTTCGCGGGCTGAAAACAGCTGGGTTTGCCGACGGCGATCGGATGGAAGCGAAATTTCTGACAACTCCAATAAGTTAGTAGAAGAGAGTAATCGGCACAAACGCGTGAGTGGAGTATCAGGCGCGTCATCGCCCAGTGCGTTTGAAATTTCATCGTATGCGCGTTCCGTATTTATGTCGCTGTCAGTGGACAGTTCAATCTGAACCAAAAGGGCAGCTTGTGATTCATGTGGTAAATTGATTTCGTGCCGCCGTGCGGTACCATCTTCTCTAAGAATTTCAAGACATCGCGCATCAAGATATTCGATAGCTGAAACGTCCAACGCTGATGCTCGAGGGTCGCGCCATGCATTTTTTGCAGACTGTCTGAGCATCCACGTCAGCTCAAGAGCAGCCTGTTCATTGGGGAGTGGTATCCAAGCGAGCACCAGATTCGGAGTAGGTTCAATAATCGCAAACGTAATTTCAGTGATGATACCTAATGTGCCTTCCGATCCGATAAAGAGATCGATCAAATCCATTCCAGGTTCAGAAAAGTAACCAGCTGAACACTTTTCGAGAATCGGGACGGTATAACTTGGTGTCGAAATGTGATAGACGAGACCTTCCGAAATGATTTCAAAATACCCGTCAGGGTGAGCGATCGTTTCGCCGCGATTGAGTTCGAGGACCTGACCATTTGCAAGCACAACAGTAAGTTTTCGAACCCAGTCTCGGGTCGTTCCGTACTTAAAGGTAGCCGCACCAGCAGCATTGGTGGCCACGACGCCACCCGCAAAAGCACCATGAAAAGTTGGCACGGGCGGGTAGTATTTGCCTGCTCGTTCAAGAGTTGCCTGAAGAATGGTGAGGGGTACCCCTGGTTGGACAACGACTTCATCTTGGTTGATTGCTAGGATGCGATCGAAGCGTTGCATGTCCATCACGATATCGCCCATTGGGGTGGCGCCGCCTGTTAACGAAGACTGAGCTCCAATAGGAAGAACGCTTTGAGATTCAATAAGAAGCGTCGAGACATCGCTTTCGTTTGTTGGGCGAGCTACGCCGACGGCGTGACCATAGGGATAATGAGCAGCGTCTTCTGAAACAGCCTTCAGCAAATCCGGTGCTGTGGAGATGTCCGGCGCGCTTGTTTTAGTGAGTGGCGGACGAGTGGTAATCCGGTGCGATGACATAGGGTCGAAATTATAGGACTGTTTCACCAATGCAAACCGTGTTGATCGTAAGTTCTGGCTTTGAATAGAAAGAGGGGGGTACAGTTTGTTGCATGCACAGCGATGATTTCCGTCGGTTAGCAGGGACATTTCTGATTTTGGTGGGAGTGGCCTCATCGGCCTGGGCTCAGCAGCAGGCTGATGATGTTGTCGCACGGGTTGGCGGAGAACCAATTACGTTTGCTGACCTTGAGGAGTCGTGGCAACGAAATGATGCGTCTTCTCGACTGCGTATGCTCCAGGACCTGTACGAAACACGCCGGCGTGCTCTTGACATCATTGTTGGCGAACGACTTATTGCTCGTGAGGCAGAAACGCGGAATATGACTAGAGACGAGCTGCTGGAAGTTGAGCTTCCAAGCCGTTCGTTGCCGGTAACAGACGAGCAAATTGGACTTGTTTACCAACGGAATCAGGCACAATTCGGTGATCGAACATTGGAACAAATGACTCCAGAAATTCAATTGTTTCTTGAACGGCAACGCCCAATACAAGCTTTACGTGCCTATATGAATGAATTGCGCCGAGACGCCGGTCACGACGTTGTGGTTACGCTCGCGCCACCTCGACAGGAAATCGAGGTGTTGCCTGAAGACCCAGTTCGTGGGCCCGAAACTGCGCCCATTGAAATTGTCGAATTCTCTGACTTTGATTGTCCGTACTGTCAGCGTGCTACAAATACTATTGCGCGAATACTTGCCCAATACGGCGATCAGATTCGTTTTGTATACAAGGATTACCCATTGCCGAGTCACCCAAATGCATTCAAAGCTGCAGAGGCAGGTAATTGTGCAAATGATCAAGGTCAATTCTGGCCATTCCATGATCGACTATTTGAGAGCCAAGGGGCACTTGATGTTCCCTCTTTGAAGACTTATGCGAGTGAACTTGGTCTAGATGTAGATGCATTCTCGGCATGTCTTGACAGCGGACGATATGCGCCGAGAGTTGAACGTGATTTAGAGATCGGTGCTGGGTATGGTGTGTCGTCGACTCCGACGCTTTTTGTCAATGGGCGTGCGGTTGTTGGTGCGCTGCCGTACGAAAATTTTGTAGAAATTATTCAAGAAGAATTGTCGCGCTAGACCATGACAAAGTGTCATTTGTCCAGGTGCAAAATGTACGGCTGGTCACTATTCACGCCCTTGCTTGTGGGCGCATTAAGTGTGTCATGCGGTGAGGTCACGGACACAACCCAGAATCATACTGAGCCAGTAGAAAAACGACGGAGGCCGGCCGTTGGCAGCGCGCAGGAACGTTTTCAGCAGCTTCGCACAGACACGCTGAGGCTCATGATCAAGGCGGCGCAGAGAGAGCTAGATATTGGACCTTTTCAAAGGCGTATTGATGCAACGATCACCCAATCACTGACGGATATGGAGAGTGCCGCCGACGCGTTAGAGAAAGTCGCTGTAGATCTTGAGAGCTTACTCAGTCAATAAGGCACCAAGGGGATTGCTCGCAGGCAGCGTCACGACAATAAGATTCGTCAGGTACTAACGTAGTAGGGAGCTTGGCGGTGTGGTTTTCTAGTTTCCTGTTAAGGCAGCGGCTTCGTCTGCCAACCAGCTTTCATATTCGGTTTCCGATTGAACCGTTACGAACCCTCGCATTCGATAGTGACCCAGTCCACAGAGTTGCGAACAATTGACTTCAAAGTCTCCTGTCATTGTCGGAGTCCACCACATCGGAACCTGAATGCCAGGAATGGCATCCTGTTTGACGCGCATTTCATTGATAGCGTAGCTATGAATAACATCCAGCGATGAAAGATAGAGAATAACTGGTTTATCGACTGGCACGTTCATTTGGTTAATGGAAACGATGTCATCCACAGCGTTTGGGTCACTACGGTCAAGACCAATCGCGTTAGTTGGCGTGATTGCACTGATATCTCGTCGGCCAAAGCGACCATCGGCGCCGGCGTAATGCGAATGCCATTCAAATTGTTTTGCGATGACATGAACAACGGTAGCTTCTTCGTCTGGAGGAATATCATTGACGCGATTGGCCCATGCTGGAATCGCGAACCCAACAAGGATAACGGCCTCGACTACAGCGACAGCAATTTCGAGATAACTTGAAGTGTGACTTGTAACCCCTGAGTAACTGGCTTTAGGGTTTGCACTTTCACGAAATCGAATCAAGGTATAAACAAAAAAACCGCCCCAGCCAACAAAAAGAAAGAGCATTAGCCAATGCACGACTACGATAATTTGATCGATTTCTGCCGCATGGGCGGATGCTTGTATTGGCAAGCCGAGTATTTCACCCATCTACGCTCTCCCTTTGGAACTGATGTGTTGCACTTGTGAGTGGAACGCATCTTCGTTCCCCAGCGCCTGCCGCGAGCGCTTCAGCAAATGAACAATAAATGCGACAAATCCACTTAACACGCCCCCCGTCACACCCAGAAGGGTGAAGACGGCCCAGTTCAGGCTCACGGCTTCATCTGATCCAGTCTCCAATCCAAAACAGATAGGGCAAGCCCAAGCGATCGTTGGTGTTAAGAAAAGTAGAAACGCGACGACGCTGATGCTTCGGATGACGGATATGGTTTGCATAGACATAAACCTTGAAATCTAATGAATTCCCAATTCTCGTGTTTTTCTAATAAACCGTACGGCATACACGGACATTCCAAGTGCGACACACAGAGAGCCGATAGCAAACAAAAGGTGCCCCGTTTCGCCGCGGTCACTCTGGAACGTGGTAATCCCCCAAAACGTTGTGAACAACGTCAAAAGAATTGTGACCACTATAAACACGATGTGTATGTTGCGTAGAGACATGATGATATTGACTAGTGAGCCGCAGGTGTTTCAACGGTTGGTGCGTTCGCATTAGGCAGAGTGAAGTACGTGCCTACTTTGTCAGCGTGGCCGAAGATCGGGATGAAAATGACAACCAAGAAAAATAATGCGGTAACAAGGAGTGATCCGATAATTAATCCGATGCCGCCTCTTGAGAGAGGCACGGGTTTCTTCTCTTCAAGCAAGTGCATAAAAAAACTTAAAACTAATGAACCTTTAGTTCCAGCAATGATGAGTGCGATTATCACAGCTACCGGGACTGAAACGTCAAGATAAGACACCGCCACAGTCAGCACCGTGAGAACGGCTAAAGCTGCAGCGACTTTTTTGTAGATCGCAATATGGTGTTGAACATGGTCACTCATAAACTCTCCAACCGATCGCTAGAAACAAATTCGCTAATTGTTCGTTTTAGAGTAAATACAGCACCGGGAACAGGAAGATCCAAACGAGATCGACGAAATGCCAGTAAAGACCAGCTGCCTCGATCCGATTCGTAAATTGGGTTTTGTTTGTTTCCCACAGTTTTGACCCAGGCCCAAGGAAATACGCATTTACCACCACACCACCAATGATGTGAAGTGCGTGCAGTCCGGTCATGGTGAAGTAGATAGCCAGATACGTACTAGTCCACGGAAAATTTCCAATCTCGAATTCGTGGTTGTACTCAAAACCTTTGACCACCATGAATAGAAGTGAAAGGCCAATGGTGATGCCCATAAACTTCTTAAAGCCTGCAAGATTGTCCATCTGAAGTGACGCGTAAGCGAAGACCATCGTCACACTCGACCCGATAAGCACCGCGGTATTAAACGTCCCCATGGGAACGTTTAGAACTTCAGCACCGACGGGCCACTCTGGGGCCATCAAACGAAGCAAAACATACGAGGAAAAGAGTGCACCAAATAGCATCACTTCTGACGCTAAGAAAAGCCAGATGCCAAGCTTCACATTGGTGAGTCCGGTATCTGGTCGTTCTTGATCGATATACGGAATATCCATAGACACTTAGTTATACCCTTGCCGGCTCAGCCGGCGTTTGGTCTGGTTCGCCTTGCATCAGGAAGTCTTTGTCGGTTCCTGGGACGCTGTATTCGTATGGCCCTCGATAGGCGACCGGCGCCGTGGCAAAGTTTCCATGCGGCGGCGGTGAAGGCGCTTGCCATTCAAGCGTCGTCGCGTTCCACGGATTGTCTCCGACTTTTTCGCCATTCTTGATGCTGTTAAAGAAATTGTAGATAAAGAAGAGTTGGAAGAAGCCAAGCGTCCATGCCCCAATACCAATCACTTCATTTAGGTAAAGTACGTCCTGATTCATCACATACTGCGCGCCACCGTCATACATCCGACGATTCATCCCGGAAAGCCCTTGGATGAACATCGGCATAAAGACAACATTAATAGCGATGAACGAACCCCAGAAATGGATTTTTCCCAGCATGTCGCTCATCTTGCGACCCGTAGCTTTTGGAAACCAGTAATAGATGCCACCAAACAATGCCATCAGCGTCCCAGGGGCGACGACGTAGTGGAAGTGACCGATCACATAGTAGGTGTCGTGCAGGTGTAAATCTGGAGCAGCTAATCCAAGTGGGAGGCCGGTCAGCCCGCCAATTCCAAACATGGGCAAGAAGGCCAAGGCGAAGAGCATTGGTGTGGTGTAGCGAATCGAACCGCCATACAGCGAGATAAACAACGCTGACAAGATGACGACCGAGGGGATCGAGATGATCATCGTTGTCGTCTGGAAGAACGAACTCATAGTTGTTCCCATGCCCGTCAGGAACATGTGGTGCGCCCAGACGATAAAGGACATGAAACCGAGAAAAATAGCCGAAGCGACCAGTACACGGTAGCCCCATACAGGCTTCCGAGTATTGTTCGCGACGATGTCAGCGACGATACCAAGTGCTGGAAGAATCAAGACGTACACTTCGGGGTGCGCAAGGAACCAAAACAAATGCTGCCAGAGCAGCACGCTGCCGCCGCCGCTCCCATCCCATGGGGCATCCGCGTAGACAAGACCACTTGGCATGAAGAAGCTTGTCCCCGCGACACGGTCCATTAATTGCATCACGCCAGCAGCTTCCAAGGGCGGAAAAGCAAGCAACAACAAGAAAGCCGTAACCAGCTGAGCCCAGACGAAAAACGGTAAGCGCATGAAACTCAACCCGGGTGCCCGGAGTTGCACGGTGGTCACAATGAAGTTTACGGAACCTAATAGGGAGGAGGTGATCAGAAATACCATCCCGATCAACCACATGGTTTGGCCGGTTGTAGCAAATACAGACAGTGGGGCATAGGAGGTCCACCCAGAGTTCGCAGCGCCACCAGGCACAAAGAAGCTGGCGAACATAATTACTCCGCCTGGGAAGAACGTCCAGTAACTTGCCATGTTCAGTTTCGGAAACGCCATATCGGGCGCACCAATTTGAAGTGGGAGGACAAAGTTTCCGAAACCTCCTACAGCAAGAGGCACGACGCCGAGAAAGACCATGATGGTGCCATGCATGGCCCCGAGCTGGTTATAGAACTCTGGAAGCATGATGCCGCCAGGTGCTCTTTCGTCTCCCAGCCACTGACCGATCAACGGGATAGGCTCGCCTGGGTAGGCAATTTGCCAGCGCATCAACATCATGAGCGTAAAGCCGAACAGCAAAAAGAGCAGTCCGGTGATGGCGTATTGGATACCGATGACCTTGTGGTCTAACGAGAAGACATAGGTCCGCCAGAAACCTTCGTCATGATGGCCATGCTCCTCGTGCCCGTGGTCTGTCTCTGTCGCCTCTTGGGCGGTTTGTTGTGTGGTCGTCACGTCAGCCAACGTCGTGACTCCTTTCCTACAGCGTCACTTACAACTAACCCGCTCGTTCAAAGCTAATGTGTGCGGGGCGGTCGCTATGTACGTAATCGTTTTATTGATGGCCACTGCGCCCTCCAAGGAGATCGCGAGGCCCGGAGAATTCTATCTGGCCACGTTGGTTAGGTGCAACCTGACCGTCCTGAGACGGCACTCTGAACATCAATTGATTAATTGGTCGTTGAGGCGTCAACAGCAGCGGTTGCGAGTGCTCGCTTTGCCGTGCGGGTAATGGTCATGACTACCAGAAGGGTAGCTGCTAAACCAATCAAAATAACAGCGTAGTAAGCTGCTCCGTGTGCCGGACCGGCTCCACCGGCAAGTCTCGCAACGTCACCGATGATGAGGCCTGAATATGTATAAAGAACAGTGCCTGGCAGCATGCCGATCGACGCAAAAAAATATGACTTTAGTGGAACCTTGGTAAGACCCAACGCATAGTTCAGCAGATTAAAAGGGAAAATAGGCGACAACCTCAACAACAACACTATTTTGACTCCCTGCTGAGCCACCGCATGGTCAATCGCTTGAAAACGTGGATTTCCTTCGAGACGACGCTCAACTGCCTCACGGGCGGCATAGCGGGCTAGGAGGAAGGAAAGAGTGGCGCCGAGAGTGGCACCAGTTAGTGCATAGAGGCTGCCTTTGAGTAGGCCAAAAATGGCGCCACCAGCCAGTGTTAGAACAGAACCGGGGACAAACGCAAGTGTCGCGGCTGCATAGCCAACGATAAAAACCAATGGGCCGAGCGGGCCCAAATTATCGACCCAGAATGCAAACCGCTCAAGGAAAAGCCCAAACTGGCGGCCGAGTCCAGCTAAGGCAATAACTGCCACTATGCCCAGCAGAACTTTGACTACTGGCAGCGGTTTTGTAGCTTCTGGCGAGTTGGACTCATTGATTTTACTCATGGGGCGTCAGATGAAGGTTACCTCGGATATACACGTATGGTGAATGAGGTGTAGCTACACAGTTTTCTTAAGCGTACGTCGTTATTTCCATGGAACGTCTGCAATACTGTTTACGTGGCCAAGACTTATATAGCGGTGATTGTCGTCCAGGTGATAGTTCTGGTGGCATTGTGGCTACTTTCTCGGCATTTTGCCTAATGATGGAAGCGTTGTGCACTTTATAGATTGGGCAATCATCTCTGGTTATCTTGCTTGGATTCTGTATGACGGGATCAAGCGAGCAAAAGGGACGCATGCCGTTGAAGGGTATTTCTTGGCGTCTCGGTCGCTTCCGTGGTGGGCTGCAGGGTTGTCTGTAATGGCGACCCAAATGAGCGCCATCACTCTCGTTGGTACTACAGGACAAGCAGCGACCGACGGCATGCGGTTCGTCCAGTTCTACTTTGGTTTACCCCTGGCGATGATTATTTTGTCAGTCACGCTGGTGCCGTTTTTCCATAGAGCTAAGGTTTACACCGCTTACGAGTATTTAGAGCGTCGGTTTGATGCTCGAACACGTGTATTAGCGAGTTTATTGTTTCTTGTCTCCCGCGGTCTTAGTGCTGGTGTGATTGTGGCAGCACCGGCTGTCATTTTGTCAATTGTTTTGGGCTGGAGTTTGCCAATTACGATTTTGGCCATCGGTATTCCGACGACGATCTACACCATGCTCGGTGGAGTGCAGGCGGTGGCGTGGGCGGACGTCAAGCAAATGGTCATTATTTTGGTTGGTGTGACCGCTGCGGTTGTTGCGCTGGTTACTGGTTTGCCTGCCGATATTGGCGTCGAGCCGACATTGCACGTAGCCGGCGCAGTTGGCCGGCTTCAAGCGATTGACTTTACGTTTGACCTGAACGAGACCTATACATTTTGGTCTGGCATGCTCGGGGGGTTGTTTCTGGCGTTGGGCTATTTTGGATGTGACCAGAGTCAGGTGCAACGTTATTTGTCAGCCGATTCTCTACGAGGAGCGAAGCACTCGCTGCTCATGAGTGCGTTTGCCAAGATTCCGTTGCAGGTACTCATCTTAATGATGGGCGTGCTGGTCTTTTGTTTTTACTTGTTTACCCAACCACCATTGCTATTTAACGACGTGCATCGTGAACAGATAGCACAAAGCGGCCGGCGTGGAGATTATGAAAACTTAGAAAGAGAATTTGAACAAGTTCACAGTCAGCGTCGGGAGGCGGCCGTGGCTGTTAGTACAGCACGGGAGGCTGGTGACGAAGAGGGTACACGGACAGCCACGACCCAATTTGTTGAATACGACCAACAACTCGAAGAGATCCGAGGGGAAGCTTTCGTGCTTGTGCAAGAACTCACGGGTGACTCGTCCTACAACGACGTTAACTACATCTTTCCGACTTTCATTACTACTCATCTACCGGTCGGTCTCGTCGGCCTACTCATCGCTGCGATTTTTGCGGCGGCGATGTCTAGTGCGGCGGCCGAGCTCAACGCACTTTCAACCTCCACTGTTATTGACTTCTACCAAAGACATTTGAAACAAGATGAGCCGGATGCCCACTACTTGAATGTTTCTAGATACGCTACCGGTTTCTGGGGTCTCTTTGCTTCGATAACAGCTTTATTTGCAACCAATCTCGGGTCGCTCATTGAAGTTGTAAATCTTTTTGGATCTTATTTTTATGGGTCACTGCTGGGTGTGTTTGTGCTGGCGGTTGGCTTTCGGCGGGCCTCGGCCGGGGATGCATTCTGGGGACTAATTGGTGGGATGGTGGCCGTTGGCATCGTGGCCAGTGTGACCGATATTTCCTATCTTTGGTACAACTTAATAGGGGTTGTAGCGGTGTGTGGGATTGGCTGGCTCGGGCTGTTACGTCGCTCAATACTCACTTAGTTTTTGTCAGTAATTACCTTTATGTAGTTGCGGTTACGCGGATACTTTAGGTAACATTAATTAAATACGACCATTCTGGTCGGCTATAGAAATTAGTTACGGATCGCGGAGATTTGTATGGCGACATCCACTGACAACATCGAAGAACTAGCAAACCAAGATTATAAATATGGATTTGTGACTGATGTCGAACAGGAAGCGATAGCCCCAGGTCTAAATGAAGACATTATCCGATTGATTTCCAGCAAGAAACAGGAACCTGACTGGCTATTGGAATGGCGCTTAAAAGCATTTGATGTGTGGCAGACATTGACGCCACCGTCGTGGCACAACGTGAAATTTCCACCGGTTAACTTCCAAGACATCATTTATTACTCAGCGCCTAAACAGAAAACGAAGCTTGAGAGCCTTGACGACCTCGACCCTGAAATTAAGGCGACATTTGACAAGCTGGGAATCCCCCTTAATGAACAAAAAATGATGGCTGGTGTGGCGGTAGACGCTGTGTTTGATTCGGTGTCGGTCGCGACGACGTTCAAGGACAAGCTCGCAGACTTGGGCATTGTTTTTTGTTCTTTTTCTGAGGCAGTGCAGGACCATCCTGACCTTGTCCGGAAATACCTCGGGTCGGTCGTACCAGCATCTGACAATTTCTATGCTGCCCTTAACTCGGCAGTCTTTTCTGATGGCTCGTTTGCGTATATTCCAAAGGGTGTGACGTGTCCGATGGAACTGTCGACTTATTTTCGGATCAACGCGGCTCAGACCGGTCAGTTCGAGCGGACATTGCTAGTGGCGGATGAAGGGGCAACCGTGAGTTATCTGGAGGGTTGTACGGCGCCGATGCGGGATGAAAATCAATTACATGCGGCTGTGGTTGAACTTGTCGCGCTCGATGACGCGACGATCAAATACTCGACGGTGCAGAACTGGTATCCAGGCGATAAAGAAGGCAAAGGCGGCATTTATAACTTTGTAACAAAACGCGGTAAGGCATTCACTAATGCCAAGATTACCTGGACTCAGGTTGAGACTGGTTCGGCCGTGACGTGGAAATATCCGAGTTGCATTTTGCAGGGAGACAACGCCGTTGGTGAGTTTTACTCGGTCGCTGTTACGAATAACTATCAACAAGCGGATACCGGGACCAAGATGCTGCATTTAGGTAAAAACACTAGAAGCACGATCGTGTCCAAAGGTATTTCGGCTGGTAAAGGGCAAAACACATATCGCGGTTTGGTTCGTATCGGAAAAAATGCCAAGGGGGCGAGGAACTTCTCCCAGTGTGACTCGTTGCTTATTGGTGACCAGTGTGGGGCGCACACTTTCCCATATCTCGAAGTTCGGAATACTTCTTCTCAGGTTGAACATGAGGCGTCAACATCAAAGATCGGAGAAGACCAGATTTTTTACTGTCGGCAGCGAGGACTTTCAACTGAAGACGCCGTCAACATGATTGTGAACGGGTTTTGTAAAGAAGTGTTCCGAGAATTGCCGATGGAATTTGCTGTTGAAGCGCAGAAACTTCTCGGGGTTAGCCTTGAGGGTAGCGTTGGTTGACCACCGAGCGTCAACGGAACAGGAAAGATGTAACGAATGTTAGAAGTCAGTAATCTCCATGCTACGGTCGGGAACAAAGAAATCCTTAAAGGCATTACTCTATCGGTAAAGGCGGGTGAAGTGCACGCCATTATGGGTCCGAATGGATCTGGAAAGAGCACTCTCGCATCGGTGCTTGCTGGCCGAGAGGAATTTGATGTCACGGAAGGTTCGGTAGTTTTTCAAGATCAGGATCTTCTGGAGATGGAACCAGAAGAACGTGCGCGGGAAGGTGTTTTTCTCGCGTTTCAATATCCGGTTGAAATTCCAGGCGTTAACAATGCGTATCTCTTGAAGGCCGCTCTAAATGAGGTTCGTAAGCACCGCGGCGAACCTGAATTAGATGCTATGGATTTCATGGCATTCGTTAAGGAACGGATGAATATTCTTGAAATCGATCAAAGCCTGATGAATCGTCCCGTGAACGAAGGCTTTTCAGGTGGTGAGAAGAAACGCAATGAAATTTTTCAGATGGCTGTTCTTGAACCGAAATTGGCCATCATGGACGAGACTGATTCCGGGCTTGATATTGATGCGTTAAGAATTGTGTCCAATGGGGTTAACGCGATGCGCAATGCTGAGCGCGCAACGGTCGTAGTTACGCACTATCAGCGACTGCTGAATTACATCGTTCCTGACTTTGTGCATGTGTTGTCGGGTGGTCGTATCGTTAAGTCTGGAGGCAAGGAGTTGGCTTTAGAGCTTGAAGACAAAGGCTATAGCTGGATTGAAGGGGTAACCGAAACGGTTAGCTCTTAGGAATACCGATGACACGACTTGTAGCTTCGACCCCTTATACCAACGCCTTCGAGCAAATTCAGCGTGACCATGCCGGGCCGGCAGCGATCGCTGATCTGAGGAGTGTTGCGTTTGATCAATTTTTGACGCATGGACTCCCAACGACGAGTTCCGAGGAATGGCGCTTCACAAACGTGCGCCCGATTGCGGAGACAACATTCGTTCCAGGTCGGGCGGTTGTACTGACCGACGAGGAGTTGTTGTCATTCAGTGTGACTGGTTCTCTGGCCGGAGGGCCAACCGTCGTGTTTGTTAACGGACACTACGACGCGGCTTTGTCATCAGTGGGAGACTTACCGGATGGGGTGGTCGTTGAAAGTCTTGCAAATGTTTTCAGTTCCTCAGCCGACAGCTTGGGCGTTGAGCAGTGCCTTGGCAAGGGTCCAGACATCCAGTCTGACGCCGCTGCTTTTACTGCACTGAACACAGCTCTATTTAGAGACGGTGTTTTTATTCGTGTGGCAGAAAATGTCGGTGTCGATCGTCCGATTCAAATGCTTTTTGTCACCACGTCAAAATCTACCGATCCTGACGCGATTCAATCTCCAATGACGCACCCCCGTATCTTGATTGTGGCAGGGACGAACAGCCAGATTCGTCTTGTTGAGACGTATGCGGGAGAGACAGACATACCGTATTTGACGAATGTTGTTACTGAAGTCATTGCTGGGGAAAACTCGGTAGTCGACCACTACAAGCTCGTGCGAGAGGCCTCGGCGGCGTATCACATTGGCCACATGCACTTACGGCTCAACCGGAGTGCAAACTTTTCATCGCATGCCATCACGCTTGGCGGGAGTATTGTGCGGAATGACACTGTGGCAGTGCTTGATGGCGAAGGAGTTAGTTGCACTCTGAATGGGTTTTATATTGCCAAAGAGCAACGATTGGTAGACAACCACACCACCATTCATCACGCTAAACCGCACTGCGAGAGCCATGAGCTTTACAAGGGTATATTGGACGATCAAGCGCACGCAGTTTTCAATGGAAAGATAGTTGTTGAAATCGATGCGCAAAAAACAGATGCAAAGCAGACGAATAAGGCGTTGTTGTTGTCAGAGGATGCGCAGATCAATACGAAGCCTGAACTTGAGATATTTGCCGATGATGTCAAGTGCACACACGGAGCGACAGTCGGACAGCTCGACGCCGATGCGATGTTTTACTTGCGAGCACGGGGTCTTGGTCTTGAGCAGGCTCGCAGCGTTTTAATTCATGCATTTGCAAGTGATCTGCTAAACCGCATTGGTATCCAGTCGATTCGTACAGATCTTGACGAACTTCTTCTGGCACAGCTTTCTGGGTCGGGGGAAGGCGGTTTCTATGAGTTCGGCTGAAGCAGCGAGTGTCGTTGAGTCCGCGTTTGATGTGCAACGCATTAGACGAGACTTTCCGATTTTGTCTCGCTCGATTCGAGAGAAGAGTCTCGTTTATCTAGATAATGCAGCAACGACGCAAAAACCCCAGCCGGTTCTCGATACGTTAGCTCGTTACTATGCCGCTGAAAATGCCAACATCCATAGGGGCGTATACCTACTCAGTGAAGAAGCTACAGCAGCGTATGATCTCGCTCGGGTAAAGGTACAGGGGTTACTCAATGCCCGCTCAGCCCACGAAATCATTTTCACCCGTAATTCGACGGAAAGCATCAACTTGGTTGCGCAAAGTTATGGTCGACAGACTCTAGGCCCAGGTGATGAGGTGCTCATTACACACATGGAGCACCATTCAAACATCGTTCCGTGGCAACTGCTTTGTGAGCAGGTCGGTGCCCGGCTTTGCGTGGCGCCGATTGATGATCGCGGGACGCTTCAGCTTGATGAGTTTCAGCGATTGATCAGCCCGCGCACACGGCTTGTAGCTGTAGTGCATTTGTCCAACTCTCTTGGCACTATCAATCCAGTTCAAGACATTGTTCGTATGGCACACGCTCGCGGAGTGCCGGTGCTTATTGATGGTTCGCAATCGGTCTACCACATGCCAGTCGATGTTCAGGACCTTGATTGTGATTTTTACGTGTTTACCGGTCATAAACTCTATGGACCGACTGGGATTGGCGTGCTGTATGGTCGGGAGTCGTTGCTTGAACAGATGCCTCCCTATCAGGGTGGTGGGGACATGATTCGGTCAGTCACACTCGAAAAAACAACATATGCCGAGTTGCCGCACAAGTTCGAGGCGGGTACACCCCACATAGCTGGTGCCATCGGTCTTGGATCTGCAGTTGACTACTTACTCAGTGTTGGTTTTGCAGGGATCGGTCGTCACGAGGCGGATTTACTTGAGTATGGAACGAACGCATTATCGGAGGTGAAGGGCTTGCAGTTAATTGGAACTTCACCGAATAAGGCGAGCATCCTCTCGTTTATTATGGACGGTGCGCACCCACATGACATCGGCACAATTGTCGATGCTGATGGCATCGCGATTCGAACGGGGCATCATTGTACCCAACCAGTTATGGATCGATTTGGGGTGCCTGCGACCGCGCGCGCATCGATTTCGATGTACAACACTCACGACGAGATTGATGCATTGGTAAAGGCGCTTGAACACGTCAGAGAGACGTTTGCCGTATGAGTGAGCTACGAGATCTTTACCAAGAAGTGATTCTCGATCACAATAAACATCCGCATAATTTTGGTGAACTTGTTGGTGCCGATCGTCATGCCGACGGATTTAATCCGCTCTGTGGTGACAAGCTCGTTGTGTATGTCAACCTAGAAGGGGACACGATCACGGATGTCCGCTTTGAAGGGTCTGGCTGTGCTATTTCAAAAGCGTCGGCATCATTGATGACGGATTCCGTTAAGGGAAAAACCCTTGCGGAGGTTCGTGAACTGTTTGACCGGTTCTTAAATCTTGTGACAGACGAAGACGCCGCAAATGATGACCGCGCGCTTGGCAAGCTGACCGTTTTTGCTGGTGTCCGTGATTACCCGGCCCGCGTCAAATGTGCCAGTCTCGCATGGCATACACTGCGGGCAGCTGTCGAAGATCGGCACGATGTGGTCACAACGGAATAGGACGGAATGATGGGGATTCTTAATCTTAATGAAGTACCACCGCCGCTCAATGTCAGTGAAGCAGACAATAAGGCGTCTGATGTCGGAAAAGACCCCACAGCAAAAGTGCCCAGCGCGCCTATCGCTACAACGGGCGCGCCAGCAAACCCAGAAACCTCTACGCCGTCAATGTTTGACACTAGTGCACTGACTGATACATCTAATACTGAATCAGAAACACCGACGGCTGAACCGGCGAAGCCGATAGAGGTTGATGAGGCTAAGACGCTTGAGTTGAAACCGAAAATTGTTGATCAGCTTGTAACGGTGTTTGATCCTGAAATACCCGTCAATATTTACGAGCTTGGATTGATCTATGACATTGAGGTTGATGCGTCGGGACTCGCCGTTATTCAAATGACCCTGACTGCGCCCGGATGTCCAGCGGCGATTACGCTTCCTGCTGAAGTGCAGGGGAAAGTGAAATCGATTGATGGTGTCAGTGATGCCCGTGTTGATCTGGTTTGGGAACCGCCTTGGGACAAGGATCGAATGACTGATGCGGCGAAACTGCAACTCGGAATTTTTGACTAGAGAGGTTCTACGTCAACGTTACTAATGGTCACGGTGGATAATAAGCGCATCTCTGACTGGACATAGTCTTCGCTGAGCGTGTCGACCGGTATTTTTCCGCCGTCCACGGCGTAATTCTCCTGATCTGAAAATAGCACTCCACCGACCCTGTTAAACGTGGTCGCTTTCCGGTATCGAAGGCCATTGTCAAAATCGTAGCCAAACTGTTCTACTTGTCCGCTTTCAGGATCAAACCAAAAGGTATACGCGTCATCAGCATCGTTACTGGAACCAGGCGCGAAGGTGACCTTCATGCGTTGTAGTTCTCGCCCATACCATGTGTCTAGTCCTTTGTCTTCGAAGCGGATATCGCCTCCCTTAAGGGTGTATGGCAGAAGTGGAAAAAAGACACGCGCATCAACAAAAGCGCGCGCGCGGCGTTCGCCTTCTTCATCGAGAGTGACCTCCACGCCATCCTGCCATTCCGTCACGCGCTCATTCGTTAGGCGAACTTTTCGTTCCGGGCGTGTGTCAGTGGCCGGGTTGGTGACGATATATTCGAAGTTGCCGCCGTTTCGAGTCACCTCAATATTAAAACCACCAGATAAAGAGGTAATGGTCATAGAAATGTGAGAGGCTTCGTAGAGGTCGCCGCCGTGGTGTGCGATTGCTTTCGCGACGATTTCAGGTAGTGGATCCTCGCCTGAATTACAGCCGAAACTCAACGTTGAGGCTAGGAAAAGCACCACTAGGGCGGTGTGAAGCCGATGACGAATTTCCAGACGCATCACGAATCCTCCTGTTACTCTCTAACGCGTAACGGTCGGCTAGCCTTTCATTAAAGGTAAGGCTGCCGACATTTCAGCGTATAGATTTAACTGATGCATTGTAAACAACGACTGTTGGCTTAGGACATTTAGATGTCATTCAGTAGAGATATATCAGGTCGGAGCCTTTGAAGTTGTCAGGGGTAATGTTTGTATGAGCGAACGTATAAAAGTTTTTGCACCGGCAACTGCATCAAATCTTGGCCCGGGTTTTGATGTTCTTGGGCTCGCACTCAAGCGACCAGGGGATCTCGTTGAAGCCGAGATTTCTACTTCGCCCGGTGTTGAGATCGTTGAAGTTACGGGTGCTGATTCATTAAGCACTGATCCCGAAGAAAATGTCGTTGGTATTGCAGCGGCGGCGGCAATAGAACGGATTGGTATACAAGGTCAGGGCGTTCGGCTCTGGCTGCACAAGCAAATGCCTCTGGGGAGTGGTCTAGGAAGTTCTGCGGCTAGCAGTGTCGGGGGTGCGGTGGCGGTCAACGCACTTTTTGGGAACGTACTTTCGAAGCACGATATTGTGACTTGTTCGTTGCAGGGCGAAGCTGCGGCTTCTGGGACTGCCCACGCCGATAATGTTGCGCCGTCAGTGTTCGGTGGCATTGTTTTGATTCGTAGCACTGATCCTTTGGATGTGATCGCGCTGCCGGTCCCGGCAGCGCTTCGGGTGGTTATTGTGCATCCGCATACAGAGGTACTGACCGCCGAGGCGCGAAAATTGGTTGCCGAGCGCCGGTACACGATAAATCAAGCTGTCCAAAACCTTGGTAATGTAGCAGCGCTCGTGACCGCGCTTCATCAAGCAGACTTGGCGCTTTTTGCCCGCAGTATCAGCGATGCATTAGTTGAACCCATCCGCGCGCCATTGGTCCCCGGCTATGCCACTGTAAAACAAGCAGCACTGGAAGCTGGTGCACTCGGCTGTTCCATCTCAGGCTCTGGGCCAAGTGTGGTGGCTTTTGCCGACTCGGATGCTTTGGCAGACCATGTTGCGACTGCAATCGAGAGCGGGTTTGCAAGACATAGCTTGACCAGCAACCGATATGTTGGGCCGGTCAACGGGGTGGGTGCTCAGGTTGTGTGACGTAAGGGTGTCGTTTCTGCAAAAGAAGGAAAAATGCTGTCGATATTCCTGCTGAACCGAACAACATACACATCACCATTATTTGGTACCGCGCCGCGATGAGAGGCGGGACTCCAGACAAGATCTGACCGGTCATCATCCCAGGTAGCGAGACGAGCCCAACCGCAAACAATGTATTGACTTGGGGAATGAGTGCCGCCTTCATCGCCACACGACGTGCATCGGGGTAAAGCGCACCTCGCAACTGCTCCGCATGAAAGCGTTCTGCGGACAGACTAACAGCGTTCATTGATGCGGCGAAAATCATTCCGCCGAGAGGAATCAGGACGGTTGCGTTATGCCACGGTTCTGAGGCAAGGACACCTTGTGTGATGATGACAAGGGTACAAATCCCGCCTAGACTGATTGCTAGCAGTGCCTTTGAATAAAGCGAGGGTCTTGCAGTGGCGACGGGCCGTAACGCGATCCAACTGGCGGTTAGCACCATGACGCCAAGAGTGATTAAAACTATCACGCTGGATCCTGACCCGAAGAGAAATGTCAGGACGTAGCCGACCAAGGCTAGCTGGAGACACATCCTGGCCACAGCATGAAGAGTTGTTGGTCCACCTGCTGACCAGCGGTACAAAATAGTAAGTACGACTCCGACTGGCAATAACGCGAATAAAAGATTCGTTAATGGAATCGCTTGCACGGTATCAGGCATAACGCTGAGCATATAGCGAAGAAACTGCGAGGCATTCTCAAAGCCAAGGTAGCTTTAATTTGATGCACGAGATTGCCAATTGTTGAAAGTGTAAATTATTCATCAGGGGAAGGAAAAAGCCAGGATTGCCAGTTGCTTATCAAATGAACGATCCGTGCCGGATGGGGTTGGCGAAGCATTAAGAAGCGATTATTGCTTGTTGTGGTGTCGTAGGCGGCGAGATTATCTAAAACATCACTTACATATACACCGTCAAACAAATGTTCTGGTTGACTGATGGTTGGCGTATCCCCAGTAATTGTGGTTTCGTAGAATTCCCGCCCTCGTCGGAAAAAGAGATGGCCGCCGTCCTTAGCCCACACAGGCTCGGTGCCACCGATTGGTGATACGCGTGCGGCTTGGTCTGATAGCGGGTCGCTAACACTGCTTCGAAGATAAATTTGGTTTCCTTCACCTCCTTCATCTGAGACATACGCGATCCAGCGACCATCGTGGGAAAAGCGAGGAGCACGTTCGTTATAGTCCGTCGCACGCCATGGTTCAGCACCTTGCTCCATGGACCAGGTCAAAATGTCCCGTTCGCGCGACGGGTGTATTTCATGGAACGCTAAGCTCTTTCCATCGTGCGACCATGAACCAGGTGTTCGCAGGTCTCCACCAAAAAGTGGCCCAGTGGTGTCCATGTCGGGGAGTGTTATTTGAAAGAGCCGCTGTAGTCCGGTCCGCGAAGATGCAAATGTCAGGATTGGTTCGTTGAGTGACCATGTTGGGGAGTGATTGTCACCAGAGTCTTGTGTGATCTGCTGGCGATGCTGGGACGAGACGTCATATACCCAGAGGTCTCGTTGAAACAGTGCGCTCATCGCGCTGAACGCCACCTTTTGGCCGTCTGGACTGAGTCGTGGTGTGCCATGTTCGTCGATCACATCGTCAACAAGCGTGGCCTGGCCAGCCCGGTCGACCCATACAAGTTGATTTCCGGCACCATCCGCCGGCGGGGGGATGAAGACCAGCGTCCCATCTTGTGCTGCCGCGAAGCGTGCTCTACCGAGTCCGTGATAACCGATGGCACTACTTGCAACGCCATTCACGATTGGCGTTGGTGATGGCGAGCCTTGCGGAGTGTCTTCGAGTTCAAGTGGTGCTGCAAAGAGCTCACCGCGTCGAGCAAACACAAGAGTTGACGGCGTCACAACGAATCCGCCCCCGTCGGCGAGCAAAAGCGAGTGTGTGTCTCTGGTTTCAAGGTCAAGAAGTGTTAATCGCGGGTCGTATCCGTGCCGACCGACTGTAAAAAGAAGAAAGCGATCATTGATGACGGAAGGCCAGCCATGTGCAGTTTCTCCAGCCTCCTGGTTAATGGCTGTAAGCATCACTGGTGTGCCACCTGTTGCTGCGACTTCACGCAGACCGGTTGCTCCAGGGCCTGCAAAAACAATTACGTCGTCGGTACGCCAGGTGGCGCCTGCTGGAGTCCCAGGGACAGCACAGATGGTGAAGGGGGTAGCACCGTCACTGTGAAGGCTTAGGGTCTTAAGAAAACCGTTAGCGAAAAATCCAATTGATAAACCATCTGGTGAAAAAAAGGGTTGAGTTGCCCCCGCGCTACCCAATACTTCAGTCGCCTCGAATCGGTTAATTGGTCTTAGGAACAGCCGCGTCCGTCCATCAGTAATGGCTGTGTACGCAAGTAAAGAATTGTCGGGAGAGATTGCAAGATCCAGTAACTGTCGGTCGTCCGGGACTCGGAAAGATAGTGCATGACTAGCTGGTGTAAGAAGTGGTGGTGCCGGCCACAGTGCGATGGTGAGACCTCCAACTATCAAGCCAAGCGCAAAGGTAAGACCAGTAATGAGAGTTTGTCTCGACATCACTTCTGTTTCCGGTAGAGAGTGCGTGTACGTTCGAGGTCATCGGTAATGTTGTCTATGAGCGTTTGCGGAGAAACCACACGAACACTCGACCCAAAACTGCGAATCCAATTGTGCAACGAGTTATCCAGACAGACGCTTATCGTAACGACTAAGTTTCCGTTCTCTTTGAGTGTCATCGTTTGGGATGGGTGCCAGATTCGTTCCTGCACATACGGTGCGATTTCAGATGCGAACTCAAGTTCAACCTGTTCTGGCTTGCCATGGAAAATGCCGAGTGAGTGTGGCCAAGCGGCCTCGGTAACGTCCTCAATGGGAGTAAAGGTTTCGTCGAGCGGAGTAAGTTGCCGAATACGCTCGACCGCAAAGGTTCGCACTTGTTGGTAATGCGACACATAGGCAAACAAATAGAGCGAGCCTTGTGCGTACACAAGACGGTACGGATCGATTCGATAAGTGTTTTCACGTTTACTCGACAGTGAGTGATACCGCATAGTCAAACGCCTATGATGCAAAACGGCATCCAAAAGTCGTGCTGTAACTTTGCGTTGGTGATCGTCATTACGTCTACGTGTTGGTTTTGTTTTGGCTTGTAGGGCTTGCGGAAGTCGGTCCAGAAATTGCCGCATGCGTGGTCCCAGCGCGGACTCGAGTTTTGTAAAGGCGGATTTCAGGTCTTCCTCGAATGTGGGAATCGCTAGGCGTTCGACAAGAGCTCGACTGAAATAGAGTGCGGAGAGTTCAGCAAGATTAAACGCTGTATGGTCGAGTTCTTCGAATGGGCGGCGGCCGAGTTTCCATCGTTTTGGTCCATCGTCTGAGACGTCATACAACGGAAAGCCTGCTTCTTGGAGTGCTTCCAAATCACGCCGAATTGTACGGGTGGTGACATTCGTCATTTCGGCCAATTGCCGGATGGTCTTCCCACGTGAGACTTCGATCTCTCGAAGAATCATCCACTGACGTATAACTTCGCTATTTCTCGCCATTCAATAACTTATGAGAGTTTGTGCAGGTTTTAGCGGGATCGTAAAGGACATTGGTGTGTCGCCATAATAAATCCTTTAGGTGTGACCTAGCCTGTCACTCCTCATCGGTAGGCTGGAGCAAGAAAGGATGTAGAAATGCATTATCAGTACGAAGCAACAGCCCGCCCCGTGAGTGTCAGTGAAGAGCAGCGAGTATTACGACCGGTCTTACGCGAGGCGGTTTCGACCATGCCAAGCAGGGCTTCTTTGGAAAAATCACAGATATGTGTTGTTTGCCGGCGTGTGTCGGCCCGACTGACCTTAAAAGTTACCTCGCCTGAGAACTCACAAGTGCAGCCTCCTCGCCTGTGTCTACGTTGTCATCATGCCGTGATGCAGCAGCGTAAGATGATACGGATGCGACGGAGTGGATTTGGAACGAGGAATGCCCAGTTAACCTTTGAAGACGGGCTGATTGTGCCTCGCGTCAGTGAGTTAGCGGGAGCTGCCAAATACGACCAACTCCTTAAGTCACGGCGCCGGGCTCAAAAAGCAGCACGCCGTGCAATGGAACCCGACGATAGGGAACTAAAGATCGCAGCCAACTTCTGAGTAGTTCCAGGGTTGCTTGGCGGGGTCACAGCCGCGGTAGACTGTGGCAATGGTGTCCAGACACGGAAGAGATTCGCGCGGGATAGCCGATCTATTTTTGGCCTTCGTGGCAGGGTTTATCGTTTTCGCTTGTTGGAATACGGTCGTAAGGGCGGAAGAGCCGTTAGCGCTCAGCATCATGACGTTCAATGTTCGCACATCCAATATTGATGATGGTGAGAATGCATGGGACCACCGTAAAGCCTTGGTGGTGGATACGATTCTTAGTCAGGCACCACAGGTGCTTGGTTTTCAGGAGGCGCTCGCTGATCAACTCGAGTATTTATCGGAGGCTCTTCCAGAATACCGATGGCTCGGAGTTGATCGTGGTCTTAACGGCGGTACCGGCCTGAGTGAATACACGCCGATTTTTTATCGATATACGGAGCTTGTCCCAATAGAGTCTGGTAATTTTTGGCTCTCATCGACTCCCGAAGGACCTAGAGGGTCAGGGTGGCGGCGCAATGTTTCGCGCATCGTGACGTGGGCCCAATTCCACCACGTTACGACCGGTCTTCGGTTCTATGTCTTCAATACACATTTGACGCTGAGACGCGGACCGCGGCAACTCGAATCAGTACGCATGATTAAGGATCGGCTGGCGACTTTACCGTCGGATAGTGCAATTGTGGTCACAGGAGATTTCAATGCCATTGCAGAAACAAGCGATACATGGGAGGCGGCCACGTCAGACGGACTGAGCGATGCATGGGTTGTTGCGACGGAGCGTTACGGGCCGTCGCGCACGTCTGGGGAATTTGGCCCTCCTGAGGAAGCCCCCGACGGACGTATCGATTGGATTCTTGTGGGTGGACCGATCGGAGTCCGATCTGTCGAAACGGTCGTGACTGATGACCGAGGACGATACCCTTCTGATCATTATCCTGTTGTTGCAGAGATTGAAGTGCGGGAGGAATGAGCCGGTTTAGATTAGGCTTACGAAACGATAAAGAGGGCTTCTGCAAGTGAGACGAAAGAGACGACCTGAGCGTTGGATTCCAGTCGGACGATACCATTCGAACCAAAGAGTGGTTCGGCACGCTGCGAGTATTTTTCTTGCGTTCCTAGTGTTTGGTGCGGTGGCTTGGGTGTTCTTGCCGGCGTGGTCTCAGACAGCTTTTGGCTTTCAGTCAGAAGAGTCGGTTCGTGAGCTACGCGTTGAGGTGCATCGACGATTCCCACACGATCCGACGGCCTATACGCAAGGTTTGATTTTATTCGAGGGCAAGCTTTTGGAAAGCACTGGTCGCTATGGACAGTCTGATTTGAGACGGCTTGACCCTGCAACAGGGACCGTTGAACAGCGTGTTGGGATTTCCCCTGCATTCTTCGGTGAAGGCATTGCCCGAGTCGACGATCGGTTGATCATGTTGACGTACAAAGCCCAGCGTGCGTTTGCTCTGGGTATTGAACAGTTTGATCAGTTGGAAACGTTTCGGTACCGCGGCGAGGGATGGGGACTGTGTAATGACGGCCGTCGATTAATTATGAGTAATGGATCGAGTCGTCTTACTTTTCGTGATCTTCAGTCATTTGAAGAAATTGGTGGGGTTGATGTCACGCTGCGAGGCGTACCGCAGATGCAACTCAACGAATTGGAATGTGTTGGCGATACGGTCTATGCGAACGTGTACCAACGGGACATCATTCTCCGTATCGACCTGGAGAGTGGTGACGTCACCGAATATATCGACGCGGCAGGGTTGCTCACGCCAGAAGAGTCGCGTGGTGTGGATGTACTTAATGGTATTGCATATGACCCAGACCGCGATCGTTTCTATATCACCGGTAAATTGTGGCCGACGATGTTCGAAGTGACATTTGAAGAGTGATTGCGCGGAGCCCGCGTACGTATTGCGTGTGCGGGTAAATGAAGTTGTTATTATCGTGAGACGCAGGGCGTCGGGATATTAACGTCGTGGGACGGCTGTGCGTCCGCCGCCCCCGCCTCTGTCGTCACCCCCGCCACCGCGTGAGTAGCCGCCCGAAGATACACCCCCGCCACCACCTCGGGACCGGGGTGCCGATGAACCGGCTGTCCTCCCGCTCGTTCCACTACCAGAGGCCGATCGGCCTCTGTTTCGATCGATCGCCCGCGGTGCGACGCGGGTGTAGCCTTGATCTCCGATGGCACGAGGGTTCGTCCGCGAACCACCGGTATCATCCCGAATGGAGATGAAGGGATTTCCGTAATTGGGGTAGAAGTACGGACTGTAGCCCGAGAGCCAGCCGCCGTAGCCCAACGGGGTAACGTAATACGGATAGAGGTCGCGGTACCAGATAGGATTATACGAAGAGTACGTACCAAACCGCCGAAAACCTCCGTAACCACCACCGCCACCACTGTTGCGGCGTTCGACTATAAACCGTTCTGGGTAGGCCAGTGCGACGAGTAAATCGATAACGTTCCCATCGATACCGGCGTTATCCAGTTCGATGAGTGTCTTTGCGGTGAGCTCAAGGCGGGGTTCGGTTTCCGTGAGCATGGCTTCGACGACCTGTGCGTCTGCAAGTAGTAAGGCTTCTTGGACATTCATTAGGGTGAGCGAAGCTGTGCTGAGTTGGCGTAGTTCACGGATTGTGCGCTGAGCAGCCTGAGGTTTCTGTGTGCTTTTCAGTAACTCCTGCCGCTCAGAGGGTGTGACCGGATCGTCCCGTCGTTCAAGCAGTGAAAGTTGCTCGGTTTCATCAATCGGTGTGTAGCGACGTATTTCAAGATGTTCGCGGTCTCCGACTTCAATCAGTTGTATATCGACCCAGTTAGCATTTGTTGAGAAAAAACTGACGCCGCTCGTACGTCGCAGAGTAGGGGTTCCACACTGCAGTTCAGCACGCGTAAAGAGACGATGGCCGTCAGATGACCACGTACGCTGTTCCCAGCCTTGGCAGTCACCATCTATGACAGCGCGTTGTGTGCCGTCTGCGATGAGGGTGCGTTCCGCTAATGTCTCACCGGTCGCGCTGGCAGACAACAGGACGCCGGCGTTGTCGGCGGTCGGGCTCATGCAGACCATGGTGCGTTCGGGGAAGTCGTCGCCCCGACCAGCCGCTCGTTCAACTTGTTCTTCCCAGAGTTGCCAGCACCCGACCCATGGCAACCATTGTGAATCGTAGGCGGGTGGAGCGGGCAGAATGGTGCCGGCTTGGCGCGGAGTCGCAGCGTCTACACTGACTGCGAGTATGGCGCTTAGGGACAAAACGGCGGCTATAGCCATCAAACGAGTACGAGTGGTTCTGTTTCGCATGGTCTTTCCTCCGTCACTTTACGTATCAGAACACGAACCGAATTCCGACGCCAAGGCGTAACCCTGAAAGATCGATCGGATCGAAAGTAGAGAAGTCACGACTTAGTTCTGCGTCAGCCCAGATTTGTCGCACTTCCCCGGTCACCGATACGTTTGGTGTGATGCGGACATGTACCCCTCCGAACGCGTGCCCGCTCGGTGTCCAACCATCTGATTTGTAGAGGGCACGAAAGATGGCCATGTCCCTGAAATCTACAAAATCTCCGGACTGCTGGAATTGATACCAAAGAAAACCACCACCTGCACCGACGTAGGGCACAAATCGGCTTGGCACGTACGAGTATTGTCCGATCGAGCGTCCACGTGAGGTAAGTGCAAACTCAAGGCTTGCAAAAAGATCGACTTGCCGCAAAGACGTATCTTGCTCAATCGGCAGGTCGTCCATGTCAGTAAAGTCGCGAGATTCGGACCGAGCAAACGCACTGGTAAAGTCGACGCCTGTCCGCAGGTCTATCCGGGAGGTTAATGTTTTCCCGAATTCAAGCGCGAGGCCAGCTCCGTTGAAGTCAGATTTTTCAAGGGTTAATTCCCGAGTCGTAAATTCGTACAAGTCGCTTTGAGCCCGTTGCAGGTTTTGTTGGCCGCGCAGCATGATAAAACCGTTGGGTCGGTCGAACAGAAAATCAGGACTCTGCTGGGCTAATGCTTTAGGTACAAGCAGTAAGCAAAAAATAAGAGTGAACATTGCAGTCGCCAAACTGCTCCGCTCCAAAGGTCTTCGCCTTGCGAACATATATCTCACTATGCATATATCGTACCAGTTATGTTCGACCCAGAACTCAGTGATTTCGAGCCCCGCTAGTGTCAACCGATCAGGACAGTGTCTTGTTCAAAAGACTTTTCCTCGGGTTTCATTTACATTGGCGTAACGGGCTGGTTACACCCTGTGCTATGCTGCGGCTAACGTCAGGGAAACGCGGCCTTCCTACTACTTTGGCCCCGACCACCTCGGGCCGGATTCCCCTGGACACGGATCAGCTAATGCGGCCGTTAAACGGATTGAGAGCGATTGTGATGGTGTCGGCTATTGTCGGCATTGCATTCCTCGTCCGTACGAATTTGGGTGATACGACAAATGCACCCACTGTCGAAAGAAACAACACAGGTTCTATCGAATCAGGCGTGCTGAGTGAGCAGGCGCAGCAGGGATTTGACCCCCGGCAATTGCTCGACCAGGGACGCGGCACGATGAAGAGTCCGGGCGGTCCACACGAGTTCTACTTTACTAGGGCGATTTACAACAGTGGCTGGGGATATGGTCGCTGGGCCATCGATTATCCGAAAGCTGACCGACAGTTCATGACGGTCGTAAATCGGTTAATCGATGTCAACGGGTCACCAACAGAGAACGCAATCAGGTTGGATGACCCCGAAATTCGGAAGTATCCGTTTCTATATGCGTTAGAAGTCGGGGATATCGCGTTAAGTCCTGCTGAGATTGAAGGCTTGCGAAACTATTTGTTAGCCGGTGGTTTCCTGGTCATCGATGATTTTTGGGGTTCTTGGCAGTGGGCAAATTTTGAACAGCAGATACGCCAGGTATTCCCTGAGCATCCGATTATTGATGTGCCTCTTGACCATCCCCTTTTCAATACGGTCTATCGCATCGACGAAGTGTTGCAAGTGCCAGCTTACGGTAATTACTGGGGTGGTCGTACGTGGGAGCAGGATGGATATACCGCACATGTACGAGGTATTTTTGACGAACAGGACCGGTTAATGGTCCTCATAAATTGGAATACTGACTTGGGTGATGCGTGGGAGTGGGCAGAGCGGCCGGAATACCCTTTGAAGTACTCGACGTTTGCTGTCCAATTGGGCATCAATTTTATTGTCTATGCGATGAGCCACTGAGGCTTATCGCCGCCTGATCGAAAACCATGTTCGAATCGCTATTTGAGTTCTTGTTCAAGTATCGGCCGTTGATGTTTGAGCAAGGCGACTTTACATTTCGCGCCTCCTGGGCCGGAGGGCTTGCGCTTCTGGCCGTAGTCGTCGCCGCTGCGGCGACTTGGCGGTCGTATACACAAGTGCGTGGCAATAGTCAGCCGTTAGACCGACGTGTGTTGGCAGCGGTTCGTCTCGTTGCGCTTGCTGTGTTGGCGTTCTGTTTGCTGCGGCCAGTTCTTGTGCTGTCGTCGGTTGTGCCACAGCAAAATTTTCTCGGTGTGCTGATCGATGATTCACGGAGCATGCAGATAGCCGATCGTGATGAGACGGCTCGGTTGCAATTCGTTGAGGATCAATTGGCAACAACGGACGGCGAGTTGCGTTCTGCACTCAACGAGCGTTTTTCGTTGCGTTTCTTTGGCTTTTCAAGCGAGACCGATCGGCTTGATGTCGTCAATGATCTTGGGTACAGCGGTACGCGCACACATTTAGGACAGGCGCTTGGGCGAGCACATGACGAGCTATCCGGTGTGCCGCTATCCGGTCTCGTCGTTATTACAGACGGTGCGGATAATGCAGAAGACGGACTAGGCGAGTCGTTACTGCCGATTCAAGCGGCTGGGGTCCCCGTCTTTACTGTTGGTCTGGGACGCGAAGAATTCGATCGTGATATTCAGCTTGGTCGGGTTGAAACTCCTCGCCGTGTGCTGAAGGGCGCGTCTCTTGTTACTGACTTGGTCGTGACGCATCGTGGGTATCGCGGTGAAACAGTTACGGTTCAAGCCGAAGATGAAGGGCGTATCGTCGGGTCAGAGGAGGTTGTACTGGCTGGCGATGGAGAACCGCAAACGGTGCGCTTGCGTTTTATCGCGGGCGAAGAAGGACCACGGTTATTTACTTTTCGTGTGTCGCCGCAGCCAGGCGAAATGGTTACTCAAAACAACATTCGTGACTCTCTTGTAGTCGTTGAAGACCGAGAAGAAAAACTACTGTATTTTGAAGGCGAACCACGGTTCGAAGTGAAGTTTCTTCGTCGTGCGGTCTCTGATGATGAGAATCTCCACGTATCTATTCTGCAACGCACGGCAGAAAATAAGTTTATGCGGCTCGATGTGGAAGGGCCGGATGATCTTGTTGGTGGGTTTCCTCGTACACGTGCGGAACTCTACAAGTATAGCGGCATCATTCTTGGCAGTATCGAAGCCAATTACTTCACACCCGATCAGTTGCGGATGATAGCGGACTTCGTCAATCACCGCGGCGGTGGACTTTTGATGCTGGGCAGTCATCGCTCGTTTGGTCAGGGTGGTTACGCAGGAACTCCAGTGGCTGATGTCCTCCCCGTTGTGCTTGATGAAACACGTAGTGATGGGGACGAGAGTTTCTTTGTCGAGGTGGGAGTCGCACCTACTCGTGCTGGCACCGCACACGCGGCGACACAGATTGCTGACACGGAAGATGCCTCCGCTGCTCGCTGGCGGGAACTGCCACCGATCACTATTGTTAACCCGATCACGGAAGTGAAGCCCGGTGCAACCACACTTTTGAGAAGTGACACGACAAATGGAAACGAAGAACTGGTAGTGCTTGCGTTCCAGCGCTACGGTGCGGGCAAAGTATTGGCTTTTCCTGTGCAGGATTCTTGGATGTGGCAGATGCATGCGGATATCGCCGTTGATGACATGACGCACGAAACATACTGGCGACGTATGTTGCGTTGGCTTGTTGATGGGGTGCCCGACCAAGTTGTTGTGAATTTGCCGCAAGACCGCGTACAACTGGAAGAAACAGTGCCATTGTTGGCTGCTGTCGGTGATGCGAATTTTGAAGAACTAAATAACAGTTCAGTGGTGGCGTCTGTGACCGATCCCAATGGTGACTTCACTGACTTGTCAATGGAGTGGACGGCTGAAAATGATGGTGAGTATCGGACGAGCTTTACGCCAACGACGGAAGGGTTTTATGAAGTACATGTAGAGGCGATGTCTGGCGATGAAGTTATCGGTGAGGACACAGCGTACGTTCAGGTGTCACCGAGCGATACTGAATTTTACGATTCAACCATGCGCACGCCACTTCTGGAACGCGTGGCCGAGGAAACAGGGGGGCGTTTTTATACACCTGAGACGGTGGCGTCATTACCGGAGGATATTCAGTACGTGGGTGGTGGTGTGACTGTGGTTGAAGAGCATGACCTGTGGGATATGCCAGCGTTGTTGTTTCTTCTTGGTACACTCGTTCTTGGAGAGTGGGGTTATCGCCGATTGCGAGGGCTGGCATGAAGACATTGGTTTCATGGGTACTGATGCTGCTCGGGCTTTCAGTGCAGCCGGCGCTGGCACAGCAGACCCATTTGTTAGTTATCGTTGGCCTTGGTGGTGACCCGACCTTTACCGAACAGTTTCACGGGTGGGCAGTATCTCTCATTGACGTGGCGACCGACCGCTATGGCATTCCAGCCGAGAATGTGACCTATCTTGGTGAGAAGGTTGAAATTGCACCAGAGTTGATTGCCGACCGTTCGACGCGGGATAACGTGGCTGCGGCGATACAGGTGATTGCCGATCAATCGGCTCCTGCCGACCATGTCGCTATTGTGTTTTTTGGTCATGGCAGTTTTACAGATGTGGCACGACTCAATTTACCTGGGCGTGATCCATCGGCAGAGGACTTTGCTGGTTTCTTGGATACTTTGGGTGACCGCCGGGTCACCTTTGTCAATACGGCGAGTGCAAGTGGACCGTTTGTCGAAGCGTTATCTGCGGAAGGTCGTGTGATTATGACGGCGACAAAGACAGGCCGTCAGTGGAATGCTGCTGTTTTCGGAGGATATTTTGTCGAGGCCTTTACCGATGGAGAAGACGAGGCTGACCAAAATAAAGATCAGCGGATTTCCATGCTTGAAGCTTTTACGTATGCCCGTTTGAAAGTTACTGATGATTTTGAAGCAGAAGGTACATTGCAAACGGAGCATGCATTACTAGACGATAATGGTGATGGTGTCGGCGTAGACGAACCGGACCCACTAACTGGCGATGGTCGACTGGCGCGTACGCTTTTTCTCACGAGTGGTGAAGATGTTGCAGCCTCTCGCATGGCATTTCCTGACGATCCTGAGCTTCGCGTTCTTTATGAGGAGCGGACTGAGCTCGAGGCACGTGTCGAAGCACTCCGAGTTTTACGAACCGGTGCTTCAGATGGTCAATATGCTGAAGAACTTCAAGCCGTGCTCGTCGAGCTTGCACTAAAAGGTCGTGCAATTCGACGACTTGAAGAAGAACGAGGCGCGAGATAATCGGGATGATTAGTATGTCGCGCCTGACTAATCGTAACTGGACTGCCAGAGTGGGGTTGTCTGTTCTAATCGGCGTCTTAGTGACTACTGGATTTGCCGTTGCGGATGTGTCACCGGGGAACGTTGGTTATGACAGTCGGTTCGTGTTTGTGCGTCTGAAATATGAAATGCCGACAGGGTTACAGACTGGGTTTTTTCGCCAGGATATCAAGTGGGCGCATGACTACCCGCGAGCCGAACAAAATCTTATGAAGATTCTTGATGAGGTCAGTTTGCTTAAAGTTGGCCAGGGGCCGAATGGTGGGAATGTGCTCGCTCTTGACGATCCCGAGTTGTACAAATTTCCGTTTGCGTACATGGCTGAACCTGGTTTCTGGTTTCCGACAGATAATGAGGTCCAAGGACTACAAGCGTATTTGCGCAAGGGTGGGTTCGTAATTTTTGATGATTTCACTGCAGACCATTGGTACAACTTTACGGATCAAATGGAACGTGTTTTGCCAGGATTGCGACCGATGGAGTTAGACATAGCGCACCCGGTGTTTCAATCATTCTTTGAGACAACAACGCTTGAAATGGCTCCTATGTATGGACCCCCACCGACGTTCTGGGGTTATTTCGAAGACAACGATCAGCGCAAGCGGTTGTTGGCTTTGGCAAACTACGAAAATGACATCGGTGAGTATTGGGAATACTCGGATACGGGATGGTTCCCAATCGATCTGACAAACGATGCGTACAAGTTTGGCGTGAACTACGTGATTTACTCGCTGACGCACTGATAGGAGAGCATCTTGGACCTCGATATTTCAAAAGCAGAGCCGACTGACCTTGAGTCCCCTGACGACATTGCACTTGCCGATCGAATGAAAGCCGGTCGCGAACAGATTCTCGTCGAACTTAGAAAAAAAATTATTGGACAAGAAGAGATTATTAACCAGGCGCTTCTCACGTTATTTGTAGGCGGTAACAGTCTTATCGTGGGTGTGCCTGGGCTCGCGAAGACGCTCTTGATTCAGACGATGGCCCAGGTTCTCGACCTGAAGTTTTCGCGCATTCAATTTACACCTGACTTAATGCCGTCTGACATCACCGGGACCGACATTATTCAGGAGGACCCGGAATCGGGCGGCCGCAAGATGGTGTTTGCGCCAGGGCCGGTGTTCACGAACATCCTGCTGGCTGATGAGATTAACCGGACGCCGCCGAAGACTCAGTCGGCACTGCTTGAGGCGATGCAAGAGCATCGTGTCACGGTGCAGGGCCGGACGTATGAACTGGAAGAGCCGTTTTACGTGTTTGCGACGCAGAACCCGATTGAGCTCGAAGGAACGTACCCACTTCCAGAAGCGCAGCTTGACCGGTTTATGTTTCACATCGTTATCGACCATCCACCGGAAGACGAAGAACTCGAAGTCGTTCGTTCAACGACAGTGACGAACAAGCCGGATTTTCAACACGCTGTGACTGGGGCAGACCTCGTTGCATTTCAAGAGCTTGTAAGAAAAGTGCCAACGTCTGAAGTGGTGCTTCGGTATGCTCTGAGTCTGGTCCGGACAAGTCGTTTAAAGGGAAGTGATGCGCCTGAATTTATATCCAAATGGGTGCAATATGGGGCCAGTGTGCGAGCCGCGCAGTATCTGATCTTGGGTGGCAAAGCCCGGGCTTTGACGCAAGGGCGGTATCACGTGAGCTTTGATGACATCCGGGCGCTAGCGCGTCCCGTATTGCGACACCGAGTTCTACTGAATTTCCACGCTGAATCTGAAGGAATTACGTCAGACCAGGTGGTTGACCAACTTGTGGAGGCGGTGCCAGTCCCGGCATCTCAGATGTGACGTGGTGGAACCGTATTCAAGTCCGGGGGCACGCTTTGTTGATCCCAAGGTGTTATCTCGGATTGGCAATCTGAAACTCTTAGCGAGGAATGTCGTTGACGGGTTTATCAACGGGTTGCATAAAGCGCCTTATCTTGGTGTGTCGGTTGATTTCGCGGAGCACCGTGGTTATATGCCTGGTGATGACATCCGGTTCATTGACTGGCGAGTATTTGCGCGAACCGACCGGTTTTATGTGAAGCAGTTTGAGGCCGATACAAACGCCAACTTTTCAGTCATGTTTGACATCTCTCGTTCTATGAGCTTCGCAAGTCAGAGCATTTCAAAATTAGATTACGGACGATATCTTGCTGCCTGCCTCACGTATTTTGCGACGACACAACGAGACCGCGTGGGTATAGTGACGTTTGATAATGAAATCGTTACGAGAGTACCGCCGTCCGCGAAACATCTTGATGTCGTGCTTCACACACTGGATCGTATTGAGGCCGGACATCCCGGGTCCTTTGAAAAGCCATTGTTTCGAGCCACAGAATTCTTTAAGCGGCGGGGGATCATCCTTTTGATTTCGGATCTCTACGATGACCCGCAAAAGATCGTTAATGGTTTAAAGCCGCTCAGTTATGCTGGTAATGATGTGATGGTTTTTCATGTGCTTGACCCGGCGGAGGTCGACTTTCCGTACGACGAAGCGACGAGCTTTCAGGATTTGGAGACTGGCCGGAAGATGCCGGTGGTGCCGGAGAAACTCCGAGAGCAGTACCGTGAACTAGTGCAAGAACATATCGTGACACTTTCTCGGCTTTGTAGTGAGAATCGTATTGACTATGCTTTTTTTAATACGGCGCAACCGCTCGACCATGGCTTGTTCAAGTTTCTTGCGATTCGTGAGAAATTAAACCGGATTCGGTAACCCTTATTTTAAGGATACAGAGACGAAATGGGATTTCTGGCCCCCTTATTTTTGATCGGCGTTGCGGGACTCGCGGTTCCTGTCATCATTCATATGATTCAACGCGAGCGTAAGGAAGTACAAGAATTTCCATCCTTAATGTTCGTGCGAAAAATCCCTTTCCACTCGTTTCGCCGCCAGCGTATTCGCCACTGGTTTCTCTTGCTTCTACGGTGTGCGGCATTACTACTTCTCTTGTTGGCCTTTACGCGACCGTTTTTCTACGCGGCAGCGCTTGCGGCGGTTACTGATGGTGCGCGGGAGGTTGTTATCCTGGTTGACCGTTCGTACAGCATGGGATTGGATGATCGTTGGTCGAATGCGCAAGATACGGCCGTTGATGCCGTTAATGCCTTGGCGCCGGATGACCTTGCTACGGTGATCCTTTTTGACAGTGGTGCTGAGGCTGGGCCCAGATCGACGACAGACCGAGCGAGTTTGACGGGCTTAATCGCCGATGCGGAGGTTGGCTCTGGAGTGACACGCTTTGGGCCAGCCTTAAAGCTTGCAGAAGGGATTTTCGAAGCTTCAGATTTACCGCGACTTGAGGCTGTTCTGATCAGTGATTTTCAACGGGCAGGTGTTGAGAGTGCCGCCGGTGTACGTTTTCCGGAGGGCACGGTGGTCACACCGGTCCGCGTTGGTGAAGGTAACGAGGTGTCGGCAAATGTCAGCGTGGCCGGTGTGTTGTTTGAACGAGAATATTTTTCCGGTCGTGAGCGGATTCAGGTGGCGGCCAGACTCACAAATCGGAGTAATACTTCGATTGACGGGCTCGATGTGACACTTGAAATGGAGGGTCGTGCTGTTGAAACCATTACCGCAGCGTTGCCGGCTAACGGTTCTGCAACAGTTGATTTTGATGCGGTTACGCTTGGCGATGAACCTATGCAGGGTGTGGTCCGTGTTGCGCCGGACGTTCTGCCGACCGACGATGCGTTTTATTTCGTTGTTTCTCCGGGTCAGGTGGTCAATGTCCTTGTTGTGGGGAACGGTCGGGGGGCGAATGAGTCGAATCTGTTTTTGACGCGGGCACTCGATATTGGATCGGAACCGGCTTTTGATGTGCAGGTCACGACGGTTGGTCAAATGACGGCATCTAACCTTACTGGGCGGCACGTGGTCATCCTTAATGACACACAGCCCCCATCAGGTGCAGTCGGCCGGGCTTTAGCTGAGTTTGTGGAGGCGGGTGGAGGACTGTTGGTGGTATCTGGAGAACGGAGTACATGGCCATCGGGGGCGCCAGAGATACTGCCGGGTCGCCTCAGTTCTCCTGTCGAGCGTGCTGGTCGCGGGGGCGCTCTTGGATTTGTTGATTACAGCCATCCCGTGTTTGAAGTGTTTAGTGCTCCGAGAAGTGGTGATGTCACGACTGCACGCTTTTTTCGGTATCGCCCGATAGAGCCACTTCCGGATACTAGCGTTCTCGCTAGATTTGATGACGGAAGTCCGGCCTTAGTAGAACGACAAATAGGTAATGGTACCGTCTTGTTGTGGGCATCAACGCTTGACAGGTTTTGGAATGATCTTGCCACGAAAGCGGTTTACCTGCCGTTTATGCATCGCGTCATCGAGCATCTTGCCGATTACACTCCGCCCACGCCATGGTATTCAGCCGGACAGGTTCTAAATTTGGCGGAGCAAAACATTGTAGTTGGTACTGGTGGTGTTCCAGCGGCTGAGTACGTCGTGATGTCACCGACAGGAAACCGAATACCTGTCGATGCTAGTGGCGAGCGTGCCGGTTTTATCACGCTGGCAGAGCAGGGATTGTATGAGGTTCACGATTCGAATGCCGCCGACGGGCAACCGTTCATGGTGGCCGTTAATGTGGATCTTGCTGAATCTGATCTGACTGCGGTTGACCCAGAGGAATTGGGGAGTATGGTGACCGGACGCGCCGGAGGAAGTCGAGAGGTTGAGTCGGGAATGGTCCGTTCTGTGGCGCCAGATGATCTGGAGCGGCGGCAATCGGTCTGGTGGTATTTGCTAATAGTTGCAGCGGTGTTGTTCGTTGCTGAGACATTGGTATCAAATCGATTGTCGCGTACAGCCTTGAGTGCGGAGTAAGATGACCATCAGAGGTTAGAACCATGTTTAATGAACCTTCCGTAATTGGCGATTCAAACGAAATTCTTCGAGCCATCAGACAGGTCCGAAATCGCTGGCGTTTGCGCGTGGCGTTACGTGGTGTGGCGGTGCTGATCGCGGCAGCCCTTGGGACGCTACTAGTGTCGTCTTATGGGCTTGAGGTTTTCCGATTTAGTCCGGGCGCGATTGTTGGATTTCGGGTTTTGACGTACCTCGCACTTCTGGGTTCTGGGTGGTGGTTGTTTGTGCGTCCGATCTCACAACATGTTTCTGATGAACGTGTAGCACTGTATTTAGAGGAGCACGAACCGGCACTGCAGGCTACTGTTTTAAGCGCTGTCGAAGAAAGTAAACGCGGGCAGCGAGACCGGGCGGCTAACCATTCACCAGAACTCGTGCGACAGCTCATTGAGTCAGCCGTGACGAAGATTCGAGATATCGATATGGGTCGTGCGGTTGAGCACCAGCAATTGCAGACTTCGTCAGGGCTGTTGATCGGGGCAGGATTGCTGGCCATAGTACTTTTTATTTTCGGCCCGTCCTACTTGCGGCACGGTATATCGGCGCTGCTTACGCCAATGGGAGGGGTTGAGGCGGCTAGTCCGTATCAGATCGATGTGCTGCCGGGAGATGCTACGGTTGCTCGTGGTGCAGACCAAATAATTACTGCACAACTGCTCGGATTTGAGTCCGATGAGGTCAGCCTACTGATGCGGTCGCCGGATGGAAGTGGAGCCTATGATCGACTTCCTCTTATTCCCGTAGAGAACGATGCTGGTGAAACAGAAGCTGGACTGTATGAGGTTCTGCTTTTTGATTTACAGGAGACGACAGACTACCGCGTTGAGTCGCTCGGGGTGGAATCGTCTACGTTTACGCTTGATGTAATAGAACTGCCCTACGTAGAACGCCTTGAATTGGAGTACCACTTCCCAGCCTATACCGGTTTAGAACCGCGCCTTGTTGAGGAGGGTGGCGATATCGCCGTGTTGTCTGGGACAGAAGTGCGACTCCGAGCCGTTCCGACGATGGGAACTACCGGTGGGCGATTAGTGTTCGACGACGATAGTGCCAACCAAAATGAGTTAGCCGTGACCGAAGATGGCTCGTTGGTATCTAGCTTTGTTGTTGAGGAGGAAGGTTTTTACCGGATCGATCTTGCTGCGCCTGATGGACAACTTATTTCGGCCTCGCCGCAGTACACGATTGATTTCCTTACAGATCAACCACCTTCCGCCATGTTTATTCGTCCCGGTCGTGACACAACTGCTAGTGCTATTGAGGAGCTGTTTATTGAGGCGCGTGCTGACGATGACTTCGGTCTTCAGGCTTTGGATTTGGTGTATTCCGTCAATGGGGGACCTGAACAAACGGTCAACCTGTTTAGTGGGGGAACAGGTGTCAAAGAGTTTTCGGCTGGGCATACATTTTTTTTGGAGGAAATGGACCTTGAGCCAGGTGATTTTGTGTCGTACTTCGCGCGGGCGACCGATCGGAATTTAGAACAGCAGAACGCTGACGTTAAGAGTGATCTCTACTTCATACAGGTCCGGCGGTATAACCAGGATTTCCGCGCCCAGCAGTCACAGGGCGGCGGCGGTGGGGCTATGGGGGGTGGCGGAAACCCCCAACAACTTTCGCAGGCTCAACGCGAAATTATTTCTGCCACGTTCAATTTGATCCGGGACCAAGACACCTATACCCCAGAAGAGTTTCAAGAAAATCTTGTTTTTCTCACACTGGCTCAGGGCCGGTTGCGGGAGCAGGTAGAAACGTTGTTACGACGCATGAACAGTCGTGTGATGCCGGCCGACCCAGTGTTTCGCAGTATTCAGGACTTATTACCTGAAGCAGCCAATGCAATGCAGTCGGCTGAAGAGGAACTACAGGGTCAGGACGCGGATGCTGCGCTTCCGCATGAACAGCGCTCGCTTCAATTTTTACAGCGTGCCGAAGAGGCCTATGAAGAGGTCATGGTCACCCAGGGTGGTGGCGGCGGTGGCGGTGGTGGCGGCCAACAGGCAGCACAGGATCTCGCAGATTTGTTTGAGCTTGAGCTCGACAAGATGCGTAATCAGTACGAAACGATGCAGCGCGGACAGCAGCAGCAAGCTGACAACACGGTTGACGAACTGATGGAGCGTTTGCGTGAACTTGCTCGGCGTCAGGAGCGAGAAGCTGAACGTCAACGCCGGCGTGCACGCGGGCAGCAATCGACGCAGGGGGGCGGTGCTGGTCAGCGGGCTCTTGCGGAAGAGGCAGAAGAGGCCGCCCGCCGACTCGAACGACTTGCGCGTGAGCAGAATTCGCCACAGATGATGGATGCCTCGCGACGTCTCCAAGAGGCGGCGGATGCAATGCGGCGTGCGGCAGCCAATGATGACAACCTTGGGTTTGCGGAAGCCGGTGCCGCACTTGATCGATTGCGTGAGGTGCAGGAGCGACTTGAGGGTGAGCAGCGAGGTCGGTTAGAACGCGACATTGCTGACCAGCTTCGACGGGCCAATAGACTGGCTGACGAGCAACGTGAAATGCGGGCAGAAGTAAATGGACTGACGGAATTGAGTGACGAACGCCCGGAAGAAAAAATGGCTGCACTGCGTGAACTCATGGAGCAGAAGGATCAGATGGAAGCCGAGGTTGCTGACCTTGAACGAGAAATCGATTCGACATCGGCCGAGTTTCGTCGTGATGAACGCGATGCTTCGCGTGAACTCCAGGAAGCGGCAGCAGGAATTCGAGACAATAAGCTCAAGGAAAAAATACGGTACTCGAAAGGGTTGATTCGGAGTCGACCAGGAGACACTGCGAACACGTTCGAATCTGAAATTGGTAACGATATTGAAGAACTGGCGGAACAACTTGCAGAGGCCGCGGGCGCAGTTGGTGAGTCAGAAGGTGACCGCGTTGCAGATGCTCTCGACCAAACACGAGACCTGATGCGGAGTTTGGAATCTCTGGATCATCGGATGTGGCAGCAAGGTCAAGAGGGCCAGCAAGGTCAAGAGGGTCAGCAAGGTCAAGAGGGTCAGCAAGGTCAGAGCGGAGGGCAGGCACGGGCGGACGGACGGCTGGGTGACGGCAATAGCACTGGCGGCTCACCGTTTGGCGGTGGTTATGGCTATGGCGATCGACGGCCGGGCGATGCAAACTGGGAGCCAGGGGATATACGGCAATGGAGTCGCGAATATCAGCAGCGAGGCGCAGAAGCACAAGAACTTCGTCGTTTGCTGAATGACGAAGGATTTGATGTGGATGACCTTGATGCCATCATCCAACGCATGCGTGAGCTTGATGATCTCCGCCAATACCGCGATCCGGAAGTGATAGCGGGGTTACAGACTTTCGTGCTTGAAGAACTTAAGCGTTTTGAGTATCGGTTGCGGCGGGAGATTGACGAGGAGGAGGAAGACCTCTTTCTAGCGGGGAATGAGGAGATGCCTGATCAGTTTCGCGACATGGTCGAACAGTACTTTCGTTCACTGTCGGAAAGTCAGTAAAACCGATCTATTACTGTACTGCTCGGAATAGCAGTCGAATATAATGGGTGTAAGGCGCGGTGTGCGCAAGACGTTAGCAGCGGTGGTGGTGTTCATGCTGGTGGGTGCTGCAACGGGGTTTGGCCAGCGCTGGCGCGGTGGTTGGTATCGCATGCCACCAAAATTTCCAACCGAAGCCGTCGAACATCGCGCATTTACTTTTTCCCGCATTTTGTACGAGAGCGATCGTCGAGAGCCTGGTGGGCAGGGTTGGTACACTGACTACCCAACGGCTGATCAGAATTTGATGATCCGGCTGTCCGAAATGACCACCACGAAGGTTGGTTTTGATAAGTACGATGAACCCGACCACGTGGTTCTACGGCTGACCGACCAGAAGCTATTCGATTATCCATTCATCTTTATGTCGGATGTAGGCACGCTTTGGCTCGATGACGTAGAGGCGTCTCGTCTTGGCGATTATTTGCGAAAGGGTGGGTTCTTGTGGGTGGATGATTTTTGGGGTCCTTACGCATGGAGACAGTGGATGTCTCAGATCGGCAAGGCGCTGCCACCTGGCGAGTACCCCGTGTTCGATATTCCATTTGAACATCCAATTCACCGCGTCGTATATACGGTGAACGAAATCCCACAGATTCCCTCTATTCAACACTGGCGTCGAACCGGAGGCAGGGGTACGTCAGAACGCGGGGTGCGAAGTGAGGATGTACATTTTCGAGGGATTGCTGACCAGGAAGGCCGACTCATGGTGCTTATGAGTCACAATACGGATATTGCCGATGGATGGGAACGTGAAGGGGAAGATTATGATTTCTTTGCGAATTTTTCTATCAACGCATACGCGGTCGGAATTAATACTGTTGTGCATGCCATGACTCACTAGAAGGATGGATGCTCTCACAAACAAACCTTATCTAGATACTCTGGAGATTGAGCCGTCTGGCTCAGCAGATGCTTCTGTGATCTGGATGCACGGTCTTGGTGCAGATGCCCGGGATTTTTACGAGTTACCCCCAGAATTAGGTCTTCCTGGAGAGATCAAGGTCCGCTACATTTTTCCGAATGCACCTCAGATACCAGTGACAATTAATCAGGGTATGAAGATGCGGGCCTGGTACGACATCGCGGAGCTTTCCGCGCGAGGTCAAGATGAGACGGGTATCCGACAGTCTGGTGACAGGGTTAGTGAACTGATTGCTCGAGAAATTAGCAGGGGTGTACTGTCCAGACGAATCGTGGTTGCTGGATTTTCGCAAGGCGGTGCGATGGCATTGTTTACGGGGCTTCGCTACCCAGAAAGACTCGGCGGTGTGATGTGTCTATCAGGGTACCTTCTGTTACCGGAATCATTATTGTCGGAAACCAGTGAGGCTAATCAAAATCTACGTGTCTTCCAGGCGCATGGATCAGAAGACCCGATGGTGTCACGCGATCTCGGCCGTCGTGGACACGATGCTTTGGTCGACGCCGGATACCGCGTGGATTGGCACGAATATCCAATGGCCCATCAGGTCTGCCTGGAGGAAGTACGAGACATTGGGCGATGGCTTGCCGAGGTTCTGAAGCGTTGACACTGGCTACGCGGGTCGTATGTTAGGTACGAAAGTACGGTTGTAGTGCGTCGAGGCGATAGTCCATTTCGGCGATTTGTGCTGTCGTGAAGGAATACTCAGCGCGTCGTGATGCCATGGTCGGAAAGACACCTCGTTTGTTCAAAACGTAGAGGCGCACTCCCGGAATCGAGTGATCGAGATTCAGCATGAGCAACAATTTTCCGAAGAGTTCGCGGAGTTCGAATTGCTTATTCGCGACGTGTAGTTCCCATAGTTGAGCGTAGATATCAGCGTACATGGCGCCTCCGGTCATGACGCCATCCATCCCAAGTCGCATTTCGTACAGCCATTGCCTGCCGAATGCGGCACCGAAGATTGCCTTTATTGTGTCGGGGCGATGTGGTTTAAGCGCGAGCATCCGTTCGTGCACAGGGTCACGCTCTTCCTTGACGTACGCTAAATTTGGAAATTCCTTCGCCATCTCGACCATGAATTCGACGGTGGGCACGACGTCCGGTGCGCCGCCGCTTGTTTGAAAAAAAATCGGGCGCGTTGTGACGTCACACAGTGCCGCGTAGTACTCGCGGAACTCGGCCAGTGTGGTTGCTTCGGTTGGAGGAATCGCAATCATGCCATCAGGTGCCAAGGTTTCTGCGTGACGGGCATACTCAAGCATGTCGTTTGTATCATTCCCTTGCACTCCAAGAAACAGCGCCGGCCGTTTGTCCTTGGCGGCTTGTGCCAACACATTAAATCCTTCCAGGCGTTCTTCTTTTGACAAGTAGCGCTGTTCACTTGAATTTTGAGGCCACACTAGACCGTGGATTCCGCATCGATCAAGAAAATCAACCTGATACGCGAGCGCGTCAAAATCAACCAGATTGCCAGTTGTGTATGGCGTACTCATAATGATGAAGGCTCCTCGGATTTCTTTTTCCGCGGCGCGAGTGCTCAAGTGTGGGAATAAGGCTACACTTCCGACCGTTGTGAGCCATTGACGACGAGAGTAAACAGGCATAGTCGCAGTCTATCGGAGTTGTATGACAACCCAAAGGACAGACAACCTACTAGGCTGATCTTGGCGTGCCGGTGCATAGTGGCGCGTTCCTGGCGATGGGTGCCGAGGACGAAAGGAATGGGAGCCAGAAATGAAAAAGACTCTAATCGCCGGTGTCTTGGTGCTCGCTTTGGCTTGTGCCGGTGGTGTTCCGTCTGATCAAGGACAGGATTCTGGGGCGAGCCCTTTGTTGCCCAGTGTCAAAGGAATTAGTGTCGAGACCCTGCTTGCCGAGATTGAGGTGCTTGCTTCGGATGAATTTGAAGGCCGTGGTCCGGGTTCAGAGGGTGAGCAGAAAACGATCGCCTATCTTCAAGACCAATTTGTTCAGCTTGGTGCGATGCCAGGCAACCCTGACGGAACGTGGGTTCAGGATGTCCCACTAGTAGGTATTACGCCAGTAGCCAGCGATGGATTAATCGTCTCAAAGGATGGGGATTCTCGTACGCTTGAACTCGGCACCGACTATGTTGCGACGACCAAACATGTCGTTAATGCTGTCGCGGTTGACAGTGCTGAGTTCGTCTTTGTGGGCTATGGTGCCCGCGCACCAGAGTATGACTGGGATGACTTCGGTACGGTTGATGTGTCGGGGAAGATCCTGTTGTTTTTGGTTAACGATCCACCATTGGATGATGTATTCGGTGGAAATGCCATGACGTATTACGGGCGATGGACTTACAAACACGAAATGGCAGCGGAGTTGGGAGCAATCGGATCGTTTGTCATTCATGAACCTGTTGAAGCCGGATACCCGTGGGAAGTGGTGGGAAGTTCGCCCTACGGCGAGTCGTTTGATCTCGTTGCCGAGGACGATAATTT